>CEPQ01052487.1_pt1 | contig 44785 bp, 72 predicted proteins | sample 530411 | NCBI WGS metagenome assembly CEPQ01 (sample SAMEA2620039, study PRJEB7988) | marine metagenome | isolation source: saline water (ENVO:00002010), including
CTATCTGGGAAGCATGGGACAAATTCAAGCCGCAATTTAAGGACGCATGCCCATGGGCGGTGCGCGAACAAACACCACCACCAAAACCACCACGCGAACCACGCGACCACCACGGTGCCAGCGTTATTGACGAGTGCCTGAGTCGTGAGGATTTGCGCGCCACGTTGCAGCGGTTAGGCTACAAGCCCGTTGGTCGTCGTCGTTTTCTGAGTCCGCATAGCAACACTGGGCTACCCGGTGTTGTTATGTTCGACGGTGATCAGTCGTGCTGGATACACCACGCGAGCGACCCGCTGTGCAGCGAGGAAACAGGTCGCCCGGTTAACGCATTTGACCTGATTTGCCAATTTGAACACGGCGGCGATGCAGGCAAGGCGGTCAAGGCGCTGGCGGACGAATACGGCATCAAGCGCGAGCGCGTCAAATCACCCCAGGCTGCTGCATTGGAGGCACCACCGCCTGATATGCCACCCGACGACCTGCCGCCCGCTGGCAGCCCGGATGATGCCGATACGTCAGCGCCGGACGATTTTCCCGATACAGAGCCAGCCTCCGCCGTAGAAAAAACCAGCATGCCGTTTCGTGCGCTCGGATTTGATGGCGCGATGTATTACTACTTGCCGCGTGGCACTGAGCAGGTCTGCGAGATACGCCGGGGCAGCCATACGTCGCCCGCCGAGATGCTGGCACTGGCACCCGTCGAGTGGTGGGATATGGCGTACCCAAAGGATAAATCCGGCACCGACTGGCAGGCGGCGGCATCGTCGTGTATGCGTGCGTGCGAGGCGCGTGGCGTGTACAGCCTGCGTAACGTGCGTGGTCGCGGCGCGTGGTATGACGGCGGTAACAGTGTGCTGCACCTTGGGGATCGGTTGATTGTCAACGGTGAGGCTAAGCGCATCGCGGATCACGACACGCGGTTTATTTACACACGTCAGGGGCCGATGGAGTCCACGATTGACGCACCGCCAGCCGATAATAACGCGGCTAACGAAGTGTTTAAGCTATTCCAGCAGCTCAACTGGTCAACGCCGTTTCACGGCTGGGCGATGGCCGGATGGACGGTGCTAGCACCGATATGCGGGGCGCTCGGGTGGCGTCCGCACGTATGGCTGACGGCGCAGCGTGGCGCGGGAAAATCGTGGGTGCAGGAAAACATCATTCAGCCCCTGCTTGGGCAGTCTGCGCTTATGGTGCAGGGCGGCACCACTGAGGCCGGGATACGTCAGCACCTCAAGCAGGATGCGCGCCCGGTGATTTTCGATGAGGCAGAATCCGAAGATCACAGCGCGCAGAAACGCATGAAATCGGTTATCGAGCTAGCACGACAATCATCGAGCGATGGCAGCGCGGAAATCGTGAAGGGCACCAGCGGTGGCGGTGGCATGGCGTTTCGTATGCGCTCGATGTTCCTGCTGGGGAGTGTGAACGTGTCGCTGAGTCAGGCCGCTGACGAGTCGCGGTTTACGGTCGTGTCGCTAAAACAGCCTGACAAAACTGCCGCCGAAATCGCCCGGTTTAATGAGTTCGTGCTGCATGTGGGTAATACGCTAACGCCTGAGCGCTGCGCTGCGATTCGCGCGCGGTCGTACCATCTGATTCCCGTTATCCGTAAAAACGCCAAAACGCTCGCGCAGGCCGTTGCAGAGACGCTAGGCAGTCAACGTATAGGGGATCAGGTCGGAACGCTGCTGGCGGGGGCTGTGAGCCTGTCTATGGATAGAGAGATCAGTATCGAGGAGGCGCGTGTCTGGACATCGAAGATAAACCTCGATGAAGCCAAAGAATCCGAGGAGGTGTCTGACGAAGGCATGTGCCTGAACGCGATACTGCAAACACAACTCACATTCGACGCCGCCGGGCACCGCTACCAGCGCACGGTATCGGAGATCATCATGGCAGCGGGCGGTAGGAAGGCAATTAGCGGTGACGTCTACGCCGATGACTGCAACGCGGTGCTGTCACGGCATGGCCTGTTTGTAGACGGCGGGCTGCTGGTCATATCGAACACGCACAACGAGCTGAAACGGATGCTTCGTGATACGCCGTGGGCGGCTGGCTGGCGGCGGGTACTGTCGCGGCTACCGGGTGCCGATGTATGCCCAGCGCCGCAACGGTTCGCCGGATCACAGACGCGGGCTATACGTGTGCCGCTGGATTCGTTTTTGTGAAGTGGTGGGAAATGCAAGATTAGCGCCCAAATGGGCGCTTTTTTATGCCTAGCCGTTACGTTTCTGTACCGCTGTAACGGTGCGTACCGGTCAAAAATCCAGTTTTTGTGATAAATATCAATAACTTATACAACCGTTACGTTTGTTACGGTACGCGGCAATAGATAGACCTATAGAGATAGAGACTCATAGGTCAGCATGACAATATCTACCCCTCTCTATTAAATTAAATCTTTTTTAGTTATTTTTGTTATTATTGTCACATAGCTTTGATTTTACTGGATTTTTTAGCGGTACAAGTTTAATTAGGAGCGTAACGTCTGTAACGGGCGTAACGATAGCGGGGCATGGCTAGCCGGGCGCGGTTCAGTAATAGCAAAAACCTACCAACACCAACCACCACATAAAAATTACTCATTAGCCACCACGCCACGGCGGGTTCATACTTTGGGTATCACAACGGAGGAGGTCAGGGCATGAGCACAGGAATCGGACGGCATAAGTTTGTAGGTGGTGACGAATACGCTCGCAGTGCGTACAGCACGCCGAAGGCAATATGCCCTTACTGTGGCTATGACGGCTGCGAAGCAGATTATGTAGATGTTGGTGTTGGTATGGTTCAGTGTGGCCCGTATTACTGCACAGAATGCCACGCTAGCGAAGCCAGCTATTTGGATACAAGAGAGCTTTCAAACCAAGAAAAAGAAACAGGCTGGTATGAGCCGGAGTCCCCGGTAAGCGAAAACGCCAATACGGTAGGCGGGATGCTGGTAGATCATAAAACAGCTAAGGCTATGTACGTTAATGGCCTACTTGACAGTAAGGAGTTAAACCTATGACCACAACCAATATCCAAACAGACACCGCGCGTGCCCTATGCGCCCGCATACAGGCCGCAGCGATAAAATGCGAGGCTTACCATGTGTTTGTGGATTACGCGGCGCATACGAGCGGATTGACCATTCGCGTGCATGACTGCCGCATGGATTACAGCGCGCCACCTTCAACGTGGCCGGAGCCGATGCTTTACGAGACCGTCTACCTGAATGCCGAATGGTGCGATGCCGTCGCAAAACTAACCGAGATTGTTGATCAGCTACAGCGACTGGAGGTGGAGGTATGAACAATTTTGAGCACGCAGAGCGACTTGCCGAGTTAACCGCCATGGGCACACATGAGCTGGCGCTAATGGTGATCAGGTTAGAGCGGGATGTCGACGCGTATCAGTTAAGCGATGAGCTACAGGTTGCGTTGCGGCAGCGGGGAGAGCGTGACGCCTTGCAGCAGCTAAACGCCGCCATGGAGCGAGAGGCGTCGCTGGTGGCGCATGTGGAGCAGTTAAGTTACGTCATCGTTGACGCGAAGCGTTGCGCTGCAGTGTTGGCCTTTCCCTCAAATTACAATGCTTCGGATTATCAAAGCTTCGCAGACGCTGTGATGGGTAATATTGAAACTTTGAGCAAGCAAGAGCCTACAAACGCCCTCACCCGCCGCGACCTGATTAAGCAGGCGGAAGCGTTGGAGCTTGTTAATTGTCAGTCAGGGCCGCAAGAAGATACGCCGCAGGAGGATGCGTTTGATGCCGGGTGGGCCGCTGCATTTGAACTTATTCGCCAGTTTGCATCAGAACTACGCCAACGCGCCCAGGAGCTAACCGAATGACCACCAGAACCTTCACCCTGATATACGGCAAGACCCGCGACACGATGACGGATGATCTAACGTTTGAAACGCTCGCACGGGCAAAAGTGGCGTACTACGCCATGACGATGAACAACTATTGCGCGTTGCAGCGGGACGGGTATACGCTGATGAGTAATGTAAACGAGGGGCCGGTGTCGGCTAATTTGGGAGGTGGGAAATGATTAAAATACTAGAAGGCGATTTTTACAAAAAAGGCTACTGTGTCTTTAACAAGCGCAGCCGGATTATCGCACTAAACACGGGCGCGTTTGCCACAAGCAAATATAGCTTTGACGACATTCAGGAGTTCCAAGAGCTTTCGCAGGACAATGCCAAGTCTGTGCTAGGTACGTTAGGCTGGGGAACGGCAGGACTGGTAGCGCTTGGCCAATTAGGCGCGTTGGCCGGACTACTATGCGGCGGCAACAAAAAGAAAGCGTCATTTGTGATAAAGCTCAACGATGGAAAGGTTGCTATTTGTGAAGGCAGCCAAAAAGAGTTCACTGAGTTTCGTTTCGCGCTAGGCATGATATAATCACCCCAACACGGCCCCTCTTGCGCACTGCGTACTGAGGGGTTTTTTGTGCTAGTATGGACGCAATAGAAACCAGAGGAGATGAACATGCCGATTCCACAAACGGTCGATGAAAACGGCCATATCACGTATCACCTAAATGATGAGCAAATTGCCGCATTTGATAAGATTGTTAGTCAGCCCGCTGCTGAGTGTGAGTCGTTTGCCGAGCTGCTAAACAAGACGCCTATTTGGGCGCGCAATGCTGACGAAAACGATGGGATTTGATTATGGCTAGGCCAACCGCATACACAGAAGACATTAAAGACGAGATATGCACGCGGATAGCCGGGGGGGAAAGTCTGCGGTCTATTTGCGCCGATGAAGCCATGCCTGCCATGTCCACGGTGTTGCTTTGGGTGGTCAATGATCGCGAAGGGTTTTCGGAGCATTATCACGCGAGTCGTGAGGCGGCAGGCTACGCGCACGCCGATGAAGCATTGTCATTACGATTTGAATTGCGCGAAGGAACCCTTGACCCGCAAAGCGCCAAGGTGATTCTTGATGCGCTGAAGTGGGGCGCTGAGCGTATGGCACCTAAGCGGCATAGCTCGCGCCAAGATATCAATCATACCAGCGATGACGGCAGCATGACGCCCAAGCCCACCCGCATCGAATTGGTCGCCCCATCCAAAAAAGAATGAGATAATTATTATGCGCGTGAGAGGTTTAGCGGCCTCGTTCCGATTCATCGCCGGACACGCGCCCCCTAATTAGCGATGGCACCATGATGAGGTGAGTATGTGCAATCTTCCTTCTCAGCAGTATCTTCGCGAATGTTTCGATTACGACTTAAAAAGCGGTAAGCTTTACTGGTCGCCACGTCCTTCAAGTCACTTCAAAACTACACGCGGATGGAGAACTCATACATCCCAGCGCGCTGGAAAAGAGGCAGGGTGCCTATCAGAAAATAAAGATGGATCTGCTTATTTAAAGGTTAGGCTGGATAAGCGTCTTTATTTTGTACATCGGATTATTTGGAAGATTATGCACGGCGACATTCCCGAATGCATGGAAGTTGACCATATTAATGGTGCAACCACAGATAACCGTATATCCCAGCTAAGACTAGTTGATGCCACGGGTAATATGAGCAATAAGCGCCTTTGGTGTAAAAATAAATCGGGTCATTACGGGGTCTATCAAAACAAGAAGAACGGGACTTGGTATGTCCAGGCTTGGCGTCATGGAAAATACTATTCAGGAGGTTCTGGTTTAACGTTTGACCAAGCAATAGAGGCAAGGGAGATGCTTGAGTCGCACCTAGGTTTCCATGACAATCATGGCAGAAGTTGATATGACGACCGCGCAAATAGAACTACCGCCAAAAATGATAAAAATATTCACTGGTGACGCTAGGTATAGAGTTGCTTATGGTGGAAGGGGTAGCGGGAAAACAAGGTCTTTTGCGTTAATGACTGCTGTTAAGGCATACCAATTAGCAGAAGGCGGCAAGTCAGGTGTCATACTTTGCGCTCGCGAGTACATGAATAGCCTTGAGGAATCTAGCCTTGAGGAGGTTAAGCAGGCCATTATATCAGTCGGCTGGCTGTCTGATTATTTTGAAATTGGCGAGAAGTATGTCAGAACCAAAAACCGCCGTGTGTCTTATGTTTTTTCTGGGCTGCGTCATAACCTAGACAGCATAAAATCAAAGGCCAGAATACTACTAGCCTGGGTTGATGAAGCCGAAAACGTTAGCGATGTCGCATGGATGAAGCTTTTGCCCACGGTTAGGGAAGAAGGCTCCGAGATATATGTTTCTTACAATCCAGAGCTAGATGGAAGCCCGACAGATAAAAGATTCAGAAAAGACCCACCAACTGAATGTAGAATTGAAGAAGTAAACTATTGGGACAACCCATGGTTCCCCGACGTATTAGAACAGGAGCGGCAGTCAGACCAGCAACGCCTTGACCCGCAAACCTACGCATGGGTGTGGGAAGGTGCGTACCTGGAGAACTCAGATAAACAAGTGCTGGCTGGCAAGTACGAGGTGGCCGAGTTTGAGCCGGAGCGCACATGGGATGGGCCATATTTTGGCCTGGACTGGGGTTTCGCTAACGATCCTACGGCGGGCATCAAGTGTTGGGTGCATGACGAATGTCTGTACATTGAATACGAGGCGGGCAAGGTCGGGCTAGAGCTGGACGATACCGGGCCATACATGCGCGCCAAAATACCGGGCATTGAGAAATACGTGGTGCGCGCTGATTGCGCACGCCCCGAGTCGATTAGCTATTTGAAGCGCGACAAGCAAGGGCTGCCAGCCATCCAAGCCGCGCCAAAGTGGTCGGGAAGCGTAGAGGATGGCGTGCAACACTTGCGCAGCTATCGGCGGATCTATATTCACCCGCGTTGCACAGAGACTATTCGTGAAGCCAGGATGTACAGCTACAAGGTAGATAGGCTGACAGGCGACATCAAGCCGGATATTGACGACAAGTTTAACCACTACATTGACGCGCTGCGCTATGCGCTTGCGCCTTTGATTCAGGGGCGGAGCGGCCCCGCCGTGCTACTGAAAAAACGGCGTTAGACAAAACCTATCACCACCACGACACACCATTAGAAATTACAATTAGCCACCCTGTCATGGGTGGTTTATTGTTTGTGGTGTACACATAACGAAGAGGAGATCAGCACCATGACACCATGTGAGAAGCTAGGCTACAAAGTTGGCGATGAATTTTTGGCAGGAGAAGGTGGCGCAGCAGGATTCGATCCGGGTGAAAAAATTATCCTAATTGAAGACGATGGTACAGATAGACCCTTGTTTTGCCACCACCAGCGCAAGAGCTTTGACCAATATTGCTATTTAAACAGCGTTTCAAAAATTACGCCTTCCATCACCCTTCAACCCGGAGATCACATCGCCACCAAAGACCTAACCGAAGATGACTATCACGCGGTGGCGCGGGCGTTTAGGGCGGCTGGGGCAGATGAAAACGAATATGACAAAGGCGACATAATGCCGGATTGTTGGGATCTATTTGGGTGGGATGAAGATGATGGATTGGCGCATTGGGATTCACCTAATTCCTTTGAGGGCAGCCCACGCCAACTCACCCTATCCCAAATCCTGGGCGCGACGAATGCGGGTGGGGATAAATCAGAGGAGAGCGGCACGCAAGACGGCGACGGCTGGATCGAAAACACAGGAACCTGCCCAGTTGAGAAAGGCACGCGCATTGATGTTCGATATCGGGACGGCGTGGAGAATATTGGGGTTACGGCGCTGGAGGGCATTCACACGGGTAGCCACAAGACGAGAACCGCATTCTGCTGGGGTTTATTCGATGCAAATACCGCTATCACCCACTACCGCCGACGCCAAGAAATCGACACCAAAATGGAAACCACAACAGGCACCACAACCGAGGAACAACACATGCCACAACAACATCTAGCCGACCAACTGGAAGCCGCGTTATTAGCTCTGGAGCAGGCGCAATCCGAGGTTGACCGACTGCAAGCAGAATATCGCGCCGCGTATCCGAGGATTCATGGCGAGGTGGTGCCGGCGGAAGATATGTATGATCCGGAGAATTGGCGTGCGGGGGACGTCCTGATGGCTGTAGATCATGGTGGCGATATATCCAAAGAGGGTGAATACGTCATCGTTGACATTGATAGAGATGGAGACCCTTTTGTAAAAGATGACGCTGGGGACATTACACCCAATTATGCGCATCTATTCCGCTTCGTCCGCCGCCCATAACGCCACAGCGCACTAAATACCAAGCCGCTCGAAAAGGCGGCTTTAGGAGAGAGAAATGAACGAATTGCAATGGCGCACTATTGAAGAGCTGAAAGGTTTTACGCTGAATAAAGTTGAAAATGTAGATAATGGAGAAGAATTGCATTTTCACCGCGATGACGGCAAAAAGGTCATCATGTATCACGATCAAGATTGCTGCGAAAGCGTAACACTTGAAGATATTGACGGGGAGCTTGATTACCTAGTAGGGTCGCCAATCCTTGAAGCTGAAGAGGCTTGGAGAGATGCTAGCGATCAGGCTGGGTTAGGCGACAGCGAAACATGGACGTACTACAAGCTAGGCACAGCAAAAGGTTCAGTAAGTCTGCGCTGGGTAGGTTCAAGCAATGGCTATTACTCGGAATCGGTTGACATTCGTGTAGAGTAAGGTTTTCGTTGATATGCTAAACTAGCCCTCAAACTCTGAGGGCTTTTTTATGGCACAGCAAGACAAAGAAACACGGCTAACGATGGCCGTTAATCAATACGTGAGTGAGCGTCGGCTGGCGTCAATGCGGCAGGCGATAGGGTATGGCGGCAACCATGCAGCCAGCATTGACACCAAGCGCCCAAAGTCGTGGGAAAACTACGGATTCCCCAACACGCTGAACTTCTACGATTTTTTAAACCTCTTCCAGCGGAATTCACTTGCCAAGGCGGGCATAAACCGCATCAACCGCAAAACATGGCAGGACAACCCCTGGATTATCCAGGGCGACACGACCGACGAAAAAACCACTGAAAAACCGTGGGAACGCGACGTTCGTAAGCTATTCAAGCGCCTGAACGTCTGGCAGAAATTCCAGGATGCTGACCGCCGCCGGATGGTGGGGGCGTACTCGGGGCTGATTTTGCGTGTCGCGGACAATGCGCGATGGGAAGAGGAGTTGCAGCCCGGCGGCGACCTTATCGAGGTTATCCCGGCATGGGAAGGCCAGTTGACGCCCAGCACATGGGATGAAGACATTGAAAGCCCCCGCTACGGACAGCCCACGACATGGAGCTATAATGAAGGCAATGTGCAGACCGCTGACACGCCACCGCCTGCGCGCAGTGTCACGATCCACCATAGCCGCGTAGTCATTGTGGGCGACTACCGGGAAGGTATGAGCGAGCTGGAAGCGGCCTACAATGACTTCGTGAGCATGGTTAAAATCACTGGCGGCTCGGGTGAAGGGTTTTTGAAGAATGCTTCACGGCAGCTAAGTGTTGAGTATAGCGATTCACAGAGCTTGCCAGAGCTTGCCCGGTCGTATGGCGTCAGCATGGACGAGCTGAACGAGCGCCTTAACGATATGATGGCCGACCTAAACTCGGGCATCGATGCGGCAGCATTTACTACCGGGGGCAAAATCAACCCGCTGGTAGCGAACGTTCCTCAGCCGAAAGAACACTTCGAGATGCAGGTGCAGTGCATCGCGGCATCGTTGGAGATTCCTCATAAGGAGCTAATCGGGAACCAGCAGGGGGATAGGGCGAGCACAGAAGACGCGGTTAATATGAACAACCGCTGTCAAGCGCGCCGCGTCGGGGATGTAACAACCGATATTCGCCGCTTCATTGACCGCTTGATGGAATACCGCATCATTCCGCCAGTGCCGGGCGATGAATATGAGGTCATGTGGTCGGAGCTGAACGACGCATCGCTTGCCGATAAGCTGGCGATGCTCAAGACAGCTACCGAAGCCGTTAAAAATATGGCAGGCACCGGGGAGATTATCGCGACAGGTGACGAATTGCGGGCTATTATTGGGTGGGAGGCGCTTACAGAGCCTGAGGTGCCTGCGGATGATTTGGGTGATGATAATGGAGAATATGATGAGCGAATGGCAGCCGATTGATACAGCGCCACTTGCTGGAACGATGGTAGATTTATGGGTAGTAGCCGTACCCAGGTATAACGCATACTTTGAAAAATATTTCACAGATGGTGATGATCAAAGGCTTACAGACTGCATATTTGAAGATGACCAATGGAAGCACTGGACAGAAATTGGCGACCATGAATACGATCCGCACCATGAGCCAATCGGGGATTGTTTTAAGCCTACCCACTGGATGCCACTTCCGGAGCCACCACAATGACCGAAACACACCAACACTGGTACGAAACCGCCAAATACCAAGAGGTGGCTGCGTTTCAGTGGTATTTGCAGATGAAGTGGCTGGATATGCGGCCTAAGGGGATGGTATGAACATTCTACAAACATGGCGATGGGTAGCCGCAACCGCAACGCTGGATAAGTGGTATCTAGCCGCTCGACTGCCCAGCGAGAACAGCCCACTAGGCTGCCGATGCGCTGGCCTAGTGTGGCATGACCGCTATTTATGTGCTGATGCTGAGCGTGGGCGCAAGTGTGGTGGTCGGAATGCCTAAATACCCCACCCTACCCCGCAACACAGAGAACCCCGTTGGCGGTGCCCGACTGCAGCAACAAACCGTCAGCCGCCTAAAACGCGGCTTGCGTGATGTTCGCCGATGGGTGCTTAAGCGTTTCGAAGAGATACCTAAGCGCGAGATTACGATTAATGCTAGCGTGCCGGGCTATTTGGTCAACGAAACGCGCTACGACTACCTGATTAGCGTCGAGGAGCTGCGCCTTATTATCGAGGAGATACGCCGCCGACTGGGTATCGAGGTGCCACCGGATTATATGGCCGCGCAAACGGTGCTTGCCTACGAAGCAGGTACCGGAACCGCAGTCGCGCAACTTGCGGCGCTGACAGATGACTACACGCGGGAGATCACCCAGGTGCTGGCGTCGGAGCCGTGGCAGCGGCGGGTGGCGTTGGTGCGGTCGCGTGTCTTCGAGCAGATGGAATCATTCAACGGCGACACGGCTACCGATTTGGGGCGCGTGCTTAGCCAGGGCGTTGAGGATGGATTGAATCCGCGTACGGTGGCGAAGGATATACGTGCGCGGTTTGGGATTGCTGAGCGTAGGGCAGAGACCATTGCGCGGACTGAGATAGGTAGCGCATTAAGGCGCGCCACTAGAGATGAAAACCAAGACGCACGCGAACGACTAGGCATTAACACGCAGCTCTTGTGGCTGAGCGCATTGAGTCCAACTACCCGAGCGAGCCATGCACGCAAGCACTCGCAGGTGCTAACCGCTCAAGATGTGGCGGAGTTTTATAGCCAGGGGGGTGAATCGGTGAACTGCAAGTGCTCACAAGTCAGTGTTTTGATTGGCGATGATGGAAAGCCCATCCTTGGGCCGTTAGAGGCGAGGCTTGAAAAACAGCGCGCCGCGTTTGAGCCTGATAGATAGCGCCTATCACCCGCCGCTACACGATAAAAAAATACCATTAGCCCCGGCAGCAGCTGGGGTTTATTGTTTGGGTATCGATAACGCAACGGGAGTGGAATAAACATGGGCATCGCATATTTGGCATTTATGGCTGCAACGTTCTATATGGGTTACAAAAGAATGTATCGAAAAATGATGGCGAGTGATGAAGCTGATGCTCGCTGCATGTCAATGCCTGCCAGCATTTTTGCCGGAATGATTTTTTCTCTAATTTGCATCACGGCGCTTGGGGCGGTAATCACAATCTTCAAAACGCTATACATGATTGTTGCTTTCTAACACAACCGCCCGCCTAGCGCGGGCATTTAGGAGGGAATGATGAATAAATATGAAAAGAAAGTTCGCCGAAAACTAGCCAGGATGAAGCCCTGCCCGTTTTGCGCAAAAACCCCTAATGTTAGCGCACATGTAGACAGTGAGTATTCAGCGCATGGTTCGATAGGCCACTTTGTTAGCCAGGAGCGATGCTGTTCGGTGATGGGCATGGGCAGGAATGATCTATTTTTCTGCAATGATTTTAAGGCGGCGGATTATAGATTATGGGCGTCCATGGTTAGTCGGTTTGTTGATGATTGGAACCGGAGGTCATTATGACTACATACACAATCCCCAGCTTCACCGGCAAAATCCAAGGCGGATTATCCGAAACCAAACACCAATCGCGCATCCGTAACGACGTGTACGCGACCGAAAAACACTACGCCAAGCGGCCACTCATCGACAGGCGGCTAGAAGAGATGGCGCTGGAGCGTGAATTGAAGGAGTGGAGTTATGACTGAGAGAGAGCGGTTTGAGGCATGGGCGCAGAGCCGAAACATGGGTTTGGGCGTAATGGTGGACGGAAGTTATTACCATACGGCAGCGGATGAGGCTTGGGCCGCATGGCAGGCGCGGTGCCCGGAGGGGTACAAATGCGTGCCCGTCGAACCAACTGAGGAGATGGTAGACGCTGCCAGTGAGTCTTACATGCCGTTTGGCGATATGCGCGCGGCAATACATGCGGCGGTTGTTTATGCACCGGAGGGCGACCAATGAACCGCGCCCAGAAACGCGCCCAGGCAGGCGAGATTAAGCGCCGTAAGCGGCTGGTAAGCAAGAAGCAATACCAGCACTACCAGACGAACGCTAGGCGATGGTGTGTAGGATTGCGCGCCACCGGGCGGCATATCGGTGGGGAGTTTGAGGGCGAGTGGACGTTTCCGGCGCATGTGCCTGTGAGCAAGCAGCAGGACATTGCCACCTATGCCACGCACGCCCCGATGCGGTGGCGCATCGTTGCCCGCCTAGTGCTGCGCTACGATGACGGCAGCCATGAGACACGCGAGGCTGAGGCCGAGGTAGGTCAGCAAATGATAATCAGCGAGCTGCAAGAAGCTAGGGATGCGATAATGGCGAACTTGGAGCGCACCGCTAATGGGCGGTATGTTTGGGATAGGCTGTTTCTGATGGAGTGTTTGGGATGAGTAAACTTAGCGTAGATCAAGCGATTGAAGAAGCGGCAGAGAGCCTGCCAGAGGGGTACGTGATTGAAGTTAATGTCGAGAGCGGCGCGGCATGGGTCAATACGTATGGGCCGGACGGCAGCGATATTGAGTTGCCAGAGTGCGTTGATGGCACGCTGGCCGAGCAAATTCAGAGTGCGATTGAGCATGCGGTGTGGCTGGATAGCGAATAGCGGCACACCATTCGTGCACCCAACCCGCCACCCTGGCGGGTTTTTTGTGTGCGGAAATACGCACAGCTTACGCTTACGTCAACGGCCAAGCGTTACGTTTCAAAAGTGCGTAACGCTTAAAAATTGCAGCGTAACGGGTGTTTTCTTTTAAATATCATATACTTATACAAACGGTACGTTTGTTACGCTGTTTTGCGAACGATAGTCACATATACATAAACACTAGCAGTCACTTAGAGAGTCAGACCTCTATATATATATCTATTTTCTGTAATTATTGTTATATATGTCACAAGCCTTTGAATCCATTGGATTTTTAACCGGTACAAGTTTACTTAGGGCTGTAACGTTTGTAACGTTTGTAACGGCACCCTGTTTTTCGGCGTAACGCACCTCGGCGAGCCATGCCGCTTGCACCGCTTTGCGCGACGTGATAGCCGTGCTATACTGTGGGCATTGATTTTATGGGTTGAGGCTATGACCAACCAAATCCGCGTCAACATCAAGCACCGCGTCAACAACGCTGCCATCAAGCGCGAACAGCGCAATGGCCGTGAGGTGATTGTGGTGCCTAGCGCTGTGGCAAAGTTCGACACGGTGTTAAACAACATTTTCTACCCACGCGCTGAGCTAGAGGCTAGCTACCAGCAGTTGGAAGGTTTGCCCGCGCCGCTTGGGCACCCGGTGGTGAATAACCAGTTTGTTAGCGCACGCACGCCAGAGGCCATTAACGGCTTCTGGGCAGGCGCGTGGAATACCAACCCACGCATCGAAGGCGACCGCGTTTTTGCCGATAAGGTTATCGACGTTGAGTTTGCCCAGAACAGCGAGAACGGTCGCAAGCTGCTGGCGGCGATTGACGAAGGCAAGCCGATTAGTACCAGTACCGGATTGCTGATGCAGCGCGAACCAGCACCCGAAGGCGCTGACTATGAGTGGGTGGGCAATAGCTTTGCATTCGATCACGATGCCATCCTGATTTCCGAGACGCCCGCCATTAGCACAGCTGACGGTGTTGGCATGATGGTCAACTCCGCTGGCGAGCAAGTCGAAGTCGTCAACTCAGAGCTGGTGCTTAACGAAGAGCTACCCGGCAGCGTTGATAATATGCGCCAAGAGCTTCAGCGCGTTGCTAGAGATAAATACGGCGAAGGCTATGTAGACGATTTTAATGCTGACTCGATAATCTTTTTCGAGATGGATACCAACAAGGCGTACAAAATCGGCTATGGCGTTATTGATGGCGTTATCACGCTTTCCGATACACGCCAAGAAGTTCAACGCCAGACTTCCTGGGAAGCCGTCACCAATACCATTCGAAACACGCTTTCTAAAATGTTCGGCAACACGCCGGGCAAACCACACGAGGCCGCTGGCCTGCAAACCAACTCTCAAACGTCTACCGAGGAACCGCAAATGACGACTGAAGAGCTACAGGCCATGCTCGACAAGCAGGCCGAAACACTGCAAGCGAATCAGGCGCAAGCCATTGCTGATGCAGTTAAACCCCTGCAAGACAAGCTCGACGCGATTAACGCCGAGAAAGAAGCCGCTGCCGAAGCTGAAAAAACCACCCTGGTAGAAACCGTGGTAGAGGCCAAGCTGGCGACCGAAGACGAAGCCAAAGCGCTCGACGTTAACGCACTGCGCATCATGGCGCGTAACTGCAAAACGCCTAAAGCGGCTGACCATGCGCTTAATGGTGGGCGTCTTGATGCCACGAACAGCGCCGACGATTCCAAGTTCGATACGCTGCCAGATTAATAGGAGCCAAATAATATGACTACCGCAAATCGCACTTTCTTGGGCAGCGTGCATCATAACCAGCCGGAGCAATACGAAGCCCCGGCAGGCGCTACCCTTACCCCCGGCATGCTGGCATTGTCAACCGCTGGCGAGCTAGTCCCGCATGGCACGGCGGGCACGGGCGGCTTTGTGTACGTCGCCAAAGAGCTAACCGCTACGTTTGACGGCAACGGCGGCCTAGACACCGATTATGCCGCTGGCGATACTGCCCAGGCGTACATTCCAGAGTCCGGCCTAATGTTCCGTATGCTGGTTGCCACTGGACAGACGGTTTTGCGCGATTCACCTCTGGTATCGAATGGAGCGGGCCTGTTGCGCGTGCTCGACCCTGCCGCCGCTACCCCTGAGGTTGCTGTCTGTTATGCAGATGAATCCGTGACAACTACCGCCACTACGCCTGTTCGCGTTAAATTCAAATAAGGGAGCTAGCAAATGGCTTTTTATCTTGATAAGCAAATTGTCGCTAACTCTCGCAACGCGAAGAGTCAGTTTGACGAAGTGAAGCTACGCCGCAAGGCGTTTGAGACCAACGAGGCGCACTTCGGCCATATTCACGGCATGCAGGTCAATGCGGCTGCGCGTATTCCGCAAGACGTATACCGTGACTTCGACAGCCAGACCAAGCAGCTAATGACGGGTGACGAGGGCGGCGTGATCCTGAACGCGCTGTTACCGTTGGCGCGTTCGGTGCCGATTGGCAAAATCGTGTCAGAATACCGCCGCGTGTCTGACGCATCCGAAGCGCAGTCGTCTATTTCCGGTCAGCATCGTAAGCCGATGGATAAGGTCACTTACGACTACGACGGCGCGCTGGTACTGATCCACGATGCCGCCGTTGGTCGTGAATGGCGCGAGCTGGAAGCCATGCGTTCGGAAGATTTTGACGCTCTGGTAGACGACCAAGCCGCCGCCGTGCGTGCCGTGCGTCGCCAGTTGGTTGATAACTTCCTGAACGGTAGCCCAGGCACCGTGTACAAGGGCCAAGAGTCGTTCGGCATCAAGAACAGCCCCAACACCCAGGCGCTTGACCTTGGTGTAGGTGGCCTGAACGTTGACCTAACCGCATCAACCACCACTTATGAAGATATTGAGAAGGTTTTTATCAATGCTCTGCAAGTCCTGCAAGGCGCGGCCAACAACGTGGAAATGGACATCACGTTTATGGTCAGCTCTGACATTTGGTTCAATCTGCTGCGCCGTGGTACCAATGAGAACGGCTGGCAGACGTTCATCGAGTCACTGCGTAACGTGCCCGGTGTTGCGAATATCATCAAGACCAACGGCACTAACGCGCTGAATGGCAACGAGTTCATTGCGATGGCGGCGTCTGGTCAGTACATTCAGCCCGTTGTGGGCATGGGTATGACCACAACGCCCATGCAACGCCTGACACCGTACGCAGACTGGAACTCCTTGGTATGGACGGCTGCTGGCCTGCAAATCAAAGCTGACAGCGCGGGCCGCTCTGGCGTGCTGTACGCAGCGGAAGCGTAAGGCATAATATGCTAAACTAACGGGAGCCTACGGGTTCCCGTTTTTTTATGGAGCATTTTTTGATGAAAACGATTCAAATCACACGCCCCGGCGTATTTCGTAACGGCAAGGACATGGTAGCCGTGGGCACGCAACTTCAGGTGCCGAACGACTTTAACGGCTGGCCGGGCAAGTGGATTGAGGTTAGCAGCGATGAAGGCAAAACCCTAGAAGTCGCTACCCCAAAGCGCCCACGCAAGAAACGACATCCTAGGCAGGAACAAGAGCCGGAACAGCCTAGCCTAGACACTGAGGCCGAGCCTGATGATAACGACTGAGGAAGCCACAGCCTACCTACGCGAGCTAGGCATCACAATGCCCGCCCCACTGCTGTCGCTGGTGGTTGCAAAATCCCAAGGCATTCAAGACTGCCTGGACGCCAACGGCGTAGACGCCACCGACCAAGCGCTGATTTATTACTACTTGGTGGGGCTGTTGGCTATTTCCGGCGGTGGTCGTCGTGTTAAATCACAAGCCGCGCCGTCCGGTGCGTCTCAGTCGTTCGAATACAGCGACCTAGGCGACTTATACGACCAGTTGCTAGGGTCGCTTAGCGTCGTTGATAAGTACGGCTGCGCTGTACCGCTGACGCCTGCCAAGCCTGGTGGCTCGACGGGGTTTATGGTGGTTAAGGGAACGAGGTGTTGATATGGCTATTTGCTCGCTATCGGTAAACATCAAAGTTAAACGCCGCTGGAATTTCTGGCCCTGCTTGTGCGTCGCCAAGCTAGCAGTAATGCTTGGGATGGATTGCCGCAAAGCCGCTTCATGGCTGGCTGATAACTGCATGACTATTGAGTTCGGCGAGGTGACGCAAAAACTAGACACCACGGCCTAACGCTGCCATACTCTACCCACTCCTTGTTGTGTTGTGTGTTGCTCATCCTATTGGCCGCCTTTCTGGCGGTCTTTTTTTTGGGTGCTATACTGGTGGTAGATACGGCCACGCCGCCTAGGAGGTGATCCTATCTACCAAAGGGTGCGGCGCTGTTAAGCGACACCCGCATACTAGACGCCCCGGCAAACATCGGGGCGTTGCCGTTTATAGGTGGTTGCTATCGGGTGGCGTGAGTCGATAGAAAAATACCATTAGCGGGTAGGTGGTGGGGTGGGCTATTGTTTGGTGACACCAAAAAAGGAGAGTGAAAATGTTTGAAGAAATTGAGAAAAAAGCGCGTCAAATGATCACGGATGGACACGATGAGCGTGCATTTACCATGTGGGTCGACGGCCATTACGTTACTGTGGTGGTAAACGTGACTGGGCCTGACACTCAGCAGGCTGACGAATGACCCACGCCCAACACCATCACGACGAGTCACGCGCCCGCGCATTGCTGATAGCGCTAAAACAACGCAGCACATGGCCTGCATTGAGCGAGCGCACGGGTATTGATAAAACCCGCTTGATCGACATTACCACTGGGGATGTCGGAGCTACATTTGCGGAACAGACGCTGTTTCGTGTTATTTGGAATGAGGAGAATCAACCATGATTTATGCAGTGAATAGGCTAACTAAAGAACATCGGGTGGTTGAAGAGCGGTATTCGGGTGGAATGCGACTTCCGTGCCGCAATCCAAACCTTGGTAAAGGGTGGGATTACATCCAAGCCGACGCCGATGGGTGGATTGAGTGGACTGGTGGCGAGTGTCCTTTGCCCAAGCATCAAAAGTGTGAGCATATCATGCGGTTCACGCCAAATAGCGATATTTTTCATACCGAGCTGGCAGGCCATCTCAGATGGACGCATGAAAACCTAAGTGGCGACATCATCGCCTACCGACCAATCCTCCCCCAGCCCGCCAGTGAGGAGCCGAAGGAGTGGAGTGGGCCGCATGATGGGTTGCCGCCTGTGGGCGAAAAGATTTTGGTACGGAAAAACGACAACGACTGGCTGGCTGTTGAAGTGGTCGCGCATGACGACGGAGGTGTTGTTTATCGCGACCCAGCAACAACGGATCACGGTTACAAGTGGGCTGTTGCCGGTGGTATTAGACAACTACCCTCACCTCGCGAGCAGTGGGTTGAGGCAGCCCGAAAAGCGATAAAGGGGTCATTAAACGGAAAAACAGGGTTAGAAATTATCCACGACGCCATAGCCAACGGCGAACTACCATTGCCTGAGAAAACACAATGAGCAAAGAATACCGCATCGAAACCTTAATGGACGTTTTCAAAAACGTACCCAAAGACCGAATTAAACTCTGCATGGCGGAGTTAGCCGAAGGCTTGGTTCATGGCCGATATCTTCAGGAGCTACATGACCAGATTGGGTGGGGCGATCATTGTGTGTTCCCAGGCTATCTCACTTGGATTGATGACGACGAAGGAACCTACGATATCAACATCACCAATAATGGAGAGCCATTTGCTGATATTCGCATTCATAGCAAGGAGAAAACACAATGACCCACAACATCGTAACGCACAAATCAAAAACCGCTGCCGTTTTGCTCTGTTTCTTCATCGGCAGTCTTGGCGTGCATCGTTTCTACCTGGGCAGCCATGCCGCCGGATTCGCCTACCTGTTTTGCACCATCGTCAGCGTGGCGAGCGGTATTCCGGAGCTAGGTATGATGATCGGGTTAGCGCTGATTATCGAGACCGTTTATTTGCTGTGCAAGGGCAAGGTGTATTACAAGCGGGTTAATGAGGTTGAGTTAGCCGCCTAGCCCATAACACACCTCGCCACACCATGCTATACTAAGCCCCATATCTTTTATGGGGCTTTTTTTATGTCGAACATAGCGAGCTGGTCGTATGAGCATGGCCCTGCAACGGTCTGGCCCAGCGGTGGCACCGATGAATGGGGGCAGCCCGTTGGCGGTGCGCCTTACATTATTCCCCGCGTTGGCTATGAAGGCGGCGGCGATGTGGCGCGTGATGACACCAACACCGAGTTTACGCCGCGTCAGACGTTTCGCTTTGAAGCCGCGCTAGATTCGCCACTAGTGCCAGAGCGCGAGTGGTACATTCAGTTGGGCGACCACACCGACCTAACCGCCGCGCCCGCTACTGCCGAGCGTATCCGCGCCATCCGCTTTTGGCCGATTGACGAGCTGGAACCGGGCGGATTGCCTGATTTTGAGGTGATGACGTGAGTACGTTTGACGACATTAACCAGCGGTTCAAGGAGGCGTTGCGCGGTATTGGTGTGCGTGATAGTGAGCGGGCGGTGACTAAGATCCTGTTTTCAGTCAGCACTCAGTCAGCCGCGTTAACACCACGGGATACGTCGTTTCTGATTAACAGCCAGTTTAGGCGCATCGAGCAAACGCCTAGCGGGTGGAAAGGTGAAACGGGCTACGGCGCGCGCTATGCCGTTGCTGTGCATGAAGCATCGGGCAAACTAGCTGGGAAACCCAGGCCGAAGAACCGAGGCACGTACTGGGCACCGGGTGGCGAACCTAAGTTCCTAGAAAAAGGCATCGAGGCCACCATCCCGCTTCTGCCACAAATTCTGCGCGAGGAGTATAGCGAGTGACGACACGCACGATATTAACCGACCTGCGCGCCTATATTGACGACCTGATACCGGGTTATGCGGTGAAGTATTTCCGGTGGACAGATGCAGACGAATCAAGCGAAGGCCCGTTTGTCATGATGCGCTTTCCCGGTAGCGGCAACAGCGACCCGCTATTGCAGCGCATTGACGTACTGCTAACCCTGGTGCAGCGACCCACGGGCGCGGTATCCGGTCACGACACGATGGCAGCGATTGCGCGGCGTATCCGCGAAGGCGGTGGGCAAGGTAGTGTGCTACGTTTTGAGGTGCTTTCAGAGCCTGCGGGGCCAATGTATCTTGAAAACGGTCGCCCGGTGTGGGTGATGGATGTTAGGTGTTATACGGAGGGGAATTGATATGGCTATTTTTATCGAAGATAACGGTAGCGCGCTATATATCAAGCGCGATGAAGATGGGAATATCCTGCTGTGCAAAAAAGATGGAGAAACGATACAGGGGCAGTATAGCGTTGTTGTTGGCAATGAGGTTGGCGAGATAACTAGCGCCACTGTGTCGCTACATTTAGCGGGATGGGTGGACTAATGAGCGAAATAATCGACGGCCAAAGCGCCACGCTAACGTTTGGCGGCGAAACAGTGGGCGGCGTCTACCAATACCAGTTTTTCAACGGCTCGCCCACCGTGATCCGCCATCAGTCGCTATCTGCCCCAGCGCGTGAATACCTACCCGCACAGCCGGACTACGGCACCGCTACGTTACAGATATACCGAAACCATGCCGACCCAGGGCAGCAGCGCATGGCGCAATCTCAGGCCACACGCACAGTAGAGCCATGCGTGCTAACGCTAGAGGACGGCACCACGTTGTCTTTTGATGCGTTCTGTGAGGCTATCCCGCTCATTGGCGGCAAACAGACAGGCCAAACGATTAACCGCAGTACGGCGCGAATCCGCATCACGGGAATAATCACTACCGCCTAGTCAAATTGTAATTACCTATAACAATCGACAGTGCCATTGTTTTAACCTATAATAGTGGGCGGATATATCCAACCAAATTGAGGTAACGCAATGGCTACACTGACTCCACAGCGGGCGGATTTTGACGGATTAACGCCTGTCTTTTCCGCTGCTAGCGCTGGCGGTGACGAGTTCCCATGGGCACAACAGACCGTTCTCTACGTGAAGAACGGCGACGCCAGCCCGCACACCGTCACTATCGCATCACAATACACTGCCCGGCCCGGACTGACACCAACTGACGTTGCAGTTACGGTCGCCGCTGGCGAGGAGGCTATTATCGGTGGCCTGACCCGAGACGGTTTCCGCGATGCCGATGGCAATGTTCAAATCACTTATGACGGCGTGACTTCTGTCACTGTCGCAGCCATTACCGTTTAAGGGGGTTAAAAATGGCCTATTACACAGCAGCAGGTACGGTATTTAGCGTTGCATCGGGCGCGCCGGTTACGTTTGACGCGGCAGGCTTTGAGGCGCTGGCTTACACCACCGTTGGCGAAGTGACCAGCGTTCCTTCTCACGGTGCAGAGTACGCCCTGGTAACGCATAACCCGCTAGCAGACCGCGTAACGCGCAAGCTCAAGGGCTCCGTTAACTACGGCTCATTGACTATCCCCATGGCGCTGGACACTGCCGATGCTGGTCAAGATATTATGCGCGACCATGCCGATGGCACCCAAATAGACGAAGTGGTGAGTGCTAAGGTCGAATACCCAGACGGCGGCGTTGAGTATTTCACCGCTCTGGTAATGTCCTTCACCACCGCTGGCGATGGCGTGGACTCTATTCTGTCCGCCGAAGCGATGGTTGAGATTGATTCCAAAGTGGTGTCGGTAGACGCCGTTTAACGCGCATAGCTTCGGCTAAGCCGTCCGGGTGGCCCCGCCAGCGCCCGGACGTTAAACCAAAGACTGGCGGGGATACTTAACTGGCGGAGCACCTAGCATGACTGATTTAACGAACGTATTTGACTTAGAAACTGGTGCCGATAAAGGCGCATTCCTGCACCTTGAACATCCGGTCACTGGCGAGAAGCTCTACACCGAAGACGGTAAAGCCATTGGCATTGACGCGGTAGGCGTGGACAGCGCGCAATATCGCCGCAAAGTATCGCAAATGGCGAACCGCAAGATGGGTAAGCGTCAGAAAAACCCCACGCTGGAAAAAGCAGAACAGGAAGGTGCTGAGCTGTTAGCCGCGTGCGTGGTGCGTTGCCACAACATGCAATTTGGCGACGACGAGATGACACCCAAAAACGCTGAGCAATTCCTGCTCAAATATCGCAGCATCCGCGAGCAGCTCGACGAGTTTGTAGGCGACCGCCGTAATTTTTTCAGTGCGTAGAGGATGATTTAGTCCTCTACGCTCGCATGATGGGGTGGCTATCGGCCACCCCTGATAAGCGCAACGAAACGCGGTACAAGGATTACGTCAACCGCAACCATGGGCCGCCGCCCATGCCGGAAATAGAGTTTGGCGAGCATGTCATTGGATACCTGCAAGAAGTAGGGCCAGCGCTAAACACCGGGCAAGGGCTTGTACCGTTGACGTTCAGCGAAATAGAAGCATGGATGCGGATGGTGGGCGTGGCGTTAACAAGCTGGGAAGCGTCGATGCTAAAGCGCCTATCCGACGAATACGTGGCAGAGCATCACGCCGCAAGAAAACCGCAACACCCGCAACCGTGGACGCCGATTCAGGGATTTGACAAAGAGGCTATCGCCAAGGGTATGCGCGGTTTGCTGGGTAAAATCAGCGCAAAACGCGATAAAAAGTAGGGGTATCTATGGATTTAGGCACATTAAATTGGTCGGTTGAAGTAGATACCTCTGATTTATCACGCGCCGAGCGTGAGATGGATGGTACGCGGGAGGCGGCGGAAGGGGCGCGCCGTGGTGTTGACCAGTTTGGAAACAGCACTACGCAGGCGGCGCGAAAAACACGCACAGCTAGCGAGCGTATGCAAAGCGATATGCGCTCAACGTCGCGCGCCACCGATGCACTAAAAAACGCTGTCACAGGGCTGGTAGGCGCGCTGGGCGTTCGTGAGATTATCCGTTACTCAGACGCCTGGAATAATGCCGCTAACCAATTACGGCAGGTAACGACGGGCACCCAAGAGCTAACCCGTGCGCAGCAATCGCTAGTAAACGTAGCGCGCGATACCCGCTCTAATTTCGAGGCTACGGCGAACCTGTATGCTCGCTTGGCACGCTCTACCACTGAGCTGGGGCTGTCGCAACAAAACCTCCTCGACCTAACGACCACGATTAACCAATCGTTTGCGGCTAGCGGCGCGACAGCCGAGGAAGCCAGTAACGCCATCACTCAGCTATCCCAAGGCTTGGCATCCGGCGCATTGCGTGGCGATGAATTTAACTCGGTGGCAGAGCAAGCCCCAGGCATTCTACGCGCCGTGGCTGAATCGCTCAATATGAACATTGGCGAGCTTCGCGAGTTTGCCGCAACGGGTGGCATTACCGCCGAGATTGTTGTTAGTGCCCTACAACAGGCATCCGATACCATCGCTAACGATTTTGGCAAAACCGTCGCGACGTTCGGGCAGCAAATGGAAGTGGCGCGAACGAACCTGACCCAGTGGATAGGCACTAGCGATGAAGTGCAAGGCGCGCTGACAGTATTGGGTGAGTCTGTTGTATTCCTGTCCAACAACCTGGACGCCATGGTAAAAGTGGGTCAGGTGGCCGCTGCTCTTTATGCGGGGCGTTTTGTATCGGGCATGGTGGCTGCCACCACCGCTATGAGCGGCGCTGTTACCGTTGCGGGAGTACTGCGTGGCGCAATGATGGCACTAGGCGGCCCACTAGGACTACTTATCGGCGCGGGCGGGCTACTATACGTATTCCGCGACGAACTAAACCTAACCGGGCATCGCGCCGGGCTAACCGAGGATCAAATTGCAGATTTGCGCGACGAAATGGCGGAAATGTCGCAAGATGATCTGAGTCAGTCGCTGTCGTCGCTGAATACCGCGCTAGATGCGGCCACTGTTAAGGCCGCCACGGCGCGCGAAGAGCTGGCACAGCTACGCAGCGAGAACCGGGGTAGTGGCGCGTTAGGATTTGGCGCTGGGCAGGTAGGGGCAGAGGTGCGCGGCATGAACGCCGTAGCAGAGGCCCAAGAGCGCATCGTTGAATTGAATCAGAAAATCAACGTAGCCCGAGAAGAAACTGCGCAGCGAATTGAAGATAACGCCAATGCGTTTGTTGTGTATGCCGACCGATTAGAGCGCACGCGGGAAGAAACAGCGCTAGCCGATGATGCCACTAAATCACTGAACGACACGGCTGAAACATCAACGGGCAACTTTGGCAACCTGTCTGACTCACTCAACACCCTCCTCAACCGCCTAGACCCAGCTCGCGCTCGCACACAGGCATACGCTCAGGGCGTTGGCTTGCTAAACACCGCGCTTGCCACGGGGACGCTGAATTTTGGCGACTACCAGCGCGCCATGGTGGCGCTGCAAGAAGAGTTGTACAACGTCGAAGATGCAACGGAAACGGCTACTGAGGAAATGAGCCGCGAATGGCAACGCTTCGGTAATTCGGTCGATGAAACGTTCAAAGATGCGTTCAAAGGCGCGCTTGATAGCTTCGATAGTTTTGCCGACCAACTCAAGGGCGCGTTTGAAAACCTGATGGCTGAATTGGCCTACGCTGCCGTTAAGAACGAGATCAAGATTCAGTTGGGCATGGGCACTAGCGGGCCGATGTCGGGTGGAGTTGGCGACCTGTTCAGCCAGAATGGCGGCGGAATCGGCACAATGCTGAGCGGTGCCGGGCAGCTATTCGGCAGAGCTAGGTCGGCATTAGGTTTCGGCAGCGCAGCAACAAGCGGCGGGCTTTATGCCAATGCACTAACTGGCAGCGCAGCAGCTGGCGGACTATACAGCGGAGCCGCTACGGGTGCGGTGCAGGGTGGTTTATACGGCAATGCGCTAACCGGAAGCGCCGTTAGTGGCGGTGGTTTTATGTCTGCCATGAGCAGCGCCATGCCATGGCTAGCAGGTGGCGCACTGATTGATAACGTGCTGGGGCTGGGCATTGTTGATGGCATTGTGGGTGCGGTTAGCGGCCTATTTGGCGGCGGAAAAACAGCCCCTAAATTTGAGCTGGCTACCGTCGGTCAAGGCGTTGACCCCATGCGCCACGGATTATTTGAAAACTACGGGGAGGGCGTGTTCAGCCGTGGCGCGTTTGGTACCGTTGGTTTTGCCGATCCCGGCACGGCGCGACTAGAAGAAACCTTTGGCGGATTTGAGAATGCCACTGCTTTCCTTAATCAAATTACCGCCATGGATAACGCCCTGGCAGGCGTGGCAGGCAGCGAACAAGAGCTGAATGCCATGGCCAATGCTGTGCAAGCCGTTCGCCTCAACGCTAACGACGCCGCTGGCATTCATGATCAGTTAGCAAAACGCACGATTGCCGCCGCTAACGTTATCGACGCAGAGTTTACCCAATCGCTAGTTGACGCAGGGGCCACTGCCGAGCAAATTACCCAGCGGTTTGTGACCGCTAACGCTGCCATGCAGACGCTCAACGCAGTGGCCGAGCGACTCAACCTACAATGGGATGCGGGCGCGGAGGGTGCGCTGCGTTATGCCGATGCTATCGCCAGCCAAGTGGGCGGTGTGCAGCAGCTAGCGGCGCTGCAAGAGTCGTATTACCAGCAGTATTTCTCGGATGCTGAGCGCACGGCTAATCTGCAAGCCGACCTTACTAGCACGCTTGGGCAATTAGGCATGACGCTACCGGAAACCCGCGAAGGATTCCGAGCGCTAGTAGAAGCGCAAGACCTCGCAACCGAATCAGGCCAGCGGAATTACGCGGCGTTGCTGCAAGTATCCGGTGCGTTTAGTGAGCTAGTGCCCGTCACGCAGGAGGCTGCGCAGTCTGTCACTGATTTTAGTGAGGCTATCCGTGTACGCGAATCGTTAGAGCGTGAAATCTTGAATATTACGGGCGATGTTTATACTCAGCGCGAACGAGAAATTGCGCAACTACGTGAACTCGCAGGCGCAGAAGAATACAACCTCGCGCAGCTACAATACCGTGTCTGGCAACTGCAAGATGAGGCGGCAATTGCACAAGAGCGCAGTAAAATTGAGCAGCAACTACTGGCTATACAGAATGACGTAACAGCGCAACGTCAGTTAGAGCTAGCGGCAATCGCCCCCGCCAATCGAGCGCTAAAAGAGCGACTGTGGCAGCTACAGGATGAGGCGGCATTCAGCCGAGCGGCAGCTCAGGCGCAAGCAGCGCGGCTACAGGCAGCGCAAGCGGCTGAACAGAATGCGCAGAGCGCACTACAATCTGCGTTCCAGTCGCTTGTTAGCGCAGTGCAGTCAGAGCAGCAGGCCGTCACAGATGAGTTTCAGCGGACAAGTGCGGATATTGCGGACTCTATTAGCGCCACACAATCCGCTATGCAGTCATTTAGCAGCGAGTTCGTTTCACTAGAAACAGAAATACTAAACATGCTGGGCGATACTGCAACACTCAGACAGCGTGAGCTAGACGCTACCCACGAGGGTAATCGGGCGCTTCTCGAGCGAATTTGGATGATGCAGGATGAGCGAGACGCAGCGAATGCTGAGCGAGAATCGCTGTCTGAACTACTAGACTCAACGCTAAGCACAATAAATGAAAACATCGGCACGCTAAGCGATACTATGCGTGATACTGAGCGCGCGAGTGATTCGCTACGCAGTGCGCTAGATAGCATGATCGCAAGCGGCACTGCGCAGGCTATGCAGCGGGCTAACGCTCAAAAATATCTGCGCGGCGTTCAGCAAAGCGGCGGATTGGGCGACCAGCGTTTGCTAGAGAAGGCGCTTTCTGTCGTGTCCGAGCCAAGTGAGGGGTTATTCTCCACGCTTGAAGATTACCAGCGCGACTTCTGGTCAACCGCTGGTGTGATTAGCGACCTTGAGCAACGCGCATCATCACAGCTAAGCACCGAAGAACAGGCGCTGGAGGCGCTCAACCAGCAAGCTGAAGATGCCCGTTCGCAGTACGAAGCCGCGCTCTCTAAGATTGATGAACAGATTGCCGCGTCTAATCAGCGGCATGCCGAGTTCTTAACGGCTAATGCTGAGAACGCGGACGCTATCCGCGTAGGTTACGAATCTCAGCTAACGCAATTGCAAGCGCAAATGGAACAAGCCCAGTCGCTGTACGATAATGAGATTGCGCGGCTAGATGCAATTATCGACAGCGAGGCAGCGTCGCTAGAAGCACAGTTTGGGCAGCTAAGCTGGTTGCAGCAAATTAATGGCAGCGTAATGAGCATCTCTAGCGCCATTGGCTCGCTGAGGTCATCTGTTTCCGCCCTGGCATCGGCTCAGGATGATGCCGCTAACGCGGGTAGCGCTAACGCATCGACGAGCTACCTTGAAGCAAAAACACAGCAGCTAAACAGAATTGAGCAGGGCGGTCGCAGCAACTGGACGATAGACCAAACTGCGCAAGCTATCGCTGACGCTGGGCTGACGCTAGAGGAGCATTACGAACGCTACGGCCAGTTTGAAAACATCCCAGGATTCGCCAATGGCGGCGCACACGCTGGCGGCTGGCGCATGGTCGGTGAGCGTGGCCCGGAGCTTGAATACACCGGCCCGAGCCGCATCATGAGCAACAGCGACACGCGCTCGCTGATGGATAATTCGCAGGTCAAAGAGTCTGTTGACCGAATGAACCAAAACCTTGAGGCCGTGCTGCGTGGTATACTTGAAGCTAGTCAGGAGACTGCATCTATTATGGATGATTGGGATACGCTGGGACAGCCGGGCGAGAGGAATGTAACTGCATGAAGATTATTGAGCCGCTACAGCCCAATCTGACGACGCTCACGGCGTCGTCATTGGCTGAATCAACGTTGCCCGTGTGGGATTCCGGCACCGCGTATGCCGTAGGCGATGTGGTTCGCGCTTTTTACGATGGCGCTTATCGCACTTATGAGGCATTGATTGCTAGCACGGGCGAAGACCCGACGACCGACCCGATAGCGCCGGAAGGCGACCCCAGTGCGGGGCAGCCTTACTGGCTAGCGACAGGATCAACAAACCGTTGGGCCATGTTCGACGGCAGCGTCGGTAGTCCTAGCACCGATGAAGCGGATATTGTTGTGACCTACACCCCAGGCACCGCGATTAACGCGCTGGCACTATTTAACGTGCTGGGGTCGTCGGTGAACGTCACTGTTACCAGTGTTTTGGGTGGCGGCGAGGTGTACAACGAAACGCAGCAGTCGCTAGGAAATCGTGGCCCAGGTTACTGGAATTTCTACTTTGGTGGCGTATCGGTTCGCACGCGGTTCCAGTTTTTCGGTATCCCTCCGTATCCAGATATGGTGGTCACTGTGACCGTGGCAGCCGCTAGCGGGCAAGCAATGATAGGCGAGCTAGTGTTCGGTAAAGAGTTCGTGATTGGCGAAGATGTGCTAGGCATGGAGCCGCGCATTAAGGACTATTCAACCAACGAATTTAATGCCACGTTCGGCTATAATGTGCTAGTCGTTCGCCAAACACGGCGGCGGTTAAGCATCACAACGATGATTGACGAAAGCCGCGCCGATACCGTATTTGATAAAATCCAATCGCTAGCGTCACAAAAAGTCGTGTGGATTGCCGACAAATACGCCAGTGGTATTATTTACGGGTTTTATAGTGACTTCATTCCCGCGCACAACACCTATAAGGTAGTGCAGGCACAATTTAAAATTGAGGGTTTAGTATAATGGCACAGCAGATCAGCGCGTTTCCTCCCGTACCGTTATTAACGGATGCGCCGGAGGTGTTTGACCCGAAGGCAGTAACGTGGAATTTATTTCAAGCGAATACATTACAGCCAGAGCTTAACGCCTTGGCAACGGAGGCGGAAGCCAACGCGGGTACGGCTGAAACGAAAGCCGCTGAATCGCTGGCATCGGCTGCGCTGTCTGAAGAGTGGGCGACGACTACCGGCGCGCTAGTAGCGGCTACTGACTATGCGGCAAAAGAATGGGCGCAAGGCACCACGGCTGAATCTGCGAAACGCTGGGCGACATCAACCACCGGAGTCAGTGGCGGCTTAAAGGGCGCTCGCGGGTATGCCCAAGACGCTAATTCGAGTGCTGTTAACGCTAGCAATAGCGAAACAGCGGCAGCTAATAGCGCTCAGTCAGCAAGCGACGACGCTGAACAAACAGCGCTTGACAGGATCGCAACCGAGCAAGACCGCGTGCAAACCGAGCAGGATGTTGTCACCAGTGGCAATAACGCTGACGCCGCACTAGCTAGCGAACAAAAAGCGGCTGAATGGGCTGAGTCAGAAACAGAAGTTGAGCCTGGACAATACAGCGCTAAATACTGGGCGGGACAAGCGGGTGAAGTTGTTTCCGAGGGCGTGATTGATGACGGTCAAACGAGTGCGCTGACAACGTGGTCAAGTTCTAAGATTAGCACGGAATTAGATGCTAAGGCTGAAATTAACGATAGCACGACATCAGCAACGTCCGTCTGGTCATCTCAAAAAACCAATTCTGAACTAGAATTAAAACGCGACCTCACTGACACATCATTTCCGCGCTACGACCTCGCCAGTATCTCGACCACTGCCACGCTTGATCTAGCGACAGGCAATGAGTTTACTGTTGACGCTAGTGTTGCTCGCACACTGACATTCGCTAACGTACCCGCTGGCCGCTCAATGACCGTTGTGTTGTCAATCACAGGCGCGTCGGCTATCACATGGCCTCCTGGTATTCGCTGGCATGATGCGACCGCGCCGGAGCTTGGAGCTACATGGACAATCGTGGTGCTGAATTACGATGGTGCTAATTGGTCGGGAGTGCTGGGAGCAAGCGCATGATTGAAGCAATGCTGATGGCGGCGGGAAGTAAAGGTATAGACTGGGAAAACATGCCAATCGGGACTTATGTTGAATCCGAAGGCGGGTATTTTTCTGGGATTATGTACACCGAGGCGGCTGGTGGTGGGCAGCGTTACGCGCTGGTTGTCAGCCCGAAAGCGGAGGGATCGAACAGCGGAAACACGGCCGCATGGGACAGCGCGATTAGCTATGCAGCCGGTTTGAATATCGGCGGTTACACAGACTGGAAGCTGCCTGATTTGGACGAGATGCGGATTTTGTACCGCGCCTTTAAGCCGACGACTGAAAGTAACGATACTAGCTACGGCGCGACTGACCGCGTAGATCCACCGCTCAGCAACTACACTAGCGGCAACCCTGCTCAAACCGCGCTGACAGGGTTTCAAGAAGGCGGTAGCGAGGCGTTCGTCACGAGCTACTACTGGTCGGCCACGGAGTCGGGCAGCAGCGCGTGGCGCGTGTACATTGATGGCGGCGGCGAGAACCTGGGCTTTAAGACGAGCAACATCTACGTTCGGTCCGTCCGGCGGGTTTACTTCTAATGCCAATCCAAGATAAGGAGACACTATGTACATCAACACCCAAACCCTAGAATACCCGCTGACGCTACGCCAAGTGCGACAAGCGGTGCCTAATGTCAGTCTGCCTAAAAAACCTGGCGAGGCCACGCTAAACGCACTGGGCTTTGCCACCGTGCAACCCACAGAGCGCCCCACTGGCGACGTAGTAACCGAGGGACAACCAGAGAAGCAGACAGACGGCACTTGGCGTCAGGTGTGGAACACGCGCCCCTACACCGATGCCGAGCGTGCCGAAGCGTTGGAGCGTGCCAAGAGCGACGCCATGCAGCGTATCAACGTTGGCTATGAGGCGGAGATGGGGGCTATCCTGAACGCATACCCGCAGGCCGAGACGTTGACCTGGGATAAGCAGGAGCGCGAGGCGCGGGCATGGCAGGCGGATAACACCGTTGCCACACCGTACATCGACGCGCTGGCCGCTGGCCGCAGCATGGACAAGGCCGAGCTGGCAACGCGCATCATCGCCAAGGCCGACGCCTGGGTATCGCTAAGCGGTGCTGCCACAGGCAAGCGGCAGGCGATGGAGGATGAAATTAGCGCAGCCACCTCGATTGACGGCCTAAACGCCATATCATGGTAGCCACAAAGCGCCCTCGTGGCGCTTTTTTGCTATACTGTCAAGCCACTGAGAACATTAATTTGAGCTAGCAAATGCACTATGAAACTACGCAAAAAGGGCGGCAGAATGTCTGATAACCCAGATGATTGGATGAGGGCGTTGCAGAATCTGCCACCATGGCTAGGGGGCGCTCTAATGGCAGTCGTGATAGCGGTGTTGCGCGTCATTTACGACAACGAGGAAACATCATCCGTGCGTATCGCACTAGAGGCCATGATCTGTGGCGCGCTATCGCTAACGTGCAGCTCGGTAATTGCGGCACTCGGTGCGCAGCCGGGCTGGCAAATCTTTATCGGCGGCATGCTAGGCTTTATTGGCAGTCATGCGGTTAAGCAAATGGCGATGCGCCTCATTAACCAGAGGATTGACAAGCTATGAAAAACGTCTGTCTAGCCGTTGCTGCTGTTGCTGTTGTCTTGCTTGCGTTGTCGAGTATGCGTGATCGCGACATTGATGCGTTGGTGCGTGAACGTGTAATTGGCGTATCAGGATTGTGTGTTGATGGCATGTTTACCACTACTGATACACGGCGCGGCGCTTGCAGCAACCACGGCGGCATTAAGGAGTGGTTTGACGAATGAGCATCTACGAAAACGCAGAAACCTACCGCCATATCACCCCCGAGCAACTAGCCGCGTGCATGCCCGGATGCCCCAATCCTACACGGTGGGCGGTGGCATTCGATGACGCTATTGAGTTTTTCGACGTGCGACGTGATGACCGGGCCATGTTGTTTGCCCAGGTTGGTCATGAAAGCCGAGACCTAAATACGCTGGAAGAAAACCTATCGTACAGCGCAAGGCGGTTGATGCAGGTGTGGCCGTCACGATTCCCCAACGACCGCATCGCATCGCAGTACGCGCGCAATCCCGAGGCGCTCGCCAATAACGTGTACGGCGGGCGCATGGGTAACGATAAAGACGGCGATGGGTGGCTATTCCGTGGCCGTGGCCCTATTCAGTTAACAGGGCGCTACAATTACACCCGGTTTGCTGACGCGATCAACAGCAGAGAGCCAGTGCTGTATCCTGATTCGCTGTTAGAGCCGGGCATTGGAGCGCTTGCGGCATGCTGGTTTTACGTGACCAACGTTCCCGTTGGCGCTGACATTGTGACCGCTACGCGGCGCATTAACGGCGGCACGAATGGATTAGATGACAGACAGCGGCGCTATGAGCGCTGCATTGAGGTGCTTGGATGAACTGGAGAGATGTCGCAGAAACGGTGGCGAAAGCTGCGCCAGCTTTGGGCGGTGCTCTATACGGTGGCGCTGGTTACGCAGTTGGTAGCGGTATCGCTAAGCTGTTGGGCGTTGAGGACAGCCCGGAGGCAGTTCAAGCCGCGCTACAGCAAGACCCGCAATCCGCGCTAAAGCTGCGTGAGCTGGAAGCCGAAATGGAGCGCGCACGCATTAACGCAGACCTGGATAGGCAGCGCATGGTCAATGAGACAATGCGCGTTGAGTCCCAGCAAGATGGGTGGTTTAAATCAGGGTGGCGGCCAGCGCTCGGGTGGGTATTTACGCTATCGCTCGGCACGCTGGCAGGTTCAATGGCATTCACTATTGTCAAAGACCCCACCGTTGTAAGCGATGGCGAGTTTACAGGTATGTTGGTATGGCTGTTTGTTACAATGGGCGCAGCGCTGGGGATTAACGTTAAGAAGCGTAGTGACGACAAGCAGGTAGGTGTGGCTCCAAGCTTTATTGACAGGGTGCTAAAACGATAGAATTATTTTCTATTTGCTGCTACTATATCCACCTAGGGATCTATAGGGGATTAAAATGTGTAAAATAGAAAATTGCTCAAATTCAGTTCATGTTAAAAAGCATAACCTTTGCCGCGCGCATTACCTCCGATGGAAAAAGCATGGCGATCCCCTGCATTTTCCTGAGCCCAGGAGAGGTAAGGATTCTTCAAGATATAAGCACGGAGCGTGGGGGGAAGAGCTTTTTAAAACATGGAGCCACATGATTGATAGGTGTCATAACCCAAAGTGCAAAGCATATAAACACTACGGAAAAAGAGGAATTCATGTTTGCGAATCTTGGCGAAATGACTTTTTTCAATTTAAGAAAGATATGGGCGAAAGGCCAGAAAACACTAGCATTGAAAGAATTGACAATAACAAGGGGTATAATCCACATAACTGCAAATGGGCAACCAGTGTGGAGCAAGGAAGAAATAGGCGATGCGTTAAGCTGACAAAAGAAAAAGCCGATGAAATGCGATCACTACCAAGAAGAGCAAAAAATGGCAGGGGGTCAGGTTACAGCCGTGAAGATATGGCTGAAAAATACGGCGTATCTGTAGCAACAGTAAAAAAAGTCCTTTCTGGTGCATATTGGAAGTAATAAAAAAAGCCCCGATTGGTGGCAGGGCTGGTTGTAGCGGTGGTAGTAGTTGCGCTTTAGGAAAGGTTTGACGACAATCAAACTATAACCGCTAAATCCTCATCGGTATACTCATCCCGCCCATTTTTGTGCGCCCAGCGGTTCCAGTACGCAGCGCGTCGAGTTGTGGGCATGTTGAGCATGGATTCCAGCGCATAGCGCACCGCTTCGCGTGAGTATCCGGTGGCCAGCGCCGTGTTGATAACATCGCCGCATCGTGTGTAAGCGTACCAGACGCTAGGCCAATCTAAGCGCGGGCATCGCACGCCTTGTAGACGTGTGTCGGTCAACCCAAGGCCGCGTAGGGCCGCGCTGTATTCGCGCCCCGATATGCCCAGCTTGTTGCACACTTCAGCTTTCGTGTACGCCGGGTAGGTCTCGCTGATAAACGCAATATCCGTACTGTCGAGCTGTCTCATTGCCGCGCCCCCTGCAAATGCCGATATGCCCCCACGGGCTGCGTGCAGGCGTCGTGCAGCGACGCGCCTTGGTACCGTATGCGCTGTTCGGCAGTCACGACATTGACCACGCGTCCTGGATATTCGCGTATCTGACGTTTGATTGACTTTGCGCCTGACACGGCGCGCAACGCCATGGCCTGTTTGCATTTTTCCTCAAATAGCTGCTGTTCGTATTTGCTCAGTCGCATGTTGCGCCCCTGTTGTGATAGTCATAAAAAAGCCCCTGTCTCGTAGGGGCAAACGGTGGTTTCCCACACCTACTGCATAAGCAGTGCCGTCGAAACGGAGGAGGTCGGTGCGTGACCACTGGCGGCGTTATTCTGCCCCACTTCACCCGTTAGGGTTGGCCGCCGCTGGGTAAGCCCTGGTATTGCATAGCGCCCCAGGGCTGGCGCTTTAATCGTGCAGTTCGTCGTGCAGTCGATTGAGATACCATAGCGCTTTTTCGACATCTTCGACACCATTTTTTTCTTCATATCGCCAGAGGTACTTGATGACATTGGCGACGCACACGGCCTCGATGCCTGTTTTGCCTACCGTGGCCGCTTTTAGTGCGTCGATGCACTCAATGCCCCCTTGGCGGTAATGGCCGGGGTTTATCGCGTCGCGCAATTGCTCATCCAACCGCCGCGCATCCTGAGCATGTGGCGCGTTGGGGCAGTCGTCGCAATAATCCTCCTGCCCGCATGGTTGTCCGTCACTGCAGGTTTTTAATTCTTCAGCATATTCACGCGCCTGAGAGTCGGTCAAGCTGCTGGTGTTTGGGTTTAGCTGGCGGTCAACGCGATGCTTTACGCCTGTTATGCCGTGCGGCTCATTCCGGCTCTTAACTGGCTCATTATTGCTCATATATTGATTCACTGGTTTTAGTGTTTTTCGCCAGTCGTGGCCTGCGGGGATTTTTCCATACGATGCAATCATTTGATTTTCATCGTTAGGGCAATACATGTCCCACGTATGCTCATCGCTGTGCGGCTGGGCTTCATGCCAGTACCATTCTCCATCCCCATCCTGCGCCTTCCACCGTGCCCACTCAGGCGCTTCCGCGTCATCTGGTTCGTTGATGAGTTCGGTGCGGCGTTGCTGGTAATCATCCCATTGGATTATCACGCCGCAAAAGGCTTTGATTTTATCGTAGCCCCAGAGCGCTGGCTCAACCTGCATGGCACACTTGGTCAGCGCCTGATCTTTATCATTCTGATTCATTTCAAATACCCCATCTTCTCAGCAATCCAAACACCCAGCGCGGCAATAAACAGCACCGCACCAATGCAAATTAACAGTCCTGCACCAATCGCCAGCCCTTGCCCGAAAATGGTATCGGGCACATGGGCCATGATGGCGTTGGTAATGCTCTGTAGCGGGTTAAAGCTGTTCATCCGATACGCTCCTCGATAACTCCATCCGCCAGTTCATGCAACCGCGCTGCCAGCTCATACCCGGCCGTGCGCAGGTCGTTGCCGAGGTGGTGATAGTCGCGCAGTAGGTTGAGCGCTTCAAGCGGATGCTCGGTTAGCCGCTCTAGCACCTCGCTGATGTCGCCGTCATCGCTCAGCATTTCATCCCATGCGGCTTGGCGCTTCGCTTCTAGCTCAAGGTCGCGGGCGTCGCGGGCGTCTGCGTCGATGTCGTCCAGCATGTAGTCGGGTACGGTTTTCACTTCACCACCTCCAATCCAGTCATCAAATTAGCCATCCGCCGCGCATACATGCGGGCTTGCGTCTTGTCGCGGACAATGCGACCGCCGGGGAGTGCCCAGCCTGATTCGGTGCCGACTACGGTGGCGTTGCCGATTACGATGTCGGGGTTTAACTTCACTGTGTTATTTTCCATTTAAAATACTCCTATCCAGATGCCAAAGCCGTGGATTATGGCGATGGGGAACATAAGCGCGCCAGCGATCAGGAAGCCCCAAGAGCCGTCTTGAAGGCATGTCACGATGTGCGTTAGCCAGGATGCAATGAACGTCATGGCGATGGTGAAAGATAGGATGGCTTGCATGGTTTTTCTCCTGTTGTTTAGCAGCCCCGCGCTGTGCGGGGCGTGTTGGTGTTAGTGTTATGCAACCTTCACTAGCTTGTCGCTCCAATTGATGTAATAAGTGCGGCGCGTCTCTAAAATATCATCTGCGCGATAACCAATGGCACGAACTTTTCCGTTGCCCGTGCATCCACCTATATCCGTATAAATAACCTTGCCACCGCGCTTTACGAACTTGCCGGAAACGTCGCCCTCTTCGTGCCAATCATCAACTCGTTTAGCGTTGTTCATTGCCTTTCTCCTTAATGCTTCGCTTTATGTATGAGATGATATTAGAGGTTTTTAGGCTGAATTTATAATTGTAATTCTCTATACGATTCGGTGATTCGTTAGGTTTTGGCTATCGACCAGAGCTACCGAATCCACCCGCGCCGCGCTCAGTGTCGTCTAGCTCATCGACCTCTACTGAGTCAGTCAGGCAATACGTCACCACAAGCTGCGCAATCCGGTCACCGGGACGGAACTCCACAACGTCTAGGCCGTGGTTAATCAGCGATACATGTAGCTCGCCCCGGTAGTCAGCGTCGATGAACCCTGCCAACCGATCAATGCCGCGATTGGCTGCTAGCCCGCTGCGGGGCCATACCATCGCGCAGGTGCCATGCGGTAACGCCATGGCAATGCCCGTTGGCAATAACATCCGCTGCCCTGGCGGTAGGTCGACGCGCTCAGTGCAGTACAGGTCGAATCCACCACTGCCGTCAGTGGCGCGCGTTGGGATGGTGGCGTTTTTGGTTAGTCGTTTAAACTGAATGGCGCTCATGGTTTTTCCTCAATGAACAGTATCGGTCTTTTCATCATCCTGCATCGGTACGGTATGGCCCAGCTCGTCAAGAAATGCAAGCACTTCTCCTGCATCGCCCTTTAGCTCGGTTGTGTCAGTAACCGCGCGGTCGTCAATGCGCTGCGTTTTTGTGATTTTTACGGTAATCATTTTCGCTTCCTCCGATTAACCCTATCAATCGTAGACTTGGCGGCCTCTTTTTGCCGAGCGCTGGCACCAGTAGGGAACCGTATATCCCACTTTCGGCACCAGTGGCCTAGCGTGTCCTTTTTGATACCCCATTCACGCGCTAAGTCAGCGCAGGTATAGCCCGTTTGTGGTGCTGCTTTGGCTGCCGCTGCCAGTATTTCGCGCAACGGCTGGCCTTCCTGTTCTTCAATTGCCCGCATCCAGCGCGGGCAGTGTTTGGGTAGCGTGTGCGCCTGTTCGTGGTCGTAGCCAGCGGCTAGGCGTTTGTAGTATGTGCTTTGGTGCATGTTAGCCACTCCGGTATGTGCATATCAACGCTGGGCAGGTAGTCGGTTTTTTCCGCCTTACTGCCGAACACTTCGGCCTGCATAAACGCTTTCATGTGCGTCATCATCGCCGAGCTTAGCTCTTCATGCTGTGCGTCTTTGCGTCGGATGTTTTCGACCACCAGGCCTTCAACGTCCGCGCTGACAATGTGGCACTGAACGGCGTGCTTTTGACCAAAGCGCCATTGGCGGCGAATCGCTTGATAGTACGATTCCCAGCTATCGGATAGTCCGACAAACACACAATTGTAAGTTGACTGCCAGTTCATGCCGAATCCTGCGATTTTTGGCTTACTGACCAGGCATTTAATCTTGCCATCCGCGAACGCTAACAGTGACTCGCTTTTGTGCTGGTCTTTATCGCTGCCCTTCACTTCAACCGCGCCATCAATTAGCTTTGTGAGCAATTCGGACTCAGCATTCAGGTTGCACCATACCACGCATGGCGCATCCATCCCATTGACAATATCGGCGGCGCGCTGGCAGCGCTGTTCGACCGTTTCGCGCCGTGCCGTGTTGCGCTCTTGCAATGACTGCGCAGGCTCTACAAACAGTCCGTCGGTCGCCTGCGTTTCAATCGTATGCTGATAATAGTCGACTGGCGGCAGGTCGTACCCATCAGCATCAAAACCCATATCGGCAGGGCTGCGCAGGAATACGCACCACGTCGATAGCCACTTCCAAAACTTCGCTTTGCCGTGATGCTTTAGCCGCCAATCGCCAGTTCCTCCACCCGTGTCGTGGATGAAAAACATGGCCAGCATTTCTGTCTGACTCATGATGCCCAGAAACTCAGACTGCGTACCCAGCTCCATAAAATCGTTAGGGCTTGGAGTCGCGGTGCATGAAAGACGATAAGGCGTTGCGCCAAATGCGTCGGTAATTTGCTGACGCACTTTGCCCATCATGCCCTTGAGAATACTGGATTCGTCTAGCACCACGCCCGCGAAAATTGACGTATCGAAATGATGCAGCTTTTCATAGTTCGTGATGTAGATTCCCGGATCGCCAATGGCGTCGCCATTTTCAACAAACGTAGCGACCATGCCAAACTTCACGGCTTCGCGTTCAGTCTGTTTTGCAACGGCTAGCGGCGTCAGTATCAGCACGTAGCCATTGTCTTTGGCTTGCACCTGCTGCGCCCATGCTAGCTGCGTGATGGTCTTGCCTAGCCCGGTATCAAAGAACACGCCAGCACGTCCCTTACGACAAGCCCATGCCGCTACCGATTGCTGGTGATGGAACATATCAGCGGGCCATAGCGCATCGTTAGGCTCAAATCCAACAGGGATAGTTTTCAGTTCTTTTGACTCGATAAAATCCTGATAGCTGCTCATACCGCACCCCCGCCAAATAGGTCGTCTTGACCCTTGCCTGCTTGCTCAAGATTGCGCAGCGCTAGCTTGTAGTAGGACTCTTTCAGTTCGGCACCTATAAACTTGCGACCCATGCGGATGGATACATAGCCTTCGCTGCCAATACCCGCAAACGGACTCCATACGGTATCGCCGGGCATTGACCATAGTTGCAGGCAGCGCTCAATAACACCCAACTGCAACGGGCAAATGTGGCGTTCATCGTCGCTGGCGCGACCTTCGCGGAAATTGAGCGTATCGCCTTGGTCAATATCCATCCATACCGGGCTGGCATATCGCTGCCAAATGTCAATAGGCGTGTTGTGGTCTGCGTGTGGCACGTAAGCGCAGCGGTTATCGTCATATTCAATTTGCTTGAATCCAGCGGGCGGCGCATCGCCAGTGTAGTGCGTCAACGCGCCTTCAATCGGCACTTCGTTTTGTCCGGGCTTGCGCATGATGACCATGGTGTCAGGGATACCTTGGCGGCTCATGCTGCTATCTTTCTTAATGGTCTTGTGAAGCAGTCCCATAGCTTTGGTGCGCTGCATTGCCGTTACAGGGTCTTTCCAAATGACGACTTCGGAATGATAGATAAACCCGGCATCTTGATAAGCGCGGATGATCTCGCCACGGAAGTCGCGGATGCCAATGTAGCCGTCGTTCACTTTGCTGGTGGGCAGGTTCATGCAATGAATAGCTACCAAACGCCCCGGCATCATAACGCGGAACTGCTCGGCAATCAGATATTGATATTGCTGCCAAAACTCGCTGCTGTTTTTGGCGTTGCCCATGTCGCGGTCGGAGTTGGAATATGTGAACAACGTCTCAAAAGGAGGACTAAAACAGGAAAATCCAACGCTATCAGATGGTAAGTGCTGCGCCACTTCTACAGTATCAGCGTGGTACAGAGCGTACTGCTCTGTGATTTTTTGGTCTATTACTTTCATGTGCTTATCCAGTGGTGTCGTGTTGCGTCTCAAATACTGCCACCTCTAGCGCGGGGTGGCTAATTGATTTTGTTTATGGGTTATTGGATTTTGATAGTTAGCATCAAAACGGAATCGAGTCATCCATATCGCTAGCCGAAGACTGCGGCGCTGCCTGCTGCGGCTGACTCTGCGCCGCTGGTTGCGCATTTCCACCGCTTCCGCCTTCCTGCTTACCACCCACCAGATCAACGCTATTGCAACGCAACTGTAAGTACGTTTTTCCTTCATGCTCGCGTGTGGATAGTTCGCCGGATACCGCTACTTGTTGGCCTTTTTTCAGAAACTCAGGCAGCCGGGACTCTGCCTGTTTGCCCCATAGCGCACAGTCGAGCCATAGCGTTTGAGCGCGGTCGCCATAGCCTGACTTCATAGCAACGCTAAAATTGCATACAGTGGTGCCAGATACTTGGTTGATACGGCAATCGCTGCCCAGGTTGCCTGTGGCGCTTAGTACATTCATGCTCAAATTCCTTCATGCTTAGTGGGTTGGTTATCAGTGCCCGCTGCGGGCTGCTGGTTTAGTTGCGGCTCATCGGGATGCCCTTCATCCTCGATGGGCGCGTTTTGCTCAAGTACCTTGATCTGCTCAGGCGTGAGCTGACCGGTCTTCTGGCATTGCGCAATAACCTGCGGCAGCGTCATCTTTCCGGACTGCATAGCGTCGATCATGGCTTGTTTAACGGCGTCGAATTTTTCCTGTGGGTACATCGTGGGCTCTACGCTCAGGTGTTCGACCGGAAACGGAATGCGCTTGCTGCGATTGATCGCGAGCGAGAACATCATGCCCTTCGCCGGAATGTCGCTCATGGCCTTAACCCAAATGCCGCCCACCTCTTTACCTGCGTACATGACACTTGGCTCGTACTCAAGGCGCGCATAGCGCCCAATCCATGCGTCTGTTTCGGTGCCCCACGCGCCGCACAAGATGCGGATCATACCTTTGCTGGGCTTCCATGGCCGCTGATTGTCGCCATCAAAATACACCCATACTGGCTGTTCGCGGCCTTGTTTGTAATCAACGCCTCTGATTTTGATAATCAACGGCGAACCGATGATATCCAGGCTGTTGAGCTGATCGCTCTTCGCTTGCATTGCTTGGCTAATATCGGCCATGGTCGTTCTCCTGTTAGGTTAGCTCTTCGTCTAGCATATCCATCATCACCCAGTCCGGCAGGCTGCAAATGTCGCTGTGCAAGCCGTAGGCGGGCCATTCGTTTTTATGCTCTGCCTCGGCATAGGCTAGCAGCGCCTCGCGGTATTCCTGGTGGCCTTTCATCTTCGCCATGTCATCAAGCGTGTACAGAACGTTGGCGCACGGCGGGTGCTCCTCAATGGCTAGGAACTGGTAGCTATCTAGCTGCGTACCCATGATTAGCTCAAAAATATGGCGATACATAGCCTCTTGCACGTAATAACGGTATGCAAACACGCTGCGACTGAACGCGCGCTGTCGGCAATCCTGCGTTTTCTTAACGTCGATAACGCGCTGCGTGTCGGTGATCCAGTCATAACGGCAGCGTAGCAATACGCCAGTTTCGGGGTCTTCAGCAAACGCCGATAGCTCTGCATGGCCGGGTTCGCTGAGGATGGCGTTCGCGTCTGGATTGTTGCGCACGGATTCTACCATCACGTCAACAGATGCGCCTTCGTTGTCAGTCAGCGTGGCATGGTCTCCATAGATTTTTTTGGCCTGCTGGTATTCATACTTGCGGCGGTCATTTATGCCCTTAATGGTCATGTATTCAGATGCGTAGCGTTCCGGCTCAAGTAATGCCGTGTGAAACGCGGTGCCAATATCCATCGCTCGCGTGGATTTAAAACCGCTACGGTAGGCGTAGTGTGCCGGGCTGCGTGCGACCAGTGACAGGCCGCTGTTGCTGATGCCTGGATATTGGTGGTAGGCGGCGTTCGGCATGTTGCGCACAAAGACGCCCCGGCGTGCTAGCTCTGGCGTTAGGTCTGAGTAGTTGATGATGTGCATTATTTATCCCACTCCAAATCTACAATAGCGTTGTTGATTTCATTTATCTGGTCATTGATATAGTCAAGCAATCCACTAGATTCATCCTGTGTCATTGATAATTCTTGATGCGTTGCTTTGTCCGCAATACAGCGCTCAAGAATGTTAGAAATATCTTCTAGTTCTTCAAGCAGGCTTAGTATGCGTTGCTTCATGCTGCTCTCCTTTGCCATGTGTTTTATCGGTTGACGCCCACAAACTATAGGGGCTACACTTTGCGATGTCAAACACAAAATTGGAGCGCAACAAATGAAGCTAATCGACCAGTTAGTTACCCGTATGCAGGGAAAAAACCTATCTGAAATTGCCCGCCGTGCCCATGTGGCGCGTGACCATGTGACGGATATTGCCGCCGGGCGCGTGCATAACATGAAGGTGGTGACGTATGAAAAGCTGAGTGCTGCGCTGGATGAAATGGAGGCGCGGTAAGAATGAAAAACTTCACCCTTTTTGAGGATCAAAACGAGTTTGTTGATAACCTTCGTCATGCTTTGCGCGAGGGGTTCAGGTCAATACTTGGTGTTGCGTCACCTGCCTTTGGCAAGACTGTTGTGGCGGGATACATAACCTCTGAGGCCAAGAAAAAAACAGGCGGTAGCGTTTGGTTTTTGGTGCATCGAAAAAACCTGCTGCGCCAAACAAGCCAGAGCTTTTGGAAAGCTGGCATTGAGCACGGTTTAATTACCAGCGGCAAGCGCAGAAGCGAGCTACCTGTTCAGGTCGGCACCATTGGCACCGTGCATTCGCGCTACGCTAGCATGAAGGCACCAACGATATTGTTTATTGACGAGGCGCACCTGGGTAAGGGCCGGATGTTTGAGACGGTTATCACATGGGCAATTGAGCAAGGCTCAATAGTCATAGGTTTAACTGGCACCCCTCAGCGCCTAGATGGTAAGCCACTCGATATTTTCCAAAAAATGATTGAGGCAAAATCAACGCGATGGCTGATAGATCAAGGCCGTTTGTCAAGATATGAAATTTACAGCACTCCCAACCTGCCGGACATTTCAACCGTCAGGAAGTCAGGCGGCGATTTAAACCGTGAAGACTTGGCAGCGGTAATGGATACCAAGACCATCGTTGGTGACGCCATCGGTCACTGGCGAAAATATGCCAACGGCATGATAACTGTCTGCTACTGCGTGAATGTTGCGCACAGCAAGCATACAGCGGCAGCTTTCAATGCGGCGGGCATAGCTGCCGTACACGTTGACGCCGACACCACCACAGCCGAGCTAAAAGATGCATGCGAAGGGCTTGCAGACGGTCGCTACAAAATCCTGTGTAACTGCGAATTGGTAATTGAAGGTTTCGACCTCAGTGCGCAAGTGGGCAGGGACATTACTCTAGAGTGTTGCATACTGCTCAGGCCTACTGAATCATTAGCGCGCTATCTGCAAATGGTGTTCAGGGCACTACGAAAAAAGAACCGCCCCGCCGTTATCCTTGACCATGCTGGATGTGTATGGAAGCACGGACTACCCGACGACGACCGCGAATGGAGCCTAGAAGGCCGCAAAAAAGGCAAGCGCAAAAAAGACGAAGACGAACAGCCAGATTTACAAATTCAACAGTGCATGAATTGTTACCACGTATTCAAAGCGGGGCCGGATTGTTGCCCATCGTGTGGCGAGCCACTACCACGCAAAGCACGCGCAGAAATTGAAGTGGTCGACGGCGAACTAGAAAAAATCGACGTGGCGCAAATTCGCCGGGAGCGCAAACGGGAACAGGGGCAGGCGCGCACGTTGCGGGAGCTGATAGAGTTGGGATTGCGGCGCGGCATGAATAAGCCCTCGCAGTGGGCAGCTATCACGCTGTCAGCCAGGGCAGGACGCAAGCCCACGGCGAAGGATTTTGCCGAGGCTAAGCGTGTGATGCTGGAGATTCAACAGGGTGGTAGTAGTGAAGAGGAGGCGTTTTGATGGACGGTAAAATCCAGCAGGAAATAACACCATCCGACCCCGTGCCCGGAAAATACATGCTACTCCGTCACGGTGGCACCAAAAAACCAGTGGCCTATTGCACCGTGCCCGTGCCGTATGCGTTTAAAACGATGGTCGAGGGTTTTTCAGAGCCTGAGCATTGCCAAGTCAAGGTTGCAGATTGCGACGGCACACGAGAAGCACTGGCGGCGCTGTTTCGTGATGATGCCGGGTGGCGTGCGCCGAATATCAAACAGGAGGAAAAATGACACCAGAAGCCAGAATACAACGTGAAGTCATGCTAGCGCTTTCGCAAGCCGGGTGCCTAGTTTGGCGGCAGAACACTGGGCAGGCATGGCAGGGTAAGCAGCTTCACAAGGCCCGCGACCAGATAACGCTAGGCCAATGCCGTCCGGTACATTTTGGATTGTGCAAGGGCAGCTCAGACGTGCTTGGCATCGCCCCCGGCGGCGCGTTTCTAGCAGTAGAGGTAAAAACAAAAACAGGCCGCGTAACACAAGAACAACAAAACTTCATCGTTGCCGTGAACCGTGCAGGCGGGATAGGATTCGTGGCTCGCAGTGCCGATGATGCGCTAACACAACTAGGAGAGCGGTTGCATGACAATCAATGAATATGCGCGGGAGTACGTGTCGCGCTATGGTTTCCAGTTGGTGCCAATAGAGCCGGGCCGCAAATTTCCCACGGCGAACGATTGGGGCAACCAGGTATTGAGCGACCCGGATGCCGCCGAGGTGTTTTATCGTGAGCATCCCGACTGGAATATGGGCCTCGCGCTGGGGCCGTCTCGCATGTGCAGCCTGGATATTGACTGTTCTGAATCGTTCGGCACCGTGCTGGACGAGTTCGGTATACCGCGTAGCGCGCTGGATCACTACCCAACGATTCAGGGCAGCGCTAAAGGCCGTCGCGTTATGTTTCGCGTGCCTGATGGTATGGCGTTGCCGTATGCAAAGCTGAATTGGCCGAAGCGCGACGCGGCCACGCTGTTTACGGTATTCGAGCTACGAGCTGCGTGTGACGGCAAGCAACGCCAGGACGTGCTACCCCCAAGCTGGCACGATCAGGCGCAGAAAAATTACGAGTGGCTAGTCAAGCCACCCGCCGCCGGACAAGACTTCCCACCGCCACCGGACTGGCTGCTGGCTATCTGGGAAGCATGGGACAAATTCAAGCC
>CEPQ01018833.1_pt1 | contig 44567 bp, 36 predicted proteins | sample 530411 | NCBI WGS metagenome assembly CEPQ01 (sample SAMEA2620039, study PRJEB7988) | marine metagenome | isolation source: saline water (ENVO:00002010), including
AGCGACGACACATCAGCATAGGTGTCAGGCACATCGCCCGGCTGCATGGGAAGAAGTTTTTTCTGTGCTTCCGTCCCTAGCTCACTCTCTAGTGTTTCTATGAACGTTAACAAATGAACAGGGGTTTGCGCACCAATGTTATACACTCTGTAAGGTGCTCGACTACTGCTAGGGTCTGAATTTGCTCCATCCCAGTCTTCATTTGATTTCGCTACGTTATCTAGCGCACAAACCACGCCTTCAACAATATCGTCTATATAAGTAAAATCTCGACGGTGGTTTCCGTAGTTGTAAACATCGATTGATTTTCCAGCCAATATTGCCTTAGTAAATCTCATGGGGGCCATATCAGGTCGCCCCCAAGGCCCGTAAACAGTAAAGAAGCGCAAGCCGGTAGTAGGTAGGTTGTACAAATGGCTATATGTATGAGCCATCAATTCGTTGGCCTTTTTACTTGCTGCGTAGAGCGAAACAGGATGATCTACATTATCTTTTTCAGAAAATGGCATTTTTTCATTTGCACCGTAAACAGAGCTTGATGATGCATACACTAAATGTTGAACATTGGTGTGTCGGCATCCCTCAAGAACGTTAACAAAACCAACAATATTTGCGTCTACATACGCATTCGGGTTTTCAATTGAGTAACGTACGCCTGCTTGTGCAGCAAGATGAACAACTTTATCGAATTGTTGCTCTGAAAAGAGCTTCGCCATACCATCGCGCTCTTCTACACCTAGCTTGATAAATCTGAAGTTTGCTGAGTTTTTGTGTGAACCTATAGCTTTCAGCCTAGCTTCTTTTAGCGAAACATCGTAATAGTCATTGAGATTATCAATTCCCACTACGACATCGCCACGCTCTAGCAGTGACAATGCGACGTGAGAGCCAATAAATCCTGCTGCTCCAGTTACCAATACTTTCATCTTAAACCCTTAAAGGCGCATATCTACTGCGTTTTTATCAAACATATACTTTAAATCGAAAATCACTGCATTTGGTTTACAAAGTGCTCGAAGCTCATCCTTGCTCCAAGACTTGAATTCACTATGGGCAACTGCTGCAATAACAGCATCGTATTTGCCTGTTACAGGCCTATCAATTAGCGAAAGACCGTATTCATGTTTTACTTCTTGTGGTTTTGCCCATGGGTCATAAATATCCAAATCAACTTGGTAGTTGCCAAGTTCTTCAGCAATATCGACAACTTTCGTGTTTCGGATGTCTGGGCAATTTTCTTTGAACGTGATACCTAACAGCAGAATACTTGACCCATTAACCATAATCTGACGACTTAGCATATTTTTAACTAGTCGAGATACAACATATTCACCCATGCGATCATTCACGCGGCGCCCAGCTAAAATCACATCTGGATGATGGCCTAATGCTTCAGCTTTGTGAGTGAGATAATACGGATCAACTCCAATACAGTGGCCGCCCACTAGACCTGGTCTAAACGGTAAAAAGTTCCACTTGCTGCCAGCCGCCTCAAGAACCTCTTCAGTATCAATCCCTACCCGAGCAAAAATCATGGCAAGTTCGTTTATCAATGCGATGTTTAGATCCCGTTGGGCGTTTTCAATAACCTTAGCCGCTTCAGCTACTTTGATTGAAGAAGCTTTGTGCGTGCCCGCGGTAATAATTGAACGGTAAAGCGCATCAACTTTATCAGCAATTTCAGGTGTACTTCCGGATGTTACTTTTACAATTGTTTCCAAACGGTTCTTTTTATCGCCAGGATTAATACGTTCTGGTGAGTAACCAGCAAAAAAGTCTTTGTTAAAAGTAAGGCCCGATACTTCTTCAAGAATGGGAATACAGACTTCTTCGGTTGCCCCTGGGTAAACCGTTGACTCATAGATAACCGTCATGTTCGGCTGTAGAATGCTACCAATCATTCGACTCGCCTTCTGCAACGGAGTCATGTCTGGCTGCTTATTCTTATCAATTGGTGTGGGGACCGTAACGATAACGAAATCGCAAGATTTAATATCTTGTGTATCGCTAGTAAAAGTAAGATTTGAAGCGTTCGTCAACTCTTCTTTTGAAACCTCTAGCGTATAGTCTTCACCGGCCTTCAAATCATCAACTCGTGATTGGCTTATGTCAAAACCAATCGTTTGAAAAAATCTGCCGAAAGAGACTGCTAGTGGCAACCCTACATAGCCTAGACCAATTATTGCTATCTTCGTATTGTTATCCATGTAGCCCGTTGTATACCTTTAAATGTAACGTCCTAATGGACGAGATGTTGGCATATTTTGTGTAATTAACAAAGTGCTAATTTATGGAAAGGAACCTGCGTAAAGCTTGCTATAACGCAATGCCATGCTTAGCAGCTAATTCATATACTTCACTAACAGGTATTGCATAAGTTATGCCACTTGGTTTCTCGATTGCAGCTTCTTTGGTTTCTTTCACAAAGACTTTATTAACAATAGCAAAAACAGCCCCATTGCTTGATAAGTACACTGGACTTCCGCTGTTACCAGGGTAGGCTGTTAAATCGAGTTGATAAATCATGGCTGGAGCCTCGGCGCGTGCTAAGAAGCGCTGAGATAACTGTGAGCTGTGTTGAGCTGGAATGACGTCTGGTGTGAATGCAGCGACAATTCCAGCATGAGTAGCAGGATACAATCCTAGAACCGCACCTATCGGAAAGCCGGTAATTGCCACGCTTGAGCCATCATCTATAACGTCGTTAGTAGCCACAAGTTTTAATGCCGGAAGCGCTGTTCCTAGCTCTACAATAGCGATGTCGCGATGCTCGCTTTTGAAAATCTGCTTAATTGGGAGAACTTTCGATGAAATCCCATGTGGAACAAAAACAACACGCTGAGACTTTATACCCTCTTCAAGTTTAGAGTCTATAACATGCTTGTTAGTTACAACGTATTTGCCGTTTCCAACGACAAAGCCTGTGCCCTGTATTTGATTACTTACTGTCGCTAACGGAGCGTGCACACCGATACCGACCACTGAAGGCTTTACTTTTTTTACTACATCGACAAACCCTTTTTCCGAAGCGGCTATCGTAACAAAAGGAAATAAAAGTAAGAAATAAAGAAAGTAACGTCGCATAGGGCAAAGACTTAAGTTTTCTAATTTTACTGAATTGTAACTGAATTACGTTTTAAGACTAGTTTGAACTTCAACTATATTTTAAACTCAAGCGATTGCAAAGTGTAACAAAACCTGTGCTATATTAAAATATCGAAAGCCTGTTGCATAAATTATAGAAAAAGGTTAACCAGTGAAGTTAGACGACTCAAAAAATCCTGAAGTAAAGCCGTTTTTCATGGTTAACCCTATCAATTCGATTGTCAGTCGAGTAAAAAAGGCAATGTCTGGCTACAACAAGTTAAAAGAAGCTAAACAAATTTCTAAACATTTTTCCGATTACTTAAGTCCAGTTATTGCCGCTTCCAAAGTAAACAAATCAACTGTATTTAATATAAGACACCAAGTTTATTGTGAGGAGCTTGCTTTTGAGCCTATAAAACAAAACGAGCAAGAAAGAGATGAATTTGATGAATTTTCTATCCACGCAATGATTCAACATCTTCAAACAGGAAATTATGCTGGAACGGTAAGAGTAGTTCATCCTACAGACGAGTCTCAGCAACTCCCCATCGAAAAATATTGTTTGCATAGCATTACAGACGAAGCACTCAGGCCTTCAAATTTTTCACGCCATGATATTTGCGAGATAAGTAGGCTTGCCGTTCCAGAGAGATTTCGTCGAAGAAAGTCGGACTCCTTCGACGGAGCCGCAACGGGTGCGATTAACACTACTTCTTATTCCGAGCGAGAATTGCGATGCTTTCCGTTTATCGCAATTGGCCTTTATATGTCTGCCGCGTCTATAGTAATAATGAAAAATATCCCACACACCTATGTGATGATGGAACCAAGGCTTGCTCGCAGCATGAGTTTTTTGGGCATAAAATTCCATAAAATAGGCCCTACAGTTGATTATCATGGAATGCGGGCACCGTATTACATAAACCCGTCTTTGCTAATGGAAAGTCTGACACCTGCATTCAAAAAAATGTTACACGATATCCAAGCCTCAATCGAATCACAAAAACATTTACTCGATAACGAAAGAGAATAACATGTTCAAATATGACGACGCTTTTTCACGCAACATAGGCTGGGTTTCAGAATCTGAACAAGAGCAGTTGCGCAAAAAGTGCGTGGCTATCGCCGGTGCTGGCGGTGTTGGAAGCCTACATATGTTAACGTTAGCCAGGCTCGGAATTGGTAATTTTAAAATTTCTGATTTTGATGACTATGAAGTTCACAATTTCAACCGTCAGTTTGGCGCTACACTTTCAACGGTTGGCCACGGTAAAATGGAAACCATGGCAAACATGGTTGCTGATATAAACCCAGAAGCATCTATCACAACGTTTGATGGTGGTATCAACGAAGGAAACGTTGACGAGTTTCTGAGTAATGTCGACGTATACGTTGATAGCTTAGACTTTTTTGCACTGAATGCGCGTAAATTAGTTTTTCAAAGATGCTACGAGCTTCGCATCCCTGTAGTAACTGCCGCACCATTAGGAATGGGCTCAGCCTTACTCTGTTTTCTTCCTGACCAAATGTCGTTTGAAGATTACTTTCGCTTTGAAGCTAAAAAGAGTGAAGAAGAGCAACTTATTCAATTTCTAATTGGACTCTCTCCAGCCATGCTGCAACGAGCTTATCTCGCTGACCAAACACGTGTAAGTTTTAAACAGCAAAAAGGACCTTCAACTGTTATGGCTGTAAACTTATGTGCGGGCATTGCGGGAACTTATGTTCTAAAGATTTTACTGGGACGCGGTGAGGTGTTGTCCGCTCCTTACGGTTTGCATTTTGATGCTTACCGCAACAAGCTAGTAAAAACTTGGAGGCCGCTTGGCAACGCAGGGTTACGCCAAAGGATTATGTTCAAAATCGCGAAGAAAATTGTTTCAGAAACGTGAACTTTTACTGTCAACTATTTTAACAACTTCTACATTCCCTTTTTTCAATATTTTAATTTTCAGCTTATTTTCATGTAGTTAAAAAATATGGCACACTGCATGCAAACAAAACGTGGCTGAGCAATGATGTCACTTTTTACCCAAGGAATCATTATGAAAAAATTTAAGTTAGTAGTTGCATCTATAGCATTGAGCGTCTCTGGCGCGTCGTCCGCATTGCCTCTAATTCAAGAATGGGGGTTTGTTAACGAAGCTGGTTTCGACGATGCGGCACCGTCTGCGGCAGTCACCGAGTCTGGTAGCTCTACCGATCCAAGTGTGAATGGTGGTGTATCTATTTTATCAACCGGTGCACTACCGGATAACATTTGTTGGGGTACGCCCTCACCAAGACAAAGCTGCTTAGGAATTTTCAGCCCTGTGTCAGAGATGTCTACGCAAACGTGGGACGACGATGGAAACCTTGTTGATATAGTTAATGGTATGCCTGGCCCTCAAGGGATGGCGACAACTGTTGACATCGGTGTAGCTAATTATTTTGATTTCTTTTCACAAGGCACCGCAATCCGTCATGACAACTTCGCTATTACAGGAACCTTCCTTGACACTGTGAAAATTGTTGACGGACTGAAGCTAACATCAACTACGCCAAGTTTATCGTTTACAGCGCCAGAGTTGGAGTTTATGATTGACTTCACAGAAACGCCCAACCGCACGGCGGGCGACAGCTGTCCATACGGGGACGACCCAGTGGGTACAGCAGGAAGCGTTAACGTGAACGGTTGTGCCGACGCATTTGCAATCGCTGGTTTTGCGGGCGGTAACATCATTGCTCAATCTGTTGACTTTATTGATTTCGCGGTATCCTTCGTTGTAAATACCGGTGGGCTTTACCACGAACACTACGAAATTATTACTCGTTTAAGCGGCCTCGAAGTTTTTAACGATGGTACACAGCAGGGCTTCCTTACACCTGAAGCCGGTGTAAGCGTGCTTGATGCGCAGTTTGTTATCCGCGCAATCGAAGCGCCAGAGCCTACATCAATAGCGATGTTTGGTCTTGGCCTTCTAGGTTTGGCTGGTTTTTCAAGAAAGAAAAGCAAACAAGCTTAAGTGAAAATAAACTAAAAAAAACCCTCTCAAGATATTTCTTGTGAGGTTTTTTTTATATCATTTCAAACAGATAAACGCGCGTGACTGTAAAAGGGCAAATTTGAAAAGTAGATACATTAAATACCTAACAACTCTAATAAAACAGCCCCATTTATTGTGTAAGTATCGAAACATTGTTTTACTCAGCCACATGCGTTCCAACTCAAGTCTGACCGGGCATCTTATAGGCAGCCACCCTGAAATTAACGGCTACTATGAAATTCAGCAAGACTATCTCACAAACAATGACTTTTTGTTGCAAAAAATAAAGTATGCCAAGGCTAATAATGTAAAACCTAATAGCCGCTTTTTCTTCGATAAATTGTTACATAACGGTGTGAGTATAGACTGTGATTTAATGATACAAAGGAATGCTATCGTATTCATATCGATACGAGACGTTAATGCCACTATTCCAAGTATTGTAAAATTAGCGAAACGAGAAAACTGGCGCGAGCAATCTGAGGAGTACGCTACACGTTATTTATCAAGAAGGTTAGATGACTTAGCAAAATATGCTCAGCAATTAAAAGGGAAATACGCTTACTTTGACGCCGACTTGCTGCGCGACAATAGTGAGGAAACCCTAAACTTTATAGCCAACGTAGTTGGGCTAGAAACGCCAATTCCTTCTGAGTACAATGTTCAATCACTTACAGGTATTGGCGGTGCCGGTGATACCTCAGATGCAATTATGTCAGGCAAAATCATACCAAATAAAAGCTTCTCGGATGGCAATAAGTTTGTAGCTGAACCAGAAATTCAGAATAAGTTTAATGACGTGCGCAAACTATTAATTAATAATAGCCACTCAAATTTGACCTATTAATAAACTTTATCGTGGCAACTGATAAGAAGTAATGATGTCTCAGCTTTGCAATAGCTCCACTAAACCTGCAGTTTTGTTCATGTTTCATTGTTCTGATGACGCAGGCTTTGCTATCTCAAAATTGCATCAAATTTTTCACAGGGCGGCGTTGCAAGCTGGAGTATCAAAAGAAAACATTCTATTTAGTTATAAAAATGTATCTGAACGTCAAAGTAACAAATATCAGATCGATTACGAACTAACGCCCGACTTAGAAAAACTAAAACAGCTAGTTAATACAAATAACGTAAAAACCGTACTAGCATTTGATTTGAATTTCCCGTCTCCAATAGCTAAGGCATTGCGCAACAGCGGTGTTGGTAACATTGTATCTTATTGGGGGGCATCAATAAGCGGCCTGCAACCTTGGTGGAAGTTAATATTAAAACGAATAGATTGGATGTTACGAAAACGCTCGGCAGCCGATCATTTTATCTTTGAATCGGAGGCTATGAGGCTCACCGCTACCCATGGTCGTGGCATACCCAGAAAACATACGTCAGTTATTCATTTAGGTGTTGATACTAATACTTATTTTCCTGTAAACGGCAAGAGGTCATTATTATCGGAATTTGGTATAGCGGACTCAGACATTATTGTATTTTATTCTGGGCACTTCGAAGAGCGCAAAGGCGTTAGAACCATTGTAAAGGCTGCGAATGAATTAGCACTGCGCGACAATATTGATGGCATCTACTTTTTATTGTGTGGGAATAGAGGTAATGAAGCCAACACCTTTAAACAAGAGTTAACGCATGATAAAGCAAGACAAAGAGTGATATTCGCAGGATATAGAGATGACGTACCACACTTGATGCGAAATAGTGACATCGGCGTTATTGCATCGACTGGGTGGGATTCGTTTACCCGATCAAGTGTTGAAATGTTGAGCTCAGGGTTGCCACTTATCGTTTCTAAACTTGGCGGCTTACCTGAGTCGACTAAGCACGGTGTGACCGGATTTCACATTACGCCTGGTAACTATGTAGAGCTTGCAAGCAGGATATTAGAGTTAAAAAACTCCAATGAGCAGCGGTCTAAATTCGCTCAAAGTGCTCGCTCATTGGTACAAGAGCAATTCAACGAGCAAAAGCAAATAAATGCTATTGCGAAAATATTACAAATAAGTAAATAGAGACTAGCATGTTAAATAATTTTAAATCGCTATTAAGAATGCTTGATAGCATGCAAAAAGCAAAGCTTGTTACATTGCAAATCCTATTTTTTGTATCAGCAATTCTACAGATTGGCAGTATTGGCTCGATTGCACCTTTTATCGCACTTCTATCTAGTGAAGAATATTTGACCTCAAATAAAGCGTTTAAGTTTGCCTATGGGTATCTTGGTGAACCGGGATACTACAACTTTATTGTTTATTACTCTGTGCTAGTTTGTATTGTTATATTGATTGCGAACCTGAGTGCGTCATTTGTACTATGGTTATCGACTAAATACTCTATTGATGTGGGTAGCGAATTGCAAAGTCGGTTGTACACGACATATCTACGTAACGATTACATCTTCTTTTTACGCGAAAACTCGAGTCACTTAATCTCAAATATTACGATGCAAATACCTCGGATGGTTTACAACGTCTTACAGCAATTCTTACTGTTAGTATCGCAACTGCTCATTTTAGTTTTAATCGTTCTAGCTTTGATAGTCATTAACCCGATGCTGGCTTTTATTGCTGCGGTGATAGTTACAGCGGTATATGGCTTAATCTTCGCAACAGTTCGCCAGAAAACAGTAGCCTCTGGTTCAGTTGTTACCAAAGTGAATCGTAAAAAGCTCGAACTCTTAAACGAGAGTATTCGGGGAATTAGAGAAATCAAACTACTTGGAATAGAACCTTGGTATTCAAATGAAGTAAACGAAACAACTAAGAGAGGTCTTTCTGCAGCAGCGTTTATCGCCTTGGCTGGAGATTTACCGCGCTTTATTGTTGAAACGGTAATCTTTTCCGCCATCATAGTGCTCGGTATTTACTTAATATCTACAGCTGATAATAAAGAACAAGTGGTCACAACACTGAGTTTCTATGCAATGGCTGGATACAAGTTATTGCCAGCAGCGCAAACTATATACAAGTCACTGACATTAGTAAAAGCCAATGGAGGCGTTATACCCGAAATTGAAGAAGAGCTTTCGAAAGCAAACAAAAATGCTCGAGCGTTTTCAGATGAATCAGAACTTCCACTCATGTTTACTGATGAACCTTTGCAAGAAGTCGTACTTAAAAATGTGAGCTATCGATATCCCGAAACTGATAATAATGTTTTAAGCAATATCAACCTGCATCTAAATAGTAATTCTTTAGTTGCTTTTGTCGGGGGCAGCGGTGCAGGTAAAACAACAGTAGCGAACATAGTTGCAGGTTTAATAACAGCAACGGAAGGGGAGGTCTTTGTTAATCAGCAAGCTATAAATGTTGATAATCGCATAATGTGGCAGCGCAACATTGGTTATGTTCCGCAGTCAGTATTTGTGCTCGACGATACTGTTTTGAAAAACATCTGCTTTGGCGCTAAAAATAAAGATGTGGACCTTGAACGAGCTCAATTAGCAGCGAAAAAAGCGAATATACATGACTTTATAATGTCACAGCCCGAGGGGTACGATTTCAGAGTAGGAGAAAATGGGGACAGGCTAAGCGGAGGGCAACGACAGCGCCTAGCTATTGCTCGTGCATTGTACAATAACCCTAAAGTCCTTATTTTAGATGAAGCAACCAGTGCGCTAGATAACATTACCGAACGCGCTGTGTTAAAAGAAATAACCTTATTAGCCGAAGATATGTTGGTTATTATGATAGCCCACCGACTGTCTACAATAGAGAATTGTGATGAAATATTCCTTATGGATTCAGGGCAGATAACCCAATCAGGCACGTATAGTGAGCTTTTAGAGCAGTCAGAATACTTCAGAGAATTAGCGATTGGGGAAATGTCTAATGAGCAAACCGGCGAACAGTAACCTGCTAATTTCAATTGTTCTTTGCACATACAACAATGCTGATTCGCTGTATAAAACGCTACAGGACATTGCAGTTAATGTCGTTGATAGTGGCTTAGTTGAACTTATTGTTATAAACAACAATTCACCAGATCATACTGCGCAAGTTGTGCAGGATCTGCAGCCAACTTTCAAGTTTCCGTGCCGATATTATGTTGAAAGCAATCAAGGATTGTCACATGCAAGGAATCTAGGCCTAGCCAAGGCACAGGGGGAATATATTCTTTTCACCGACGACGATGCAATTATTAACAACAAATGGCTATCGATTTATATTGATAAGATTCATAAGTTAAATCCTGACTGCATCTTCAGTAAGATCATTGTCGACTGGCAAGGGCGTAAACCTGAATGGTTTCTCTCAAATTATACCCCTTTCTTTGCCGCAATCGATTATGGTGAACAAGAATTACAAATTACCGACAAACAACACGAGTTTTACGGTAAAAACTTTTGTATACGACAACAGCTTCTCCACGATTTTGGTGGCTTCGACCCAAGATTAGGGCGCTGCGGTCACAAATTAGTTGCTGGCGAAGAAACTATCATTTACTCAAAGTTGATCGATAGTAAGGCTAAAGTCATCTATACACCTAATGCGGGTGTTTTACACCGACTGAAAGAACGTGAATTCCAGTTCGATAACATTAAAAAAATGTTTGTCGATTCAGCCTATACGACTTTTAACTTGTCGAAACTATCGAACGGCAAGAAGCTTTTCAATCGACCTATCTATCCACTAAGAGATGCATTTGAGTCGTTATTTGCAAGCGTCACAGTTTTTGTAAAAGGCGCAATAGTTGCTGATAATAATCTGAAGCGCTTTGCAATGTTAAAAGTACTAAAAGCCAAAGAACTTTTATTTGTATGGATTAAAAACCCCTAAGCACATACTCAAATTACTAGCGGTTCGTTAATCGAACTTCTGGGTTAATCAAGCCAACTAGCTAAATCACAATATTAATGCGCTGATTAAGCTGAGTGGCTCGCCACTAACAAAGCAGGCTTTCCATTGAATTTTAACCTTGGAATATGCGGCTTAAAATTCGTTGTGGTGCGAAATTCCTCCACTTCCCATATTTTTTTAAATCAACATGCTTAAATAAACCTTCGCCGTGAGCTACCTTGAAATCGCTGTCACTCCAATGTTTCGCCACATTTCTTTCCAAATCAATGGCATTTCCCATAAAAGGCTCGGTTTGCTCAACGTAAAAGAGTGTATTCCATAAGCAAGGGTTATTTGTACGATTTCCATAGCGGGACGTTGTGGTGAAAAACTCCTCGAACTTACTGATTTTTCCACTAAACTCTACCTCAGGATGTTCTATCCAGTGGATAGAGTCAAGTAAATGAGGCTGATTTTTTTCATGCCATGCATCATAGTACTCCCAGTTTTTCAAATGATGATTATGAGAGAAATGAGGATGACCAAAGTCTCGCCGGTGGCGCAATCTAACCATATCAAAACCTTGCTCTTCCATTAATTTTAACGCAGCACTCAAGTGCTTAATAGTAGTGGCAGCATCTTCAATAAGATGCCAGTCATTTTCTAATGGAATGAAATACTTTTGTGTGGACATCTTTGCAAGTTCAACAAATGCTTTTCCAATACCTACATTCGCTGGACATTCTATATATGAAAGGTTATAAGCCTTAGCCAGCTTTAGATCCTTTGGTGTTGCTTCGTTGAACCACAAGTTTATTTGGCCGACCATTTCTAATATGCCATTACGCTTGTACGTCTCAAGCGTTTTCGCGAGTGTTGCGTGGTCTTTCCAACTTAAAATGCCTAATGATATGGGTAATTTTGACATGTGATTGAACAGAGTAGGAGATAATAATTTGATACTAAACTCTTTCGAAGTAGACCACAACATAGAGATGTTATAATTAAAACTGATTTTGTATATCTATTATTCTGAAATTCTGAACTTAAATATAAAAAAAACAGCTACTTGGCTGAACTGCACTCACCTAGTGCTGTTTCAACCTCGTCAATAGAATATTTGTGTTTGTATGATAGCTTTTGCATAGGGCTCAGCCTCGCAATATTCAAATATTCTTTGGGTTCAAACCCATGTAAAATATCTTGAATCAAATGCTGTGGCTGCGCGCTGATATTTGGCATATGAAAGGTAGAACACTTAAAAAGTTTTGATGTAATAGAAAGATACTGATAAAGATAATGCATCCAGAAATAAGCCTTGGGCGGCTCCTTCAATTGACTCAAATAATCACTGGCACTGTTTGACCATATATCCATTGTTACAGAGTTTTTTTTCGCCACCAGAAACCAAGAGGCGATTGAGCGGTCACGTGAAGGGTTGCTAAAGCAAAAGAAATCCGTCTGATTCATAATAACAGGTAACCAATCGTCTAAAGGCCTATTACATAAAACGGTAGAATCAACCCAAACTCCACCATATTTCTGCAGAAGCACCAAGCGTAATAGATCAGAGTAACTGGCCAATGTTAAATTTCTAGGAACATTTATATCTGACAAAATTTTTCCTGCGTCTTCGGCATCAAGCACATTTACTTGCCAAGTAGGGTTCATATCTCGCCAACTCTGAATACATTTTTTGCACAGTTCGGGGGCCGAATCTATCCCCTGATGCCAGTAAATATAGATGTTTTTAGGGACATCGCATGAAGCAATCTTTATAGTAGGTTGCTGTGCAAAAACTCGACGAATAAAAGGGGTAATTTTCAAAAATAAAAAGAACTTAAGAACTACTGTCATTTTTAATGCCCTTAAATGGCTAAAATCTCCCCTCAACTAGCAAAATTAGTTGAGGGCCTAGGCTAACGTAAAAAACACTCATCAACTACTGATGCCATCATTGTTGCCAAAACTGTTGCTTTTGATTTCAATACTTCTAGATTTTATGATCCTGTCAATATTGGGCCGATAACCGATGCTTTGGCTTATTCATATACAGGGGAGGACAGCGACCAATTTATACAGTATACTCGACTCTTAGAAAATTCTGCTTGTAAATCGTTTCTTTTTTCTTAGAACTATATCCGGTAAAAGATAATTTTTCAGTTACTCAATGTCTTACACGTAAGTAAGCGATTAATAGGGTTGTAAACTTACGCCGCTGGTGATTCACGTTTGAGAAGCGCTGTAAAATAACGTTAAACTATTGGATATGCTGAGAAAATTTTCTATACAAGTCCAACTCGACCTTAAATTTAGCTTTTTCCGACGCGGGAATGCTTCTTTTATCGTTAACTTCAATTCCTTTTCTTTGCGCATATTGCGGAGTATGCTTGAAACCCTCCATAACAGCTTTATCGAACTCTAGCCCCAAGAAGTTAAGCAGCTCATTTATTGCCTTCTCTGGCGAATTGACCAAAGACTCGTAATCGATACAAAATACCTTATCTTCTCCAATCATTTCCTTTGTTTTCAAACAAATATCTATAGATTCTCTCCACTGCTGAGAGGCTGCATTCAAAGAAACGTTATTTCGTTTTACTTCGGACTTAATTGCATCGACGGGGTTTCGGATAATATAGATGATTAAAAGATTTTCAGTCAGGTTAATATAGTCAGAAATACTATATTCAGATGGTGTATCGTATGTTGCAAAATTAAGCGTAGTCATTCTAGATAGTAGCTTTGAGCCGAGATTGTATATCTTTTTAAAGTACATCGGGACTTTTGCGTTCGAAAATTTTATCTGATTAGGAGTACATAGTTTTACCCCACTAACCTTTTTTGACAAAATTCTGAAAGCGCCTCCGTAATAATCTTCCATGAGTATACAAGCCTCAGGATGCGAAGATATCATTGCTGCTAACAAAGTAGTGCCAGATCTTGGAGCCCCTAAAATTAGAACGGAATCGTCGTTGTATAAGCCCGACTCAAACTTCACAGCCTTTTTCATACTGCTCTTCAATTTTTTTACCTTATTAGATTTTTAATTGGCTATCAGTTTTATTAATACGATAAAGGTCAAGTTTAAGAGTTCAGAACTTCACACTAGCAGTAAGTGCTAACGCAAGAACTCTTGTTAACAAAAAATCACATTTCTTCTAAATAGGGAGTTTTAAGGCAAGAAATTGGGCCTACTGCCCTTTAATTGCCAACCTAAGAGATAAAAGTCCATCCTTTCATCATAGCCACTGTTTGACCAGCCCATTATATAACCCTTATCGAAGGAATTGTTTAATTCATCAAATACAAGTAACGTCATGTTACTAAAAATAAGCGCCCATTCTTGACCTTGAACACGTTTCCAAATTCGGTACCCACCAGTATAGTCTTGAATATGAGCAGAGCGTTTTCGCTCAACAACAAATTCAACAACCTTGCCATTGTCTCTGGGGTCAAAACATACAGCTCTTTCATTACCGTTATTAATGTTATTTTCAATATGCCCAATACCACCGTGTGAGTTAGAGCGGTTGATTGTTGGTCGACAGTATGAAACGCCCAGCTTCCCCCCCATTAAAGGAGGCAATGTATCAGTTTCTAAAGTCATACCTGCGTTTGAATAATGCCCTTGCCACTGAGTCGATAGCTTATTATTTGATGGCTGACCTCTACTGTCCATCGGGTTAAATGAGACTCCACTTCTCAGGTTGTTAATCGTACGCCCTTCCCCCCAATTTTGATCGTAGCGGTCCTCATTGTCAGTGATAAATAAACGTTCCCCATCCAGTTTAGCGACAACACCTCGAATGCCTTTATCTGTTATCACTTTATCGCCAGGCTGCCACTCGTTCTTGTTCAGTGCATACGGAGCAATAAGAAGTACTGATTCTCGATGATAGAAATTTTCAGGTTGGAGAAAGCTTAAATATTCCCAGCTGTGTTCAAGTGGCTGATTAATGGTATACCTAAATTCGCTGGTTGAGTCCCGATCGATCTCGGTAGCTTTATACCTAAACCTTACACCTCGCAGTTCGGAGTTTGGCACTTCAACAATGCCTCCATGCTGACCCGACCAATCCACCACTCCTTCAGTAATTTCAAAAATGTCATGCATTTCGAAGTCCATAGCAGTTAAAGGGTCAGAGGCAGTAGAGTTAGGTGTTGGTGTTTCACATCCATGCCCGTAAACAAATACCGAAGTTACGAAAAACGCGGTCGCAGCAATTAGATAGTTAAGCCTAGCTAATTTGCGCAATTTTTTTGGCATAATTTTTAGAAATAACATTAGAGTCGTACCTATTTTTTACAAGTGTACGTGCCTTACTGCCAACACGCTCAGAGAAATCTACGTTGTCGATAATTGATGCTATAACAGAGCATACTTGTTCAGCTGTATCAGTTACAAACCCGCTCACACCATCTTCAACTGCTATCCCTTCAAATGCGATCTCCGTGCCAATAACAGGTAAACCATGATTCATCGCATCAAGAACTTTCAACTTTGTCCCCCCTCCATCACGCAGAGGACACAAAAACGCTTGTGCGTTGGCATACATCAATTCAATATCGTCCACGTAGCCATGTAGTTCTACAAAGTTGAAAGCATTTGCTTTAGCTATAATCTCGGCCGAAGGATTTTTGCCTACAATATCAATGTTCACCTTTGTGTTCAGAGACTTTAAACGTGGGCAGACCTCATCAAGCAGAAATAATATCGCATCTGTATTTGGATACCAGTCTAGTCCACCTACAAATAAGAAGCGACCAATGATGGGCAATCTTTTTGGCGCTGGTAAGTAGCTGACGCCATTGGGCACAACATCAACGGCTAAGCCGGAGGCTAGCTCAGTTAAGCTGCTCTTATCTTCCGGGCTGCAAACTATATGCGATTTGACTACTTGCATGTGGTGGCTGTCAAATTTCGCTATCTTTTTACTCTCAAGTTGGTAATAAAAACGCTTTAACCAGTTAGCTTCTTTACTTGCTCTACGCGCCATCATAACGTGTTCGGCATTGTGGTGATTAACCGTGACTACTGAATCTCGGCTGAACTCAGGGACCATTGCCATTAACCCCATAGTATCTACATGCACATAGTCAAATGATTGAGAGTTTAATGCTTGCAAGCGCGCTGCAAGCTTTGGTGAATACAGCCAGCGCACCGAGTAAGGATTGCGTGAAAACGAAGAGGTAAAAGCAACTAATAGCCTTGAGAGTCGACTTTTCTCAGAAGGCATATCAAAAAACTCTATGTTCACGCCTTGACTCTGGTAAAAGGTTTTTGCCTCTTTTAGCCCTAACTCTAAATTCTTAAAGTACGGCTTTATTAAACGCGGTTGTACTAAGCACAAAAGCGTTACATCGTGCTCTTGAACCACTTTACTGAGTAACCCATGAGTTCTTATTAACAGCCCGCCTTTTGCCGGATAAGGAACAAAATGATTAATCCAAAGCACGTGCTTTCTGGCGTTCGAATTTTTTCCTGTCATAAGAAGCTCTCAAAATACTGACGCTTTTTTAATTGTTCTGAAAATTTGCTGGTATAGGTTAGGGAGTAGCTCAAATCATCAGCAAAGTATTTCTGCATTTCTTCACCAATTAAATTTTCAACCGATGGCGATGGCACACTTTCAAGCACTACATTGACGTGACCAAGTTTATGCTGCTCTACTTTGTAGTTGACTAAAACCTGATGCTCTAACGCTAAATTTTTAAACACATAGTAAAAGGTCAGTGCCGGATATTCTTTTGCATTACCTTTGATAGAGGTACCCTTGCGCCCCAGTATTTCATCCAACACTAAATGCTGACGACCGCAAGAACACAATTCCTCGCTCAGTTTTACGCAATCTCCTAGTCGATAGCGGATAATCGGAAAAGACAATGAAGCCAAATTCGTCACTAAAATTTCACTATTATCATCAACTTCAACGATAACCGTCTCCATACAGATATGTTGGCGGCCATGTGGGCATTCAAAAGCAATAAGGCCTGACTCAGCTGCTCCATACTCACTGATCATTTTTTTACCGAACGCTTTTTCGATATCCGGTTGATAGGCATCTAAAATCATCTCAGACGTACCCTTAACCATCTTAATGCCTTCAATTTTTAGGCCTAAGTCATTTACTTTCTTGGCTACCTGATAAATCATCGATGAATAGCCGGACAAAAATTTTGCCCCACTCAGTTGTTTAGCAAAGTGACTAATGGAGGCATCGTCGTATCGAAATATGCGCATGCGATTTTGCAACCAATCCAATACTTTAACTTTAAATGCTTTGGTTTGGTCGATGTTATAGCCCCAAAAGTAACCGTTCTTATCCCAAATATTGACATTGTACCAAGCATAGCTGCGCATAACGTTGGCCCTGTTGGTAGAGTCCCACTCTTCATTCCGATAGAACGTCAGAGATTCCCCACTCGTTCCAGAAGTTTCCGCAAGCATTCGCTTCTTAAACGGGAACGTGGTATGTATCTCAGGGTTATGGTTTATAAGAGTAGATTTATCAACCGTTGGAAAACGCTTAAGATCATTCAAGGACCGTATATCACTAGGTTGTATGCCATGCGTTTCCATTTGATGTCGGTAGTAAGGGCTATATTGATATGCCAATTCAATGAGCCTTTTTAGTTTTTTCAACTGTAGTGCATATAATTCGTCTCTAGATAGAGACTCGGTGCCCTTAAGTTCTTTCAGTATGCTGCGCAAGGACGGGTTGCGCTTGCTTGCACCCAACCAAAATAATACTTTTGCAAATGGAGACCACATAACTAATCAAACTCGTACGCGTTGGGGTTTAGGCGAAAATCTAATGTTAGACACTTAGTTAACATTTCAAGCATAGAGTAGGCATCAACATTGTTTCTTGCGGCATTTTTTACAAAAGAATGCATCGCCGCTTTATCCCACATATCGTCCACCAGCAAATCTATGTATTCATGGAATGTATCGGTGCTAAAGAGGAATTCAAAATTGTTCCACCCCAACCCTTTCACAACTTTTCCTGCAAGTTTATTATTAACCTTCTCATAAGCAATTCTTGCGAAACGCGAAAACTCTTGCATTAAAATCGGTCGTTTAGCATTAACTAAAGTTGCCGCCATTGGAAGTTTTAATAGTTGAGGTACTCGTCGTTTGACAATGTTTTGACTCACTTTGTAATTAACCCGGTGCCTGAACTTTAATTGTAAGACTAATTCTGCCAATCGTGAATCTGCATAGGGATGGTGATAACCCATAAAGTTTTCGGCGGCCTTAGTTTGCAAAACAAAAAATTGACGATGGGAGTGCTCTAACCGATATCGTTCACTTAGCTCGTGCAATCCCGACGTCTTGTGTCGAGTGTAATTTTGTAAAACTTGCTCAACATCACAATTAAAGTTTGCTCGTAACGAGGCGGAATCAATATCTTGCTTCCAACACCAAGGATGATTAACAAACCCTTTACTTAATAATGGTGTTAGCTGCTTAATAGCCTGCTCGTTGTCAATCTTGTCATATACATTCGGTCGCAAAATTGTATTAAAAAATGCAACTAAGCGAGACCGATTATTACCTAAACTATTGTAACCGTAGTGACCGGACAAATGCTCTACAAACAAGCCAGCACTTAGAGGAACTTCTGAACTTGAGTTCAGCAAACTGCTGGCAAAGTACCAGTGTGGAAACAACGCACTGCCCAACTGGGCTAACATTTCTAGCGCTTGATTTCTACCAAATGGCGTGTTTTCAAGCGGTTCAAAAGACATCGATTTTTGTAGCGGCGAGCCCAATTGAAATGCGATAGCAATTTCTCGGCTAGCGAGATGTCCATGAGTGTAGGTGTTAACTATTCGCTCTGGGTTCGAGGACAGCAACAACCGTGAATCCCAACCTGCGGAAAGCATTAAGGAAGTATGCGGGCTATTACACAATACGTGGTTTAAACGTTCGTCTACTGCATCTAGCACCGATTCTACATCCGCCGAACTATCGCTTTTCCAGTAATCAAAGCTCTTGGTTTCTAATGTTTCCGTGATAACGTTGTAGGTCACTCGCTGCAAAGGACGCAGCAAAAAAACGTGTTTTAGCAGAGAACGTTCACCAACGGTGTATGCGTCGTTTAAAAAGGTGAAAACCCCAGCCCAGTCGCGCTCAAAATCGCCGTAACGCGCGAAATTTTCAATGCGATTGGATACCCACAACGCGCCACCTTTAAAACCATAAAAGAGTGGCTCACTGCCTAAAAAATCCGACTGAATGTTCAGTAAACCACGCCGCGCATCAAAATTAATCAAGGTTCCCGTGTGCTGTGTTGGCGACCATTTCTTTTGTTCACACGTATAAGCAGTATCATTACTACCAAAGTGACGGTCACCCAGATAGAGATTGAAAGTATTCTCACTACATTCTAAAAGCCGATTTTTAGAGCCATGATCAAAGTACAACCAGGCTCCATTGTAGCGCTTACTCGATTGAAAACTAGACGAAAGCTCCGGGGAGCCTTCTTTCCCCCCGATGATGATCAAAAATCCTTTATCGACGCACGGCATTCCTTTTACCCTTATCGGCTATACGATTATTAATGATTAAAAATAAAGACGTTTGAAATGCAATGGAAATCCACAAAAATGGATAGTAACCAATGGTGACAAACTGACCGGCAATGGCAAAACCAAATATCCCAAGACGCAAACCTTTCCAAATGGAAAACAATAACAACTCATCGGGTTTGGTTTCATCCAGTTTGACTTTTAACCTTCGGGTAAGCGCGAAGGTAATAATTGCCATGTAAAACAACAACCCCGTGAAACCGGCATCTGTCCCTACCTGAACAAAGATATTATGCGGTAGTTGCGCTTTCCCATAAAGTCTATCATTAGGATAATGTGTATCGTAGTATGGAATAAAATTATAAAAGCCAACGCCCAAAAAGGGGTGTTCTTTCATCATTTCCCAACCGTTTTTCCAGTACAAAGTTCTTTGAAGTGATGATTTATCTTCACCGATAGACATAAAGCGTTCTTTTTGTTCATTTGGCAACACTGTTGCAACGCCATACGTGAGAATAATAATCGTTACTAAGGCTTTGAACGTAAAAATTTTACGCCAAAATAAAAACAGCAATTGTAACGCCAAGGCAACTTGAGAACCTCTGCTGCTGCTACCTAGGATAGTTAGAATAGGACAGACAAATCCAGCAATTAAAATCCACTTTTCCCAATTTTTGCAGGAGTCTTTATGGTTGATATACAGGTAAACTGCCAATGGAAAAAGCACAACCATCAATACCGCTAATTCGCCCGAATTTTGGAAGTAACCTTGGGGCCCCATAAGCCCCCACTTCGTGAAAGAAAAACCACGCATAACCCAAATTCGGGCCGTTCCAGCAGCTATTTTAAGAGCACAGAAAAACAGGATAAGAAAAAAGATAAAAAAACGCTCTCGGGTGGTTACTATCCAACAAATAAGGAAGTAAATCACAATCCATTGTATGAAGAAAATATAGTAACGCTGCGACCACTCGATGCTATACGCCACCAGGAAGGACGCATGTATCGCAAAACTGAAAAGCAATACATAAATATGCATTGGGTCCATACGGAATTTTGCCTTTTGATCTGAAAATGCGGCAAGAAACGCCCCCGTTAGGAACACTTGTGCCCAAGGCATAAAATCTATAAACGGGAATATTGCTTGAGGTCGAAAGTATTCGACAAACAAATATAAACAAATACACTTAAATGCAAACGATTCAGCTTTAAAAAATTGCCAACTGTTTTTGATTTTTACAAAAAAAAATTGTTCCACTAGCGAGGCTGGTGCTTTCACATCACTCACAATTCATCCTATTTAAATTCTCAACAGCGTCGTGAATTATCCCTAAGCAATGCTCAAAGAATATATCGTTCGTATTGTACGGGTCATGAAGATAAACCGTAGAAGGTTTAGCGAAACTTCCAATAAACTGGGTTTCAACGCCTAAATTTAGCGCTTGTAAGTGAACTAAATGAGACGGTTCCATTACCAGCATAAGGTCACCGCTTTGTGGCTCATATAGGCTAATATGCTGCGAACGATGCCCCGATAAATCCAGCCCTCGTTTCGCAGCGTAAGCGACAGCACGTACATTGGCGGGATCACCGCCTCGACAGTACAATCCAAAAGAAATCGCATCAACTCCTAAAGAATGAGCAACAACTTCTCCGTAAGGTGAGCGGCAGATATTACCACTGCACAAGAAAACAAGTCTCTTAAATGGTTGGCTTGAGCTACTATTCGTTTTGTAGGCTCCAAATAAGGCTTTTGCGTTGAAGCGGCAATATCTCAGCAAACCTGTTTTAGAGCCGTAATTATCGGCAATCCAGTCCGTCAACATGTTACGCTTCACTTTTTGAGTTCAAGAGCTGCATGTAATTATCCAAATATTGCTTTAACATGGCACGTTCAGAAAAGTTCTCTTCTACCCTTATTCTACCTGCAGTGTTTACTGTATGCCCAGCTTTAATACTTGTCACTAGCCTGTTTAACCCTGTAAAGAACGCATCAGTATTGCAGCCGACCAGTTCGCCCTGCTGTGAATCGCTAATTATTTCTTCAGGGCCTCCGCACCGCGTAGCTAATAGAGGTAAACCACTTGCCATTGCTTCGATAGTACTTATTGAAAAACCTTCAGAGTCTGACGATAACAAGAACCCGTCGAGACTTGACAAATAACTCGGCGTATTTTCAATGAACCCCAAAAAATAACAATGTTTAATTCCATTTGCTGTTATTAACGAATCTAGCTTAGATTTTATAGAAGGTCGCGGATCTCCGCCAATAACAAGAGCCACGTCAAATCCAGTGGCTTGAAGCTTGCCAAAGGCTTCAACCATAATGTCGTAGCGTTTAGCTGGCCTCAGGTTTCCAAGTGCACCTAGAACTATTGTATTCTTTGACAGCCCTAATCGCTCACGTAAACAACTGTCTCGCGTAAGGGTGTAGTCCTCAAGCCGAATACCGTTGTAAATTGTTTTCGTCCGCTCTTTCACAAGCAAGCCTGAACCAAACACTTTATCAAATAAGGAATTGCTAACCACTACAAATTGACTAATACCCTTGCGCATAAACCAAAGCTTAAGTCGCTTGAACTTTTCATTTGGCGCAATATCAACCATGCCATGATATGTGGCAACCACGGGCACCCCCGTTAACAACCCTACTATTGCCGCGTAAACGTTAGAACCAAGTAAATGCGACTGGATGATAGAAATATTGTGCTTTCGAACTAAGCGCATCAGCCGCCATACTAATTTGGCATTAAAACTTCCGCCGGCAGGAATAATCTCGGTTTTAACATTTCGCTTCTTCAGTTGATCGTTTACGTATCCCTTTCCTTTTAAAACAGCCAAATTAAATTCAGCAGTGTTCTGTAATTCACTAGCGAGCGAGATAAAAACATCCTCTGCTCCGCCAGGACCAGTAGTATCGATTAGATGGAGAATTCTTAAGGTCATTAGGGTTTAAAAAGAAAGCGAATGACTAAAACATTGTTCTATAGAATAACAAGCATTAAGCTTGGAGCAAGAAATCATTTTAGTCGCTGAAATATGAAACCAAAAGTAGTACTTGTATTGGATGCAAACCAACGCAGCGCTTTAGCAGCTACGCGTGCTATAGGTTGTCACACTCAATACACTGTAATTACCGCCGACGCCTCAAATAAGGCACTTGCAGGGCACTCTAAATATAGTTCTGACTACATAACTTACCCTGACCCAGCTGTTAGCATTGAACCTTTCATTGCTTGGCTGGTTCAGGCAATTAAGCAATTCAACGTTGATTTTTTAATGCCTGTGACTGAGATCACTAGCCGTACTATATTAGAAAATAAATACGCCCTACCGACCTGCCATTTGCCATTCGCTGAATATAAAACGGTTCTTAACATTAGTAACAAGTCAGCACTAACAGAGCGTGCTGCTGCATTAGGGGTCCCCACACCATACTCTGAGCATTTTACTTCGGCAGCCGATGTTGATGTATCGGCGATAACTTATCCTATAGTTGTAAAACCTTCTTTGTCGCGCATTAAGGCTAACGACCAATGGATTAATACTAGTGTAACTGTTGCACGTAATGAGGCCGAATTAAGGCAAATTTTTTTAGAACACGATTATTTAGAGCGACAAAGCTTTATGCTCCAAGAATTCATTGATGGTTATGGAGCGGGGTTGTTTTGTTACTATCATCAAGGCCATCCAATCGCGTTTTTTGCGCATCGACGAATTAGAGAAAAGCCGCCTTCAGGTGGCGTAAGTGTACTTAGCGAAAGTATCCCTGTTAGAGAAGATATGAAACGCTACGCGACCATGATCCTAGACGATGCTAATTGGCACGGTGTCGCAATGGTAGAATTTCGAATTGATGCGCAAAACACACCGCAGTTGATGGAAATAAATACCCGCTTGTGGGGCTCATTACAGCTATCTATCGATAGTGGGGTCAATTTTCCTATGTTGTTACTAGAGGGTGAGTTGAACGAGCAACTTTCTGCTGTAAATAGCTATAAAGCCGGACAACAACTGCGCTGGTTTTTAGGTGATGTCGATAATTTGTATTTACAGTTGAAAGACCGAAACAAAAAGACCTCGGAAAAACTGCAAGCCGTGTTACGATTCCTAATTCCTAAAATAAGTAATAGGAAACATGAAGTTAACCGCCTAGGGGACCTTAAACCGGCCTGGTACGAATTAAAACAATATTTTAAGTGATAGCGTTTACGTGAACTTTCTAAAGCAATTAATAAAAACGTGTTTGGTCTGGGTCGCGGGCTCGGTAGGCTGGCATTTTGCTACAAATAGACCCGGGCGTTTAATCATTCTGATGTACCATCGAGTTCTGCCCGCTGAGGATCATCGAACTCGATTCGAAGAGCCAGGAATGATCGTAACTCCCGATACATTTGCACTGCATTTAGCTACATTGCAGCAAAGTAACCTTGAAATCGTAGATTTAGCTGATTGGGTTAAAAATCGCGACGCCTACGCACAGCAAACTTGTGTTGCTATTACATTCGATGACGGTTGGCGTGATAACTTTGAATTTGCGTTTCCGTCATTGCAGGAAAGAAAAATTCCAGCGACCATTTTTGCAGTTGAAGAGCATATCGGTAAGTGCGTTCAGTTTTGGCCAAATAGAGTGGCTAAGCTTCTGCTATCAGACCATAGAAATGAGGCTTTTCTCGATATCTTACAACAACAGCTTGGACGGCTTCCCGACGAATTTAATCGCGAATCGGTCAGCGCTTTGATTCAAGAACTCAAAAAGTTTAACGATGAGCAGATTTATTCTTGGCTCGCCAGTATAGATGATACTGACGATTCACAGCGCGAAATGATGAGCGAAGAAGAGTTCGAACAAGCTCTAAACAAAGCGAACATTGCAATTGGTAGTCATACTTTGAGTCATTGCCGTCTTAACGACTTTACCGAAGATAGTGTATTACACGATGAGGTGGTGATTAGCAAAAAACGGCTTGAAGCTAGGTTTGGTAAAGAAATAGAGCTGTTTTGCTTCCCTAATGGTGACTATTCAGCCAGTGCTCTGGATTTAGTTGCGCAACACTACAAAGCAGCGGTGACAACCAAGCGCGGTCACGTAGATGAATTTACTCCACACGAATTAAAGCGTATTGGTGTACACAATGACATTAGCGATACCAAAATTAAGTTTAAAGCACGCATGTCTGGATGGGTTTAAACTAAAGGCACTATTTTGAGTATCACAACGCAAACTAAAGCTGCCAACCGGTTTGAATCTATCGATTCTTTTCGTGGAATTGCGGCGCTACTGGTAGTTCTTTATCACTTAAGTGGAAGCTTAGAAAAACAACTTGAGCCACTATACTTATTGCATCCTGATTTCGGATGGAAAACTATTGCTGTGTTAGAGAGATTGTTACCAATTAAGAACAGTCCTCTTCTGACCCTATTGGTCTTCGCTATGGGTATTGTAGCTAGTATCATTTCAGCGCACATCGTACATAAATTTATCGAGGCGCCTAGTTAGCGTTTGAGTAAAAAGTTCAGTATGCAAAAAGCAGTCTGAACGTTATTTTTTGAGAAGGCGTTTGTATAACTTAAGCATTGATACGGAGTTATTCTTAGCCGAATACTGCATACTAAAGAGAGGTTTAGTTTGTTGTTGCAGCACGTCTTGCAACCTTTCAGCGTAAGCATCAGCGTTGTGTTCATCAACAAGACCGATTGGAAAATTAGCGGTCAGTAAATTGACCAATCCCCCTGTACGATGCGCGACTATCGGCACACCCAATGCACAGCACTCAAGCGCAGTCATCGGCAATCCCTCGTGGTCAGAGGGCATTAACACAGCATCCATTTTAGCCATACAAGCAACAATGTCATTCCTGTGGCCATAAAACTCAACACTCGCTTGGATACCAAGCTCAGCAGTCTTTTTTTTCGCTGTGGGGAGTTCACTACCATCGCCAAAGACGTGAAACCTGTATACAGAGCCATGCTTGCTCTTTCCAACTAATCGCTTTGCCACGGTTAAAAACAAGTCAATGCGTTTTACTGGCTCAACCCGTCCAACGAAACCTATGTTAAAATTACCAGGCGTTACTAAATTAAACGCTTCAAAGTTCATGGCTTGTTGAACTTCAGAAGGGTCTATTCCATTTTCAATCACGTGAATGTGTGAAGGCTTAAAATCACGGCTTAACTTGTTAGCTAAATCGCTCGATACTGCTATAACGGCAGACTGCAGCCTACGACCACATAAAATATCTAATTTATGTTGAATAGTTTGTTTCCAATTACGCTTAAACTCTAGCGAACCGTGCACTGTGCGCACACATACTGCACCTTGCACAAAAAAGCTCGCCAGGCTACCAAGAATATTTTCTTTTTGCCTGTGTGTGTGAACCACATGAGGTCTAAGCAGCTTTAAATGACGCCTTATTTTGTGAAATAAATCAGCAAAACTAAACTGAGTTTCGTCAAAAACCGTTACATCGATCCCTTTCTGTTGCAATCGCTGCTCTAATTCACCAGCGTTGAGTACAACCACGTATACATCATCTGTAAGGGCTTGATTAGAAGCTAAAGTTAACAACTGAACTTCTGCACCAGCCCATTTATCGCCTGAAGCAATATGCACAACTCGCATTATCTGCCCACTTGTACAGAAATTGAATACAACATATCAGCGTACAATTCGAGTTCGGTCTTAGATACTGTTTTATCGCATTGTTTATTACAGTCAATATGAAGAACTAGTGCCGATGATGGTACACTGTTGAGCGAATGTTTTAGCTGCAACAGCTTAGTTTGGAAGTCACCTGTTGCTGTGTCTTCAGCCACTTTAAACACCCACAACACATAACCATCAGTTTTGCGTTTTTTGGCTATGTTAACGGGGCTCAACTCTCCATTAATAACCGTAACATTCTCTAATTGCTCACCAACTGTGTTAGCAAAGTAAATCAACTCCTTGCCTTGGGCTTGATTCATATAGCTTGACACGAATAGCGTTGCCGTTGATTGACTCAGCGGTTTTGAATAAACGGCGTTGAAGTCGCTGCCGGAAAATCTAACACCTTTGTCAGAAAATCTATCATTTGATTGCACAACAAAACCGTCGGGAACATTGATGTGGAACTCTTCTACAACTAAAGATTTGTTGGTCTGGACGCTTTTATACAGAGGAAAAAGAACTAAGGTAAAAACGGCTAGAGACAGAGCGACATAATTACGCGTGGTAAACTGCGGTAATTTGTGAGCTTCGGCCTCAGGCGTGTTATTGGCGTATTTACGCGTGAACCACTCCATCAAAAAGAAATATATGGCTAGGAGAATGGCAAACGTTACCCAACCGAAGAAGCCGTGTTCATGTACTAGGCTACTTTGCATTTCTGAGTAGTAACCGATCATGATTAGCAGATATACACGTATCCAATTTCCAACTAATGCAAATATCGCGATTAACAACAAAGCGAACACCTTGTGGCGCCACATTTGCAAGTTCAAATACCCGTAAAAAACGCCCATACACACGCCTGCCAACATATAGTTCAAGCCTGCGCAACCATCAGCAATGCGCATTACACCGTAGGGTAAATGAATATCATAACCATCGATAAATGCTGTGATGCCAGATAAACGGACGAAAATAGATACAATGAAAGTAGTCAAGTCCTGCAAGGGGTCGAGAAAAAAATCTGCAACGGGAATTGCAAGGTACAAAGAAAACACAGGAACCGCAGCTTTAAACGCGTTTCTAAATCCTACAATTGAAATCAGCAAATAGAAAATAATGACTGGTACGAGCATTTGTTGGACTTGCCGCACTTGAACGCTCACTGCGGCAAACCAAAGCGCACCAATAACAAGCCCTAAAAGACAGGCAGAAAAAGAGGGAGATGGTATTAACCAACGTCTGTCGATATACATCGCATAGATCGAGAACGCCAATAGAACGTAACCATGTGAATACGTATGGTTATTCTCAGTCCAAATGTTGTGTAGTGACAGAAATGTTTCCTGATAGGCCCAACTAACTACACCTAAACAGAGAAATACGACCAATCCAAAGGCCCAACGATTAAGGGGCATAAACCTGTATTCCTTTCCGTACCATTTGTGAACAAATTCCAATTTTGGCTACATTAAATCAAACTTAGAGCCCTTGATCTACGTACTTTTTCAGATAATTCATTGCATGGCTGATTCATGCTATTGTAAAGTGCTCGCGAAAACATAAAACTCAGGTATTTGAACTGCATGGAACTCGTATTTTGGCTATTAGCGCTTCTCTCAGTGTTTAGTTACTTTGTTTATCCACTTATAATTAAGACTTTAGTGCTCGCTCACCCGTCTGCCAAATCTACAGATAAAAGCCGTGAATTGCCCCCGTTAACGTTAATTATTACCGCTCATAACGAAGCGCATAGAATTGGCGAAAAACTCGATAATACAATGCAGTTGGAGTACCCCGAAAAAAAGCTCACTATTATCGTAGCGTCTGACAACAGTACTGATGAAACAGATAGTATTGTAGCTTCTTTTGCTGAGCGAGGTGTTAAGCTAGTCAGAGCCACTGAGCGCCTAGGAAAAGAAAACGCACAGTTGCAAGCAATAAAAACCGTCGATGAGGGTATAATTGTGTTCTCTGATGTAGCCACAAAAATTGAGCCTGACGGGTTGACGAAACTTGCACGTTACTTCGATGACAGCGATACAGGTGCGATTTCCAGTGAAGATCGTTTTATTAGCAAAGAAGGTAAGGTTGCTGGCGAGGGCGCTTATGTTAAATACGAAATGTGGCTGCGCAAACAAGAATCTCAACTGGCAGGATTGGTTGGTTTAAGTGGCTCATTCTTTGCCGCTCGCCATGAAGTGTGCCAAAAATGGGACATTCACTCACCTAGTGACTTCAATACAGCATTAAACAGCGCATCTTTAGGCCTTAAAGCAGTCACTGCGCCAGACGTGTTGGGTTATTACACAGATTTGGCAGATCCCAGCAAGGAATACAATCGAAAAATTCGTACGGTGATAAGAGGTATGACAGCCTTAAAAAGGCATCCAGAAGTATTAAATCCGTTTAAATACGGCTGGTTCGCATTTCAGGTGGTGAGCCACAAGCTATTGCGCTGGACTGTGCCTTGGTCACTATTAGCTCTCTTTGTTATCACGCCTTTCTGTATGCAAACAGGCCATATCATTTATACGCTAGCTTTTGTCGCACAAATTGCATTTTATGGGGCAGCATTGCTAGCTCATTGGCTGCCCAAATTGCAGGACATTGGCGTTATCAAAATTATTTACTTTTTCACACAGGTTAACATTGCGTTGTTTGAAGCCGGTATTAAATTTCTATCCGGTAAACGCATGACAGTATGGCAACCTTCTGCACGATGACTTGGCGTCAGTTACCTCCGGTTGGAACTCCTGTCAGGTACACGTTCGAAAAATCTATATCTGATAAAGCAGAATTTCACGTTCCTGGATTCTATTGCGACTATTATCAATCTGGCACTGCGGCACTAGCCAAAGCCATTTCGATGTCGATTGCAGCACAAAAAGAGCCTACAAAACGTGATGTATTGCTTCCGGGTTATGGATGCCCAGATTTAGTTGCTGCAGTTAGATACGCTGGTGCAAACCCTGTGATTATTGATCTCACTTCAGAGAAGTACAGCTACAATCTTGCTCACGTAAAAGCTTGTGCGCAAAAAGCGGTCGCAATAGTCTGCCCTGCCTTACTTGGTGTTTCTATGCCAATTGGCGAAATTAAAGCCGTTCTTCCTAGGCATGTTAAAATTATAGAAGATGACGCGCAGTGGTTTCCCGAAGCGACAACAGTATATAGCCGACAGACCAACCTCGCTAATATAGGCAATTACCAGCTGCCAGATGAATGTTCTTACAGCGATTTCATAGTGGCCTCTTTTGGACGAGGCAAGCCTGTCAACTTAATAGGTGGAGGTATGTTGTTGTCACGAACATCGCAAGGTATAGGCAACATCAATGTGCCAGTATCAACACCACTTAGCTTTCGCGTAAAAAGTACTGTTTTTAATGCATTGATGCAGCCTTTTCTATACGGGACTTTAACTCGCATGCCTGGTTTGAACATAGGTACTACTGCGTACCACCGATTAAATAGTATTGAACGAATAGAGGATTTTAAGCGCTCACTGGTAACCCCTGCCATCGTAAACTATTTGAAATCACCTTTAGCAACTGCAACCAGTTACAGCAATGTAGGCCCGTGTGCTTGGTCTAATCAGGCAAAACGCTTATTGCGTTTGCCGATCTTAGTAGACGACATCAAAAGTCGCGATTTGCTTATTGCCAATTGTATCAATCAGGGAATAACTGCGACCGCAATGTATAAGCAGGCACTTTATGATATCCCTGGTATTGCATCAATATCTGAACGACCGATGCCAACACCAGTAAGTGACCGTTTGGCAGAAACGTTAGTAACTTTACCCACCCACTCTGGCGTACAAGAAGAACATAAAGCTATTATGCATCGTATTTTAATGCAATTTGAAGATAAGCTGACAGAAAAGGTTTCGCTATGATACCGAGCGAGCTCAAACGCAAATTAAAGCAGCTTAAGGCAGAAAAAGGTGCTATTTCCAAACAGTTCAAGTGTGTCACAAAAGGAAGCCCTGAACACAAAAACCTACTTGGACAAATGCAAGAAATTAGTCGCCAGTTGAAGTCATTAGAAGAAAAAATAAAAGCATTAAGCAAAGCTTCAGAAAAAAATAGCGAAGAAATAATGGTGGCACCTCAATTTACGGCGCCAACACAAATATATACTGGAGAATTTACCGTTTGCATCGCTAATTCTGACCAGTTGGCACTATTCTGGGATTGGCAAAAGACTCAAGAGCGTTCGAGTATCTACCACACTAAATCTATTTTTAATTGGCTCGGACAATCATCTACTAATGAACCAAAACTGCTGCTTGCGCTAGACGGGTCTGGGCAAATTATTGGAGGTTTACCTATCACCGTAATGCGCACTCGGCTATTTGGTCACTTTGCAATTTCACAGCCTTATTTTAACTACGGTGGACCGTTGACCGAATACTTAAACGTGTTTGAACGCCTGCTTACATTTGCTGAGAAAGCTCTTACAGACATGTCTCTCAAATATGCGGAAATACGGACGTTAACCCAAGTTAAAAAGCGACCAAGCAACTGCAAAAAAGTATCAATGGTGTTACCGCTAACTCACTCAGAAGCATTATTACGTCAATCTTTCGGTGCAAAAGTACGCGCACAGGTCAACAAAGCCAATGAATTTGCTCCATCAGTTGTTTTTGGTGGTAGCGAGTTACTGGATGATTTTTATCATGTGCTATCGACCAATATGCGAGACCTCGGTACGCCTTTATATGAGAAAGCTTGGTTTCAGTCTCTGATTGAAGCTATCCCCGAGCACGCATATTTGTGTGTTGTTTATCTCGCTAAACGGCCCGTTGCGACCGGCTTTTTAATTCAAAATAACAGCGTAATGGAGATCCCTTGGGCTTCAACGTTGAAAAAGGTCAACCATATGAATATAAATATGTGGATGTATGACCAGATATTGGCATTTGCTGTAACAAAGGGCTGCTCGTGGTTTGATTTTGGGCGCTCAACCTATAACGAAGGCACCTACCGATTTAAAAAGCAATGGGGTTCGAAACCAATTCAACACTATTGGTATACGCTAGGAAAAGACGGTGCTAATGCAGATGGTGGTTTGAATCCCGACAACCCCAAATTCAAGCTCGCCATTGCAATTTGGCAGCATCTTCCAGTTTGGATAACACGTATAATAGGTCCATTTGTCGCTAAACAATTGCCATGAATAACCAATTTTCGACAAAAATAAGCACTGGCTTACAGTCACTTATCAAATTAAAAAATCACTGGATAGCGTTGGAAAAATTGGCCAACAGCCACCCTTTTGATAGTTTTTTTTGGTGCTTAAATCAGGCTAACTTACATGCTGAACAAGACAGAACTGTGATTGTGGTCTGTGTTTACGATCTCAATCGCTGTGTCGCTATATTACCTCTTGTACAACAAAATATAAGCCGTAAGTTGAAGATTCCGTGCCTACAGCATTTGTGCAGTGCATTTACTGATTATCAAAACTTCATCTTCGCACCCTCAGTGGATTCACACATTCTCTTCCAACTTTGCATATCTAAATTAGCCGAGTCAGAATACGCCAATTTGCCATTGGTATTTAACTACCCGAGCCCAGAGTTGCGCCAATGTTGCCTTTCTATGAAACGCTACTTTCGCCGGCACATAGCCTTTAACCACTGGTGCCACTCGCATTACAAAGCTGATGCAGCTCCGCTAAGTAGCAAAGTATTGCGCGAAGCAAAACGACGCCGAAAAAAATTAGCGCAACACGCTAATTGCGAAATTCTAATTAATACTGCATACGATGAAAAATTGATAGATTGGATACTCGACCAAAACGCAAAACGTTTCGGGCCAAATCAACTGACTGCAACAACAAACCGCACTTCGGTAAAGCGCCTTTTGCGTTCTTATCAGTCATCGCTGCACCTATCTGTGGTGACGATTGACGGTTTGCCTGCTGCGGCACATTTAGGTTTTTTGCGCGGTTCAACACTACAATATTATCTACTGGCTAACGATGACAATTTCCGACAGTTTTCAGCAGGTATAATTCTTTTAAATGAGATTATTGCGGTAAAAAGTGACCCTAGCAATATCGACTTTATGCGGGGTGACGAAGAATACAAAAAGGATTGGTCAAACACTGTAAATATAGAAAATGGACTAATATGCTTGCCTAGTAAAATTAATGTAATTAAGGCCTGGTTGATCAAGATTTACGCAAAGCGTAATCAATAGTCACCATTAGCCACGCTTTCCCATTTACCATAGCTGGGATGTTCTGCTCCTAAATACGCGTCCTGCATAGTTGTCCATTCATACCGCTCACAAAGTTTTTTTAGCTTTTGCAAAGCGCTAGATTGATTTACGCGATGACGAAAGTTAGATTTGAGGTTACTGGCTATTCGCGGTTGTTCTGGGTCAAACTCCCATGGGTGAGTATAAAAGTTGGCTACAGCCTGATGATCCGAATTTTTGAATAACATGTCGAATAGTACAAATGGTAATAATCGGAAGTAGCCACCGCCCCCCGCAGGAAATACTTTGTTTCTCCAAGTACAAGTTGTCACCGGAATTTCAAGTAGACCATTCGCGAGCCAAAAAGGTGATTTAGGGGCTTTCGGTACGCCATACAAATCGTGGTTAATAGGGTAACTACTGGAGCTGTATATGTAGCCAGCTTCGGCAATAACATCATGCGCCCAATTATTCTCTGCCGAAATAGAAAAACACGGAGCTCTGTAACCTTTAATAGCAACACCAGAAACATCCTCTAACGTTTTTTTAGCGCGCACTATATCATCCGAGAAGCTTGCCTTGTCCTGTTTGGAAATATGCTGATGCATAAACCCATGGCTCGCTAACTCGTGCCCTTTTTCAACGATTTTAGCAATGATTTGGGGGTGCTTTTGCGCAATCCAACCGAGTGTAAAGAAAGTCGCCTTTACATTTTTCTCAGCAAATACAGTTAATAACGACTCCATTTGGGAGTGTAATCTAGACTCATAAGAAGCCCATGTATCTATAGACACGTCATTTGCAAACGCTTCGACCTGAAAGTACTCTTCCACATCGACTGTCATCGCGTTAAGTTTTGCCATATCATCTACTTTTTAATTGCCAATTGAGTTACGATTACTAAAACAAGGTAGCATAGGCACTTAACTCTTTGAACATCACTTCGCTGAAAGAGAAAAGGAAAAACTAGTTCGCAAGCTCAAAGGCTAGGTTAAATTAGGTAACGGTATTACAAGGACATATTATGCACGTTCGAATCATTGGTGTATTGTTTTTTTTGTTTTCCTTAGCAGGATGCAAACCTCCGCTCGATATCGAAGCGTCATTGGCCGAAGTCAACGCAGCAATAGATGCGGGTAAAACTGAAGAAGCCAGGATTGAGCTAAGAAACTTATTGGCCGAATATCCTGAAAACTTAACTGCAAGAACTCTTCTAGGGCAACTGTTAGCAAAGACAGGTAACTTCCCTGCCGCCAAAAAAGAGCTCGAGTATGCAATTCGATTAGGGGCTACAGCTCCAGACCTCACTCTTGACTTAATGACTGTTTATTTGCGCTTAGCAGAATATGAATCTGTTATTGAAACTTCCGTCAACAAGTCTAAATTAAGCGATACTCAACTTTCTCGCTTCTTAGTTTATAAAGGGATAGCGCTCAGTGCACTAAATCGAATTGAAGAGAGCAAAAGTACTTTTTCAGAGGCAACAGAAATAGGCAATGAATTGGCATTTTCCAGATTGAGTGATGCCTATCTGGAAACTTTGAAAAAAAACAATAATGAAGCTATTGCGCTTTTAGACGAGTTGTTAAAGATTCAGCCAGACTTTACTGAAGCGCTATTATTGCAAGGACAGTTAGCATTAACGGTGGGAGACTTTACAACAGCTGAAGCTGCATTTAGGCAGTATGTTGAGTCTCTTCCCGATTCAAATGAAGCCCAGCTTCTTTTGGCTAGCACTTTGATCAGAGCAGGAAAATATTCAGAAGCTCGCCCTATAGTTCTAAAGCTGCTGCAGTTAACCCGCCAACACGGTTACCTAAACCAGCTTCTTAGCGTGATAGAGTTTCAAGAGCGAAATTACGAAAGTGCAAAGCGGTACGGTGAAGTCGCAGTTAGGAGCGGCCTTAAGACTGAAGTTCTACAGGTAGTTCTCGGTATTAGTAATTATCAATTAGGACTGTATGAGCAATCGTATCGTAATTTGAAGAGCGTCTCTAAATCGCTACCCTCAGACCACCCTGCTTTAAGGTTACTTATCCTGACACAATTGCACCTAGGTTACACTGTTGAAGCGCATTCTACCCTTGCAAATATCGAGCAACTTAAAAGTACTGATGCCGAACTGTTAACCTCTTTAGGTATTTTATTAAACCAAGACAATCAAGAAGAGAAAGCTCAGGATGTTCTCCACAAGCTTGCTAGTTTGCGCCGGTCAAATCCGGAAATTCTTGCCGATCTTGGCATGCTAAAAATAGAACTGGGTGATCTCACTGGGGTTAAGGATCTTGAGCAAGCTATAGAAAATAAAGATTTGTCTTCTAGTGAGGTTATGACAATCGTAGAAAGCTATTTAGTATCTCAAGACTATGATGGGTTACGCTCGCTAGGCAGCAAGCTCATCGACCGTGACGAAGAACTTGCAGTTTTGGGCTACAATGCAATTGGGTTAGCGGAGTCACGTTTAGGGAACGTTAAAGCCGCTCTTGAAAGTTATGAATCTTCACTACATATCGATCCGTTGAATGCCGCAGCGTTAATGTACAAAGCACAATTTGAGTTACAAGAAGGAAATAGTGAGGAAGCAAAAAAATTACTTATTCCACTCGCTAATCAAAAGCCTAAATACCAAGAAGGCGTAACACTACTCTTTTCTGTTTACGCAACTAATGATGGCTTAGCTGAAGGTATTCAATTTTTGGATCACCTTGTTTCAAATAATCCAGAAGTTGATGATTTAAAACTCACCTTGGCAATGGCGTTGTTAAAATATATGCCAAGCCAACTAAGACGAGTTCCAGAACTACTGAATGAAATAGTGGATGAAAGCACCAAACACTCAGATTACTACTTAACGTTATCCGAGTCTCAACTGCGCTTAGGGATGCTTACCGAAGCAGAAAAAACCTTGTTGGAATGGCACCGGAGAGAATCCAAAAACGAAACTGCCACACTCGCCCTTTTAGGGTTCTACGACTCCTTGGGCAAAACTGAGAAGTATTCGCAAATACTCAAAGATGCCTTACTGAAATACCCAGAACTAATAAGCATTCGAGCATTGGAAGTAAAGCGTTTAGTGGAACTTGAGAGTACCTCTAGTGCTCAGTTTGAACTTAACCAATTGCCTAAGGGTTTTCGAAACTCTGTATCAGGATTGGGGTTGCAGGCCCACATTGATATGACGAAAAATCGATGTGAACAGGCGATTCAGCCTTTGTTGAATTATTATGAATTAATTCCGAATAAGTTTAACGCGAACGGTGTAATTAGATGCTTGCGCGATTTAAATCGACAACAAGAACTGCTGTCCTTTATGGTACAGCGTGTCACAGATTACCCAGGAGATGTATATACGCGCAATCTGTTAGCTAACATTGTATTTTACTCCGACCCCAAATTAGCTATGGAGCAGTATGAGGGGGTTTTGCAGTACGACCCTAAGAATTTAATTGCTGCAAACAATTATGCTTGGCTGCTTTTCGAAGCAGGAAATTTGAAGAAAGCTGAAAACGTGGCTAGGTCAGCACTTACTATTGATGCCAGTGTTCCAGCAATTCTAGATACGCTTGCGCATATTGTTGAGCAAAAAGGGAACCGTAAAGAAGCGCTAGATCTTATGACCCGTGCCTATTCATTTGATGATTCACCAGAAATCGCTATACATTATGCAGACCTATTGATTAAAAACCGTAATCTTGAAGAAGCAAAACGAATTATAGATGAAATTAAGCCAGCAAACGAGCGGCAGCAAGCTGAACTCCAACACCTGTTGGCCGAGGTGTCTAGTGGCTCATAGCGACATCGAGTGACGATATGTTTTCTAGTAGCATTTTAAACCGTTTCGTTAGCTCAATTTGTGGTGCGAAGCTTACTATTTTTACCTTACACAGGTTGGAAGGCGATCACGGTCTAACCGGCTTTAATCTTGAGCTAATCGAGCGCACTATTAAGCGGCTTAAAAGCGCTGGTGTCGAGTTTGTTTATCTAGACGAAGTATTAGAGTTACGAAAAAAACTCTCAACGTCAAAAAACTATGTTTGTATCACGATAGATGATGGCTACAGAGACCAAGCCGACTTTCTGATACCTAAATTACTTGAGTTGGGCGCAAAACCCACTTTGTTTGTAGTAACGAGCTTGATTGATTCCAAACTACTACCTTGGGATGCTAGGCTCGCCTCCGGCCTCAACCAACTTAGAGATCGTTATACCGACTTAAGCGCACTTAATTTGAAGGGTGTAGGTATAGTGAACGACAACAATAGGCGTTCTGTTCGACACGCCTTGTCTGCTCATGCAAAACGATTATCAAAAGCGCAACGCCTTTCTTTCATTTCAAAATTTGAACAGTTGATAAAACAATTTGGTGCTACTGAAAAAACCAATGGTTTTGAAGCAAGTGATTGGGATAGGCTGCGAGAGTTAGAAAAAAGAGGCCTTAGAATAGGTTCCCACTCAGTAAGTCATCAACCACTCTCAACACTTTCAGAAGCCGATATATTATCTGAAGCAAAGTCCAGCATAAGAACTCTTAAAAAGCACCTTGCAAATCCATCTGATGTGTTCTGTTATCCAGTTGGCCTGCCGGAAGACATCCAGTCAGCAGCTAAAAGCATTCTTCAGGAATGTAATTATGCTGGCGCAGTGACTGCATCCCCAGGTTACGTTGGACCAGATACCGATCCGTTTTATTTGCCTAGAATCGGAATGCCACATTCTGAATCTTTGTGCGTTAGATATACATCTTGGTTTGAAAAAATTCGGTGAGGGCCTAGCGCCCTTTGCCGAATAGAACAACTTCCACCGTCCGCACTAAGATCAACATATCAAGCAGCAAACTTTGATGTTTGACATAGTAAAGATCAAATTTTAATTTTTCCATTGAATCATCTACGCTAGCACCGTAAGGATAATTAAGCTGCGCCCAACCAGCTAGGCCAGGTTTGACATTGTGTCGTTGATTATAATAAGGCACTTCGCGCACAAGTTGCTCCACGAACTGCGGTCTTTCTGGTCTTGGGCCAATAAACGCCATTTCACCTTTAAACACATTTAAAAGCTGGGGTAATTCATCAATACGATACTTTCTTATAAAGTACCCAATTCGAGTAACACGATCATCGTTTTTGCTCGCCCATTTTGCCCCATCTTTTTCTGCATCAGGTCGCATACTTCTGAACTTAATTATCTTGAAGAGCTTACCGTTAAGGCCTACCCGCTCTTGCTTATAGAAAACAGAAACGCCAGTACGACGTCCATCATCTATATAAATTATTAATGCTGTTACAAGCATTATCGGCCAGACGAAGAGAAAAATAAAAAATGCGAGTATCGCATTAAGCGTATAATCTAGAGCATCTCTCAAGTAGTTCTGACTTTGGAAGCCGTTGGAATAGATAACCCAGCTTGGGTACATTAGATTTACCGCGATTTGACCTGTTTCACGTTCCATGAAATCTAATAATTCTGTGACTTCAATACCTCTAAGCCTACAGTCAAAAAGCACTTCTACAGGTAGAGTCCCTCGCCTCTGGTCACAAGCAATAACTATTTCTTCTATTTCGTTATCGACAATAAACTGCTGGAAACTTTCATCAATTCTAAGATGAATTACTTTTTCTTTTTTAATTCCGTCTTCACGATTGTCGCCGGGAATTGGGATAAAACCAAGAAGATCAAACCCAATTCTATCGACATCTCTTCGCATACGCTTTTCAATGATTGAAGCACGCTCACCTGCACCAAGTACCAATATGCGCACCTTTCCCAAGCCTAATAATCCTAATCGGTTGGTGAAGTAACGAAAAACCACTAGAGTTATAATTATCGAACACACAGAGGCAGGTAAGAAGTATGAATCCATGACTAAGTCATCGAAAAAAGCTCTACTTAATACTTCTACTAAAAAGTAGCTAAGACCTACGCTCACAAAAATGCGGCGAATAATGCCGCGGAACGTTTCCCTCAACTTAGCCTCATATAGGCCGACAGATAATGAACAAAGCAATATCGAAACAGTAAGCATTCCCACGTTTACAACAAGTTTTTCAACCGAAGCGTTTGGCGACATTCCGATTTGCACGAGTATAAAATGAGAAATATAGCCCATGTAAGCAATGAGCAGCGCTTCTGTAATAACCAGTATGTTTGAGCGTTTATTTTGATTGCGCTTGTTTACTGCCACCCCTGGCCCCCTAAAACTGCGGCGTTTTTCCCATAATAAAGGGATTTATTCCAATAGACTACAATTGATATTGGTATTATAGTTACATTTCCCGTAGGGTAAACGACAAAAGCCATATATTAACCATAATGAGTGTAGGATGATCTCTTATGTTTCGCTTAAAAACGCTAATCACATGCTGTGCCCCTATTTTATTTATTGGTCTCAACGGTTGTAGTAATACATCAACGTTGCCCGAAGCAACCACCCGCCCATCTTTAACAACAGATGTAGATAACTATCAGTACCTTATTGGTCCCGGGGATTCTTTAACAATTTTCGTTTGGCGCAACCCGGAGGTTTCAGGTAACTATATCGTGCGTCCTGATGGAAAAGTGACGACTTCATTGGTTGAAGATATTGACGTTGCGGGCCGGACACCCACGATGCTTGCTAGGGAAATCGAAGAGCAACTCTCTACTTATATAAACAGTCCAAGAGTTACAGTAAGCGTTAATAATTTCACTGGGCCATTAAGTGAACAAGTTCGCGTAATCGGAGAGGCTACCAATCCCAGCGCGGTGAGTTATTCTGAGCATATGACTCTGCTTGACTTGATGATAGCAGTGGGCGGTCTTACCGAGTTTGCCGACGGAAATAGTGCCAAACTTGTAAGAGTTGTTGATGGTAAGCAAAAGACTTTTGAAGTCGACATTGACGATCTTATAAGAGACGGTGATATCTCTAAAAATGTCGATATGCTACCTGGCGATATAGTCATCATCCCAGAAGCTTGGTTCTAGTTGTAGAGTAGTAAACGGAACAAATAATAACATGCAGGACTTACAACAAACGTTAATTCAACTTCTTGACCATATAAAGGGAGTATGGATTAAAAAGCGCTATGTGATTATTTTATCATGGCTTATTTGCCCTATCGGTTTTTTATATGTAGCGAGCCTGCCGGACGTCTATTCTTCAAGAGCACAGGTATTTGTAGATACTCGTTCAGTATTGCAGCCTTTACTTCGCGGACTTGCAATAGAAACTAACCCGAACCAAGAAATAGAAATGATGGCTAAGACACTACTCAGTAGGAGTAATGTCGAAAAGATTGCAAGGGAAAGTGATCTTGATATAACCACGAAAACCGAAGAAGAATTTGAAGCTTTAGTTACTTCTCTGACAAAAGATATAAAACTATCTTGGACGGGAAAAGACAATATATACAACATTTCGTTCTCTAACGAAATGCCTTCTGTTGCGCAAAAAGTAGTACAAGAAACGCTGGACTTATTTGTGGAAGGCTCGCTTGGAAGTAACAGAAAAGATACAGATACTGCAGGGCGCTTCTTGGATGAGCAAATTGCTGAGTATGAATCTCGCCTTTCGGAAGCCGAGAGACGCCTTGCAAGCTTTAAACGCCAGTACAATGATATACTACCTCTCGCCGGTTCATATTATGCAAATTTGCAAAAATTGAATGACGAACTCGGCGCCACTCGCCTCGAAATAAAGCAAACGCAGCAGCAGGTAGAAACGCTTAAAAAGCAGATTAGTGGAGTTAAGCGCGGTGACAGTTTTGGTGTAACTAATCAAGATGAACCTGTTCTTCGCACTCGTTATGACGACCGTATACGGGCGTTAGAAGAAGAGCTCGATAGGCTTTCCTTGCGCTTTACAAAACTGCATCCTGATGTGGTCGAAACTCAAGCACTATTAAAAAGTCTGGAAGAGTCCAGAGACGAGGAAATAGCGGCATATCTTAGTTCCGAAAAGGATGAAAAAAATCAACCCCTATCTGAATTAAATCGCGAAATTAAACTCGAAGTAAGCCGCTTTGAAAGTCAAATAGCGTCGCTTCAGGTTAAAGAAACAGATCTACTACGGAAAATTTCTGAGCTCGAAAGCAAAGTCGATTTAATTCCTCAAATTGAAGCGGAATCAGCTTCGCTTAATCGAGAGTACGGGGTTACAAAGCAAAAGTACGAAGAGCTGCTTTCTCGCCGTGAATCTGCAGACTTATCACGAAGAGCCGATGTGTCAGCCGAAGACTTGCAGTTCAGAATTATAGAGCCGCCGCTTTTACCGAAGCGCCCATCTGGTCCAAACAGGCTTATTTTTTACACCGCTGTTTTATTATTAGGTTTTGGTGCAGGAATTGCTGTCGCATATTTCGTTAGTCAACTTAACCCAATTTTAATAAGGCCAAATCAGTTGCTTAGCGTTTCAGATTACCCTATTTGGGGTACGGTAACCCATTTAAATATTGAACAGATTCGCAAGACTAATAGAAACCGCCTTTTAGTGTTTCTTCTTTCAAGCGGTACTATTTTAGTAATGTATGGCGTCTTAATCGCAACTGAAATTATAAATGTAGATTTACTAGATTTGATTGGAGGTCTCTTTTAATGAAGAACACTATTGAAAAGGCACTTCAAAAACAAAAAGAAGCAACGCAAAACAGTACTGTTGAAGATAAGTTTAAAGATGCAAAGCCTTCGAGCGTCGCTAGTGAGTCCAACGTTTCACCTGAAATCCCAGAACCTGCGGAGCCTTCATCTGAAAAAGTTGTTGCTGAAGAACATGAATTTATCAAAAAAAAATATTCTCACGACGAGTTCGTTATAGACTTTACACGTTTGGAAAAGAATGGACATATCTCGCTCAACGGAGAAAGAAAACAAATAAATGAAGAATACCGCGAGATAAAACGTAAGCTTTTAGCAAATGCTTTTGGCACGCTTTCGAAAACGCTACACAATCCTAACATTATTATGGTAAGCAGTAGTCGCCCTTCGGAGGGAAAAACGTTTACTGCAACCAACTTAGCGATGAGTATAGCGTCAGAGCAAGATAAAACTGTTCTTCTTGTCGACGCTGATGTTCTAAGGCCAAATGTTCTCAATACTCTAGGGTTAGAACGTCGAAAAGGATTGATGGAGTATTTAACGGGTGATGTTGATAATATTTCAGATGTACTTTATCCAACCAACGTCGACAAACTCAAAATAATTCCCGCTGGAAAGTCGCACCATTTATCTACAGAGTTACTTGCAAGCCAAAAGATGCATGACACTGTGAATGAATTCGCTAACAGATACCCTGATCGCATTATAATTTTCGACACCCCGCCTCTTATTGGTATTAATGAGAGTGCGATTCTGGCTAATTTCGCGGGCCAAGCAGTTGTTGTTGTAGAAGAAGGTAAAGCGAAAATGGGCGATATTAGAATGTCTGTTGAGCGATTGAATCCAGAAATGGCCATAGGATTTGTAGTGAACAAATCTGTACACAATGACACCGATGGAAGCGGATATTATGGGTACTATTACTCAGAACGGAAAGACTAAGTATCGCTGTGCCATAAAGCCGCTATGCGGTGTTATTGGCACGTTACTACTTGGAAGCGGCACTTCAGTGCATGCGAAGTTGGACATTACAGCAAATGCCTCCGCAGAGGGCATTTTTCAAGACGTAGAATCTGAAGAAAACGGAACCATTTCGTTTACCACACTTTCGGTTACCCCTAGTGTCAACGCAGCTTACCAATCGCGCACGTTTAATGGGTTATGGCAGGGAAAGTTGACCCATCTTGAGCGTGACAACAATGACCTTAGTCGCGAAGACACTTATGGAGAATACAGTTACTCCTCTAACTGGTCGCCATTTGACGAAGCATTAACTTTTCAAGCCTCTGGGGCACTTAGTTACCAAAACGCGCAGGCGAGTAACTTTTTAGTTTCAGATTTTTTCACCAACGCTGACGCGCTTGTCAAAACCCGTTCAAATAGATTTGGCGTATCTACTTCAATAACTCAAGGAGACTGGATACGTGGAACTGGCCAGGCGTCTTATTCTGATGTTGCATCAGAAAGAAGCGCCTTAAATGACGGTTTTGCCCTGGATAATGATACTTACCAACTTTCTGGTAGTTTGTTTAACGGCGATCAAGCGAAGTACTTAATTTGGAATGTATCTGGTAGTTTTCAAGACACCGATAGAGCATCGGCGTCTCAAGGCGACTTTATATCGCGAAATGCCTCTGGCTTTTTAGACATCCACTTTATTGAAAACTGGGCTCTGAGAGTTACTGGCAATCACGAGGGAAACCAAGTATCAGACAGAAATGACACTGCCAGCTTAGTGCGCAAATTCAATTCTTATGGCGCTGGTTTAACGTATAGGCAAAGCGCTAACAGATACATATCTATTACTGCTAACACTACCGATTCAGATATCGAAAGCGATAACGGCGAAACCTTTATGGGTTTGGAATTACAGTGGGCTTTGAGCACACGCACAAGCGTTGAAGCGAATTATGGTCGACGTTTTTTTGGTGAAACTGCTGGTGCCAATGTAAGTTACAACTCTAAGTACCTTAGAACATCGTTTGGTTATTCAGAAGACGTAACGAATACAAGCAGACTATTGGCAAACCCAGAGAATTTAGGCGTATTTGTTTGTCCTGTAAACTCTTCTGGCATATCTAGCTGCTACCAGCCGTACAGTCTAAGTTACGTGCCAAACGCTGATGAACAGTTTGTACAGTTTACCACGCAAAACCTTGAATTTAACGACGATATCATTCTTCGTAAAAGCAGCAACTTTCAAATTGGATACGATTTTTCAAGGGTTACTTTGGCAATGTCGTGGCGCTACTCTGAAGATGACGCACTAGACCAAGACCGTCTTACCCGAACTTATTCTTTGGGATCATCTATGGCGTACAAAATTGGTAGCTACACCAATTTAAACGCAAGTGTTAACTATGCCAACATCGCACAGCGTTCCGAAACCTTTAACAATGGTGAGAGCGACAACTGGAATGCAACGATAGGTATCGATCGTACTTTTGGACGCTCATTAGAAGTAAGTGCTAGCCTTAATTACGTAGACAGAAGCGGCGATCTTATAAGCGGCAGTGGAATTGGTAATGCGAATGGCTTTTTCGGAGCCAACTATACTAACAGACAAATTACCTTAGGAATTACCTATATCTACCAATAGAAAGCGCCTCAGTTTTACAGGCGCTCTCTCATTATCTATTGACTCACTTTGACAACATCAACACTCTTTATTGTCATCACTCTTAAGCCGCACGTAAGTCTTAAACTTCTTCTTCATAAGCTTATCTACGTACTGCGTCATTTTCACTTTCTGTGATATTGCATCGTCTAAAGCATCAACTAATTCAGCTAACATGTCCAAGTAGTACTTGGTGTCGCGAATAACATTGCCTTTCGGCGTCATAATAGTCTTGCTTTCTGGGTGGTCGGCAAAACCCAGATGTTCGGTGACTTCTGCGCCTGTTTTATCCGGCTCGAACATTTCCGCTTTGACTTCTTCAATCACCTCGTTTACCGCATCAGCATCGAAGCTCTCTAGTTCTTCCAAAAAGCCATAAAGCATTATCCTATCCATAAGAGTGTTAATTTTACGAGGTATGCCACGAGAGAACATGTGAATGCGCTCTAACGCTTCGTCACTAAATAGTGCAGACCCGTTCCAACCGGCGTGATGCAAACGGTATTCGATATAATCTTTACACTCTTCCAACGAAAGCGGCGCTAAGTGACAAGACGCCACAATACGCTGCCTAAACTGCTCCATATTAGGCGCACGCAGGATAGGCTGGAGTTCCTCCTGACCAAGCAAGAAGCTTTGGATAAGCGGCTTGCCGTTCAGCTGAAAGTTACTCAGCATTCTAAGCTCTTCGATAGTCTCAAGAGGCAGATTTTGGGCTTCATCTACAAGTAATAAAGCACGGCGACCCGCTTTATTTAAGTCGTACAAGAAAATTTCAAGAGCTTTTAAAATATCCGCTTTTGAACGCCCCTCAGTAGGGATATCAAATTTGGAGGCGACCATTTTTACTAGTTCGTCTGGCGAAAGCTTTGGCGTAACTATTTGCGCTGCCGCAATATCATCTTCAATTTCTTCAAGCAGACTGTTTGCTACGGTAGTTTTACCCGTTCCAATTCCACCGGTAATAACAATAAACCCCTCGGCTTGAGAAAGGCCATACTGCAGGTAAGACATGGCGCGCTTGTGCCATTTACTTGCGAAGAAAAATTCAGGGTCTGGGGTTAACTGAAACGGTTTCGAGTTCAG
>CEPQ01047287.1_pt1 | contig 42424 bp, 57 predicted proteins | sample 530411 | NCBI WGS metagenome assembly CEPQ01 (sample SAMEA2620039, study PRJEB7988) | marine metagenome | isolation source: saline water (ENVO:00002010), including
GACATCTACCAGAAGCTGACCGGCATCCCGGGCATCTTCTCCACCCGCATCTCCTATGTGACCAAGTCCGGCAACGAATACCGCCTGGAAGTGGCCGATGCCGATGGGGAAGGCACGCAGGTGGCATTGCGCTCCAATGAACCGATCATCTCGCCGTCCTGGTCGCCGGATGGCACCAAGGTCGCCTACGTTTCCTTCGAGATGAAGAAGCCGGTGGTCTACATCCAGAACCTGGTGACGCGCCAGCGCTCCATCGTGGCCAACTTCAAGGGCAGCAATTCGGCCCCGGCCTGGTCGCCGGACGGCTCGCGCCTGGCCGTGGCCCTGACGCGCGATGGCCTGACCCAGGTCTACGTGATCAATGCCGACGGTTCGGGCCTGCGCCGCCTGACCAACAGTGCCGGCATCGATACCGAACCGCAGTTTTCGCCTGATGGCGGTAGCGTCTACTTCACCAGCGACCGCAGCGGCGGCCCGCAGGTGTACAAGGTGGGCCTGGATGGTGGCTCGCCCCAGCGCGTCACCTTCAATGGCAGCTACAACATCAGCCCGCGCATTTCGCCGGATGGCAAGACGCTGGCCTTCATCTCGCGTCGCGACGGTCTGTTCCAGCTGTATGCACTGGACCTGACCAATGGCCAGGAGATTCGCCTCTCCGATGGCAGCCGCGACCAGTCGCCCAGCTTTGCGCCCAATGGCAAATACATCATGTACGCGACGGAATCTGGTCGTCGCGGATCCCTGGCCGTCGTTTCCGTCGATGGCCGAATCAAACAGCGTCTGACGACGCAGGCCGGTGATATCAGGGAACCGACCTGGGGTCCGTTCATGAAATAAAGAAATCCAATATTGCTTTCATCACGACAAGGAGAAATCCAAAATGCGCACTATCAGTACCTTCGCCCTCATCGTCTCCAGCGCTGTTCTGCTGGCCGCCTGCTCGTCGACCAAGCTGGACGACAAGGCCAACGCTCCCGTGCAGAACGGTGCCAGCAACGGCGCCGCTGACACCCGTGCCGTCGGCACCGTCAACGCCGGTTCGGTTGATCCGCTGAACGACCCGCAAGGCGTGCTGGCCAAGCGTAGCGTGTACTTCGACTACGACAGCTACACGGTCAAGCCGGAATACCGTACCGTCATCGAAAACCACGCCAAGTACCTGGTGGCCCACAAGGACCGCAAGGTCATCATCCAGGGCAACACCGATGATCGCGGTGGCGCCGAGTACAACCTGGCCCTGGGTCAGAAGCGTGCAGAAGCCGTCCGCAAGGCACTGGTCCTGCTGGGCGTGTCGGATGCACAAGTGGAAGCGGTTTCCTTCGGCAAGGAAAAGCCCAAGGCACTGGGCCAGGATGAATCGTCCTACGCCGAGAACCGTCGCGCTGACATCGCTTACCAATAATCGACATGCATACCGCTTTCAAACTGAAATCGGTAACCGTGGCGGCCTTGCTGGCCGCCACGGCTTTCCTACCGCTTACCGCCCGTGCCGGCCTGTTTGATGATGACGAGGCGCGCAAGGCCATCCTCGACATCCGTTCCAAGATCGAAGCCCTGCAGCGTGACGTCGCCAACAAGGCTGACAAGAACAGCGTCCTGACGCTCTCGGACCGCAACGACAACCTGCAATCCCAGATTGCGGCGCTGCGCGGCCAGATCGAGGTGCTGACCAACGAGATTACCAACGCCCAGCAACGCCAGAAGGATTTCTACGTCGACCTGGATGCACGCCTGCGCAAGCTCGAGCCGCAGCAGGTGCAAGTCGATGGCCAGACCGTGGCTGTGGGCGTGTCCGAACAGCAGGCCTATGATGCGGCCCTGTCGCAATTCAAGGGTGGCGACTACAAGGGAGCGGCCAACGCCTTTGCCGACTTCATCAAGCGCTATCCGCAATCCGGCTACGCCGCCTCGGCGCAATACTGGCAAGGCAATGCCCTGTACGCCCAGCGCGACTACAAGGGTGCCATCGCTGCGCAGCAGGTGGTGGTGAAGAATTATCCGGACAACCCCAAGGCCGCTGACGCCCTGCTCAACATCGCCAGTTCGCAAGCTGAACTGAAGGACAAGGCAGCGGCCAAGAAGACCCTGGAACAGTTGATCGCCAAGTATCCGAACACTCCTGCCGCACAGACCGGCAAGGATAGGATGGCGTCGCTCAAGTAAGCGGGTTCATCGCGGTGGTGGTATTTGATGAACGATCATGATCGTTTGTGAAGGCACAGTGTTGACACCGCCGATAGAGTTTGCCTATAATAGCGGTCTTTCGGGTCGTTAGCTCAGCTGGTAGAGCAGCGGACTTTTAATCCGTTGGTCGCAGGTTCGAATCCCGCACGGCCTACCAGAAAACAAGAGGGTTGCAAGCAATTGCAGCCCTCTTTTCTTTTATCGTAGTGTGCATTTTTCTGCCACTGCCGCCAAAAAAAATCCCCAGCCGAAGCCGGGGACTATTGACGGCCGGTACTGATCTCCGGCTTGGGCTGCTTCTCTCGTTCCCGTTTCCATCACGGCGCGTTCATCACGCATCGACAGCGGTACTGCCGATATTAAGCCGCTTGCCACACTGTCCACCCTAGAACGTAGTCGCGCATCAGCCTGCGCATTCGCCAATTCTGGTGCTGCCTGAAGGCTTCGAACCCTCGACCCTAGGACTACAAAACCGATGCTCTACCATCTGAGCTAAAGCAGCATGTAGGTTATTGGTGGCCGGGAGCGAACCGGCTTATCGGACAATTTACCGAAAGCCACAAAGGGCCATTTTCCCGCATCGCAACGGCGGCATACACCAATACGGCTGCTGACTTGCGTGTGTGTGGGCGATTAACTCCACAGGTGCGCACCCTGCTATCACTGGTCATCTTGTGCTCAACGCCGTCGTCACAGCGAACTGACACATCTCCGACTGCAAATCAGCATGCGTATTGATGCTACCCGATCAGTTTACGCCGCCCATGTGCGGTTTACAAGGGCGGCAAAGTCATTCCGGCGGTTTCCCGTGCCTCCGAATCCATTCGGCCATCAGTGCCCGGTCCTCCGGATGCTCATCGTCCAGGTCTTCGAAGATCGTTCCCTTGGTGAAGTCCAGCGGCTTTTCCTGCTCGCGCGGGCGCGGCCAGGCCTCCCGGGTTTCGACCAGCATCGAAGACTTCAGCATCTCCAGCATCACCGGCCGCTCTTCCACGCCGCGCGGCCACATGGCCATGACCTTGATGTAGTCGTCGGTGAACTGCTCCATCCTGAATTTTAGGCGCGCGATCTCCCACAGCGCGCGGGCTAGCTCGGGCGTCGGGTTCTTCTGATAGAGCTGGCGCAGTTCCTGGCTGGACAGCGGCGGCTTGAGATTCTTGCTTTTCGGCATTGCTATACTGGATAAAAACACAGTATAGCAAGCCGGAAACGAAAAAAGCCCCGAGCCTCCACTTGGGAAGCTCGGGGTATGGATCACGGCGGGGCCATGCCGTTCTCTCGGATGAACTGCTGCGCGGCGCGCGCGGTGGCTGCCGCTTCTTCAGCCTCGCCGATCAGCGCGCGAACAGCGCTGTCCAGCTCTGGAGGAAGTGACCGGCCGGCGGCACCGCCTGCATCGCCGCCGGCGGGGCTTCCGGCTTGGGCGGCTCCGGGAGTGCCACCGTCGCACCAGGCTGCACCGAGGCGCAGCCGCTCAGAATTGCGCAGATCAGCGCGCACTTTTGCCATTTCATCATCATAGCCTTTCTGGATCTGGGCCGACTTGAGCGCCTGCTCGGCGCCGATGGCCCGGTTTTGTTCGCGCCGCAGCTCCAGCGCAGCTTCGGCGGCGGCCGCCTGCTGTTTCACCTGCGCGTCCCACTTTGCCTGCACGCGCCCTGCGCCGTGGATCTCACAGCCCAGGCACAGCGCCACCAGGGCCAAGATCCAGTAGCACCAGGATGGGACGATACGCAGCATTCCGAGGACGTCCATCATGACAGCACCTGCTTCGCGTTCTTGTAGATGGCCAAGCGCTTGGCGTAATCCATGGAATCACCCACAGCGGCAGTCTTCCGCCCGATGTTGATGATGTCGCACACCCCGTCGAAGTCGCCGGCATCGGCATACTCGCTAAGGTCGTTGGCGTGCCAGTAGTAGGCGGCAGCGCGCGCCGCACCTTCTGGCTGCTCCAGCAGTTCTGGGTGAACTGCGCAGTCAATGCCAAGGGCCATCATCAGGGCCATGTAATTCGTCTTGCCGGTGGTCTGCAGCAGGCCCCGGCCACGATACAGGAAACCTTCCCCGCTGGCCTCGTCGCCATTTCCCATTCGGTTGCAGTAGACTGCATTGCCCATGCGCTCGGGGTTTCCGGCCAGGTCTGCCGCACGCGGCACCAGCGAGCGCCAGCGTGATCCTGCTGGTGACGCATTACCGATCTGGCGGATCCGGTCAGCGCTGTAGCTCAAGTTCTCCACCAGCGTGGAAAGCTGGCCGGACTCGGCCCCGACGTTGGCCAGGAACATGCCCTGGCGCTGGGCGGTATTGATGCCGAACTCGCGCATCGCGGCGTTCAGCGGCCCCAGAAAAGACGATGCCCGCATCGAGGCGGGCATGATCTGGCGCAGCTGGTCTATCGTGAGGTCCATGGAATTCGTCCTTTCAAGCGGTCGCGCGCGGCTACGTACAGCCAGGGAACAGCATAGAGGCCGGCAAAACCAACGTTCAGCACCACGTAGGCCATTTCAGGCCTCACCAAGTAGCCGAACAATGGGCCGAGCAGGATCCCGCTTTCACCAGCCACGACCAACGAGAAAAACAGCCGATCAGAATGGTGCTCAGCACCGGCGTTCATCTTGTTGAGCGCGCATACGGCGTGCGCCAGGATCAGGCCGGCGGCTACGAGATTGATGATCAGCAGGTAATGGTTTGTCATTGGGGCGCTCCCGGTTGTGGATTACCCCCTCCGAATCGACTTTGCAGCTGCTGCAGCGCCAGTGGCACCAACGTCTGCGAGCACACCCCGATGGCGAAAGCGCTGAAGAAGCGCATTTGTTCTGGAATCTTGGCCGTCCACTCGAAGAAGGACGACTGCGCGGCCCAGGCCATGGCCACCGGACCTCCATAGGCCGCCACCAAGGCGCTGGTGATCAGCGTGATGGCCATGCGCAGCAGCGGCGTCTGCCGCGTGAACGAGAGCGCCACGCAGCCCCCGAAAATCCCGGCCAGCAGCAGGTCATACTGCAGTCCGAGAAACGATCCGGTCAGCGTGACCGTGCCCACAGCAACGGCGTACCCCGTCGCCGCGCTGGTTGTTGGTTCTGGCATTCAGCCCCCAAAAATGAAGAAGCCCGCTCAAGGCGGGCCATTGAAAAAACAGCAAAATGTTAAGATGTCGCCCCTAACCTACCTGCTAATCCTTACAAATTCGGACGAAAGCATTTAATGACATCCATCACAAGATCGATAAAAACGGAACGCTTCATCAATGTCGGATTTATCCTCCTGTCGCTTTTCGCCTTGATCTGCGTATTTGTAACGGCAATGACAAAAGAGCTCAGCTACGACGCTGCGTTCAACCTGCAGATCGCCAAGAGCATCGCAAGTGACCTGGTCTATTCGTCCACATACAACCCTGGCTATATCCACGATTACCGCGTCACAACCAATGGTCCGCTTCAATATCTATGCGCCCTTCTGCTCTCGGTCTTCGGTAACCGCCTGGGCCTGGCACTCACCTTGACGTTGGTAGCGGCAGCATTTTTTTACGCTGCGAAGAAGTATTCGCCGGCGGCCTGGTTGCTGTGTATCACGATCGTCTTTACGAGCGCGAATTTCTCCGATCAGTTGACTTCGTTTATGGGGGAGATCACCGCCATGGGGTTCGTGATTCTCGGCCTGCATACGCTGAGCAATCGCACCGCCGCCAGATCGGATGCCGCGGCTATCGTCATGGCCGGATTATTTTTCGGATTTTCCACCACTACTAAGTTGATCAGCGGGATCGTGGTTCCCTTTCTCGCGTTTGGTGCTTGCGCCACTCATGATCCGAAACTGACTTGGCCGAATTTCAAATCGACCACTGTGCGAGCGATCCAAGTGAGCATCATCGCGCTCGCGGTATTCGTTGCGGAATTCTACTTCTCCACCTTCATGTCGCAGATCATGGTGAAGTTTGCACACGCTGGCAGCGCGGAAATCCCGCCGAGCGCGCCCGGCCTTTGGAAATTTATTGAGCATCACTTTTGGCAGGGCTCAACGTCCCCAAAAGAAATGATGCTTCATTTCGGTTCGTTTTCGAACGCAGTGACCTTGCCTTTGATCTTCATCGCGATCGGATTGCTCTTAACGTTCTCCCTATTCTGGAGCCCGCTCGTCCTCTTGATCGCCTGTCTCCTGATTTCCGGCATGTATGAGCGCCGAGCAATACCGATCTTCTTTCCTCTGCTGCTGGCCGGTGCCTGGGTCGCCTCCAAAAAGCTGGAAGAGATGAAGGAACGTAACGGAAAATTATTGAGCTCTGGTAGCTTGCCAGTTCTCTATATCGCAGCCATTCTTTTTCTAGTCGTACCGCAACTTTTTCAGAAAGACATACGGAAGGCCCTGGCTTTGAATCCGGATCAAGTGAGCCAACTTCTTGCATTAAACAGGTCGGATTTTCAAACGTTCCCCGCTGACCAACGCGCGCTGAGCATGGCATCGGTCATCAAGGCAGCTCCAGAAAAGGTACTGACCAGCGGATGGTGGCAATTCCCCGAATACCAACTAGCCAGCGGGAAGCATTTTTACGATAGAACTGCTCCGGAACCAGTCGCACTGCTTCAAGGGAAAACTGATCTGCTTTTGTTGTTCGACAAGAGCAGCGTATGGTATCCGGAGACTTCCATCGAACTCTGCTCGGGCGTGGTAAAGGAAATCGAAAACCTAGTCTTGTGTCATTTCAAGCCTGGTATAAGACTGAATATACGCGCCGGAATCGAAAATCAATGATGCAGAATTCTACGACTTCAATTTTCAATCTGGTTTTGGCAAAAGTGTTTTTATGAATGCATCTTGCTTATCATAGTAAGCTTTCCAGCGAGTATCGCTTGTATCAACAGTACCCTGATTTGGAAAAACATCAGGGTCTTGAGGGCCGCCAAACAGGGCAATTATTTCCTGTTCCGATGAGTCATAAAACTGAACATATAAGGTTGTCACTAGTATGCTCCTCAAAAAGCATATGAAGAAATTGAAACACTAAATGTAGCGCCTCCTTGTGCACTAACATTATTAATGAAGAATGTGCGCGCAGCTTGTAGTGACAAGAGGAATGGGGTTGCACCACCACTGGTAGTGTTTTGGCTGAATGTAACACTCCCGACACCATTGGCAGTCGAAGCAATATTAATAGTTCCTCCACTTGTTCCTGCTGAACCAATTGCGAGCGTACCAAAAATGGTTCTCGCATTAAATGGGATAGAAGTCCCTGTTGACACGGATGTATAGCTTGAATACTGGGTGGTCGTATTCAATGCAGTAATTGCCTGAGTCTCGATTACGCGATCAGTCTGGTTAGCCAAGCCAAGCAAGCCCCCGGAGGTGGTCGGCCAAACACTTACCAGCGCGCTAGCTGTGTAGCCGGCCGGCATGTTGCTGCCACCATAAATAGATGGCGCCGCAGTGGAAGAAGCATTCACGGCCATTAGCGCGCGTGTGTTTCCGGTCGGGTTGTAGATCGCGTAGATTGCGACATACCCGCTAGTCGGCGCACTGCCCGTGTCCATGCCACCGGCTCCGGTCGTCGCCAGGTTGATGGACTGGTTAAAGCTGCCCAAGCAGTAGCGAAGGCCGCCAAGAGCCGTCTCGACCACGATCTCATCAGCGGTCAAAGTAGCAGTGGCCGATGCGGTTCCGACGTTCATATTCAGGTTGCGAGACTGGCCAACCACGCCAGACACTTGACCGAAGCGGACCGCTTGATTTGATGCTGATGCGGCTGCGACTTGCTGAGATCCGCCGGTGCAATACAACAGAACATAGGCGCCGAGCGTGGAATTAAATTCAGCGGCAGCAAAGCCATTTGCAAAAACCTCACCGCCCTGCAGGGAAGAATGCGCCGAGCCCAACAGGCTATAGCTGGTACCAGCATTCACCGTCAACGTACTTGCCCCGGTATTGGTATGGGCGGGCTTGAAATATACAATTGCCCCATCAATGCCAGTCTGCATTGATGGAGTTAAAGCAATCGCGTAGACGTTGGCCGCGCCACCAGTGTCTGCCGCGTAGACAAATGCGTTTGACTGTGCTTGGCTTGCCTGTACTAAGTTGTTCGCGCTGCCTGCAGTCCAACCATTAAAAGCGATATCGCCGGCGGTCCAGTTCAGCGCGGTGGAGCCTTCCTGGCCGCGAATCATGGTGATCGTGTCGCCGGTAACGTTAGTTACCCAGACTTCTTCATAGATCAGGCCTGTGGCCGCATCATTGAAGATCATGGTGAAATACTGGTTTGCGCCGGGCGACGGGAAGAGCGCGCCAGTACCGGGAGACAGATTAGCGGTAAGTGAGCTAGGGGTGATTGCACCGGCCAAGGTGCTTTGAGCCTGATTGGCAAAGATTTGCGTGAGGGCCATGTCTTTCCCGAGAATAGAAATAAAAAAGCCGCCGGCATTTCTGCGGGCGGCTCAGAACGTGGTTATTTGCTCAGACGGTGACGATGTAGGTGTATTGGAACGGGAGCTCCAATACGCCGGCTTGTATCGCTGACTTTAGAATTGGCGCCAATTGGATAGGCGTCAGATGCTGAATTTGAAGATTGGCTCTCCCAAACGCCTGGGTGCCGAAAGCGTAGGTTCCGATTGCTCCATTGATGTATTTCGTAAAGCCCGACAAAATGCGGATATTGACCTGGTTCCCGGTGCCGAACGTGACGCTTACCTGATATGTCTGATCAATGTTGTAATCGGTGCCGTTGACGCCATTCAGGAACCGCATGATTCGTCGCTTCAGCCAGCGGATATTGAAAACCTTCCCATCGCCTTTGAAGAAATGCCAAGTAATGATTCTCTTGAACACATCATCATTGGTGACGTAATAGTTTGCTGGCCCCAGAAGCTTGTACATCCCAAATGGGTATTTCCCAAACGGGATCGTCGCAATTGGCCCTATGGCATGGCTACTGCCGCTTGGAAGCGGCTGTCGCGTGATTCCATAAAGACCTTCTGCCACCCAGTCCAGCAAGTCCCCGCTGATTGCGTCTCCGGTATAAATCGGCAAATTCAACGAGTTGAACAAATCAACATACTGCTGCTGCAGGTTGTTGATCGCTTGCACAAAGGCCTGCAGATCTTGATCGTCGGCATATTGCGTGTACAAGTATGCCGGAATGGTTTGTGTGAGCACGTATCACCCCTGAGTGATTGTGATGCCGGTCCCCGACTCATTGGTGAAGAAATATGACTCAGGGTCGCCGGCGATAATTCCGGTGCCTGGCGACGGCGAGACGCCGATTCCATTGATCGACACAGAAAACACCATGCGAGTCAGCAGCGGCGTAGGGACAACCGAAACGATCGCTTCTTGAAATGCGTTCTGCAGTTCGAATACATTAATCGGAGCCCCGACTGGGATGCTGTTGATGTAACTCACCAGCGCAGGCGTCCCCAGCTGGGCAACCGCTGCCGGCGAAATGAAATTGGTCGATGAGGTATTCCATGTCAGCGACAGCGTGACGATCTGCTGAGGCGGAATCACATATGGGATGACGTAGGTATCAGGGTAGTCATTGATCGACACCAGCTGATTGCGCAAATTTGGGGTGACAACGCCGCCAGTGACATAATTGCCAAATGTTGACGTGTTCCCAATGCTGAATGTCTTTTCGGTCAACACGGTAACTGTCAGCGGCGTATTGTTGACCTCAGTCATTCCAACGACGCCAGCAATGTTGATGACCTGACCATTGGAAAATCCATGGTTCAGATCTGTGGTGACAACGCCAGGATTGGCCTTGGTGATACTTTCAACACTCAGCACTGAGCCGGTCAACGTTGAGACGTCAAAAAGCGCACTGTAAATCTGATAGGCGACTTGGTACGGGTCGCCCCCTCCGCAAATGACTTCCCAACCGCCGCCGGTGATCTGACGCACAGAAACGAGCCTAGCTTGCACGCCAGACACCTTCCGGAGTTGGGTTTTCAAAAACGTGGCCATTCCTTCGGCAGAGGCAATCCCTGCCATCAGCACGCGCGCGCGGTAAGCCTCTTCGGTTTCGGCTTGTGCACCCGGAGTGCCAGTAGTCGGGTTGGTAACTGTCAGAGCGATCCCAGAGGGAACCGAAGTTGCAATCTGTGTTACCGAATTCGCAGGGATTGCCCAAGACCCGGATTGGGTCGCAAGGCAATAAAGCGAAGGGCTTTGTCCACCTGATCCGATAATCCCGCCATCTTGCACGACGTACTGATAGGTTCCATCGGATACGGTAAAGCCTTCAGCGATCAGGAATCCGGCCGGGCCACTGATCACTACATTGACGCTGTTGGTCGACGTACCACCTTGGACACCATTGAGCGCTCCCAGGTACAGCACCCCAAGCTGATTCAGTAAAAAGGGGTTCGCGCCATATGGGGTAATGGAATTGATCAGCTCAGTCACTGCAGCATCCGAGACGAGCGCCGCGGCCGTTTCGGTGCTGGAAATGTCCTCGATCAACGAGCCGGGCAAGTTTGCCGTCAGGCCCGGGCTTAGGGCGGTCGCCGCATCAATGATCTGCTGATTTAGAGCATCTGGCGTCTGGTTAGTCCGCCCTGCTTTTGTCATAACAATTGGGATGCTCATCGTTCTCGGCAAAGAAAAAGGCGCCCGAAGGCGCCTTGTTTATCTGATGTCCACCCTAAACAGGGATGCTGATAGCCAGCTTCGCACCCTGGTTCTTGGTGACGTTGATGTTGTACGTCGGCGTCGCCGAATTCACGATCGAAACAATCAGGCTCGCAAAATACTGGCTGAACTGCGTCTGGGTCTGGGTCACATAGAAGTTCGGGAAGATCTGCTGGATCACGCTGCGCTGAGCCGGGATGCCATAGTTGGCAAAGAAAGGGGATTCTCCTATTGACAGCTTCAGGCATTGGATCAGCGTCGTTACCCAGACATCATCATCAAACCCATTGGCATCCGTGGTGACCTCGACCCATTTATAGGAGCCGTCAGGCTGTACAAGTCTTCCGTATGTCCGCATATTTAGCTCGGTGCGATTGACGATCCAGTGAATGGGGAGATTGGCGCGCTTGTCGGGTTACCTGGAGATGCCGAGGTGTGGGTATGGGCATTGACCCAAGTAACGAGGGCAATCCAGGCAGCGTTCATGATCGCCGGCGATGTGTGATTGGTGCCGTCCTGAATATTCCCCGACGGGCCACTAATCGACCATCCTGCTGGCGTCAATTCCATCGTCGTGCCGCCAGACGTCGCCTTGACACTATTCGGCGCTACCATCGTGATGCTCTCCGGCGTCAGCACAAATGTGCAGGAGCTGGCCTGGTCCATGAGCACCACCCCATTGGGCCCGTAAATCGTGACTGCATTAGGGTCAACCGAAAACCACTCTGTATTTGCCAACGGCAGAAACGCCAGCGCGCTGAGGTTTCCGCGCTGCGTCAGATCCGCCACGCCGCCACCTAGTCCAGATACGCCACCGAGGTAGGTATCGGCCGGCAGGACCATCCCTTTATCGCCAGCCTTGATCGGGTATCGGATGTATTCCGGGCCGAAGAGGGGTATCGTGACTTCTGGCAGGGTAAAACTCGAATTGATTTCGAACTTGACCGTGATAATCGCACCACTGACCGAGACCACAGAGCAAGGGAGCGCCTTCCCCAGCACCTGGATGGCATCTGCAACCTTCTTCTGGGCAAACGTGTTGAGTGATTGCCCGAGCGGTGTTTTTTTGCTGTTGTCAGACATTTATGCGATCAGATTGAGGTCTATCACTGTCACCCAAGATTCCTTGTCCGGCTGCCTGGAATTGCCGACATGCCGAATTGCTGCCACCTGATAGGCCCCGTCAAAAATACTCTTCTTGCGGTACGCTGGCAGCGCATTGGCCGTCGTCGTGATGATGGACGGCGGCAATTTGACGTAGTCATTAATTGACAGGTCCGCGCGCATGACCAGCGTCACCTGAATCTGTCCGGGATTCTTCCAGGTCGGCTGCCCGATCATGTCCTGATACTGCAGCTGGTGCGGCTTTGTGCTGTCCGGCGCGTCATAGACAAAGAATGTCTTCTCGCGCAAGTAGATGCTCACGCCGCCATAGGTTCCGCCGATGATGCTCTTGCTCAGGCCGTTGATGTAGGCCGCGAATTGCTCCATCGATTCGTAATATCCAGGGTCATCGCTGGCCAGGATCAAACGAGAGTCAATGGAGATTTGCTGCTGATACCCTGGAAATGCTGCCGACAGCATGGAGGCGATCGCCTGCGACAATGGCGTGCCGGCCTTCCAGTCTAAAACGATGTTCCGCGGTGCCACTGACGATCCGGTGCCAGTGGAAATGACGATATCAAGCGTCATGTCAACACCAATCCAGTTCCCGAACGCCTGTTGTATGACTCCCTGAACAAGGACGCCAGACTGCGCCGGATTCGCGAGCGGTAGCCCCTTCTGCATGCCGCCAGAAATGGTAATCCGCTTCCCGTTCAGGTCGGTGGCCTGGCTAATATCGTTGCGCGTAATTCCCCAAACCCGGGCAAATGCATTCCCGTAAGGAGTATTGAATGGCGCAACCGGCAGATCCATTTCCACCAGAAGCGCATTCGGGTCGCTCTTCCCGTTCTTGTACGACGTATATTGCCTGACGGTCGATCCAGTATCCGGGTCGGAAATGAGGATATCGTAATAGCGCATCAGTTACCGATTTCGAATTGTTGGTTCTGTGTCCTATAGATGAATGTGGTGGCGAAGTACCCCGCATTCATCGAAATATCATAGTTCTGAGGCGAGCCGATCAAGGGCAATGAGTAAATAAGCGTGCCAGTCACCGTGTAGACATTGACGTAGTACCGCTGCCCAAAAAGGTTCCACGTGACGACCACGGTATAGGCCGTATCATCAAATACGGCCTGGAATTGAAACGAGGCAGACTGCGTCGGGGCGAAGGTTACGAGTGTCGTCATGGGATCTGATTTACCGTCACCGAGGGCAGAGATACCGCGCTCGTAATTGCCGACCCGACCAGGTTCTGAGCGTTCTGCACCACGCTGGATGCAAGCCCGCTGACCTGGCTGCCTACGCTTGTCGCCAAGCCGGACCAGCTGGGAGTGCCATCAATCGCCGTGCCTGAACTGATTTTTTGCATCAGCGCACTTTGCGATTTTTGGGCATCCTGCAGGGACAAAAGCGGCTGCTCAAAATCCCACTGCCAGTCTGTCTGCGCCTGCTTGCTTTCTCCCGAGGAAATGTCCCGCAAATTCGTCAGAATGCAATTCTGATAAATATAGGAGGGGGTGGCCACGATAAAGGTTCCGCCCAAGGCCACGTGTATATCAATGGCCTTTTTGAGGGCTGTTAAGGTTACCGATTTGGACGTGTAGCCTCCGACCGCGCGCACCGGACACGTCATCACAAGCGAAACACTCAAAGGCTGTGTAATGACCGCATTGGCAGCGGTTTCCTGGCTGGCAAAGGGATACTTACCGACTTGGTTGTTCTGCAGCGTGGCTCCTGGCAATGGGCGGAAATGAGCAAAAAAAGTGTCCAGACTTTGATCCGCGCCATTGAGCAGGCCCAACGTGAAATTCGCCGCTTCCGTGATCGAGATGATGGGAAGCATATTGCCTGGAATTGCGCTGGCAATACCATTGGTGAAGATGATGGGCGACACCTCATAGCCAAGCTTAAATAAAGTGCGCCCTGTGCTCATCAATATGCCAATTGGTTAGTGGTGACGATCGCGCTGCCACCAGTGTTGTTTCGAATTTCCACCACTACCGGCCCGGTGTTTCGGGTGACCTTTGGTATGTAGTCGCTGGTTTCGGTGGGAAGATGATCTTTCCACTGATCACCATAGTTCCGAATCTGGCGAGAAACGTTACCCTCGCCCCAGTTGTACCCTGCGGCGGCTTTCTCTTTGTCGCCATTGAAATAGCGCAGTAGATTGCGCATCTTCCGCGCGGCCGCGTCCGCCGACTCGTTGAAGTCGTTGGGGTCTTTTAGGCCATATTCAGCCTGTGTGGCAGGCATGAAGCCGAAATGGCCTTGCGCTCCCGCAGAAGAAAGCATCTTCTTGCCGCGGCTTGATTCGGCTAGCCAGACGTTATCCATGATGCCGGATGGCAGGCGATACTTCTTCTCCAACTCGGACAAGTATTTCTGCTGATCGCCGGACGCGATCGGCACCGATCCTTCAACTTGACGCCCCTGCTTCCACTTTTGGTAAGTGGGATCAAAGGCGCCATTGAAATTCCACCATCGCGGTGCGAATCCGGCTTTCTTCGCCTCATCTTGCGTCGGCTCAGATCCACCACTGGTCTTTGGCGGTGCAGGCTTCTTTGATGACGGCAAGACATTGAAAAACTCAAGAATGCCAACCGTCGCATCCGCCAATGCGCCAATCGCTGTCACAAAACGATCCGCGCTTCGCTGGAATTCGTCCGACAGCAGATATTTCGAGAATCGTTCAATACCGCCGCCCAAGTTATCAACCCACTTGGTCAGCTTCGGATTTTGCAGAATGTCAGAAAGCGCATTGGCGAAGGAGTCCGAAAGCTTGTTGAGCTGCGGAATCAGAGGCGTCAGGCCCTTGACGAAAACGTTCTGGATTTGCTCGCCAGCACGCGACAGCTGGATGCTGAAATCTTGCCAGGTCTTCTGCGTGTCGTCCTGTAGGTTCAGGCGGGAGACGTCGCGTCCATATCCTTCACTGGACTCGCGCAGATCTTGCATTGAGGTGGCATGCAGCCGCCTCAACTCGTCCATGGTGTAGAACTCAAGCAAGCCGTTGGACTTGGCGTACTGCTGGCTCTGGTCACCGCGGTCAAAAATTTCCTTGGCGCGAATCGCCATCTCGACGCCGAGCTGCGCAGCGTTTTTGCGATCGACATCAGGCTGGCCAATCCCCATGGCGCCGAAGGCCCAGCGCTTTTCCCAATCGCTCTTTGCCTCGTTGATGCGAGAAAGATTGCTATCGGCATCAACATAACGACCAAAGTTCAGGCCGAATGCCTTTTGCTGAGCGGTAGAAATGCCCTGGCCCTGCGCGGAGCGACGGGAGCTTCCAACGGATGACGCCAGGCTAGAAATGCCGAAAAGGCCGCCGCCGGCACCAAGCAGGCCAAGTCCGCCCGAGATCGCCGCCCATTTCAGGATGGAGACTGTGGAGCTCGCCACATTCTTGGCGAACGCCCCGGCGCTCTTGCTCATCTCGCGCCAAGATTTCTCCTTTTCGCGCGCTAAGCGCAGCGATTCTTTCTCGCCATCGCGCAGAGCGTCTTGCGCAGCCTTGGCTTGTCTGGACGCCTCCTTCTGCTGCTCCTTTTTTGCTTGTACTTCAGCTTTTTGCTCTTGCTTCTCCGCTTGGGCCACTTCTTTGGTGGCCTCTTTCATGGCCTTGTTGAAGGATTTCCATGCCTCGGGAGAGGACTTCAAAGATTCCTGCAGTTCCTGATACTTTTTGACGAAGGCATTGAAGTCACCATCATTGATGGCAATATCAATGACTTTTTTATTCGACATGCTACCCCCCTCGATGAGCCCGAGTCATATAACGTTGGCGGAATTCGTGGGCTGATTCAAAACCCAGCCCTTGATGCCCAAAAAAGAACGGGAAGCCTTCGTTGGAGATCCAGTCTAGTGTGGAATGGATGATGCTTGAACCGTCTCGCCAGAACTCTCTTCCTCGGTCAATATCGGCAAGGACTTCGCGAACTCCGTACAATTCAACGATGAAATTTGCCAGCCCCAGATATTCCCCGCGCCCGTCAGAATCGCTTCTCTTTCCTTCGCCATATGCATGGCTGAGGCGACAATAAAAAAAGTGACACTGTTTTCGATCTCCGAAAGCTGGTCTTCATCGATCAGGCCGTTTTTAATAGCCTGATCCAGGACCATGGTTTCCCAGCCCTTCCCCGAAATGGGAACAAGGACGTTGGTCAACCGACGGATCTCATTGAAAAGGCCATTCTCGACTCCCTCCGGCCCCTCCCAGATGCCGACATCTTTGGCCGCATCACGCAGGAGGTTCTTGGCCACGCGCGGACCGGCAGCCGTGTGCAGACCTTGGCTGTAAATGGCGCTGAAGGCCTTGGAAATCGGCAGGTAGTAGGTATCAAACACCTGCCGAGAAATCGGCATGGAGTGGACGAAGATTTTGGAATCTCCGTTGTCCACTTCCATGACCAAGTTGAGGTTACGATTGATTTTCACTCAAAATCTCCCTGTGATTTTGGGCGGCTACTTAGGTCAAGTCCCAGAGACTGTTGTTGATCAGGTAGTAGCCGCGGATGGTGACGACATAGCCGGCATCTTCGCCGGCAAAACTCAGTTCCCGCACGCTGCCAATAGCGCAATTGGTCAGCGGATAGGTTCCGAGGGTGGAAGCGTCAGGCGTGATGACCAGATCGCCCAGCGTAGACAGGTTCTCTGCCCGCTGCTTGTACAGGTTTGCCAGGCCCTGCGTTTTCAGCAGGTTGATGGTCATGGTGACCATCTGATATGGCTCGCCCGAGGTCACGGCACCTGTCATGGTGGGAATGAAGGTGGTTGCGTCGCCATCCAGGGAAAGCGAAATGCCGGCTTTCCCCAGATAAGATGCGGTCACGTTCAATTCCGGGACGTCAGTCACAACGACGCTACCGCGCAGGCGGTTCAGCGTGCCTTGTGCGATCAAAGGATTGGTTGCCATGTTTTATCCTTATGCAACGAAGTCAGTGACGTTCAGATTGAAGATGATCTGCTCGAAGCCGCGCGCCGGGGTGTAGACGGCGGACAGGCCAGAATAGATGCCGTCCTTGTAATCGCTGGGGTTCAGTGCGCTATAAGCAGCGAACGGAATCGCATTGATGACGATCTGACCGGCGTATTTCCCGGCGTCAAGGTTTTGCACGAACTCGGCCTGCGGCAGAGCAGTGGTGATCACTTGGCCAAGCGCCAGGCCATAGCTGACAGCGCTGGTCATGGTCTTGGCCGCTCGGGCCTGCAGACGGTTGATGCCGGCCTGGTTGTAGTACAGCGGTGCCAGCGGGTTGTTCGAACCGTTGATGATCTCGTTGGCAATGCTCAGCTGCAGGTTGATCTGCACCCAGTCGACCGAGTACCAGTAGTTGAACGGCCGAGCGTCTGACATGCGACCCCAAAGCAACATCAGATTGCTGATTCCACCTTCGGCGCCCGTGGTCACGTAGTTGACATTGTCAGCCTTGAACGTGGTTTGCTGCGGGCCAGTGGCGGGGAAAGTGGTGACGCCCTGCAGATAAGCAAAGCACAGCGGGGTAACCTGGTTTGCTGGACTGGGGTTGTAGTTCAGTGTGACCCAGTGTGGCGCCGCGGCCGTGAATTCAGTAGCCGGGATGGTCGGTGCTTCGATTATCTTGAACACCGATTTCACAGTGGTCGGGAAACTGGATTCATTCGCCTCGGTCACCCGGGTGAAGAAATAGGTCTTCGAGGTATTCGAAGAGTAATTCGTCACGAAGGTCACATAACTGGCTTCATCGGCCCAGGCCCGGGGAACCTCATAGGAATAGATGGTTCCCGGATTGTTGGCGATGTAGGTTCCGAGCGCTGTGACAGCTGCCGCATTGGTAACTGCGCCGAGCTCCAGCACATAGACTGACAGCGCCGCGCCTTGGGCATAGAACGTCGTTGCCATGGCAGTGAGTTCTGCTACCGAAGAACTGACCACGGTACCCTGCACGGTCGCCGATCCCGGGTTGTTGACCAAGGGATAGGTGAAAGTGCTGGCGCCGGTGATCGTTGCCTGGAAAGAGCCGTTGTAGGCCGCCGGCGCTGCGCCAGCAATGGTCAGGCCGATGGTGGTGCCATTGGTGTAACCATGCGGGGCAGTCGTGGTCACTGTGACCACACCGGTAGCCCATGCCAACGATGTGATGGCCTTCGGAGTCTGCAGGATTGGCGTCAGATCAGCCAACTGCGTGATGAGAGTTTTTGCCCCGGGTGTCAGGGTGGTACCACCCTGAGAAATTAACGCACCAGTGCGTTGCAACGTACTCGGAGTCGGGGCGACGGTCTGCGAGACGTTGATTTGTACAATCTGCGTCATTTCTGCCTCAGTTAGACATACGAGAAAGCGACCACACCTCCGGTGCCGACGGACGAGATGACGATGCCCGAAGAGCAGGGGAAATCCAGGTTGAAAATGGAACCGGCAGGGGCCGAGCCGAAAGCGATCGTGAAAATCTGATTGGCTGCTGCGGCGGCACCGGTGGTGGTGGTGTCGTTGACGGTGATGGCGCCTGCCGAAGGCGCAGTCTGCACGATCAGGCGGCATGCGCGACCCGGCGCAGCCTTGACGACGGTGGCAGCGGATACGTTCAACTTGCTCGATGCGCCGGTGCCGATCAGCAGGTTCTTGCTACCGTCCAGCTGTAGCGGGGAGCGATAACCGGTCGGGGTGATCGCGTTGTTGTACGGCAGAGCTCCTTGGGGCATGGTCGTTCCTCAAATAAAAAAGCCCGCACAAGGCGGGCAAGGTTTGAATCCAGCAGAAATCTGCCGTCAGTCTTGGAAATAAAAGTTCGGGATGGCGCTCAGAATAAATTGCCGCGCAGCATCCCTGACGCGGCTCTGGTAATACGAAACCTCGAATTCGACCGTCTTTTTCATAGCGATCACGGTGAGCTCAGATTGCGTTCGCTTCTCATCACGCATCACCGGCATGTTCATCAGCCCAAGAGCGTTCTCATCGTTGCTCATGTATTCCAGGATGTAATCTTGGAAGTCCAATGCGTTGAAATTTCGCATGCCGTACAGGGTGATGCGCACGCGGTCGGCGACCAACTGGTAATGCGAACCGTCGCGGTCATACATCGGGACGCTTTGGATCGCCCTGGTCTGGTCTGGAAAAATGTGAACTGCGGCATATGGTGGCCGCAAATTGTCTGGAATCAAGAACGAGGGATACATCGGGCATATCTGGTTCAGGCTCAGCCAGATCGGCAGGCTGTCAGAAACGATGACGTTCTTAGAATCAAAGCCGCTCATCGAATCAATGATCTGCGATTCCATGGTCGGGTAGATTGCATCCCCGACGTAGTGGTACAAATCCGCCTGCTGGTAGAACTCCTGGCGCCGATTGAATGAGAACCGGATACCTTGGAATTCACCGATATACATCACGGTTGGACCAATGATGTTGAATTCTTGAATCTCGCTCAGCGCTGTGAAAATCACGCGATTCACGCCGAGCGTTTCATCTTCCCGCTGGTCCGTGTACGAATCGTAGTGCAACGAACCCATTACCTCGACGGTTTTTGCTGCCTCTAAAACCTCTCGCGGCACGCCGAATGGAACTTTCCCAATCGCGGCTCCACCTAGCTGCGATGAGTCGCTCAGAAGATCGGCCTTCACCCAGAATACATAGCCGTCTAGCGGAAGTACCAAGCGCATGTACTTGGTGAACTTGATCTTCTGGTCTTGCGATAGATTATTGACGCCCTCGGCCAGCCCTGCCGCCAACTGCGATTTGGCGGCGGACGTTTCGGTAAGAGATGGCATCAGTCAATCCAGGAAATGGCGGAATTCTTGTACAGGTGTGTGTCCATGAAGGACGGCCGGCGTTCGCCGCGCTTTTTCTTGAGTCGGTGATTGACGCCTTTCTTGGCTGCCTCTGTCGGCACGCCGGGGATCCCCATGCGCTCAATCTCTGCGTTCTGGATGAACTCCTTGAACATGGAGGCGATCTTTGATTCAGCGGAGGCGAAGGGATTAGCACTCACCGGTGCCCCCATCAGCAAGTTGTCGATAGCGCCTTCAATTGAGTCAGTAAGCGCATTGGTGATCTGGTCCATTTTTGCCTCGGAAAAGGCCCCCATCACACCATATTTGTTTTCAAGCCAAGTGGCAACGTCGCCCGTTGTTTGGGTCCCAGGCTTGACCTTCCGCTTGATCGGTTTGTTGGATTTTCCCTTCTTGGCCTTACCGACTCGGCGCTTTTCATCGCGCTGCGCATAGGGAATATCAATGACACCCAGGTGCAGCGTCAGCCCACTTGAGCCAGAGGCGGCAGCTGCGGCCGGCGAAGAGGTGGCATTGTTGCCACCATCCTCCATCGGGCTTGCATAGTCCTTCGCTGCTGCCATTTTTCACTCCAATCAGGAAATGCCCCAGACCGTTCCGATAGATTGCTGGTACATCAGCCACTGCCGGCCAAATGGGTCTTTCAGTTGCTGCAGGTTGGCCAACGTCAGCCCCTTCAGGAAATCCGGTGTCAGCAGAGATTCGGACGTGCTCACATCTGCACTAGAACTGATCGTCCCGCCGACGAAGCTGTTGATGCCGAATTCCTTGCGCAGATCACTGAAATAGGTGCTCCCAGACTGATCTGGCGCCCAATTCAGGATATTGCTCACCCCCAGGTTGTAGACGGCCTGGCTGTAGATCAGGCCATTGCTCAGGCACTGAAGTTCCAGCGACGTCAATGCAATGGCGATCTGATAAGCCGTATCAATGTAAGGGCTTGCGTCTGGGAGCGCCGAAGTCGGAATTCCGGCCACATTCCTGATGAAGTCCAAGAACCCCGCTTCGGTGGTTTGCATGCGCGCCCCTATCAGTTGCTGTTGCGCGGACGGCCGCGGCGGCCAGGACGGGCAACTTCGATGGTCTCGTTGACCTGGATATCGACGCCCTTCTGAGCCTCTTCTACGATTTCGACCTCAAAGTTGCGCAGGCCATTGTGGGATTGGCTGGCGATCTCTTCCAGCTGGCTTTCCGTGGCGATCGCGGCTTCCTTGCGGCGTTCCTGGGCCTGCTGCTTCAGCACTTCATCGTTGTGCTCGAAGGTTTCGTTCATGCGCTCCGAGGAAATCGGGCGATCGAACTGATAGCACAGACCGACGAACTCTTTGGTGCGGTCGATCTCATTGACCGGCTTGAGCCCGAATTGCACGTGCTGGGCCACGATGTATTCGTGTGCCTCGCGTCCGGCGCCCGGGTGGATCTCTTCCTGGCTGCCGGCGCGGATCATCTTGACGATGGTTTTTCGCTGTTCGGGCATCCAGTAATGGAATTCGTGGTTCTGCTTGGTAGTGTTGGCAATGAAAAGACGAGACATAGCGTTTTCCTTTTCCCTGAAAAAGAAAGGCCCCATGCATCAGCATGAGGCCCATTCCCCTGTAAAAAGTGTCTGCAGAAACGTGACAGGGACACGCTTTCGGTTGCGCCAACCTATCTGCAGCGCACACGGCGCTACCGCCCGGTTAGAACGGGGCGGATACGATGCGGGTTGCTTCCGGGCGAACGGCCCAGCCGGAGGTTGCGCGCAGTTCCGACAGAACGTCGATTGCACCGCCAGGCAGCGGGGTCGGGATTTCTCGCGGTGCGGCCATGTCCATCAGCTGCAGGTTGCAGGCCGACAGGCCAGGAGCCAGCTTGGCGAACTCGTTGGTGTTGATGGTGCGACCTTCCGGCTTCTTGACTTCCGGGATCGTGATGATGATCGCATCGGTACCGCCGGCGCCCTTGCCGATCAGGGTATCGTCAGCGTTCCAGGTCACCTCGTCGCCATTCCAGTCAGCAGCCGCTTCCACGGTACCGCGCACCGACGCCACGCCAGCGCCTTGACGCTGGAATTGGGTCAGTTGAACGATGCCCTGGTATTCGATCGCAGCCAGGATGCGCTGGGTAGTCAGGATCGAGATGCGTACCGGCATGCCGATTTGCATGGTCGCGGTCTTGGCAGCCGAGATCTGCGACAGGATGAAGATGGCCAGCGCGCCATTGTCGTAGGTCGAAATGGTGGTGTTGCCGTTCATATCGGCCGGAAGGTTCAGCGAGGTTGCGCCGTTGGTGTTCAGCAGGCCTTCGCCGTTGGCTGGGTTGAAGCCGTACAGCAGGCCATTGCGCAGCTGCTGGAAGATGCCCTGACGCATGGCCAGGCGCTGACCTTCCACGATCGATGCGCCCCAGCGGCCGAAAGCTGCAGTATCGTGATGGTCGTACTCTGCACGGGTACGCATCAGATAGGTCGGGGTGCTGATCTCGTTGGCGGTGATGCTGGCCGACGGCAGGCTGTTGTAGGCCGACTGGCCGGCGGCGACCTTGGTGCGAACATCGAAGCGCTTGATGTAGACAGCCAGATCACCTTCACCCAAGCGAACCATCGGGTCACCGGTGGCCAGGGTATCGAATGCGCCGGAGGCCTGTTGATATTGCAACAGGATTTCCGGCATCGCATAGCTCGGGTTGACGCGAACAAATGCGGGCGTGACGTTTGCCATGTTTGAAGCTCCTTAGATCAGAATCACGGCCGCCGAACCGTTGTTGGTCCAGTTGACGTAGTTGTTGACGGCGTCGTAGGCGATGATCTTGCTGTTGCCCACTTGGGTTTCCAGCACCTTGACCGGCAGAGCGCCAGTGCCGTAGTTCAGCACGATGGTGCCGCTCAGTGCACCGGTGGCGATGGCACCGGAAGCCGCGCGAACCTGGAAGCTGAAGTTCTGGTTGTCGGTGTAGGCGGTGATGATCTGGTTGCCGTTCACCAAGCTTGCGCCGGTACCGGTCACGCCGCTGACGTTGATGGCATCGCCAACCGCGCCTTCGGTGGTCGAGGCAGCAGCCACGACGACGAAGGTGTACACGCCGTTGGAATACGACGAGGTGATCGAGGTTACCGAGACAGTCGGAGTCGATGCGTCGTAGGCTTGCAGGCGCTGGTTGTTGAAGTCCCAGGACACTTGCTGGGTGATCAGGCCACCATCCAGGCCGACCAGCGATGGGTCCATGGCCACAGCGATGCGGGCACCAGAGCCCATGCGGTAGAACGGCACGGTCATGCCGGCGCCAGCGCTGGGGGCTTGGCTCTGCGGGCTGGTAACCCAGTTGTGAGCCTGGTTCACCACCGAGAAGCCGGTCAGGTTGGTCAGCGAGGTTGCGCGGCCAACGGTGCCACCGGTGGCGCCATCCGAGGTCGCTCCCGGGATGTTCTCGAAGATGGCGATGCCACCCCACATCGGCAGGGTTTCGTTCAAAGCCAGGGTGCCGCCTGCTAGGTAGTTGCGAACAGACGGGTCATCCATGGCGGCGCCTTGCACCAGACCATTGGATTGAACCGAGAACGAACCCAGGGCGTTCGTGGTCAGGTACGGGTTAAATGCGATATTGCTCGCCATGATTTACTTCCCTTCCTTGGAGATGCCTTGCATGAGACGGGCAGGCAGTTTGAAATCGGCCATCCAGGCGTTGGGCGAACCCACGAACTCGCTCATGCGGCGGCCGGCGCGGTCGGTTTTGAAGATCTCGCGCAGGCCATTGGCCGGCAGGTCGGTCGGGTGCATCGCTGCGGACATCGCATCGGCGTAGATCTGGCCTTGGGCGATGACGAAGGCGCCGTCGTCCAGTTTCATCAGATCGATTTCCTTCCAGGCCTTGCTGTGGCCCTTCAGCTTGGTGGTCAGGCGCTTCTGGTAGGCAACCAGCGATTCGCCGTTCAGCGGACGCGGTGCGGAGTCACCGAAGGCGGAGAAGACCTCATCGGCGCGTGCTTGGGCATCAGCCATCGATGCATAGTCGGCGTCGGAGAGCTCCTTCGGAATGCGCGCTTCCAGTTCAGCGATCTTGCGGCGCGTTTCTTCCGCGTCAGCCTTCGCCTTTTCTTCGCGCTCCTTCTCTTCAGCATCGGCCTTGGCTTTCGCTTCAGCTTCTTCCTTTTCCTTGGCTTCGGCATCGGCCTTGGCCTTTTCCTCAGCGGACATAGCCGAATCGGCCTTTTCCTTTTCCATGTCGCCGATACGCTTCATCAAAGAATCGACAGCAGTCATCAACTTGTCGATCTTTTCTTCATCGGCCTTGGCCTTTGCTTCACTGTCTGCCTTAGCTTTTGCTTCGGCATCAGCCTTTTCCTTTGCCTCGGCGTCCGCCTTAGCTTTCAGTTCTTCGGGGGTCATATTGGATTCCTGAAGGTTGTTGGTAGAAACGCCGGTTGGCGGACCGCCTTTGTCCCACACGCCCTTGATGCAGATCGCAACATGGTCGAGTAGGCTTGGTTTCCCCTCAATCAAGAGGGTCGCCCCATCGTCTAACTTGATGGTGCTATTTACTGCTGGGTCTCTGAAGACGACAGTCGGTGATGTCGAGAGCTGGTGCTCCAACATCACGGCGGCCGCCACTTCGTCATAGATTTTTGCGATGCCCCAGACCTCGCTAATTTCAGGCCTGAGATACGGAAGGAAGACAGATCCGATCACACGGTCAGAGAACTCTTTCGAGTCCAGCGTGTTTTTCTCGGGATGCTCCGCGATGGTGATCAGCCCATTGCACCGTGCCAAAAACTCATCGTTCATGTAAAGGCTGGGGTCGCGGAACACGAACTGATCTGCGCCGCGCCGGTATGCAACTCCAGTTCCGGTGATTCGGATGGCAAAAAGCCAAACGTTCATGTACCGCTGGGGCGACGGGAGTTCGCCAGCTGCCATGGCGCGCGCAAGATCAAGCTCATTCATCTTGCGCGGGTCGATCGAATCTAGGGCGCCGGATTCGAGAGTCATCCGCGTGCCAGGATGCAAAGGTTCTGGCAGATCATCCAACTTCGCCCATTCCCATGCAGTGCTTTCATCGCAGAGAACAGGCGTGAACTCTTCCGAAACCTTCCCATAGGTCGTAAAAAGCACTTGACCGTTGTCGGAAAACCCAATCTGGCGCAGCGTGCCAGTGGGAAGATGCCCGGTTTCCTCGAAGCATTCGCGCACTGCCGCGTCCATTGGGCTTTCGCCTGGCTCGACATGGCCGCCTGGAAATGCCCAGTGCCCGGGATAATCACCGCCATCACCGCGCTTGAGCAGGAGGACTTTGTCACCAGAAAGAAACGCGATGCCAGCCGCGGAAATGAGCACTTCACTATCGGATGTGCTCTTCCCCGCTGTTTTCATGGCGATCGCGACCGCTTGGTTTTCTGGATGCCCAGATTGCCGAAGCTCTGCGATGTTCTTCCCAATGGCCTCGTTGCTTGAACCTTGTTCAAGTGGCACATTGACCTCCAATAAAAAAGCCGCCCTATTTGGCGGCTTGTCGTTTCTTTCTCACTTCATCTAGGGCTTCTTGTCCCTTGATAGTTAGCATGTCTGGCGGTAGCTCCCGCAACGCATACATGTATCTAACGTGGCACGAGCAGAATACTTCTTCTCCTGGCTTCGTGATGTCGTCGTAATACCCAGCTGGACCGGCCTTCATCAGGCTCTTTTCCATCGCCCAGTTACCGCGGATGGCATAAACCTTGCCGTCACGGTCTTCGTGGTTATGGCGGTTCTTGTATCCCGGCGCACGGTGGATGTGCCACTCTGCAGCGATGGCCCCGCCGTCTTGGGCGATGATCTCATTCAGTGCGCCGACGAACTTTGTTCCTTGATCGATCAACACGCGCCGCTCTTCGAAGGGCAGCTGCGTCATGGCCTTGCGGATGTTGTCCTTCACATCCTTGACTTCCACCGCCCTGCTTCCGCCGTCAGGGATCGAGCTGGCCCAGCCGGCAAACCGCTGGGTCGTCTTCTCAATCATCTGCTGGCGGTTCAGCTTGATGAGACCCTTGGAGATCGCAACGCGCCGATCCAGCTCCGCGCGCAGCTTCGGTTTCAGCTTGTTGACCGTGAACTGCGAGGCCTCCGGGTGCATCTTTAGAATCTGGCCGCGGTCAATCTGCTTGGTGTAGATGTTGCGCAGAGCCGCGTTCAGCGTTTCGTTGAGAACTGACTCGGGGACCAGCTCCGCGTAAGCCGATTTCTTGATACGCTCGATCCAGGTTTCCAACTTCTCGATCGAATCGAATCCGTTCTCTTCGTAGTACCGAATGGCCTCAGTGATCGTTTTGAAAAAAGAGGCCATCTCAGAGGTTCATCGGTTTTGGTTCATGCGGCTCGGGTTGCGGCTCAGGCGGGGTGTATTCCCGCAGTGCATCAAAGTCCAGGATGAGCGGATTTTTGAACAGGTGCTTGCTGTCGTTCAGGTTGTCCGCAAACCACTCCAGCAGACGGGCTTTGTTGTCCGGATCCATTGCCGGGGTTAGCACCTCGATTGCCGACATGAGCGCCTTCATCTTGGTGTCTTCCACCTTGACCAGCTCGGACTCGGGCTCAACCAGCAGAGAAGGCCATTCCGCAATGAATGAGTTCTTCCAGCGATAGAAGGCCTCGGTATAGCCGACGTCCTTGTACTCGGGGAACTCAGCCTGGATGGTCTTGTAAAACTCCGGCGTCCAGGCCCGGTGCATCACGATGCTGTCCATGAAGTCGAAGAGCGGCTGCATTTCCTTGCGCAGGCCCTCGATGTAACGAACAACAGCTTTCGCGTCTTCAGTGCCCTCTCCGAAGCCTTCCGCGAACGATTCCTCATTCAACAGCTTCGCCGGCATGTCAGCCGCCGTGGCGATGTTGTTGATGATGTTCTTGCGCGCCGTGGTCATCGCCGTATCGGTGTTGACCAGGTTCAGCGATTCAATGGCTTCTTCGGTCGTGATGCTGATGACATTGTCGGTCTCAGCTTCCTTGACGATGTTCCGCTTCATGCGGTTAAAAGTCTGGATGGCGCGGTCGGCAATGGAGCCGGTAGTCTTGATCTTCGCAACCAAAACCCCCGCTTTGCGGGTCACCATGTCGTCAGTCACCATGGACTGCACAAACGACTTCATCGGGAACAGAGCGCGTTGGAATGCCGAGCGGCCCACGTATCCGAATGCCGAGTTGGTGTACTGGATGTAGACCGGCTCGCCGTTCATGAACACGCAGGCGCGTGAGGCGTGGTACTTCTGGCCGGCCGCCGTCACCATCGTGGGCTTCTGGAAATCCGGCGCGTTCGGATCCTGATTCAGCACCAGGCTGCCCGCGGTGTTCAACGGGTCCAGCACGTTGAAATACAGTTTCAGGTCAGCAAGATCGCCAGGCTTGATCGGGCGGTCAGTAGGCACGCCCTCTGCGCCGTACACGATTGCCGACGCACCGTAAATCCGCCCGATGCTCATGGTGTTGCGGATGTACTTGTCAGCGTTCAGCGCGCGCCACTCATTGCGGAAGGCCTCGCGGACACGATCCTCCGGGCTTTCTGGAATGGCAATCTTGCGCTCCTGGCTCATTGCCAGATTGATCGGCGTGTCCACCATCTTGCCACCCAGCGGATGGTAGGCGTAGATCGTCTTGCAGATCTGATAGCTGGCCTCCGCGCCAGGCGAAATGTCATCGGCCATCAACAGTTCTTGCAGCGGCGTGGTGAGCGCCGAAGCCGAAACATTTACTGTCGCCATTTAGAAACCTTCGCTGCCATTCAGTCCGATAATCACGCCGTAGGTAAAGCAGTCGGCCAGGTCGTCGGCCCGCTTGTGCGCGTCTTTGTCACCGATCCGGTATCCGCACACTTGCGAGATCAGATGGTTCTTCGATTGATTCTTGTATTCCTTGACTTTCTCGAACGCCGGCTTGGCGATTTTCACTTCGTCGCGGAAGACAGGGCCAGATGCGGCAAGCGCGCGGCCATCCTTACCGATGTTGGTGATATCGCCTTCGATCGGATGGCCTGGGTAGCCCATGCGCTCCGAGTGCTGATTCAGCGTGATCCCAGATGCCTTGTCTTCGATGAAGGCTCCAACCGATCCCTGGCGTGCTTTGGTCAGCTTTGCGAAATGCTCCAGGTTGTGGAACACGTTCGGCAGCCAGACGGTCAGCATGTCCGAGTTGATCTGGATAATGTCCCAGTCAAGAATCGTCAGCGGGATACCGAAGTGCCGCGACACCGCAAAATAGATGACTGCGGTACCGTCATTCTGCGTTCCGTCTTTCATGGCACTGTCAATGACCGCGAACACATAGTCGCAGTGCTGCGGCATATCCACGCCAGCGCCATCTTGCGTCAGCTTGTCCAGCGAGAAGAATGCCGCGCCTGACCAGTCCACGAACTCAGCCAGATATTCCTGCTGGTAGACCAAGGGCGGATACTTATCTTTCAGCGCAGCCACCCGGGCAGCATCCAGCATCGGATTCGCCGACGTCGGCGCGTGAAACTCTTTCCAGCCTAATTTCGGGTCAATGCAGGCCTGATAGAAATAGTTCTCGTCATCTATGCCCTTGGGCGTGCCGGCCATCCAGGCGTTTCCGCCACGGTCCAGCAGCGTAGGAGCGATTGACTGCTCCCAGATGTCGCGCAGCCCCTTCTTGACCAGGCTCGCTTCATCAATGAAAACCTCGTCGTAGAAACGGCTTCGGCCGGCATCCTCATCAACCAGCGTCCAGAATTCAATCGCCCCACCGGTCTCCAACTCGATAATCCCGTCAATGCGGGACGAGCTCTTGACGATGGGGCGCAGCATCGCAAGGATGCGGTTATAGCTTGGCAGAACCAGCTTGTATGTGGGCGCGAACCAGCCGCACCGCTTCTGGTGCGTGGCAAAGTTCGCCGCCGATGTCTCGAACATCGTTGTCTTGCCGAACCGGCGGCCGCAGCGGATCACCGTCTGCTCACCGCGGTTCCGGTAAATGTTCTTCTGGCCGGCGTGGAATTTCTGCAGTTTGACTACATCGGCCATCAGTCGTCTTCATCAGGGCTGTTGATGACCCTAATCACGCGCTCATTGGAACCGCCGTCATTTTTGGGCCGGATGTACATGTCGCCCATTTCCTTGGCGGCCTGCTCCAGAATCTGCATGGCCAGCGCCATGTTGCCTTTGGCTTCCGCCTTCTCTGCCATGCGGTCCAGCAAGCGCAAGCGCGCCGAGCGATTGGCGATGCCGATGGCTGCCGAATCTTTGCGGAACTGTTCCCGCGTATCCTCGAATAGCGTGCGCCATTTCTTGTTCAGACCGCGCCCGGCATACTTGGTCGGGTCGTAGCATTCAACCTGCTGCCGTGTCACATCAAGCTTGAACTGATCCTTAACGGATGCGGCAACCTGAGACGGTTTGTCGAAGCACGCCAGGGCTTGCACGATGAACGCCTTCACATCGTCCTTGAGTGCCGCCATGAGTTGCCTTCCGTCAAGGTCATGTCAAGATCAAGCCGCTTTCAGCAGACACGTTCCACACGCCCTCGCAATGTTGAGTTGAGCCAATTCGGGGCCAGCCTTTGCCGCCTCTACCATCCTGGCGACATCCTTTGTTGCGCCGTAGCGCTTTACTACGCCAATGAATTCTTCGACATCGTGTGACCGGAGTTGAAGCTTTGGCAGCCCTTCCTTGTTGAAGGCTGGCTGGCCGAATTCGTCAAGCTGCTGCCCTATATGGAAGAGTTCATGCTCGACCAGGGCGCAGAATTCCAGATCAGAGCAGGTGGCGCAGTACTGGGCATCCAGGGTGATGAGATAGGCCGGCACGCGGCCGAACCATTCATTCATCTGTTGGACCTGCCGCCCCTTTTGCCAGGGTCCACAACGGAAGGTGACTTCCTCGCACTGACCAAGCACCGTGCGACCTTGCTTCGTGAATCCGTTGGGTGCCCACAGAAATGCAATGTCGGCCCATTCAAGGTGAGCGTGATCTGGATTGAAGATCGCGCCGCCTTGCGTCAAGATTTCTTCCCTCACCCATGCGCCGACTTCTGGGGCAGGCGCAAACTTGGGGGAATCCTCATCCATGACAACCGCGGGCGGATACGGACGCTTCAGCGCATTTAGCACTTCTGTCTTTTTGCCTTTGGTTGCCATGGTGTATTCAGGATTGGCCGGCCCCGCGCCTTACGAAACTGGCATTGCGCCAGAGAAGGATAGGCCTCGTCTTCGTGCCGGCCGCCGGCCATTTACCCGTGTTGCCGGCGAGCGGACACTACTCGATGTTGATGCCCCTGTAGGCCTCTTACTGCAGGCCTTGGAACAGGGTAGCCAAGGCGTTTCCAAGAGCGGTATTGCCAGCTTCGTTACAGTGGATGCTATCGCCTGAATACACGTAGGCTGATGCGATGACTCCGGTACCCGGCGTGGTGGTCGTGTCTGAAATGATCGGGGCATTGTCGAAGAGGATGACGCGCCCGGCCGTCGCCTGGTCTTTTGCCCACTGGATCAAGCGTTGACGTTGTTGCTCGGCCGTTCCGTTGTACCCGCACGCATAGCCGGTCGCCAGAATCGTTACGATTCCCTTCGCTGTCAGCGCGGTAATCATTGCGTCCGCGCGCGCGATAGCCGCATCACCTGCGGCAGCACTGGTGATGCTGTCGTTCGGGGTGTGCACAGGGAACAGGACATGCGTGGCCGAACCGCCTGCGGCAAGGTAGTCGGAAATGAGTTTGAGGTACTGCGAACTAGAAAAGCCCGAAGCCCCCATCGTGCAGACGTCTATCGGCTTTGCCAAGTTGGCCGCCTGCAGCGGTTGCATTGCCCACGTTGTACCAGCCACCACAGGATGTCCGCCGCCGACATAGCGGGAATCCCCGCCAATCAGCAGCGCGAAATGCGGTTGCGCGTACTCAAACTCAAACCAGAACGGCAGCATGTACCAGGAGTTGAGGTCGGGCGGGTTCAACGCCAGGTTCGAGACGCCCGCACCCGTCCCATTTAGCCGACTGGCACGCCATGCACGGACGCCGGATTGGCCAATCGTTGCGGCATATGGGCGGTAGTCTGCCCCGACATAAGTCCACTGCCCTGTCGGCAGCATCTGCTCCATCCGAGCGAGGAACATCGGGCCGCCCGTCTCGCCGGACTTGCGCGCACGAGACGCCAGCGGGATACGGTCGGAACGAATGACTGCATTTGCGGTTTGTGCGCTGTCGCCGGTGGCCGCTGGCATCGTGAAGTCGGCTTGGCCGCCGTTCCAGGTGACAGGCGCCCAACCGCGCCCTTGGCTGTCGACCGGTGCCGCATACACCGTGCCGTTGACATTCGGTTGCCAAGTGTCGTTGACGTTGTTGCCGCCGACCGTGTCAGATGTTGCGACGACGGCTTTGAACTTGGGCAATACCTGATTTGCAAGCGTCTTGCTCGCGACACACAGACGAACCGCCACGACCTGGCCAGACGCTTCTTGCTGCAAGCAACCCGTGGTGATATTGACGTTTGCGCCAACAGTCAGAAGTGCATGGTTCGGGACATTTTGGCTTGCGATCGCAAGCTTCGGCGTGACGTTGCTGGACACCGCCGAAGGCGTTCCCACGCCAATGGCGTTCACCGCTGCAACGGTCACGTAGACCGCCACGCCATTGGTCAATCCGTTCAATGTGATCGGGCTGGCGCTGCCAGTTGCCATACCCTGATAGGCATTGTCGGAGGCGCGGTAAGCCTTCATCTGGTAACCGGTGATCGCGCTGCCGCCGTTGTCAGTCGGAGCCGTGAACGTGCCGGTAACGGAGTTGTTGCCAGCGGATGCCGAGACACCCGTAGGCGCGCCTGGCACGACCAGGGGCACGGCACTACCGTTGGCTGCGTAAGAGATCCCAGTTGCACGACAGCCAATCGTGGTTCCGCGGTCCGATGTTTGGACGGTGTAGGTGGAGCTGGTCTGACCGGAAATATCAGAACCGTTGCGTGTCCATTGATAACCGGTTGCTGCGTATCCCGGCGATAGAGAAGCGGTAAGCACGCTTCCAGCCGAGAAGGTACCAGTCACCCGCACAGGCCACTGACCAAGATTCAGAATCTTGGCTGAAATGATGGTTGACGAGAGACTCATTACGACACCACCTTCACCCACGCCGATACATTGGTTACATTGGTCCCGGTGTAGGTCAGAGTCTGACGGTAGAAATTGCCAAAGTTGTCAGGGCCAGCGGTGATCGTGTCAACCGCGCCGCCTGGACCGTTGTAGGTCAATACTTGGTTCAGTTGATCGGGATTACTCAGCACGGTGGCCCTCTTAAAATGCAAAAAGCCGCCCTTTTTAGGTGGCGGCTTCAGTTAAATTGGGATGGGCACGGGAATAATCCCGGCCCAGTTCGGATTACAGCGTCCCGAGAGCGGTAAGCATGCGGCGCGTGGCGGCATCCCGCTGAATGAGCGGCAACGGCCGCCTGCGTTGTTAGCGCCGAAGCGCCATGAGTGCTGATGGCCTATTCGTCCTCAGTGGCTTCCATCTGCGATCCGATACGATCAAGCCATGCCTCAAGGCCGCCCGGGGATCGCCGGTGACGTTCAAGCAAAAACTCCTGCGTGTCGGAAAGCTGGAAACCCAACTTTGACTTGGCCTCAAGCCACTCGGAAGCCTCGACTTCCGAAAGGAAGAGATAGCCTGGCGCTGGCTCATCGCCGTGATCAATGTAGATCCGGCCATCGCCGCCATACTCTTGAATAAGAGCGAAGCGCATCTCTGCCCCAAAAAATAAAAAAGCCCGCGATCCGAAGACGGCAGGCGAACTGGTCGCAACCAGAGGAGGAGACAAACGAACAACTATATGGAGCAGCAGGAGGGAATCGAACCCTTCGTCTTAAGCTTGGAAGGCTTCAGCTCTACCATTGAGCTACGGCTGCATATGCATCAACATGGCTGTACCCGCTGTCCGGAATGGGAAGTCTAGCGTCTTAACCCGTAGGGCCGTCGGCGCAGTCCGGCTTCCAGTCGATACCCTTTCAGCACTGGCATGCCAATTGGGGTTACCGCGCTGCCAGGCACGGCCAGATACACGCATCTTGATACAAGAAATCCCCAGGCGAAGCCGGGGACTATTGACGGGCAAGTCCGGATTTCAGGTCCGAGTTCTGCAACGCTTGCCATACAGGATCAATTCTGGTGGAGCGTGATGGAATTGAACCACCTACGAACTAGCGTGCTTGCGGGTTACAGCCGCACCCCTTACCGGTCGGGCAACGCTCCATGGCGGAAAACTGAAGTCTCGAACTCCAACCGCGCAAGCGGTCCGACTGATTAGCAATCAGCGCCTGCGCCCTGGCAGGTTAGCTTTCCTATAACTGGCGGAAGATGAAGGAAATCAGTTCCCTCGCTCAGCAAATTTCTTTGCTCTTGCGGTGGCACTGTAGTTATTTCTCTTCCATTCCCTTTGCGCCTTTAAAGCGCCGGCCCTGCGCTCATCTTCTGAAAAATATTTCTGGTGAGGATGCCGCTTGTTGGCCGAATTGCATCCAATGTGACTAAATGCAATGTTATCAAGATCAAAAAAGATGGCTTTGGGGTCTGCGGAATCTAGCCAAGCCTTCTTGTGCTCGATGCTAAAAGTTTCGCGGACCAAATCGCCGTTGCAGTGGTAGCACTTATGCCCAGAGAGGATTGCGAACTTGAACAACAAATCCACTCGAAGCCTATGGGCTGCAGTACTTGCACTCATGCCCAACTGCTTACTTTTCTTATCCATAACGCTCTTATGAGGTTGATGAAAGATTGGCGGAAGATGACTGAATCGAACAGTCACCCATCCCTGAGTGCCACGGTTTTCAAGACCGCTTTGCGCCCTGCGCGGCATCTTCCGATAAACTTTGGTGCTGCCTGAAGGCTTCGAACCCTCGACCCTCGGACTACAAAACCGATGCTCTACCATCTGAGCTAAAGCAGCATGTAGGTTATTGGTGGCCGGGAGCGAATCCGGCTTAGGCTGCTTCTCTCGTTCCCGTTTCCATCACGGCACGTTCATCACGCTTGGCGGCGGGACCGCCAAAATTAAGCCGCTTGCCACACTGTCCACCCTTAGAACGTAGTTAGCGCCTCGCAACTGCGCATTACACCAATATCAAAGCTGGTCTGGGTTTACAGACTATCCAGTTCATGAGCACTGGCAACATCCCTGCTTGTCTCATCCAAGCGGCAGCTTTGATATTGATGCAAAAAAGCAAAAAGCCGCGCTCCAATCGGAAACGCGGCTCTGCTGCGAACCAGATTTTCCAGCCCTATCTGGGAAGTGAAAACCTGAACCGCGAATTTTTGGGAAAAGCACTCCCGTTAAGGGTTCCGGCTCAACGTAGGCCGGTGCCGTGCTTTCGCCCAAATTATGCAAGCGAAAAGACCAATTAAGGCCAATGGGCTTGCAGTGCCAATAGTTTACGCTTGAGCTGGGTCGGATTTCAACAACTATTTATTGTTGAGTTTCATATTTCATGCACGGCACATTTCACCATCAAGAGTCATGATGAATTTTTCTCCGTTGTCCCGATAGCCTTTCCCTGTGGCCAAGTTAAAACGGACGTTATATCCGCCATTCCGATTCAAATAGCCTGCGATCACCATGCTTGAAAAGGAATATTCTCTTTGCATCTTAAACAACAGGCTATCACCGACGTAAAAATCGTCTCCATCGAATTCGATCTTTCCATCCAAATACCAGCGTCCGTAAGAACCTAAATTTAAGATTAAAGGGTTTATCGTTATGCTATTTTGAGTAGCATCTACGACATCCGCATTAGGAAATCTCTGCGACGACGTATCAAGCAGGTACTCGCGCAGGAACTCCTGCGGGCCGGACGGTTGATTTTCTGGCAACCTATCCAATTTCTCGGCCAGCTTGTCCAGGTCCTTTTCTTCCTTGACGCGCCGCCGAAGGAATCTCGTCTTGTTCTTCATTCGAATGCTCCTGAATTGCAATCAATACAGCCTTGAAGGGAACCACACTGGCAGTGACGAAGAAACCAACCTATGTCCTGGGCCCTCTCGTGCTCAATCTCTTCGTGATACTCCGCCATCGCTTCGCGGGCAGCTTGTGATCCTTGGCACTGAGCCATTTGCTTGAAATAATGCGGTAACGGGATTGCCATCTCAATGCCCTTCTGACTCTGCTATTGCAGCGGCAAGGCATAGAAGCATGCAAGTTTCCTCGCCGTATTTGACTTTGTTGTATCCCATGTCTAATAACATACCAAATATGACTTGAGCTTTTTCCCATGGATATTGCAATTCCACACAAGCCTTAGCCATAGGAATTATTTGCCTTCTACTAAGCGCATACTCAGCCGCCAGGCGCAGGACTTCGCTACTCTTTACTGTAGTCATTTGGAGCGCTCCTTCAATGCTTCCAGTTCGTTTTTCATACGATGCCATTCGACCACCCACTGCTTTGCCTGGGGCTTGTAGCCGATGACATCGTCATGGTGGGCAACTGCACAGCCGTCGTGTTCGCACATGTGGTTCTTCTGGAATGCGCTTTCGGCGCGCGCCTCGACAAGCTCTGATTCAGCTTTGATACGCGCTTTGTTTGCCGCCTCGTAACGCTGCCATCCTTGATCGGCGCGAAGGGTTACGCCTGCCAACTTAGCGTGAAGGGCAACCACCTCCTCTTGTTTCTTGGCCAGCAGTGCAAGCGCCATTTCAAGGAAGTGCTCGCCATCATCTTCATCAGGCTTGAACGGGACCATTTCTCCATTCACTACCCAGCCATAGCCGTATTGAGCTGCTATGCTCAGAATCTGTTGATCGTCCATTCCCTCTCTCCTGTAGTTACATTGACCAATAAATATCCAGTTGCAATCAGCGATCATGCGGCCATTACAAGGCCACATGACCGTTCAAGGCTCTCGTCCGGATTACCAAAGATTCGCCGTAGTTTCAGATAGTGATCAATCTGCATGCCGTTCTTGTGCTCAGTTTTCACAAAATAGGGCACCTGGATAGCCAGCATGTCAGAGTCATCATCGATGATGGCGTAAGCGTCAACAGGATTCTCCGAAAGCCATTGCTTTATCTCTTCGCCACGGCACGAATATGGCTTGTCCATGTATGGCGTCTTGTCGATGATCGGCAGATCCAAGAATTTCGCTATCTCATGTGTGTTGGCCATGCCGATGCGCCAGGAGGAGGACAGCACGATAGATACATCACATTCCTTGCAGACACGGCGGATCATGCCGACTGCCACCCAGTCAAAGCGCTCGCGCTGATCTTCCTTGACCGCATGAGGATAAGCGCCGAGACCGATCAATGACCGGTAACCGTTGAGGACGCCGTCAATGTCCAAGAATAGGATGTTCATGCTTTTGTCCTCCGCGATTTCTTCGACCCGCCACCCTTACGCCCGGCCTCGCGCGCCTCTTCTTGGGTGAACTGGTGAGCCTTACCCAAGGCATGCGCATGCCGGCCGCCCATGCTGGCGATCTGCTTACGCTTATCTGGCGACATGGCCGCGAAGCCGCGCGGGCGCTTTGCTGGTTGCGTTTCACTGGTCATCTTGGGCCTCCTTGGGCTGGACCGGGGCGTATTCCTCATCGCTCACCGGATGGGTTTCAGCGTAGATATGAACCCGCGTTTCGACGTTCTGGCGGATCAGTTCTGCAATCGACGGCTCACCTCGGAATAGCAAGATGCCGATGATGACGATCAGGGCTGTTATGGCGTGGGTCACTGTTTTCCTCCCAAGAAGCTTAAAAGGCCAGCCTTGCACGGCGCAGTCTCTGGCGTGATATCGCGCATCTGCGTAGGCGCCGTCGGGACAATCCTGGGCGGTTCAAAGTCCAGGGTTATCCCGTTGAAAACACGTTCGACCATGCCTGGTACCGTTCCAAGATCGCTCAACTTTGCCAGCGCGTCGGCGACCAAATCATTTAGCTTCTCGTTGTTCATGCTTATCTTCTCTCCTTTTGATTGCTCCCACACCAAAGCGGCCATCCAATCTGATCCGCTTTTCTATGCACTTCATCCCACTGCTTTTGACTTTCTCTTGCTATTTCTGCCTTGATGTAAATTCGGTCATCTAGGCGATGGGCGGCGTTCGTAATGGTCATGAGGCAACCGAACAGGACACCGCCAATCCGACGGCTCACGGCAGCTCCATCTGCTTCGCCAGCTTGCGCATGGCCATGGCCCCGGCGCGTAATGCTTGCTCATCCAGGTCGGCAACCATGTCCTCGACAAACTCACGACTCTGGCGGTCACAGGCGACGGCCTTGCGGGCAGTTCCCTTGCAGACCTTGCATGGGACGTCGCTGATATATGGGCCGTTTTCGTGCTTCTCGACGCCTCGACCGCCGCAAGCCTCGCAAATGTCGTTTAACCAGTGCTTCAGCGAAAGATCTGCGATCTTCTTTGCCTTAATGTGCTCTGGCCATTTGCGAAGCTGCGACTTCTTCAGCACGATGTTGTGCCAGCCTTCGGACAACGCCGAGTAGCTGGTGGCGTCGTTGTAGTACTTCACGCGGAAAAGCAGTGATGCCAGATCGCCGGACATTGCCACGGCCGCCAGGACTTCCGTGCTGTGGTGGTGCTCGTCATCGCGCAGATTGCTGGAGCCGACCGACTGGGTGTATTTCTCAATTAGGTTCATCGTTCCCTCTTTCCCTTTTGTTTCCTTGCTACTTCCTGGCGTCGAATTTCGGATTCGAACTCAACGTGATTGGCCGGATCGCCGTTCCGGCCGTAGTACCGCGATGGCAGCGCCCTTGACTTCTCTTTTCCTTCGCGCACCATGGCCGCCACCAATCGATCAAACGCCTTGCTCAATTCAGGCGCCTTTCGGGAATCTGAGCGGGCTCCAACTGGGCCTGCACATCGCGCAAGACTTCTTCATCAAAAATCGATACGATTGCGTCCATGAAATTGGACACGGCCTCGGCGTCATCGATCGGCCCGGTTCCCACGGTCATCAAGGCGTCCTCATCATCCATCAGAGCAATGACCACTGAATAGCGTTTCATCTGTCTCTCCAATCTTTAAGTAAGTCCGGTTTCCTTTTTCCTGCTGCCTTCGCACAATCGTTGCAACACACCAAGGTCATAGCCGGTCAATTCCTTCAGCGGCGGCATGTACATCGGGCCTGGCATGGCATACGATTGGCGCAACTGAACTCGTTTCTTCCCGTTGTAATTCTTGCCGTTTAACTTGCCGCGCTTTTCAAGCATCTGTACCTGCTTGTAAATCTGCTGCGCTTCCACTCCCAGTAAGTCCGCTATTTCGTGCGTGGTGTACCAAGTACCCTCTTCCATCACGCTCATGATGATTTCATCATTGCTGACGTGTGATGTCGGGTCCATCAAACAACACCCGTTTTCGAGTTGCGCGCGCCCTGGCACATGCGCATCAGTGCGCCCAGGTCATACCGGCCCAGCGGCCGGAACGGCAGCGCGGCGCGCGGCTCGGCAATCGCCAGCCTGGCCGGCCAGTAGAGGAAGCTGTCCTTGTAGCCCTTGTTCGGGGTGGCGGTGAGCTGGCCTCGCTGTCGCATCTCTTCCAGAAGGCGCGCGGCCGTGTTGAAGTGGCAATGCACGCCGGCCACGACGTCGCGGAGGGTGCTGCCGGGATGCTGGGCGAGGAATGCCTGGATCATGGCCGGGGTCACGGCGGTCTTGTGCGCGCTCACTTGCGGACCTCGGCCAGCGGCACCACGATGTCGCTCTGGTCCTGACGCTTCACGCAGTAGGTCTTCAGCTGCCAGTCCATCTTGCTCTGGGGATAGCCTGCCTGCAGGCATGCCGATGTAGCTTCCATGCGCTTGTAGATGGCGCCAATGCTGAATGCCACGATGGCGCCGAACGCCAAGATGGCCAGGAGCGATGCTACAGGGCCCAGTTCCTTGCCGTCGATTTCGATGTTCATCATGCTGTTCTCCAGGTTGTGGTCAGTGTCCGCAAGGCAGTTCGCCTGCGGTGTTGGTCTTGGCTCCGCAGGAAAGGCAAGTGCGCGGGTCAGCAAACTGAAACTGGAATCCGTCCTGACTCTTCGTGGCCGACGGATCTTCCACCACCATCGTGTTGAGGTCGATGTGATAAACCGCGTCAGGGAGAATCACTTTTTTGATCACAGGTGGCCGGTATTCGCTGGAAATGATTGCAGTGACCATCACGCACCGCCTTTCGGGAAAAGGACGGCCCACAGCTTGTCGCCCAGATCGCGGCGCACGCGGGCCTCTGCGACGTACTGGCCCGGGTCCGAGACATTGCTCTCGACACCGAGGACCCCGCGAATCAGGAGAATGGCCTTGGCGACGGCCACCGCATCGTCCTCGCGGATGTCTTCATCGAGGACGACTGTGAAAGAGTGGATGCGGTCGGTCATGCGCCCTCCCCTGCAATCACCGCCTTGATCTGCTTGGTAGGCCAGCCGGTGGCCTCGTGGATGCGGAGGATCATCAGCGGGCCGACAGGTATGCGGTTGTTGCGCATCTTGCTGATCACTGGGGGAGCAACTTCCATTGCTTGCGCCAGGCCGGCGTCGTTCTTCAGCACCAGGGTGTTGATGACCTTGTCGAAAAGGGTGGCGGCGCTCATGCTGTACCGCCTTTCGCGGCCTGTTCGGCGCGCGCGGAAATTGCGAAGGTGCGGCAGTGCTGAAGCGCATCACGGTGGATCAGCGAGCCGTCCTCAGGCAGCTCGCACAGATAGTCTTCCGGCCTCCTGGAGCTGCCGGACTTGAGGCTGCAGCGCGCAAGGTCGGCAGAGGTGGCATCGCGCAGCGTCATGTGCTGGCCTGGGCAGACATCGTGCCACCAGCCAAGGCGCTCGCGCGGAATCGTGCGCTCCATCTCCTTCCGGCTTTTCAGCGTGACCTGATGGATGTTCACGATCGCCACCGGACCGCCTTCTCCTTGAACCTTTGTCATCTATCTCTCCTTGGTTAAGCTGCCTGAGCAGCAGGCGGCATGTTGTTGAACAGCTTGGCCATGTCCTGCATACCGCCAGAACGATGGGTGTCCTTCACCCGCTTGATGGCGCGGCTGGACTCTGCTTGGGTGCAGTAGCGCAGCTGGATGCGGTACATGTCGCGGGCCTCGCGGAGTGCTTCCAGTTCGGCGGAATAGCAGGTCGACGTGCCGCGCTGGATCATCCGGCCGGCGATGGCCCGGAGCGCCTCTTGCGCGCGCTCGAAGTCGGGAACGAAGTTCGGGCAAATCTGCAAGTCGGCCAGGGCCACTGCGATGTTCATCGCGCTGGCCACCATGTTCCAGTCGTCACGCGTGGCGATCCCCTGGCGCAGCAGGTCGATTGCGTCGTCCACCGGCTTGATGAATGCCTCCTGCTGACCGAGCATCAGCGTGTGCGCGCCGGCCACGGCCCACTCGATCGGATTTACCAGTGCGCCCTTCGGCTTGTATGCTTTGTTACGCGGCTTCTTTGCCATTTTTTCTCTCCATCCATCTGATCCGCTGCGCCAGCACGTCGGCCGCCGCCTCTTCAAACTTCCCGCACTCTCTTTCCGCCGTCATGCTCCGGTAGTGCGCCTGGCTCCGCTCCCGATCGCACAAACCAAAACCGTGCCGGCTCATCTCCTTGCTGCCCGGGCTGTCGCCAGAGGTCATGTGGGAGCAGTCCAGGCATCTCATGCATCTGCGCCGGCCAGCGCCTCGTCCGCGAACTTGATCTGGATCAGCGTCAGGGACTTGTCGCCGCGCTTCTGCCGCGCCTTGATCTTCCGGGCCCAGTACTTGTGGTCGGTCTTGCTGGCGGCGCTCTTCACCACACCCTCAGCGCCGTAGTCCTTCACCAGCTGCGCCGCCTTCTCGCGGGAGAGGCCGGTCTTGCCGGGCTCAGGAAGCGCGAGAACAGGCTTCGGGATGTCGCGCCATTCGCCCTTGTCCAATTGCTCATCAAGGGCCCTCTCCCAGCGGTGCTTGATCTGCGAATAGGTCATCTGGTCGAAGTCATAGGCCATAGGCGTAGCGGCCCAGAAAATGGCCGGATGAGACCATTTGCCCATCTCCCCACGCTTGCGGGCCTCAATGCCTGCCAGAGCTTCGTAGTAAGCCGCTACGGCCTCCACGGTGGGCTTGCATAGGCGGATGAACTGCGGAAGGCTCGGCGGCCAATCCAGCGTGTCCAGCTTCGCCACGCCGGCCTTCAACTGTTCGCCCGTCAGACCAGCCAGCTTTTCAGCCCAGTAGCGCTTCAGGCCGTCCGGATCAATTCCCTTCCACTGGTCCGCGAACTTCGCGCCGTAGGCGAAGGTCATGCGTTGGAACAGGCTCTCGATCCAGTGGATTGGCAGCGCCGGCGCGCTAGTTGATGTCAATGAGGGTTCGCTGTTCATGGTTCTGTCCTGTCAGTGCTGCGTAGGTCTCACGCCTGGATTTGTCTTTCGCCGATTCGTATGGGCCAGAAGGCGAGGCGCGGGCCTGCTGCGAAGAGACCCACTCGGGATTGAAGCCAATCCAGCCGCGCTCGCAGCAAATGCGAATTCCCTGATCGGGGGTCATCCCGGCTTTCCGGATATTCCGCAAAACGCCATCAATCCCTGTCTTGGTCGGCTTGGCCCGCTTGGCCTTGCGCACCTGAAGCCAGTCAGCGGCTACTTGCTGGTCAACGCCTGCCTCGATCAAAGCAGCTTCCGCCGAATAGGCGGGAGCATCGGGTTTCGGCTTTTTCGCCGAAGGCGGTGTATTAGGAATCGGTGAATCAGGAATCAGAGAATCAGGAATCAATAAATCAGGGTGTTCTTTAACTGTTAAAGAATCGTTAGAAGACTGTTTTGCTTCTGTTATTGGTGCGTCTTTTAACGAGACGGAGCCAGTCGTGTATCCGTTTTTGCCCCGCTCATGAACCCACAATTTGCCGTTTTGGTCCGGAAAATCACTGTCTTTTTCAGTGCCATGAGGCGTCTGGTGCTTTGGGAAGCTGACGATGTGAATCACCTTCACGCCGGCCGCCTCGTATCGCTGGATGAAGCCCTCAGTGCAGAGGGTGTCGAGCATGGCCTCGACATCGGCAGACCGGTCATAAGGCAGCGCCTGCACGGCGATACGGTTTGGGCGGTCTTCAAGACGCCCCTCGCGATCTGCGAGCATCCACAGGTAAATGAACAGCAGGCGCGTCAGAGGCGGCAAGGACGCGAGATCCTCGTTCACCATGATCGCCGGCTTGATGTTGCGCGCGCGAGCCATGCTAAACCCCCATCGCCGAACACATTTCCTGATGCCAGGCTGTCCAGTTGCGAGCATTCAGCGTGATGCTTTTCATTTCGCTGATCTCCAATCCGGCGTGATAACCCTCTTCCAGAAGGCGAAGGCATTCGACCTGATTCACATAGGTGAATCTGTTGCGAGCGATGCCCCGAATGTAATAAAGGTCGCGCTTCCAGTCGGGCTCGGATGCCATGCGGCAAATACCGCCGATCTTGCTGAACGCAAGTGCAACGCTTTCGTGGGTGAACTTCCCGTCACCCTCTTCCAGGTAGTTGGCGCAAGTATCAATGGCCGTGAGGACCTTCTGCAGGCCGAACTTCTCGATGACCTTCTTCAGTTGTTTCTCACCGTGATCGTTCAATGAATATCCGGGGACCAATTTGTGCCAAGCCTCAGAGGCCGCTGCAAAGGCGACGCCATCAATGTCACGCATGCCATCGCGCCATGCCAGCATCTGCTCCAGCTGCTCGCGGCGCTGGTTGAGTTCTTCAAGTTGCGCGCGCTGCTTCGCCATTACCGAATCGTCGGACAAAAGGCGGTCGCTCTTGCCGCCGTTGCATTCGGCGCACGCGGTGATGTAATTCAGAATGTCGTTCTCTCCCCCCTTGCTAACCGGG
>CEPQ01040731.1_pt1 | contig 40469 bp, 35 predicted proteins | sample 530411 | NCBI WGS metagenome assembly CEPQ01 (sample SAMEA2620039, study PRJEB7988) | marine metagenome | isolation source: saline water (ENVO:00002010), including
AAGATCCAAAACGAGTAACATGGATGTGAGGGAAGAAGCCGCAGGCGTATAACCGGAAACGTGTCTGAGCAAAACACTTTTGTTTCAGAAGGCCGGCTCATTCAAAGATCAAAACCGAGGAGTAAAAAGACATTACAATAAAAATACAAACAAATCCCAGCCGAAGGCCAAAAAAGCGTCTAAGAAAATTACTTTTGCCTAAGAAGGCCGGCTCATTCGAAGAACCAAACCGAGGAGTTAAAAAAATCCAAGATCAACACTCCCCAGCCGAAGGCAAAAAAAAAAAAAAAGAGATCCCAAAGAGACCCCTTCTTTAAAAACTAAAATGTAAAAAAACAAATTAAAGACTAGCCTTCAAAGCCTCAACCTTATCTGCTTTCTCCCAAGTAAAAGCCTCTTCCTCACGACCGAAGTGACCGTAAGCAGCAGTTTGACGATATCTTGGTTTTAGTAGGTCGAATTGCTCAACGATCGCAGCCGGGCGAAGATCCCAAGTTCTACGAACAGCAGCTTCGATTTTTTCTACGTCTACTTTTTCAGTTCCATATGTATTTACTAAAACACTTACTGGCTGTGCTACACCAATTGCATAAGCCAACTGCACCAATGCTTTATCAGCAAGACCAGCAGCTACAACGTTCTTGGCTACGTGACGAGCAGCATAAGCAGCTGAGCGATCCACTTTTGATGGGTCTTTTCCAGAGAAAGCTCCACCACCGTGTGCACCATGTCCACCGTAAGTATCTACAATAATTTTACGTCCAGTTAAACCACAGTCAGCCAAAGGACCACCTAAAACGAAACGTCCTGTTGGGTTGATATGGAATTTTGTTTTGTCATCTAACCACTCAGCAGGAAGTGTTTTCTTAATACACTCTTCCATAACCGCTTCTTGAAGTTGGCTTAAGCTTACTTCCTCAGAATGTTGCGTAGAAAGAACTACTGCATCGATTCTCTTTGGTTGTCCATCAACATACTCAATAGAAACTTGGCTCTTTGCATCTGGGCGTAAGAAATCTAATTTTCTAGATTTTCTTAACTCAGAAAGATTTCTTACCAATTTATGAGATAAAGAAATTGTAAGAGGCATTTGCTCTGGAGTTTCATTAACAGCGTAACCAAACATAATCCCTTGGTCACCAGCACCTTGCTCTTTTGTGTCAGAAATATCAACACCCATCGCAATATCAGGAGACTGTTGATCAATGGAAGACATAACGGCACAAGTTTGGTAATCGAAACCTTTATCAGAAGAATCATATCCGATTTCTTTGATTGTATTTCTAACGATGGTTGGCATATCAACATAAGTGTTTGTTGAAATCTCACCAGCGATAACCGCCATACCTGTTGTGATCATAGTTTCACAGGCTACACGAGCTTTTGGATCGTTCTCTAGGATTGCATCTAAGATAGAATCTGAGATTTGATCTGCCATTTTATCAGGATGTCCTTCAGACACGGACTCACTTGTAAAAATATAATTTTTCATAAAAAAATGCCTCCATTCCGCATCCCGGCACGGTATCAGAGGCATTTTAGAGCGTCAATTGTATTCACAAGCAAAAGGGCCTTTTAAGCAGCCTTTTGGCCACTTGCGCCTTTAATCTTAGAGTAATCGTACTCTAATTGGTCATTTAGACATTCAAGTGCATGTGTTCCACTCAATTGTGGTTTTTTATGTTTCTGCAATTTATCTTTATTTTTCTTTAACTGAGCAGACATTCTATGAATGCATTGGTCCACAGCTTGATAAAGATTCTGCCCATATCCCTTCGCTACCCAACGTTTATTTTTACCATTGATTACAAGCTCTGCATATTTTTGCTTCTTTTCTTCTGAGAAAATAAATTGAATAGAAAAGGGTTTCAGTTCAAATTTTTGAAGCTTATCCAGTTTCTCTCCAGCGTATTGTTTTAATTTTTCTGATTTCTTAACATGATTGAAGACTAAATCAAATTTCATGCGATTTTACCTCCCTAGGCTTTAGTCCTTATCGGCTTGCCCCATCAAAAACTAAGTCTTTTCTCAGGAACTACAGAAGTTTTATTGGCGCGTTTCAATTCCGTCTCATTTTGAGACCAGACTGACTCTTGGATTTTAAATTTCCCATTAATTTTTACTCACTTGAATATGTTTTAACTCATCCAACCGATACTTTATTGATAATGAAAAAGAAACTGAGAACTTTTCTAAAAAACTATTATGCATTCCTAGATCGGCAAAATCCTTTTCGAGAAACCGACCTATATACAGATGAATACATCAGAGCAAAATCACTTTTAAATGTAATTCCAATCATTATTTTTGTCAGCGCTCTTTCAATCAGCTTAAACAGTTTGATAAACCAGACATTCCCTGTTTTTGACGGCATCATAGCAATATTTATAAATTTCGTTTTACTATTAACTCCAAAGCTTTTGAAAATCACAAGAGATGTTAATGCTACAGGACTTCTAATTGGAATTTCTATTAGTATTGCTTTGGCAGGCTTAGCTTATGTTCACCCGAAACCTTTTACTGGAACCCTCTTTTATCTACCTTTAGTTTGTATTTTTACAACTTTAATTTCAGGCATTAAAGCTGGATTGATCATTGGTTTTATTACCATTGTAAGCTCTATCTTGGTGTATTTTTCTCGATTAAGTAACCACGCAGAAAGCCTAAAATCACTTGGAAAGTTTCCAATCATAACCTACGCAGTAGATGTGCCAATGATATGCCTATTTACCTTAGGCTTAATGCATATGTTTGAGAAGTATCGCAAAGAAAAGCTAATAGAAATAAAAGACTCCAACGAGAAACTCACCAAACTGCAAATGCAGCAATCGCAAACAGCGAAAGAAAGGGCTTTGGGAGAAATGGCAGGTGGAATCGCCCACGAAATCAACAATCCCCTTTTTATGATTACCGGTAGTATTGAGCAAACCATCAAAGACCCACACTTCAATCAATTGTCAGAAACCAATCAAACTCGACTTAAAAAAATCACATTACACGCTCGCAAAATCCAGGAACTCATTGATCAGTTATTGAATTTTAGCTCTTCGGAAAGGTCTCCTGAAATGGAAACAAGAGTAAAATCATGCATCCGACAAAGTATGACTTTGATTCCCTTTGAAATCAGAAGAAGCATTGATCTACAGATAACAGGAGATGATGCTAACTTAAAAATAGACCCTTTTAGCATGACGAAAGTTTTTATCCAGGTACTGAGAAACTCTCTAATGGCTGCGAGAGAAACTGACTTTCCTTGGGTAAAAATTCAAATTTCAAACGATGGCTTCGTCGCGTTTATAGATGTGATTGATTCAGGAAGAGGAATTGATTATGAAATTGTTGAGAAAATCTTCCAACCCTTCTTTACCACCAGAGAAATTGGTGCCGGTGCTGGGTTAGGTCTGAGTGAAGCAAGAGGAATCTTAAACGCCTTTGACGGCGAAATACAATACCAAAACTACAAAGGCAATACTTGCTTTCGCATCATTTTGCCCATGAGTCTTAAAGCAAAAGAATGAATTAGAAATATTTTTTACGCTTTGAAGAAGGTAAAATCCCAAGCGCATCACGATACTTTGCAACCGTTCTTCTTGCGATCTTGATTCCGTCTTTCTTTAAAAGATCTACTAACTTTTGATCTGATAATGGTGACTTTGAATCTTCGCCATCGACCAACTCTTTGATCTTAACCTTTACAGACTCAGACGCCAAAGAATCTCCATCGGTTTTAGAAATCCCGGAATTAAAAAAGTGCTTTAACTCAAAAATTCCTCGAGGAGTATGCATATACTTAGCAGTAGTTACACGACTGACCGTGGACTCATGCATTTCAATGTCATTTGCGATGTCTTTTAGAATCATCGGCTTAATGAACTTTGGACCTTTATCAAAGAAATCACGTTGGTGTTTAACGATACTTTCCGCCACTTTATAAATGGTTCTTTGTCTTTGATGAATGGACTTAATCAACCAAACAGCAGAGCGAAGCTTATCTTGAATGTATTCTTGGGTTGAATCATTCGTTCCACCATCTTGAAGTACGTTTTTATAAAAATTAGACACTTTCAATCTTGGTAAGCCATCCTCATTTAAAGAAACCACATACTCATCACCAACAGGATAAACGTAAACATCTGGAGTTACGTAATGAGTTTCCGTCGAGTTAAATGCACGACCTGGCTTAGGCTCCATACTATGGATGATTTTAGAAATCTCTACCACTTCTTCTAACTCGAGATTCATTTCTTTTGCTATTGCCGGGTAGTTCTTTTTTTCTAGATTGCTCATTTGCGTTTCGATCATTGCCACCAACTCGTGGGTGTCTTCTTGCAAATGCTTCGCTTGTATCAATAGACATTCTTTTAAATCACGAGCAAAAACCCCTGGAGGGTCAAACTCTTGAAGAAAAGGAATCATCTCTTCCAACTCAGTCGCATCCACTTCTTCGTCTTCAGCAATTTGAACAATCGGTGTTTTTAAGTAGCCATCATCTTCGATATAACCAATTAAAATTGCACCTAACTCTTTTTCTTCGTCATTAAAACCTGACAAACCAAGCTGCCACATTAAGTGATCGTAAAGAGTTTGTTGGCTAGAAAAAATATTTTCGTAATTATTAATTTCTTCGTTGTTACCAGCAAAATTAGTCATTTGCCCTGGCATTGGATTTTCTTCTACGTAGTTTTCCCATTCAAACTCATCTTGTTTTTTGGGATCTTGCATATCTTGAGTTTCTTTGGTGTTCTCTTGGCCTTGAAGCTGGTCTTTTGACGAGTTCTCAAAATTACCATCGTCTTCCATCACTTCATGCACTTCTTCTAAGATGGGATTTTCTTCCATCTCTTTTTGCACCATACTCTCTAATTCTAGTCGAGATAACTGGAGGAGTTTAATCGCCTGCTGCAGTTGCGGAGTCATCCGTAATTGCTGGGAAAGCTTTAAACTCATTTTCATTTTCATCGACATAGCAGTAATCCTTATAGTCGGAAGTTTTCACCAAGGTAAAATTTGCGGGCCACTTCGGAGTTTGCAATCTCTTCTGGACTACCACCTACCTGAATATTTCCTTCCTTTAGTATATATGCATGATTACAAATCCCCAATGTTTCTCGTACATTATGGTCTGTAATTAGAATTCCTATACCTTTGGTGGTAAGATGACGGATAATTTCTTGAATATCTCCCACTGCAATTGGGTCAATTCCAGCAAAAGGCTCATCAAGAAGTAAATATTTAGGCTCACAGGCCAAAGATCTAGCAATCTCAACTCGCCTTCTCTCTCCACCTGAAAGCATATAACCATAGCTCTTTGCTTTATTAGACATCCCAAACTCTGAAAGTAGCGACTCAAGCTTTTCTTGTTTTTGTTGGCCTGAATAACCTTGAGCCTCTAAGGCTACTTTAATATTGTCTTCCACAGTTAGCTTTCTAAAAATACTAGCTTCTTGTGGCAAATAGCCCAATCCATTTTGCGCTCTTTGGTACATTGGCATATTGGTAATGTCTTTACCGTTAATTTCTACTTTTCCAGCATCCGGTTGAATGATTCCAACCACCATATAGAAGCTTGTGGTTTTACCGGCACCATTGGGCCCAAGTAAGCCCACAACCTGACCAGCGTCCACTTCAAGACCGACGTTTTTTACAACGCTCTTTCCTTTGTAAGATTTTTTTAAGCCTTCCGCTACTAACTTAGTCATCTAACACCTGTGGGCCGCCGCTGGAAGAGTTTAAGAAAGCTTTCGCTCCCTCAATTTTTAAAGTTTTTCCAGCTTGTTGAAATATAATTCTTTTACCGATCAGCTCATCTTCTTTTTGGATCAACCGCGGTTCTTCTTCTAGTATAATTTGTTCTTTTGCAAATTCAAGGAGCAGCTTACCAGCCAAAGCCTTTTTGTTTTCAGACTCAACTTTAACTTCTTCTCCTAACTCCAGCTTTTGCAATTTTTTAGTTTTTGGGTCGTAGAGCATTTCTCCCGTTTTCCCTGACAAAAGCATTCCTTCGTAATGGAAATTTACAGGGCTTGGAAAGCTCGCTTTGTTGGCATTCTCATTTAGAATTAAGTTGTTCGTATCTAAGCCTAGTTCTCTATTGCCATCTTTTAAATCGGATGAGGTCACACGCCCTAAAAACTGCGCAATGTTTGTTTTTAAATCTACCACGACTTCTTGCGAGCGGAACTCAGAGTATTTTTTAGATGAGCTTGGAAAGGCTGATATTCTCACCGGCTTATTACCCACTAAATTTTCTCGATCAGGATCATAAAGAATTTCATCGGTTTCGAAAAAATAATTATTAGAACTGGACACCCGCACTTTATTGGAAAACTTCATTCGCTTTGAACTTGAGTCATACTCTGTGAGACCGGAGGCAACTTCATACTCGACACCATCTGAGGCATAAAAAACGGCCTTTACATCTACCATAGCCCAAGCATTGGTCTCGCGAAGTGCTTGCGCAGAAACCGCTCTTAAGTCCCAAACCTTTTTACCTTCCTCAGATTCTATAAGAAGAATATTCTCCATAGACTGTTGAACCTCTTGGTTCCAATCTTCCACTTGTAAAAACTCAGTTGGGTTTCTTACCTCCAGTTCATCTGGGGCAAACAATGAAAACTGCAAAACGAGAGCAGCAAACAAGACTAAGAATAAAAAGAAACTTCTTTTGCGAATCATTGAGGGAATAACTTAGCATGATTTTAAAGCCTAGAATATGGATTCTAGGCTTGGCAGTGCGTTATTGCTGATTCAATCTGCATTACGTCGGCAAAATGGGTATGGATTCCAAAAGCTAGTATAGAGTTTGCCAAACTTGAAGGATGAGTTTGAGCCTTGCTTGTACTCTCGAAAAGAGTCCACATGCAAACGCAAAGCTTCACCTGTTTTTACCTCAGTAAGATCAACATAACCATTAATTAGTAAATTTCTGATCTCGGCCCAAGAACCTAGTGGAATAAAAGAGTAGTTCCTAGAATTTATACTTAGTTTTTCATCGTAAACGGAAACTGTTTTTGCACTCCAACTCCCCTTTGACTTTATCCTTAGCAAGGCAGGCAACATATCTCCACTTACTAAAACCTTACTGATTTCTAGCTGAACTGGAGCACCATCTACATCAATCATATTGAACGATAGAAAAATCTGATTGAGCCCACGTTTTTCTGGTCGAATATTCCATTCAAAAGCCAGAGCAGATCCATTGGCATCAATCTTAAAATCGATCATCTCTACAATTTCTTCGTCTTGCCTAACGCCTAAACCCGAATCAATGTTCTTCTTTCCTGTTAAAGACTCTGAGAGTTTCTTTAATTTCCTTTGAACCCAAGAATACTTTTCTTCGTAATCCACTTTGATGTTAATTGGCATAGTATAATTACTGTCATAATTGCCTTGCCCATCAAGTTCAAAATAGGAATAAAAAACATCCTCTTCACGGACGAGATAAGTTTCCGCAAGGGAGAACCCATAACAAATGCTGTCTCTAGCTTTTGCATCCTTTTGGGAATTTAAAGATGAATATTTCAAGTCCACAAAATCAATAAAATCATCTAAGCCTAGAACGGACTGGATTTTCTCAACCTCATCCTCTGAACTCTTATTGCTTTCCACCTTGATCGTTTCCAAGTCTGTCGGCGATTCTAAATCAAACTCTCCCTGAAAAGAATCATCTCCAGCGCAAGCTCCTAAAAACAAAATTAAAAGACTAAGTGCAATTCGTATCATCTAGCACTCCTTGAACAAGCTGCGGACTCGACCATACGAGTTTGATCAAGGACTCTTGTTAAACTACTAAAAAAGTCAGCTTTCATTTGAAACTCTTCAGAAGGAGGGCCCATCATGTCACCGATTCGTTTAGACAAACCACCTGCTTTTTCAGTCTTTAGTTTTCTTTCTAATTCTTCAATTTCTTTCAATGGAATCTCGTAGCTTGCTTTACTATTATTTACAGCAATATCTAGTTGAAGAATTTTATTGTATTTCTTTTTCGCTAAAAAGGTAAATAGCAACCCGCCAGCTCCCATTGCCGCCAAGGTAATTTTCTGTGTCATCTCAATTACCTCATTACCTGTTGCTGCTGCCACAGCCGTAGTTCCCATTGCAACCACTGAGGCCGCCGACGCGATCAGTGCTCCTCGGTTAAAACCTTGGATGGCTTTGCGGTAAGCTGAAATTGCTTTTCCCAAACGGGCTCTTTCTTTTACGGATTCTAAGTAGTGGTTTAAAGCGAGATAGTCTGCAATTTGCTTGTAGTATGCCAAGGCATTTTCTAAGAACAATTGCGCATGAGCGATCACTACCGCCACCCATAAAACATGCATATGACTATCGAAAAAACCTGTGTGCCCTAGGACGCCATTATTTCCCAACATAATTTCAGGAATTACATTAAAAACCAACTCTAAAGCATAGAATTTAAAGAACACTTCCAAGGGAACCATTTTTAAATAATTGAAAGATGCCACTTTACTATGTGGAAAATTTTGTTTTAAAAGGTACTTCATATAACTTGAAGGAGAGAAAGCGAAACTCGCAGAAACAAGCCCTTGAACTAAACCCGCCCAAAAGGCCGACTCCATTGGGTAACCACCTAAAACAGCCGCTACATACATCACGGACCCATTGATAGTTAAACGCAATAAAGAAAGTTTTAAATCACTCAACGAAGAAGGAAAAATAGGAATTCTACGAAGCCAGTTATCTAATTTTTGAGAATTTGTTACCTTTAAATTTTCATCAAGGGTATAAACTTTTTCGCTATCAAATTCGAAAAACTGATGGCCACCTGACTCAAAATTGACTCTTAATCTAAATTTATATCCAGACTCCTTCGAGTTAACATCTTGAATTAACTCCTTCAAAGTCTTTTCAAAGTCTTTCACATCTTCTAATTCTTTAAGCCTAACTTCCACACCAAGCTCTTTGGTTTCCCCTTGAGTGGTAACCGTAAAAGTCTCGGTATTAGAGACATCTTTTCTACCCTCAAGTAAGGCATCAACGTCAATTTGAGCATTTGCGACCGAGATCCCAAGTGAAAATAGAATTGTAAAAATTAGTAATTTCATCCATTCGCCTTAACAAAAATTTATTCCCTAGCCTTTCTATAGGCAAATAAGATGCCAAGTGCCCCACCACTTATAACAAAGTCTTATGCCTACGAGAAAATGTGCTTTCTCGCTGAAAGGGGCGTAATTTTAATCTGATAGTTTTTTCAATGATACTTATTTTTGGTACTTGCTCCAGAACCACTCTTTTTGTGCAAATTATTTAAATTCACTAATTTCACCTACTTAGTAAACACATTTAGTTTTGCATTAATTACAAGCTATGACGTAAAAAGTCTTACAGTAACAATTTTTGTTGGCTAATTTAAGGCCTCCTACTTACGCCAAAACCCCCAACATTTATCCGTCTATTTTTGCATTTGAGCAGATTCAACCCTAAGTACAGGAATGCAATTTGAAAAAATCAAGACTTTAGCGATATAAGCCCTGTCCCGATAAGAGAAATATGAAATGCTTTATTTTTCAAAACAAAGAAGTTAGTGGCCCTTATGATCGACCTGAACTCCTACAAATGATGGAGAACGGACAACTTCATAGAAAGTGTCAAGTGTGGTGGAAAGGCCAAGAACAATGGGTTAGCACCAAAGAGTGGGCAAGCTACCGACCAGAGGAAAATAAAGTAGTGAAACTTGCAAAAGATAATGTGTGGTTCTTGGAGCAAGAAGGCAAAACCTATGGTCCATTAACTCGCGTAGATATGATCGCTCACCTTCGTGGCAATAAAAACTATAGCAACATTCGAATTTGGAAACGCGGTGAAAGATCTCGCGCCACTATTTACCAATACAATGATTTGAGTGATGCACTAGGAATCGTTAAACGTCAAACTCCACGGGCACCAATCGTTGGTGATATAATCGTGAAGCTTGATAACCAAGTTAAAAAAGCAAAGCTTTGCTCCATCTCAGAAGGTGGACTGGGTATGACAAATATAGATGACATCGTTGAAGGTCAAATCATCCAACTAGAGGTAGAGTCTCCGCTATTAAATTCAAGTTTTGCTTGTGATGGTAAAGTTCGTTATGTAGCCGCTAGTGGTAGGACTGGTATTCAATTTGAAGCAATTAGCTCTGAGGCCACCAGTACAATCGTTGAGTACATTAACCAATTCACCGACAAGGGTGGAACAACTGAAAAGAAAGCCGCCTAAAGGCTTTCTCCCTCTGCATTCTGTTCATCTAGCTCTTTGTATTTATTAGATTCCGTTAGAACAGCGAAATGAATTTCACTAGCGCCTGCTTCGGTAAGTGTATACATCACTTTTTTCACAGTTAAAAAGTCAGTGTCTTTATCTGCTTGCAGTGTCACTTTTCTAAAATCTTTTTCCTTCACTTCTTTTTCTTGAAGACTGGCTACCGTAGATTTTAGTTTGTTTTTAATATCTTGTTCATGCTCTAAACGATCTGCTTCCATCGTTTGTTGCATCAATTGATACAAAGGAAAAATCAACCATTGCTGTTGCTTAGTAACCTGAGGCAAAGGAATTGCTGGGTTTTCATTTACCATGATCATATCTTTCGTTACGATCACGACATTAGCTGGCTTTAGCTCTCGAATCTGAGTTGCTTTCGGTAATTCCATATCATTACGAAGTTGAATTACCTCTCCAGTTTCTTTGTAATTTTGAAGTAAGAAAATAGTCAATACCGTGAACATATCAACCATTGCTGTAAGCGACAAACTCGCAACTGCGGTTCGCTTGCCTTTAGCAACTTTGTTATGTCGATCTCTTTTTCCAGGTATATGAATTGGCATAATACTTCCTAGTTCGTTGATACACTTACTTCTGGAAATCCTGCATTCAAGATAATATCCATGCCCACAATCATATGGTCATAAGTAAGTTTTTCTTCTAATCCAATGGAAACAGCGTCTGTCGTAGGGTTTCTCTCTTTGATCGTTTTAAGCTGTAAATAAAGATTTTCAGTATCGTACTCACCTTCTACCTTATCAACGCGAAATGAATTTCTTCCCTCATTGATTACATAGCCTCTTTCTGTAATACGAACATCAATATTTACTGGTCTCAAATCGGTTGGTGGAGCGGATGCACCGGTATTTTTCCCATACACATTCGCTCCTAATTCGATCATAGATACTTGTGTCCAAACAGCGGTTACCAAAAGGAAGATGATACAAACACTCATCAAGTCGATGAAGGGAACCAAGTTCGGTTCCACATTTACTTCTCTTCCACTACCACCATCATCTACATGAGCCATCTTAGCCTACAGTTTTAACTTATCGCGGTTTGCTACCACAAGGTTCATAATACGCATGCTTGTTTCTTGCATATCATTGATCGCACGACCAATTCGAATTTGATAAAAACCAAAACAAATCAATGCTGGAATCGCTACCGCTAGTCCACCCGCTGTACAGTTTAGTGCGTGTGAAATTGCCAATGATAATGTTGCTGCTTTTTCTGCGGCATCGGCTTCACTCAAACCACCGAAACCTTGAATCAAACCAATGATCGTTCCTAGTAGTCCAACAAGCGTTGCCACGTTGGCAAACACTGCAAGTAAAGAGGTGTAACCTTCTAACCTTGGTGTTTCATGAAGGACTGCTCCGTCCATTGCCACCTGTACTTCTTCATCTGGTCTTCGGTTAACCACTTGTTTTAAGCCTTCCTTTACCGTGTTCGGTAAGGGCGCTGATTTAGACTCACACATTGTAATTGCTTGTCTTAAATCCCCTTCTAAAATTCTCGGGAAAATTTTTGCTGTAAAATCATCTTTATCGACGATTAAACGATTTAAAGCTATGAATCTTTCAATGATTAATACAAATGACATCACGCCTACGATGGCGATCAAGATCATTGCATTTCCTCCATCCTGAAATGCTTTTGCTAACCAATGAACTTGTTCGACGGTTGTTGCTGGTTCCACGCTGATCCTCCTTGATTACCTAGCTGAAAATACGAACGGATATGATACTCTCGCCGTAGCCCCACTTGGCGGCTCTGGGAACCTCCAAGTTTTTAACCTTCTTACTATACATTTTTCTACATTACTGTTCTTAAGTGTACTACTTTTTACAAATGCTTTACCAACTCTACCTTGTGCCTGGATATCCCAAGTAACTGTAACCTTTCCGTATAAACCGAAATTTTTATTTAGCTCCTCTTCGTAACAGGCACGAATCTGCGCTTTGTTGGCAATGATCACTCTTCTAACTGCTTCTTTATCAATGGTACCTACGAATTCAGTTCCTTGTCCTCCAATGTCTACCTTTGAAGTACCTTTCTGACCAAATCCACCTTCGCCGTACTCACCAAGGCCACCGCCTTTACCCTTTGTATCAACGTCTTGGCGACCAATGGTTTGAGTTCCGTTACCACCTTTAGAAATATTCTTTAGACCAGAATCTACAGCCGTTCCTCCAGATCCACCTCCAGCACCAGTTACCTCTTTAGAAGCACCAAGTACCGAGTTTCTCCCCTTGGAAACCTTATCCAAACGATCTCTAGTACCGCTTTTTGCCAAGAAACTTGCTAATCCTAAATCAACCTGTTTCTCTTTTGCTTTTGAATCAGAGCCTTTTTTAGCAGACCTCTTCCCGACTCTCCTTGTATTTTTCTTTGAAGGAGTTCCTTTCTTTTCTGCTGCCAATTTCATTTTGTCTCGAATTCGATTCTTATTCGGTCGTAGCTCACCTGCTTTTCCAGGATCACCTTTTAACTTTTCTTTACGGTTAGTCTCCACCTTTTTCGAAGGAGTTTGCACTCTTCTTGGTGTCTTTTGCTCTTCAGCAACTTTGACCACTTTCTTCGGAATCGGTTCCTTACGATTAAAAACAAACTTTGTAACCTTAACCGTTTTTTCCTCTGCCTCTTCTTCCTCTGGAGAGCTAATCCCTAGAGTATTGCTTAAGAAGAATAAGATTAATGCTAAAATAATAGCGCCAACAATGGATAAAATCTCAGAGTTAGTGATTCCATACATAATTGGTGGTGGAGCATCACCGGCGTGAGTGACAAAAACCGAGATACGATTTCCGTAATCAATTTTTACCATTTCACCTTGTTGAAGCTCGACAACATAATAAGCTCCAACCAATTTCGCTCTACCTTTTGCTTCCGCCTCATTGAAGCTTAGCTTTTGTTTTTTTCCTAACTGTAAAAAACCTTTTGCATTCTGTGGAATGAAAACTTGAGAAACACTTTGTCCTGATTGAACAAAAGGTTGTTTCTGTAACATCCCTTGTAGAGCGGGTACTACGATATCATTTTTAGGGTGAGTACCTATGCTAACCATTCCGCTTTTGCGAATACGGTGAGTTTCAATAACTCGATCTCCCCAAACCACACTCACATCAATTAACATTCCCTTACCAGGACGAATGATTTCTTCCACAGAAGAATAAGTCGATGGAGGTGCATAAGTTAAACGACTGCGTTTTTTCTTTCCTTTACCCACCTCAACATTGCCAGCTGGGTCCATAGATATGGCTGGAGATTCATCAGGAATTCCAGGATTACTTGGCTCAATGCTTTTTGAATTGGTAATGGTCTGTCGATCAAAATGCACATTTTTTTCTGGTAGACCAGGAACCTCTGGTTCTTGCTTTTCTTGAGACACAGAAGCTTTTACTACCGGCTGCTCAGCAAGATCCTCAACAGGCTCATGCACTATATTGTCCTCTGGAATCTCTTCTGGAGGAAGATCATTTGCAACATTAAGATCACTCGCATGAACCTCTTCTGTCGCCGAGGTCACTTCTTCAGAATGTTGTATTTGCTCAGGGCTCGGAGCTACAGGAGCTTCCGGCATCTGTGTTTTAGCTGGTTTGGTTTTTGGTTTAGGGATTCCAATGTAAAACTCTATTCGGAAGTTACCCAATTGAATAACATCACCACTTTGAATTTTCTCATCCAAAATGCCTTTGTCATTCAACTTTGTTCCAGATTTTGAACCAAGATCACAAATGTAGTAATCTCCATCCCTTTCTTCTACCATCGCATGAATATTGGAAATGTCTGGATCTGCTAGATCAATGTCAACTCTAGCTTCCTTACCAAAGATAACTTGGGTGGAATCAAACTGCTTCACAGCAACTAGTTTTTCACCGCTAAAGATTCTTAAAAAAATGGGCTGACTCATCCCTCGCCTCCGCTAATCTTCAATCGCTCGCCAGTACTTCTCATTTCTGGAAGAAAATCTTCTCTCAATCGAATCATTCTTTTGAAGTTAAACTGCTTTCTTTGTAAAAGATAAAAAAGCTCTGGTTTTTTCACATCACCACGAATCAACTCATCTTCAAAGTTGATTTCAATCTTTCTCTTATCCCCGTCTTGGGCTTGAGAAAAAATTGGAAGAAACAATATCGTAAAAATAAGGCTTAGAATGATCTTCATCATTTCTTTCCTCCTTGGGATTTAGCCGCTCTTTTTGCAGCCAGTTTAGAGTTTAATTCTCTGGAAATCTTACTCAAACGAACCAATTGCTTTGGATCTTGAGTTAAAAGCTTTAATTGAGTCACTAACTTTTCAGCCTTCATTAAGTCCTGACCACTATCCACTAAGACCGCTACGTAGTTCGTAGCCAATGGAATGTTCTTCGGTGATTTTGAAATAGCGTCTTGCAGTACATCAATTGACTTAGATGCATTTCCTGATCCATACAAGGCCAATCCATAGTTATTTAAAAAATCAACTTTGTCAGACAAATCGGACCTAGCTAAATCCAAAGTCGCTTCCGCCGCTTTAAAGTTATAGTACTTGATATACAAGGAACCCAAATTTGCGTAAGCAGAGACATTGGAGGAATCTGCTTTGATCGCTTTCTTAAAAAATGTAATCGCGTCACTATCCTTCGAATCCTTTGCGGCAATTACACCTAAGTTATTAAGAGCTTGTGAGTTTTTCTCTTGCAGCTTTAAAACTCGATTCCAAAAAATCGAGGCAATCCCAAATTTGTTTCTTTGAAAATTATAAACCCCTAAAGCATTTAAGGCTGCGATATTGTTTTCGTCGCGGCTTAGTATTTTACCCGCAATGACTGGAATCTCTCTCGTTTTTTGAGCCTTTAAAACTTCCTTTAGTTCATCAGCTAACTTATTAGGGTTCATCTCTTGAGAAACTTTAATTTCCTCTGTTTCAGATTTACCATAAGCTTCTGGCTCAAAATCTTCTTTTCCAATATTTTGCGAACTAGATTTATCATCTGCCTTTTTCGAGGAGCCACCACATGATGCCAAAAAGATAGAGCTAATCATTAGTACTGTTGCACTTTTTTTAATACTCATCGGAAATCTCCTTGATCATCGATTTGCTCACTTCTTGAGGCCTCAAAATTCCAATAAGGATATTTCTCTGGCTTAACCTCTGATAGTTTTTCAAAAGCCAATGAAATGTCACGACTATATAGATCTAATTCAAAAGACTTCTCTACAGCTGCTTCAAAGTTCTCTACGGCTGTTTGAAACATAGGACTAGTAATGGCTGAAATTTGCTCGTCGTATTGTTTGATTTGATCTGCGTTCAAACCAGCTGGTTTTGGCGCTGTCTTAATGGAATTTCCCATATACTCATAGGCCTTACCACTCCAAATCAAAGAACTAATTGCTTGTTCTCCTGAGTTCATCTTTACAATTGACGCAAACTCGGCATTCAATTTTTCTAGATTAACAAGTTGGCTTTGTACAATTTTTTGCTGTTTACGAGTGTCTTTGGGTAGCTTCACAGAAACAAACTTTTTGTACATATCTAAGGTGAGCTCCAATCTTGCAGCCGCTTTATAGTAGTTTACTCGATTGTTTCCACGCACTTCATTTACAATTTTTTTGTACCAAAAATCCGCTTTGCCATAATCCCTTTCTTGATCATATAGCTGCGCCATATTGTAGGCCGTTTCAGCATACTGATCACCTGCGGGCTTAACAGAGTTTAGGTAAATACGATAGTAGGCAATGGCAGACTTTCGATTTCCTAACTTTTCTTGCTCTTTCCCTAAATGGTAAAGAGCTTGAATTCCGTTCGCGTTCTTTTTATTCAATTCGTAATATTTATTAAAAATACTAGAAGCAGTTTTATGTTTTCCTGCTCCAGAATAAATAATGGCTGAATTGAAGTACAGATCCGATCTTAGTTTATCTTGAGGATAAGAATTAGCGTATCCTACATAAAGCTCGGCAGCCTTTTCCAAGTTTCCTGTTTTTTCATAAAGATTTGCCTGTAACAATCTTGCCTTTTTAACTAGGTCGCCATCATCTTTACCAGGTCTTTGAATCACTCGGCTATAGATAGGAATAGCAGCTAAGATATTTCCAGATCTCTCATAGTTTACCCCTGAGTTATAAAGAGCTGATGTCGCTAAGCTTGAGCCTGAGTACTTTTTCGCAAACTTGGCAAAAGATTCCGCTGCCTTCTCGTAGTCACCTTTTTTCTCAAAACTTTGTGCTTCATTAAAAGCTGCTTTCTCAACAATGTCTTGAATGTCATTTGTGAGCTGCGCATTTTGAAAACCTTTTACAGCCAGGATTTCATTACCTACTCGAGCCATTCCGGCATAATCTTCTCTCAAGTTATAGATATCTAGCAATAAATTTGCTGAATATTCTGCGTACTTAGACTTTGGAGCCATTTGCACCACTTGTTTGAAATACAACTCGGCTTTGTCTAACAAATTGTAAAGATATAAAATCCTAGCAACTCGGAATCGAACTTCCACAGAGCTTTCATCATTTGGAAAACGGTTGATGTGATCTTGTCCCGCCAAGACAAACTCTCTAACAATCTCAGGCATAGTAACCGCTTGGGTCCCTTTAACCTTTGCTTCCATATTTTTAGTGTCAGGCAATGACCTTTCCATAGAAACCAAACGATTTAAACTAGCTTTTTTCAAAAATTTGCCAGAGCCAACCGCTGCGGTTTCAACACTTTTTTGATAGTATAGTGAAGACTTCTTATAAGACTTCAACTCAAACATTAATTCACCAGCATAGAAGAACATTTCATGAGCGCTTGGTGACTTTTCAAAGTAATCAAAATAAAGTTCATAACCAGCCAAGGCCTCAGCTACCGCTGACTCAGAACGAGTGTTTTGATAAACTTGGTGCCACTTCAAGGCATCCACTCGAAGAACCTTCTCTCGAGTGGAACTAGATTTGGCAATCAATTCTTGATTCGTTTGATTTGCACGATACCACGCACTATCTGGTCCATAATCCTTAATCCAACGAATCAGCTCTGTCTTAAAGAACTTACGATTACCGGCATTAGAGTAATTTAAAACAATTTGTTTTTGATACTCATAAGATTCAGGCCCCGTTGGGTCTTTAGAGATTAAAGATTTAAATACATAGCTGGCTTCTTGTAGTTTTCCTTTTGCACTATATAAATAGGCAAGATTCTCTGACATTTTTTCAGAAGGCTTACTACCAGCTAAAACTCTAAAATATTTTTGTGCTTTTCTATAGTCACCAGACTCAGAGTAAAACAATACAATGTCTCGCAAAGCTTCTGTCGCTAAACGAATTCGTCCATCAGATGCTTTAACTCCATCTCTCTTTGCCTGTCGAGCTCGAATAATTACTTTTTCTAAAGATTTAATCGCTTTTCCTGCAATTCCGATACGGTACAAACACCAAGCTCTTTTGTAGTAAGCAAAAGAAAACAGTCGACTGTTTTTATACTTAATCACTCGATTGTACTCAGTAAGGGCACTCTTCCAATCATCGCGGTCAAAGTAATATTCCCCAAGAGCAAAATGCGTTTCAGAAACATAATTTGAACGTGGGTACTTTTTAGTTAACAAAGAGTAAAAATGCTCCCCTTCCCCTTTTTTACCCAATTCAAAATTGATATAACCTAAAAAGAAAAGAGCCTGATCCATTTTAGGATCATTTTTAAAGTCAGAAATAAACCATTTATAAAGTTTTTCAGCTCTTCGGTAATAATCCTTGGAAGCCTTTAGATCTATTTTAGGTTTTCTTCTTAGCTTTTTCTTTTCGTATAGCTCAATTTTTCGGTCGTATTCATTAAAAAGTCTCTGCTCAACCAAACGGGCTTTCTCAACATAAAGCTCCCCTTGACGCAACCAAAGCTCCCCACGATTTGAGCTTCTTTGGTATTTTTGTATCAGGCGATGTAGTTGCTCAATGGATTTATCAACCACAACTTCTAAACGACTAATTTCTTGGTTAGACTCACGCATAAAACGCTTCGAATTTGGCGGCTTAATGGCTTTCAAATTTCGATTCTTGGCCTCATCTTCAAGCTCAATTTTATTTCCAGAAAATGATAGCTTTGTCGAGCGCTTGTCATCCGTTTTCTTGATGTTCGAAAGAATGTCTCCAACTGTTTTTCGAGATCGTTTCTTTAACTTCACCGTCTTCGTATTGGCCGCGGCAAGAACTTGCTCTGGGCTAAAGACAAAGCTCATACTTAAGGATACAATAAATATCCTTGCTGATAATTTTAATTTCGTCTTCTCGTTTCTCACTAGCTTAACTTCCAATACTATTTACAAGAGGAAACACCCAAATAATGGTAATTTCCAAGTTCGTCCAACCAATACTCTCCACGGAATGGCCAGTATTCATATCCATTTTCAATATAAATATCTCTCGTTACTTCCGCATCAATCGAACTTTTCTCTGGTTCAGTCTCCAACATACGATTGCGGATGTTTTCTTTTTCACTATTAGTCATTTCAAATCGAGCAAATTCTTCTTGCTCATTGATGCTAGAAATTTCGTCCATTACGTCATAAAGATGTTTTTTAACGTAAGCACCGATTCTTGATTCGGTACTGGCAATTCTTTTTGCTATCAGACGTTTTGAACTCTTACCTACATCAGAGTTTTGCCAAGATGTTGCCATAGAGTTCATAGCATCTTGCTCTCGTCTAAGCTTGTATAGATAGTTCGATGCCGCACGAATATTACCTTGCTCATAGACATGCTTATAGATCATACCCGGTAAGGCATAGCCTTCATTTTCGATTTGTTTTGCGTAGTTTTCAAAATTGTTGGCAAAGAGTTCAAAGTCACTAAATACTTTGGAGTTCTTTGGTCGATTACGCATATAAGTTTTTATCTGATTTGCTACAGGTAAGTAAATTTGACGAAAAGTATCTAGAGTTTTTTCCATCTCCTCATACTTACAAATGTATAAGTAAACAATCCCTCTAAGCAAAAGAGATTCTGGAATATAGTTTACCTCATAGTAGCTAGAGTGTAGCGTGTGGAAATTACTCAAAACCGATCTAAATTTACCACTTCTCATCTGCGCCCAAGACAACTCAAACAAAGACTGATGCCAAAATTCAGAGCTTTTTGGAACTTGTTTGTAAAGTTCAATGGCTTTGTCCCATCTTTTCGCTTGGTAGTAAGACCTAGCTAAGCCCATTAAAGCACCTACGCGAATGGGATCAGACTCACCATAGTTGTTTCTAGAATTAAATAGTTCTAAAAAGCCTCTAACCGCTTGCTTTACGTTTCCTCTTTCAGCTTGAACCAATGACTCTTGGTATTTAGATCGAGTGTAAAACGGAGATTCTTGTGGAACCTTTTTAAAATATTTTGCCGCCCTTGGTAAATCCCCTTTTTCAGAATACACCTGACCAATTCGGTAACGAAGCATATCCCACTGATCTTTAGGGTATTTATTCAAGTCGATTTTAGTCATTGAGTAGTTTAACAATCTCTCATCATCAAGATAGTCAGCTGCGATCGAAAGCTTTTCTAGTGCTTTATTAATGTAACGAGTGTTTCCACTTTGAATAACACCAACATATTGGTAAGCAGCCGTCTGATACAAACCAAGCTCACTCAACATTAGACCAAGAATGTATTTGATTTGCTGTCTTTCTTTTCTATACCTAGGACTACGACTCAATTGATATAAGGCCTTACTTGCTTCAACGTAATCCTGCTTTCTAGCTAAACGCAAAGCATAGATTAGTTCTTTTTTAGAACTACTACGTTTTTTACGCACCCGACGACGTTTCTTCGACCTTTGAGCTACCGTGATACTTTCTTGTTCCTTTAGTTCAAGTTCATTTGCCGTTGTGGTGTCTGAAACCACAGGCAAACAAAGAGAACTACATATTGCAAAAATCCATAGTTGTTTTTTCATCAGTTATCAACTCCTGGAAAGAAAAAGCTTGCGCCAATTGTAAAATGAATGTTCGTATAAAGAGATTCGCTACTTGTGCTTTGATTGGCTGATTTGTACCAATAAAAACTAGTGTCCCATCGAATCGCTAAGGATTTATTTAAAGCAAAGTGTTGGCCAATACCAGCATGCAAACTCATTGGTGATGTATCTTGATTTGTCTTCATCATCCCTAAACCTGCCGAAAAATAAGTTTCATAAGGTACGATGCTCGAATCTACATAGGACATCTTTCCGTAGAAAGGCGTAAACTTCAAATCAAGGCCCGTAAAAGACTGCGGAGTAACAATGCTTGATGTAGTTACTGATAGCTTACTGTCTAAGTCAGTTGTCACATCTTTCTCACTCTGACTCAGTCCCGCATAAATGAACTCGGTAGAATACTTTTCACTAAAGTGATAACCAAAACGAAATGAAAAAATTTGATTCGTAAAAAAAGCGTCATTTAAAATAACACCTATGCCAGGGAAGGCTTCCCATCTTGAGGTTTTAGGTAAAAGCTTTTTCTGAATGATTGCTACATCTTTAAATGGCGATAAGTATTTTAACTGATTTATCTCTTCAAACTTATAGCTCTTGTTCCTGTTCCGCCTACGAGGTTCTGCTTCTTCGTTTTTATACAAAAGATCATCAACCTGAGATTCAAATTCATCATCAGCTGAATATAAGTTTCCACCAGCCAGCAAAGTGACCATTAAAAAGATGAGTTGCATAGTAAGTTTACTCATTGGATTCTCCAAATATCTACAATTACTCTAGAATAGAATAAAGGACTCGGTGCATTTAATGTAGCTTACCGAAATTAATTGGACTTTGATCTGAAGGAGATCTTTATGAAAAGCGAAAGACTTTAAATAAAAACAAAAAACCACTTATTTTTGAAAAGTGGTTTTCAGTCTTTTTGTTGTTTTAAATTTACTCGGAAATTTTATGCACTTAGAAAATATAGAGCAGACCAACAGACAGCTCAGTATTAAAAACACTCTCATTATCAAATGGAGGTACCGGAGCACTCTTTGTATCCCCTGCTTTAGAAACGAAATCAGGGAACTGATAAAACTTTGCCCTTAGGTCTAACTTTAAGCCAAAGTTCTTACTAAAGTAGAGTTTTTCTCCCAGTCCCAAATGAAATACCGAACTGCTTTCACTAATATTTGGACCTGAATACTGCAATTGCCCATAACCAACAATTGTGTAAATCGATAGGTTATAAACCGTATCCTTCGAAAAACTTATTTTTCCATAATAAGGCGTATACTCCCAAAGCAATGAATACATACTGTCTAAAGTAGGTACCTCATCAAGTTGAAAGTAGCTATTACGATCTTGTACCTGCCCGACAAAGGAGTTTTGGGAGGAACTATAAATACCATATTCAATCTGCACACCATGCTTTTCATTTAAATGATAGTTCCCTTGTAAAATCACGGGATAATTATCATAAAAAGCATCGTTCATTGTTTTTCCAAAAATTCCAGCGATTTCAAATCGCCCTTCTGTTTCCACCGTACGACTTTTTACCACAACCTGGTTTCGAAAAACCGGCAAAACCGCATCTCTAGCCAATTCACTCTTTTCAAACTTTACTTCTTCAACCACTTCCTCAGCGGCTGCCAACGACATAGAAAAGCCGACAATCATTAAACTTAAAAGTGTTTTCATGGATTTCCTTTTCCTTGCTCTGAATACTTAATCACTAAATCACAAAGCTCTCTTACTGCCCCAGTTCCACCCTCACGTTTTGTGATGTAGTCAGCCTTTTCGAGGCATTCATCCACGGCATTAGGTACTGTTACCCCAAAACCACAGCGTTCAATCAAAGGAAGATCAAAAACATCATCCCCGATAAAGGAGCACTCTTCTTCTTTTAAATTATGTTTTTTAAGGTGTTCATCAAAAACAACCGTCTTATCTACAATACCACGGTAAAAATGCGGTATCCCCAAAAACTCGATCCTCTTGATCACATCACCAGACTTTGCGCCAGTAATTACACAAACGTGGTAGCCATGTTGGATTAAAAATTTAATTCCAATGCCATCTCGAACATTAAACCGACGAACCCATTCTCCATCTTCACGGAGTTGAACTCCGCCATCAGTCATGACTCCATCTACATCAAAAAAGATCGCCTTAATTTTTTTTAATTTCGCAACTTCTACCATATATATAGTCTGCCTGAGCTTTTTCGATGCTTCAAGTGATTGAAGAAATTAGGAACTATACTTTGGTAGGTAACAGACTTATTTAAAGGCTCACTCTAACAAAAGCCTATAACTCTTGCTACAAATGCATTTCTAAACAAAAAACCAGAGCCGCTAGACTCTGGTTTTTTATTTTCACATACTGAATATAGAAGAATTCTCTAATTAACGAATTTTCGCTTTTAAGAGATCCTGAAGATGTAAAAGCCCCACTGGCTCAAGTGAATCTTTATCGGTATCAACAACAAATAAAGTTTGAATTTGAAATTGCTCCATTACAAACAAAGCCTTTTGCGCAAGCTCAGTGGCTTGAATGGTTTTAGGGCTGGTAGACATAAGCTCTTTCGCTGTTAGAGACAAAGGCTCTTTTGATTTCTCGAAAGACCTACGAATGTCTCCATCAGTGATAATTCCGACTAGTTTGCGACTAGAGTCGATTACTCCCGCAACACCACGAACTTCTTTCTTGGTCATTTTAGAAATGATCTCTGACAACAACTCTCCTTCAGTAACAAGAGGTAAACTGTCGCCTGAATGCATTACATCAGAAACGCGAGTTAAAAGTTTTCTTCCTAAACTGCCTCCGGGATGAAATTGGGCATAATCATTTTCCCCAAAGCCCTTTTTAACCAAAAGACCAATGGCTAAAGCATCTCCTAAAGCCAATGTCAGTGTAGTACTTGTAGTAGGAGCTAAGCCCATTGGGCAAGCCTCTTCTTTTACAGAAATATCAATGATATGCCTGGAAGCCTTTCCCAATTGAGAATCTGGATTAGAAGTAAAGCCAATCAAAGGAATATTTTTTCTTCCGCAATAGGCAATGATGTCATTCAACTCGACGGAATTTCCACCGTTTGAAATCATTACGACCACATCTTTTTCATCGATTATACCAAGGTCCCCATGGGAAGCCTCGGCGGGATGAACAAATATGGAAGGGGTTCCGGTTGAAGCCATTGTCGAGGAAATTTTTGTAGCAATATGGCCCGACTTTCCGATACCACTAAAAACTACCTTTCCTTTACACTCACTTAAAACCTCAATAGCTGCGATAAAAGAATCACCTACACTATCTCTTTTGGCTAATATGGCTTGCGCCTCTTGTTCCAATACCCTCTTAACTGTTTCGATTAACTGCATATTAAGCCTTTGATTTAATTCCACTCATATAGTGTTTTAGTGCTGCCTTCACAAAGTTTTTAAACAATGGATGTGGCGTTAATGGCTTGGATAAAAATTCAGGATGAAATTGAACACCGATAAACCAAGGATGATCTTTTACCTCAATGATCTCAACCAAATCTCGCTCTTTATTAACTCCAGCCAAACGCATTCCACGCTTCTCAAACAAGGCTTTATAGTTATTGTTAAATTCATACCTATGGCGATGACGCTCTTGAATGTTTTTATGCTCGTAAATATCAAAACTCAAGCTGTCTTTATCTAGTGCACAAGCGTAAGTTCCTAAGCGCATAGTGCCACCTTTTTCTGTGGTGGTCTTTTGCTCTTCCATAATATCAATAACAAAGTTTTTCGAACGCTTCTTACCAAATTCTCTACTGGTAGCATCTTCAATTCCACAAACGTTTCTAGCAAATTCGATGGCAGCCATTTGCATTCCTAAACAGATTCCAAAAAACGGAATCCGGTTCTCACGAGCATATTTAATGGCAAGAATTTTACCCTCAATTCCACGTTCGCCAAATCCACCAGGTACTAAAATTGCGTCCACTTCTGATAAAATTTTATCAATGTTTTTAGAGTTTAGATTTTCCGAATCAATATAAACATTCTCCACGGAAGAGTTATTAGCGATGCCTCCATGAATTAATGCTTCATTTAATGACTTATAGGACTCTTTTAACTCAACGTATTTCCCAACGATACCAACCTTTACGCTATGCTTAGGTTCTTTTAGAACCTTAACGATTTTGCGCCAGCCAGCCAAATCAATTTTATCACCAGAGATATTCAGTCGTTCTATCATTTTTTGATCGAACTTTTCTGAGTTTAACATCAATGGAACTTCATAAATTGTTGAGGCATCGTTCATCGAAATAACATTTCCTTCAGAAACGTCACAAAACAATGCTAACTTTTTCTTTAAGCTTTCTTCAATCTCATGTTCACAACGACACAAAAGAAAATCTGGCTGTATACCAATCTGCCTTAATTCTTTCACAGAATGCTGGGTCGGTTTTGATTTTAACTCTCCCGCTGCTCGAATGTAAGGAATTAAAGTAACGTGAACAAAGGCAGAATTTTCTGGTCCCACGTCATTTCGCATTTGGCGAATGGCCTCCATAAAAGGAAGGCTCTCAATATCACCAACCGTACCGCCAATCTCTACCAAAACAATTTCAGCACCTTGGCCAGCTTCATACATTCTTTCTTTAATTTCATCAGTGATATGAGGAATCACTTGAACCGTTCCACCTAAATAATCCCCTCTTCTTTCTTTGGAAATCACTCGGTCATATATTTGCCCTGTGGAAACTGAATTTGCTCTTTTTGCAACCGCATTCGTAAAGCGCTCATAGTGGCCAAGATCAAGATCCGTTTCGGCACCATCATTGGTTACATAAACTTCACCGTGCTGAAAAGGGCTCATCGTTCCTGGGTCCACATTAATGTATGGATCAAACTTCATGATAGAAACTTTTAAACCACGAGCTTCTAATAAGGCTCCTAAACTAGCCGTGGCAATTCCTTTACCAATAGAAGAAACCACACCACCTGTTACAAAAATAAACTTTTGTTGAAACTTAGCCTTGCGTTCAACATTTTTCTTCGAAGAAGTTCTTTTCTTCTTTGCCTTTTTCTTCGCAGCCAAAGACACTACTTTTTTTGTACTAGTTTTTTTACCAGCTACTTTTTTCGTTGCAGACTTTTTAGTACTAAGCTTTGCTTTTTTCTTCACCGAAATCTTTTTAGCCATTTTCTTCACGTTCCTTCATGATATTTTCTATTTTCAAAATATCCTTTGGAGAATCTACTCCCCAAGAATCTGACTCTACTTGAACCACTTTAATGGTTGCTCCTAGATATAAAGCTCTTAATTGCTCTAAACTTTCTTGTACTTCTAATTGGCTAGGTCCCGCTTCACAAAACTCTTTTAAAAAGTCTTTGCGAAATGCATAGATACCGATGTGTTTTAAACACAATGGCTTAGCGTCTCTCTCTCTAGATTGCGGGATAGGAAATCTCGAAAAGTACAAAGCCTCTGATTTATGATTTAAAACTATTTTTGCTGTATTCATCGACTCTAGGTCATCAGCATTTAAAATCTCTCGTCCAAGCGTAGCCATATTTACATTTGGATCTTGAAAACAATCCACTAATAAATCTAGGACCTTACCATCGATCAAAGGTTCGTCCCCTTGAACGTTTAATACTATGTCAAAATCTTCTTCTTGCACAGCTGCCCAAACTCTATCTGTTCCCGTTGGTAATTCTGAATCAGTCATCACAGCTCTGAAACCTTCTTTTTCAACAAGGCTTGCTATTTCTTTATGGTCTGTAGCTACAAGAATTTCGTTCACTTTTGTTGCCTTAGCTGTCCCTTCAAGAGTCCAGGCTAACATTTCGCGACCATTGATTTTTGCCAAAGGCTTCCCAGGAAATCGTCTTGAGCCATATCGTGCTGGTAAAACTGCTACAACCTTCATAATAAACCTTTCATTTTTTGTACGGAAATCCAAATGCCAAAAACAAAGCAACAGACAAACAAAAGTATTCCGCTCAGAGTTGTTAATAATGTATATCGATCAAAATCAATTTGACGAAACTGTTTCATGGGGCGCCAGTCTTTTAAAAAGATCTGCGGCCGTAACCAAAAACTAAAACAAAAAAAAGAGATTAAGAGTAAAAGTGCGACGAAACCAAAAAGTTTAATCATCGCCACGAATCCATTCTTCGAAGAAAAATTCTTCTACCTCTTGAAGGCCCGTTTTTTTACTTGAGGAAATACAAAATACATTTTTCAGACCGCTGGCTTTTTTAATTTTTGCTTGAGCTTGAAATTGATGATTTCGCGTTAGCTTATCAGCTTTAGTCAAAACAACTATGGTATCTAATTCTTTTTGAGCAACCCAATCCACCAAGTCTTGTTCTTGGGCGGTCCAATCTCTACGGATGTCCATCACCAATATCATACCAACCAAACTGGCTCTTAAGCTAAAGTAAGTTTCAACCATTGGTCGCCATGACCTAACTTCGCTTGCCGAGCGTGCTGCATATCCGTAACCTGGCATATCAACTATTTGATAAGTTCCGCCACTCACAGAGAAAAAATTTAAGAGAGTCGTTTTACCGGGAGTTCCAGATACTTTTGCAATACGAGTATTAAACACAGCATTAATAAAGCTAGATTTTCCTGCATTTGATCTACCAACAATGGCGATTTCGGGGCAGCTTGACTCTGGGAACTGCTCAGGCGCAGTTGCACTTTTAATAAACTTGATTTTACCGTTTCCACCGAATTTCATGGCTGTCCTTTTGGGGATTTTTATATCAAAACTTTCAGTGGAAGACAAACTTAGTTTGGCAGAAGCTTTTAGAAAATCTCTCAATGATTCGAGGCATTTCGTATAATTTTGTCTCTATAAAAAACCACAACGCTCTGAAAACTTTTTCACTTTATTTCCTATTGTTTTTACGTCTCCTCAAAAAAATACGGGCTCCAATTTGCCAATCTTTCAATCAAAGCTCTACTTTTGGAGATTTTTCATTCTAGTTTTCCGGAATAACCGGATCAGAAATCCAATGATTCGGACCGGTTGCTTGGAAAGTCGGCCGCTAAGTATCTAAAATTACGGGATTTGGGATTTAATAATTTTTTGGCAAAGAACTTGAAAAGATCATTCCTCGTGAAAAGGAGCTGGTCAATGATCACAAGAAAAATTCAAAGAGAATCGGAAGTAATTTATAGCCAACAGGCATTCTTTAAACAAATTAGCGGAGAGCAAGTAAGAGTCTATCGTTTGTACGATCAATTTATGATCGGCAGAGAAATTAGCAATGATATTGTTTTAAATGACAACTTCAGTTCTCGAAGCCATGCCATGATCAAACATCGTCCCGATGGTTTTTACCTTGAAGATCTAAATAGCCAAAATGGCAGTTTCGTCAATGGTGTAAGAATTAAGGAAATTCAACTCCAAGAAGGCGATCAAATTCGTCTAGGCTCCACAAGCTTTCTCTTTTCCTCCAACAATGAAACACAGGACAAAAAATTAGAGTTAAAAAGCTACAACCTAGAATGGAACAAACAGCTTCAAAAACTTCCAATGATTGCAAACTCCCAAGAAAATGTTCTTTTACAAGGAGAGTCTGGTGCTGGTAAAGAGATAATCAGTAGAAAAATACATGACTTATCTCCTAGAAGAGACAGGGCTTTTGTTACACTGAACTGTTCCAATTTTAATAGCAATTTGATTGAGAGTGACTTATTTGGACACCAAAAAGGTAGTTATACTGATGCCAAGGAAGATAGAAAAGGAGCTTTCCTCCTAGCCAATGGCGGTACACTACTTTTAGATGAAATCGGTGATATGCCATTGAATTTGCAAGCTAAGCTCTTGCGCGTACTTGAAAATCGGGAGGTAAAACCCCTTGGTAGCGACAAAAATATCTCAGTAGATGTTCGAGTGATTGCTGCTAGCCATAAGGATTTAAAAGAACTCATAGCGGAAGGAAAGTTTCGTGTTGATTTGTATTACCGTTTAAACATCATTAAATACACAATCCCTGCCCTACGCAACCGAAAAGAAGACATTACTCCACTTCTATTTCAATTTAGCAAAGAGTACCGAGTTCATTTTTTACAAGAAGCGGTAATTGATATTCAAAACCATAATTGGCCAGGAAACATTCGTGAACTTAAAAACTTTGTAAGAAGAGCAGCAGCAATCTTTCCTCACCTTCCTATTGGTAGGGATGAACTTTCTCAATTGATTGATTTTGGTTCAGAAAACATTAGCCTAAGTGGAGAGGACAATGACTTGCCACCTGTTAAAAGAATGGAAAAAAAACTAATCGAAAATGCACTAGCTCAAGCGAGAGGAAATCAAAGGTTAGCGGCCAAAAACTTGGGTATGCCCAAAAGCACATTTCATGACAAAGTAAAGAAATACGAAATTGATTCTAAATCATATCGATTTCAATAGGATTAAAAAACTAGGGCGATACAACGAAGTCTTTGAAATAGATTTTTACTACTTTACCGTTGTTTAAAAATTTATTTATCGCTTGAGCGACAAGCTTCTTCGCCTTTTTCTTACCTTCGGCCGTTCGAATTTCATCATATTCAACGCCCTCTAAGGTTCTAGCGGTAATATCTCTTACTTCTGCTTCTCGGTCTTTAATCTCTGTGGCAGCCTCTTGCGAGCTTGCCTCATAGAACAAAGAAAACACACCCATAGTGTTCTTAGAAGAAAAAACGGAGGGTTTTAGCATAACGATGATACGATCAAATCGGACAACATACTCTGGAAATCGATTCGGATTACGAAACTTTTCCCAAGCCTCGTCTTTTTCAATCTTAAAGACTTTGTCAGCCACTTCATTAAAATTGAAAACATACGGGTCTTTGGCTTCTGGTAAAAATTTTCCGTCTAATGCAATTTGTATCACAAATGGAATCACTACTAGTAAGCTCAGGATAAATACAAAAATAAGCTTTAACTTCCAGCTCAAAGACATAAATTTCTTTAGTTCTGCCGAAACCTTCTGAACGCCCGCTTTTATTTTTTCAATAGCAGTACTTAGCAAGACTTTAGAGTCTTCCTTGATAAATTTAATACTTATATCTTTAAAATTACGAACAAAATTTTTACTTTTCGAAATACAGGCTTCGATGAAGTTCAGTATTTTAGTAAGGACGAAGTGACGGTAACTACCTTCGGGAACCAATCTAGCAAATAAAGCCTTTAATTTAGACTCTTTTTTATCTAAATTTTTGGGCTGAGCAACTTCCACCTTTTTCTCAAATAGATCGATTGCCTGTTCTTCCTGTTCAGCATGTTCTTGCAGGGCATCTTCGGCAGAAGCAGCACCGGTTTCATTATCTCCAGTTGCCAAGACATCACTTAGATCAACCATGCCTTCCACTTCTGAAGCAATGTCAGGATTGGTTTCTACCTTGTCGTTTTTTTCTTTATCGTCTTCTTCTGCCATAATCTTCGCTGTGTAATTTCTTGGTTAAGACCTAGGTCCTAGCGCAACTGCTCTCCTTTTATTTTCTCTCAATCTCTCAGGAAACTCAAAGTCTTAGAGTAAAATCCAAAGATACAGAAGAAGGTCTAAGTAAAAACTTCCTCTCTACTTAAAACACCGGGACTTTAGACCTTTGCCCTGTAAGTTTTTTCGACGATAAACCGATAAATAAAACAAGAACAAGGAGGTTCAGAATGAAAAATTATATTCTCTTAGCTATTAGCTTTAGCATGATTTCCTGTACAAGTTTACGCCGTTCTAATGAATACTCTCAATACAAAGAACAAGATCCGTACTATACAGCTCAAGATATGAAAGACGCTGAACTTAGTCGTTACGAACTAGGAATCCAAAGATTAAACCGTCCTCTCACAGAGGCAGAGTATCAAGCCTTGCAAATGAGATTAGACGTAAAACGTTTGGAAAGAAATTTACAAAGCAGTCTACAAAGAAACCTATATTATAAAAACAAAGCCTTTTTTAACGGCGATCAGGAGCGCATCGAATTTTTGCAAATTGAAGATTACGCCGATCAGCTAAATTGGTTAGAAAACCGACGTTTCTTCAAACGCTTGTCCAACTACTCCGAAGAAATCAAAGAAGCCATCGAGCAAAATGATCTAATCCTACATATGCCTATGAGTGCTGTTAGAGAAACCTGGGGCGAACCTGACCTCAGAGAGGTATCAGGCAGTGACTTTCGCGGAAATGAACGCTGGACCTACAAAACCTACCAAGGCACCCGAGAAGGCTACAAAGAACAAGACCGTATAATATTCTTCGAAAACGGCCGAGTAGTAGCCTGGTCCACCCAATAAGCCCCCCAAAAACAAATACACCCAGAAAAAAACAAAAGCACCTTTGAGGCAAAAGCCTCAAACAGCCAACGGCGGCAAAGCCGCCCCATCCCCCCCGCGCCAGCAAAAAAACAAAGACGACGAGATTTAGACAAGAAGAAATGAGAAAAACACTTTTGTTTCAGAAGGCCGGCTCATTCGAAGCCCCAAACCGAGGAGTAAACCAAAATAAAAAAAAACTAATGAGCTTCCTTCCAATTCCTACCACTAGCAATATTCACCTTCAAAGGCACACGCAGCTCAACCACCTCTTCCATCAACTGGCGAATCACTCCCATAGACTCATCCACCTTCGAATCAGCAATCTCAAAAATCAATTCATCATGAACCTGAAGTAACATCTTTGCTTCCGGTATTTTTGATTCAACAGCAACCATTGCCTTCTTCACAATATCACTAGCACTTGCCTGCATTGGCGAATTGATGGCAATTCTCTCGCCATTTTTACGCAAGATCGCATTGGAAGAATTTAGCTCAGGAATATAACGACGACGGCCAAAGATACTCTCTACGTAGCCCTTTTCTTTGGCTGACTCAACCACTTCACTCATATAATCTTTTACATTTTTAAAACGATTGAAATATCGATCGATAATCTCTTTTGCTTCTTTACGACCTATCCCCAAGTTTTCCGCAAGAGAAAAGGCACCCATTCCGTAAGCGATTCCAAAATTGACGGCCTTTGCTTGCCTTCTCATTTCAGAATCCACTTTATCAAAGTCTACTTCAAAGACCTCGGCGGCTGTAGCGGTATGGATATCACGGTCTTCAGCAAAAGCATTACACAAGCCTTCGTCCTCTGTGATGTGAGCGAGCAAACGAAGTTCAATCTGACTATAATCTGCTGAAACAATTTGAAAGCCTTCGGGACTAACAAATGCTTCACGAACAGCATTACCTTGTGGTGTTCGAATTGGAATGTTTTGTAAATTGGGCTCCGTCGAACTCAAACGACCTGTTGCCGTTACCGCTTGATTAAAATGAGTATGAATTCGCCCATCCTCTTCTGTTAATTCAGGCAAGGCCTTCACATAGGTAGAAAGCAATTTCTTCAGCTCCCTGTAGGTAATTATTTTTTCTACCCAAGGAGCTTTCTTGGTTAATTTTTGCAAGACTTCTGAGTTTGTTGAATAGCCTGTTTTAGTCTTTTTCACTACCGGCAAGCCTAAGTCTTCAAAAAGGACTTTTCCAAGCTGCTTTGGAGAGTCCAAATTAAACTCTTGTTCACAATGCTCAAACACTTCTTTTTGAATTCGATCCGCTTCTTCTTGAAGAGCAAGCTCTTGTTTTGATAAAACCTCTTTATTCAAACAAATCCCACGAGATTCCATCTTATGTAAAACCTCCAAACAAGGAAGTTCCACATCTTGATAATCCTCTAAGCAATCTACTTCTTTTAATTTTTTCTCAAGTACTTCGCTCAGATCTTTTAGATAAAGGTAATAAGCGCGAACATCATTTTGAAACTCAGCTCCAGGATGATACTTTTCAACTAAACTTTCAAAGCTACCAATGGATTTAGAAATTAATAAATACTCCGCAATCAGAGTATCACTTTTTGCTTTGGCATTTTGAATGTGAAAACTTCGCCATAAACTTTTTAAATCATGACCACGCAGAGCAAGGCCATCCAGATCAAGTTTCTCAGTCTCTAAAACTTCTGCCGGAACACTAAAAATTGTTTCATTCCTTGCGAAGCATACTTTGTCACCACATAAAAAGAAAAAGTATTCATCTTTTTTTAGTGCGTTTTTTAACTCGTCAACTTTACTAAACTCATTTACTGCAATTTTATTTAGATCAGAATCAGAAAATGACTTTGCAACTTGTTTTTCTTCTGCCATTTCAGAGTTTGAAAAATCTTGTCCCAAATAAGAAGCGTCCTTAATTAAGCGTTTGCCCATATTTTTAAATTCGAGCTCCTGCATTAAAGACTCTAGAGTAGCTGCATCAAAGCCTTCCCACTTCAATTCTTCGATCTCGTGAATGTCTGTTTTATTCTCGGTAACGATGGTTACCAGGTCTTTAGAAAGAAAAGCATTGTCTTTGGCATCGATCAGTTTTGCTTTGGTGCCCTTAGGACCAACTTCCTCAATGTTTTCATAAATTCCTTCTAAGGTTTTGTACTCGGTCAAAAGCTTTACCGCACCTTTGGGACCAACTCCTTTTACACCAGGAACATTATCAGAGCTATCTCCAACAATCGACAAATAATCAATGATCTGACTAGGCTCAACTCCCCACTTTTCTACAACTTTATTTTTGTCGTACAAAACTTCTTTCATCGGATCGAACATTTTAATTTTATCATCTACTAATTGCGCAAAGTCTTTATCTCCGCTCACAATCATAACTTCGAAGCCTTCGTCTTTTCCTTTTTTAGCAAGCATACCAATTAGGTCATCAGCTTCGTAATTAGAAACACTCACAGTTTTAATGTTTAAAGCTTCTGTTAACTTTTTAATATAAGGAACCTGCGGCTTAAGCTCTTCCGGCATTTCTGAGCGGTTGGCTTTATAGTCTTCATACATTTCATTTCTGAAGGAACCATCTTTTTGGTCAAAACAATAAGCAATATAATCTGGCTTTAAATCCCTAAGCATTTTTCCTGTCATCGACAGAAAACCAAACAATGCATTTGTAGGAAGTCCTTTAGAGTTAGTAAGAGGGCGAATAGCATAGAACGCGCGAAAGTACATCGCACTTACATCAATGAGGCATAATCTTTTCATAGCCTGCTTTTACTTTGTTTCTGTCTCCAAGGCAATCTCTTCCAAGTCTCTTGATGTTGCTTGGGTCATAGATTTATTTTGAAATTTTGAGGCGGCAGATGCTTTGTACTTAATGCCTCTGCTATAAGATTCAACACTCTCTTGAAGCTTATCCAACTCATCAAGGATAGCTGCACTTAATAAAAGAGCTCCATCCTCTAACTTGTAAACTCCATCCAGGTTTAGACCCAAACGACGTCCAAACTCTGCTCTACTCCATCCTAATTTTAGTCTCAACTGGCGAATTCTTTCGGATGACCAACCCATAAAAACCTACTTGTTAAAGTTCCTTCGGTCTCTCATTTAGAAGACGAACTGCTTCTGCCTGAGGGCCACGCTCTGTATCAAGTTTGTTGTACTCTACCATCTCCCCTTCAGGAAGAATCTTGTTGTCGCGGTCTAATACAGCCGTATAGTGAACAAATACATCCACACCCGTTTCGTCTTCGATAAAGCCGAAACCCTTAACTTCATTAAACCACTTTACTCTGCCGGTCGCCACTAAGCCCCCTAGGTGTTCTTAAAAATCAGGACAAAGACTAGACCTTTGTCGTTTTTGAGGTCAACTAAAACAAAGTCCTCATCTAAAAGTGTTACATACTGCTTAATCAGATAGAAGAATTTTAAGTATTTAGAACACACCGCCACCAACGCAAAGCAATATTTCGCTCAAAATTCAACAAGTCCTAATCAAACAAACAAAGAAAATTGATGTATTTTTTCCCCTACTTTTTCCCTGGTAGCAAAAACTGCCTAAAGATGATGAAGATTAAAAGTTTCTAGTTGAGTGTTTGAGTTGGTTTGGATGCTTTAAAAAATCATGTTTTAGTTCAGCTTGATCCATTTTTTAATAAATCTGAGGTCTAATATTCATAAGGTGGTTCACTGAATTGCGGATGAATTTCGAAAGCATTGGTAAATGTTGCTTCTTCCCCATCTCTCCGAGTTTTGTCCCTAGCTTCACTGTTTAATGCTTAAATTTTTAAAGCTTTAAGTGGCTATCATCCGCAATTAAAGGAGCCAGTTAAAAGCTTTCATGAAATTTTCGAAGAATGCTTAGTATTTTAAATAAGCTTCCAATTAGTATATTATCGCAGAGAAATTAGCGCTCAGATGGAAAAATATAAAGCACTTCGTCTTCTTCTAGCCAATCAAACTTTTCCCGCGCCAATTGGCGTAAAAACTGCGGGTCCTTGGCTTTTTCAATTAATGCTTTGTATTTTTCTGTATCGATTGTGGCTTGTTTAATGTTTTGCTTGAGTAGCTCTTCTTGTTTGTGCAAATTATAGAGCCGCCAAATGCTTCCATCGAAGACCAAAGTAAAAAAGCAAAAGCCCAAGCAAAGACTCAAAAACTTCTTAGGATTGCTAAATACTCGGTAAATTTGTTTTCTAACACCACGAAACATAGCTTTATTCTGCCAAAAAAAATCTACTTACGAAAGACTTTAGTGTTTTTGGTCTGGCAAACAGCAATCATTTTTAAAATCCATTTGAAAAACAAAAGCCTTTGAGTGATTTCCCAGGAAGCTTTGCCTCAAAGTAAGGAGCCAGTTCTCAGTAACTAGATCAAGCGTTTTAACAGTTAGTTTACTAGTCAGAGCCTGAGCAAAAAAAAGCTAGGGTAAAACCCTAGCCTTCTTATTAACGTGTAAATCCAAATCTATAATTAGAACTCAATTTTTGTAGTATCTTCTGATCCACTAAAACGAGTGTTGTACAAAGGAGAATGCAATCTACGAATCTCGTAATTTACATAGTACTCTTCTCCTCGATCTAAGCTTTTAGAAAACTCATAAACCATTTCAGACTTACCAGATGGAATGCTTACAGTAGCTTCGCTTACATCTGCATCAAACCATAGGCTTCTTTTTCTCTTTAAAACCATTTTTACTTCCATCAAGCCAGAATATTTCTCTCCACGAGAAGCTAAACGATCTAAAATCTTCACACCCAATCTTCTTCCTGAAGCTTTATAAACTTCAACTGCAGCAGAAGAAACAGATGGAGTCACTTGCTGACGGGCAAACTTTGCCAACAAACTAGGACTATCCACAGAACCAGTATTTACAACATTTACTACTTTATTTTTAGAACCGTATGGAACAGAGATTGAGTACTTAGGAGCATCTCCATCAACGATTTCATGAAAGTGAATTGTAAACTGTTGCGATTCACCTTGTAAAAGTAGAGCACCTTCTACAGTAATGTTAACAGATAAATTTCTAGACTTTAAAAATTTCTCTCTAGTTACTTCTTTATAGTCTCTGTAAGAATCTACCACTTCATATCTACAATTTTGTTGGTAAGAAGAATCAACTGTAAAACCTAAGTTACGTTTGTTGTCTTCTTCGTATCTACGAACATTAGCTACCAAACCACGAAGATTGTTTGGGTTTCTCTCTTGAGCATCATGTAGATCTCTCATAAACTCTGACCAAGTACTTGGCTTTCTACGTAGAAAATTTCGATCCTCAACAAGGTGTGGAGCGTATCCTTTTCCAATACCTTTTACGGCCGCAGCCAAAGCACTGGCTTTTTGAGATTTTGGTACATTGAAAAAACCTTTCCAGTCACCTTTACCAGTACGACGATCTCCTGACGGACAAACCCAATCGTAAATATCCACAACTACAGGTTCGTAATCAACGTATACACCATACATTTTAAGTTCTAGCTCAACCGCTCCTGAAAAGCTTTCTCCTTCAGTTGGACCTTCAATGTAAGTTGTAGCTGATGTGTCTTTATAGATGATTGCATCATATGATGGCGCAAAAGTTTGTCCCCAAACTGTCATCGATAAAAATGTAGATAAAAATAATGCGATAGAAAACTTCATGACCCCTCCCTTATAAAAGTCAAAGTTTTAATTGTTTCGAGCTTTGTCTAAACAATAAAATCCATCGTGGCTATTTATTTCGGACAAGTAAAAATATTTACAGGCTAAGTTTGGATATTTATAACTTTGCTAATCTTTGCCATTAATTTTCCAAATAGACTATTTTCAAATCGCCCAGTGCGCATCGAGTCATTCACTTTAAATACGAAATACTCTTTAAATCTTTGAATTCATCGATTCTTTGATTTTGAGGGATATTGTTTTGGAAAATTGGCAAACTACATTTACGGAGTGTGCTTTCCGAAATCAGGGTAGCGTCGTAGGAGTGGACCTGATGTAAATCTTCCTGATGAAAAATATGCTTCGCAATCGGAAGATGGCAGCATTAAAATTTTAATTCCCGTTGAGAATGCGGATTAATAAAAAGCTACACCTTTACGTGGCTGGTACACTTGTTGGAATATCTCGTTTCCAGTTTCGATCAAGATCAAAAGCTTCGTTGATTTCGGGGGCGTAATTTTCATAAATGAATTCTAAGGCATCCGTCCACTCATCCATCGTGCCCTTATACTTTTCAGGAATCTCTTTTTCCATAATTCTAACCAGCTTTGCAAAATCAAAGTCAGTAGAGTCATAATGAAGAAGATTAATCACTAAATCGCCCTCTATTCCAAAAAGAATTTTCTTAAAAACGTATTTTTGCATATTTCTAGGAAAATATAAATTCCCCTCATGAATCAGATAAAAGAATAAAATCTCTACTCGATCCCGTTCTCTCGTATCTGTGATTTGCTCCATTTTTTGAAACAATTCAATAAAAGAAGATCGCATCTCAGCCCAAATGGCTTTTCGTGACTCTAGATCACCCACATACCTAGTTTTGAAGTTAACATCGGTTAAACCTAAAACAGCACCCATTGTTAAATCAACTGAGGAGAAAAAATGATCAAAATCATGTCGCAAAGCGATTGATGGAGCCATATCGACATTATCAATTTTACTCCTAACATCAGTGAGTAATAGTAAACCTAAGCCTGAAACAAAACTCCTATTCAGACTCTCGTAGCCAACCGCTTTGTGGTAGGGTAAGAACTTAAGCTCCAACCCAATTTCATTGGCCACGTTTTTTACTTCTTCATAAGAAGCTTTCAGCTCGGCAATGTTTAAGTGAATGTAGTCATTAATACTCGATGCATTCGCTGTAGTCTCTGGCAAATACTTTAAATCGTTTAAAACCACAAAGTGAAAACTAATGTTAAGCATCTCTTCATAACGTAAAGGAAATTCTTTTTTTAGTTTTAATAAAGCACTAAATTTCGCAAATTCCTCAGTGAGTTGCTTAGAATATTCCTTAGAGGTGATGCTCTTATCTAAGCTTGATATCATGAAATCAAACTGATCTTTAAAGTCGTTCACAAACTTTAGATCTTCCGTTAACCAAGATTTAAAGCCTTCTCTTTGGTGTTTTGCAACCAAGTCTTTTAGTTTCGATTTTACTTTTGGAGTTTGCTGTGTACTAGCAGAGCTTAGACATGCAGGCTCTTGGGCATAGGAAGATTTTGAAATTAAAAAAAGAAAGATAAAAAAGAAAATACCAAAGAACTGTCTCATAGGACGACGAAGTTTAAGTCTAAACACTTAGAAACACAAATTTATTAAGCAAGCCTAATTTAGAATGACTTCAAAAGAAAAACTTTTCACTATGCACTCGCCTGCAAAGGCGTAACAGACTAAAACCAAATTCGAATTTTAGACATAAAAAAACCCAGAGCTTAGAGCCTGGGTTTTTAATATCACATTTAAAAATGAGATTAGAAGCTGATACCACCATTAATGTAGTACAAAGAACCTTGGTCAGCAGCATACAAAGCAGAACTAGCAACATTCATAGCTTTCACGCTGTAGGCAGCGATGGAAAGATCAAATGAGTTAGTTACTTGCATTCCTAGCTCAGAGTAAAGGTATAATTTAGGAAATCCTTTTTCTCCTTGGTAGTTAATATCATGCTGTACACCCGCTTGGTGTAAAAATGTAAAGTTACCCATTGGTACTAAACCCATAAGGTAGTTACGTAGTCTCCATTGATTGTTCACTTTTCGAGAAGCTTCAGCAATGTTTGTGTCAGCGTTGACCTCAAACTTTTCGTCTTGAAATTCATCAGCAATGTAGTAACGAGTTTGTGAGTGAGCAGAAAGTGCTAAATGTCCAAGATTAGCAAATGTACCACTTACTTCACCACGAAGTTGTAATTTTTGATTCGTCTCTTCTCTTGAAGAAATAGAAGTTGGAAGAACTGTACGGAAATAACCATTCAATTTTGTTCCGAATAAGTTTGATTTAGCAATTTGAAGGTAAGTGTCACCAACGTTAGCTTGAACTCTTTCACCGTCTGCAAAAGATTGGTTGAACTCTTGATTAAAACGGAAGCTTGTATCCGCATCAATTTTATAGTTAAGACGAAGTTCTAAATAACTTGTTCCAGTATCACCATTTGCAATTTCCATCTCGTTCGTTAACAAAAGGTTTCCGCTGATACGGCTTGGTGCTGTAATGTCTTTGGCCTTAATCTTTTGCGTTACAGGTGATTTCTTTGGCAATGTTGCCTGTTTCTTTTTCGTGGTCGCAGCTGTTGCAGCTAAAGACCCGCCCATAACCGCTACCGCTACTGCGATGGACAAAAGTGACTTCATAAAAATTCCTCCAATTTTTGCCGGCTCATTTATAATGAGCCAATCTATTTAAAAATAATTGCTCGCTCCACCTGATATAGGAGCAATCTATATGCCAGGTTTAGTTTATTTTGAGCATTAACACTTAACTATTTATAATCACTTGCCAAAATCACAAAGTGATTTCTTTTTAAGCACCTAGAAACAGGTGCATTTTGCAACTTTTTCCAAAAATCGTCTTTTCTGCCGCGCAAAATGGCACCAAATATAGACGATCTCTATGAGCTTCATTTAAGGCTTAAAAGAAATGGGTGCAAGGGATAACACTTTCAATGCCTAGTCACAAGTTCAAAGTGCTCTGTGAAATTTAATTCAGGCTTTTGGGATTAATGCCTGCAAAATTAGCTTTGAGTTTTATGATTACTTAGCCTTTTCGTTCTTGTCTACGATACCTAAGCAATAATAACTGGCCCACTTAATTGCGGATAGATACACGCAGTAGCTAGAAACTATTAGCTTACTGAGCTTTGTCCAAATCAGGTTTCAATTTACAGTGCATACAAATAGTGATTTTACGAACTTAGTTTAAATCCATCCGCAATTAAGTGGGCCAGTTTTCAAGCAACAAAATTGATTGATAAATCCTTAGCTAGTTGAAGATAGTAAGCTCTTACAAATTAGCAAACAGTATAGAACTTATCTGAGAATCAAATGAAGCTCTTAATCTATATAGCTCTTCTCGTAACAGAATCGGTATACATCCAAAATCTAAACTAGTTATCGAAAAACGCCTAGATTACATTACAAGCTTGCATTTAGATTTTTACAGCTCTCTTGCTAAGGCATCTTAAAGATACTGATCAATTTTCACATACCGAGTAAAAATAAAAAAGCTTCCTGCAAGGGAAGCTTTTTACTGTGCAAAGACTAGCCAGAATAAATTTCTTATAAAATTACAGCCGCTTCAAAACCCGTAGACTCAGAGGACTTATTTAAAATTTCCACAAAATCATTTTGGTTTTCCAAAGGCATACTTGTAATACATTGAATTTTAATTTCATTACCATATTGTGTAACAAAGTTTACTTCACTCAAATTTAGTCTACCTAACTTCAGATCTTCAACATTGTAAGACTTTGCAGAGGACTGAGAAAACAAGTTTTGCAAAGAGCTTCTGTCACCCTCAGCCAATTGCATTTTCAATTTTTGCTGAAAATTTGCTAAAGCCTCAGAATTCAGGACTTTCAAAATGTCCTTTGCAAATTTTAGAATAAATTGGTTAAAGCGCTTTGTATCTTCTAAAATGTATCTTTTTGACAGTTCGTTCCTAGCTTGAAACAACTGCGATGCATAGGCAAAGCTCAGGTTTCCCGAGATACTACCGAAATTACATTGGTAATAAAAACTCTCACCGCTCTTAGAAGAAGTAGCTGAGCCAGAAGTCAATTCCGCTTCAGAGCTAACCAGAAATTGATCATTACCCTCTAGTGGTAGAATTAAAATTCCAGCTTGCGCTTGGAAAAACAAAAACAATGAAACCAACAAATACTTCAACATAAACAGGTCCTTGAAAAGTAATATAATATTAGGTGTAAACAATAATACAAAGACCACCTTGCTGGAAGAGCATTGATGGCTTTACGAAAAAACTTCTGAACTGTAAAAACATTAAACACATTTTAGTCCCTTTCTCAAAAAAGTGTAAATACCTAAAAATAGGTAGGTATA
>CEPQ01053640.1_pt1 | contig 36536 bp, 71 predicted proteins | sample 530411 | NCBI WGS metagenome assembly CEPQ01 (sample SAMEA2620039, study PRJEB7988) | marine metagenome | isolation source: saline water (ENVO:00002010), including
TGGCGGTTGACGTGTCGTTGTAGTCGGCAAGGCCAAAGTGCGCGTCAAGAGCGCCAACCCCGTCAATATCAGCCCCGCCAGTTCTGCCCATATAACTACGCATGGCTGACAAAAACCTCAATTTGTTGGTTGGCATACACCCACACGCGATTAGCGCCTGTCACGCCCGCAAAGCCAGAAGACAGAGAAAGGCCAAACTCGCCCGTTCCTGCCGTATAAAGCACGCCCTCAACGCCGGTTGGCTGAACACTTCCAGCCGTGCCTTGCACCTGCATGGGAATGGATGCGCTTTTATTCTGGAACGTGATGCTTGAAACATCACTGTTAGTGATTTCCGTCCATGTCTTCGCCGGAATGATCAAATCCTCGGATCTAGCCATGATCAGTCCTCCGCGCGTTTAGGCGCTGCCTTTTTGCGGCGGCGCTTTGGCTTGTCATCTGCGGGCTTGTCTGCCGGTGCAAAGCGGGCATCAAGGATTTTAAAACCCTGCGCGCGTAACTCGGCCTTGCGCTCTGGGGTTACGGGGTGCGGTTCATATGCAATCTTCATATCAGACCTCCAAAGCAACTTGTGAAAGGGGCCAGCTTGCCAGCCCCTCCAGAAATTGCTTACAGATCAGCATCCGCCACCGCGATAACACCAGCGGTGTGCTTGACGTCAGTCATGACCTGATCCCAGTTGCTGCCGGTGGCAAGCTCGGCATCAGTCGGAGACTTCCCGCCGTTGGTTTCGTCCCAAGAGTAGCCCTTGAGGCCCAAGCCAAAGGTGTAGTCAACCTGCATTGTGGTTTCAATGCGCTCGTTGCCGTTGGTGGTTTCGATGTTCGAAATCACGTCAGACGTGTTGTTGACCATCGCGCCGCCCTGAACCAAGCCAAGAACCTTGACCTTGTTAGGGGTTCCAGCTTCGCGCAGTGCAGGCGCGTCGGTGACAATCACGGCTTTGCCCAGAATGTCCACGATAAGGATCGAGCCATATTCAAACAGGCGGCCAGTGTTGGTGATGTTCTGATCAACCAGCTTGTGATAGGCCGCGCCATCCATAACGTCAGCGACGATCAGGCTGGAACTATCGCCAAACTTCGCGTGCGCGTTGTTGATAGCGTTGTAAGTCAGGCCAGCGGATGCGGAAACATCGTTGGTAGCGGAAGCGTTGTTTTCAATCGCGGCAACCGCAGAAGCAATGGCGCTGTTCAGTTGGTCTTGCAGCAGGATTTTTGCAAACGCCTCAGAAGCGGCGGCAATGCCTTCCTGAGTTGGGCGTTGCAGCCATGTCATCTGTGATGGCTCATAGAGAACCGGACCAAAGCCACCCGCAACCTTTACGGTGCTGAACTGCGCTTCCGTCAGCGCGGTTGGAGTGACAGCACCATTGGCTGCGTAGCGGTCAACGCGACGTTTGGCCGCTGACAAAGTCTGGAAAAAAGACTCACGCGCAAAGTCGCCGGTGAAGCCGTCAGTTGCCAGAGTGATTGCGCCGCCGGAAGCCGCGTTAAACTTGTCCACCTCTTGGGCCACAAGTTCGATTGTGCCAGGCATCACGTAATCGTTGAAAACCTGCATTTGAGAAAGAGACATTTTGTCACCTCATAGCTGTTGCAAGCGATGCCTGCGTTAATTCTTTGGGAGATCGGAGAAGCCTGGAATCTTTGCAGCAAGCGCCCCGAATTGCCCATCCGGTTTGGCCGCGTTTCCGCCGCCCGTCGCTGGGGTCTTTCCGCCGCCCCCTTTGCCTTTGTCCGTGAGGAGTTCAGGCATTGCCGCTGCAAGCTCTTTCGCCAAGTCGCCAAGAGTGGCAAAACCATCGGCCCCCGTGCCTGCTTGGGGTGTTCCTGCTTCGGATAATACACGCGCCTGCCCGCTTTCGTCAAGATTGACGCGCCCCATACCAGACACAGACAGCATTTCCGCAACTTTAGCCGGAAAGCCTGCCGCCTGCATCTCTGATTGAAGCGTTGCTTTTGCCGCGCTCATCTTCATTTGTGTGATTTCGCCACGCGCCGCACTCAGCGCCTTTTCGTGGTCTGCTTTGATCTGGGCAATAATTGCCTCGTGATCCGTCTGCGCCTCTTTGCCCGCTTTCTTTGGGGCTGCTTTCAGCGCCTCAATCGCGGCGTCAAGTTCGCCCGCATCATCCACGCCCAGCGCGCTAGTAATGCGCTCAACCGTTTTCCGGCGGCGCTGCGCCTCGGTTGCGTTGTCAACGGCCTTTTGGTTCACTTCCGCAAAGCGATCCGCGCTAACTGCGCCCTCCACGTCGAGAACAAACCCGCCGCTTTCGGCTTCCTTGTAAAGGGGTTTAACCGCTTCATCGACACCTTCCAGATTGTCCAATGAGTATTTGATAGCCATGTTGGCTCCTTCGCTGCCCTGAAAACGGCGGGCCGCCCGCTGGGGATTATCCCCGTTACCACTTCACTTTGTTGGCCCAGTACGCCGCAGACATCTTGCCCTTGGCGATATTCTTAGAATGCCTTGCCTTGAAGCTCTTGCGGCGCTTCTTAGCGGCCTCGCTCTCGCCCTTCTTTGCGGGGGAGCCTTTGACGCCCTGCTGACCAAAGCGGATGATTTTTTCCTTACCACCAGAGCACGCCTTGACTACATGGGATTTTGTCGGGTGCTTTGGTGTGCGCTTGGGTGTGTTGCACTTCATCTTTGACTTATCAATTCGGGCCATTGGTCAAACTCCTGCGTCAATCTCTATCTGTGACCGATTCAACGGCCTCGCTTACGCTGTCATCACCAAACGTTTCCGCCCAGGCTTCGGCGTCCTTGGCCTTTAGCTGCTCAAGCGTTAGCTCTGCGCCTGCACGATTGACGAACCGGTCAACGGTCAACTCGCCCTTGCGGAATAGCCGCCCCTTGGTTTTGCCTAGAATGTCATCCTGAACAGACGCAGATTGCGCCTTGAGCCAGCCGTTATAGGTCTGCCGCCGCTCAAGTCGTGCGCGGTTGCGGTTTGTCACAGGAACGCGGGTGCTTCGACAAGCAATATGTTGCGGGGGCTTTGGCCCTTTGCCCCGGTCATAAAAGTTCCCGTCAAGCGACCTACACCGGGGCGTTGTGCGTGTGTCCAGCACTGCAACGTATTGCTCCCACCTGATAGTTGGGTTTTCGGCGTAAGTCCTATCTCGGGCCACCGTTGCCGTGTGGTTAAACGCAGTCCGCACCATGGCCTCTGCCCCGCGCGCTGATGTCTGCAAAATCCCTGTCTGTGATCTTGTGCCGCGAAGTTGTCTGGCAACCTCAATTGCCCCTAATCCGTCCTCATAGCCTTGGCGCACAGCCTCACGCACACGCCGCGCCGTACCTTCCGGCAATCCGCGATACCAGTCACGCAAGAGCCTGCCCTGAAATGGCCGCGCATACATTGCCGCCCAAATGTCAGCATCAGAGGCAACTCCTAAATTGCCCTGAATAAGCCCTGTCCGCTCAAGCATGTCTGCCTGCCAGCCACCTTCATACGCACCGAAGTCGCGCAATGTCTGGTCAATATCCTCGATCACAGGCTCATAGCCAGACCGAATCATGCGGTTAAGCTCTGCAAGGAGTGCTTGCAGTTCTCGGCGGGTTAGGTTCTCAAGGTCCGACGCAGCAACCGTGGTGAAGATCTGATTGCCAAGAGGGCGCAGAAGGTCCAGAACCTCCCGCACCGCACGGACTTTCATTCTCTCGATGTAAACGCTGTGGCGCGTTACTGCATCAAACGGAGTTGTCATCGCTTACCACTGGCTGTGTCGGCGCGGCAGGCTCGTTAAACATATCGCCACCTTCCTCAACGATTAAATCCGCCTCATCATCCGCGTCAACATCCTCATCTAGAACGCCACGGCGGCGGGCCTCAGCAATATAGGTTCGCTTGCTGATAACGCTTTGAATATACATATCGCGCACCTGATCCATGCTTAGATGATTTAGCGCGGCATATTCCTTGTTGACGAACACGTCAGTGTCAGCGTCAGGCGTTCCAGCAAGTTCGGCCATCCACCCCATGCAGGTTTCCAGCGTGTCCTTGAGGTTGTCGGCGTAGATAGAAAGGCGGCTGTTTTGCTTCTGCTCGTCAATCGCGTCGCCGGTTGCCGTGTTGCCGCCCGTCTTGGAAATGACAAGCTGCAAGCCCATTGCCTGCATCTGAAACTCAAGGTCTTTCAACTCAATGCGGGCTTTATCAATACCGCTGCCGCTGATTTCAACCCACTCCATGCCCGCCGTGTCGCTGTTTGCAGCGAATGCGTAGCCGGTGGATATAACAAGCTCGCCGGTTTCCTCGGCCTCAACACCCATGTTTTTGAGGAACAACAGCGGAGACAGTGACTTGTGAAGGCATGACGCCTTGTCAGACTGCAAGCGCCAGTGTGCGAGGTTGATTTCGGTCAGGTCTTGCAGCGGTGACGTTGCCACCATAAAGCCTGCGCGCTCGGTGTAGAACGGAGCAACCATGATTTGCGTTTGGTCTGTGGTGTATTCTTCCGCAAGCTCAAAGCCGGTGCCGTCTACGCGCCCCGTTGTCCGGTTTACTAGGCCGCCCTTGCTGCTTGTTGTGGTCCCGCGATAGAGGCGCACACGCACGCGACCTTCAACCAGATCCTGCACGCGGATTTGCAAAAGCGTTTCATCGCTAAACTCATCGCGGTCAGGGTCTTCGACTTCCTCATAATTGCGAAACTGTGTCAGCATGGGAGCATTGTTGATGTTTTCCCACTTCCAGCCTAGAACATCGTCAAGCGGCAAGAATGACATTGAAGGCCGCAGATTCATCGCCTGCGCCTGCCCCCGCGTAACCTCGCCATCGCGGCGCGGCGCATCAACCATGACAAAGCTCACACCGCGCAACATGCCTGCGTTGAAAACGTCATTCGCAAAGTTGGATAGGTCGCGCCCCTCAAGGTCGATGTTGCTTGTGAACTCGGACAGGGGGTTATCCTCAACCGACTTGAGCGCAACCGGCTGCTGAAACACTTTGCCCGCCGCATCCTCAACAAACTTGTTCACGCCATTGAACAGCGATGAGCTTTGCAGGCGCGCATTGTAGTCTTCTGCCGTTTCCTGCGGGAATTGAGGCAGGTATTTGGTCGCCTGCTTGCGCATGTGCGGGCCACCCATATCAACATCAACCACCCGCTGGCTTTCGTTGAGCATGTTTTGCACAGTCGTTGAAACGGTGCTGACGGAATAGGAGGATTGCGCCATGACCGGCCCCTTGTGATTTAACTTGCGACTTTATACCGCACTTGACAGGTTTTTCAAAGGCGCACCACAACCTTGCTTGCCGCTTTTCGCTTCATTAGCGGCACCAAGGCATAACGCAGGGCGTCAATGTAGTGGTTGTTCGCATCGACAATGACCGGCAGAATGTCACCTGACAGACGGTCAATCTTGAAACTGTATAGCCGAAACTCTCGCGCCACTTGCTGGCAATCTGGATGGATAACCACCTTTTCAAACGACTTGATAAATTCCACGCCATCCTCAACGCTACCAGCCCACTTCTTGACGCTCTCCATGCGTGGCAGGTAAGCCGCCGCCTTGTCGCCTTTCTGTGGTCGCTTGAGGTAGCTAATAGACTCAGGCCGCGCGCTGTCTGCTCTGGTTGCGTATTTCTCAAACTCTGGGATTGCACGGCATAGAAAGCCCGCTGTGTCGTCAAGCTCCAGCTTCACCTTGCCCGCCTCATTGCGGATATACAAAACGCGGTCCTTGATGTAGCACCGCACCGCCGCCGTAGGGTCTTGCGCAAAGCCAAAATCAAGCCCCTGATAAGGCCCGTCAAAGCTGCCATCTGGCTCGAACTCATCCACAACGAACTTTCCGCCAAACACTTGAGCCTCTGTCAGCGTCAGGAAAGCGCCCTCCCAAACGTGGTCATAAGTGTCTGGCCTCAGACGTTGGTCGTCTAGCCGCTCTGCCTCTAGGCCGCTCTGCTTCCACCATGGATTGTCCCGCCAGTTGATTGTGGTCACAATGCAGTTAGTTGGCGACGTCTCCACAAAGCGCTTATGCGTTGCGCTCTCTGGGCTTTCGGGGTTGTAGGTCAGCCAGTTTTCCAAATCCGTGCCGCCGCGAATAGTCGGGATTAGCTTGCGCCATGCCGGTTCGCTTACGCCTTCGGCTTCATCGGTCCAGTTTAGCAGGATGTTGGCTTTTGACTTAATGCTGTCCAGGTTATGCCGCAGACCAGCAAAGGCATAGGAGACACGCCGGTTCTTAGTCCTGACGTATTTCTCCCCAATGTCGTAATAGTCATTCAGCCAATCAACTGACTTGATGGCGGTCTTGATTTCCTCAAGGCTGCTTTCCTCAAGGCTGTTGAGGTGTTCACGGCTGGCAAGCAAAACACCTTCCCGCCCCGCTTCTGCGAACCTATAGCCGTATATGGCAGACATGAGCGCAGCGCCGCGCGTCTTACCTGATCCACGGCCACCTTTGAAAACGCGATGCTTGGCAGGCTGTAGAAAGTTGGCCTGCATTTTGGGCGGGAGCTTAATCTGTGCTTTGGTCATCCGGCACCGGCTCGGCCACCAGTTCAATCACGGTTGGCTTGGGTGCCATACTGCCATCATCTGAACGGTGATTAATGTCCTGACTGGGCGTGCCGTGCGCTCTGTCTTCGCTATCTTTGATGAGCTTTAATGTCGCCGGATTGAGTATCAACTCAAGATCCATTGCGCTCATTTGATCGCCGCCGACCTTATCCTGTAGGCAGGAAAGTGCTTTAAGCCTCAAGTTTGCCGCGATTTTGGCCGCTTCTACATTGGCCGCTTGCTCTTCCTTGCTGCGCCCTGACGGGTTGCCCGACTGACCCTTTTTAAATCGCGTTGCCGGTGACGGGTTAGGATTTCCCTTTGGCATATGCTATCCTTCTCGCTGGCTTTCGCCTATCGCTGCAAGCTGTTGCCTGCTTGGGTAGCATACACCTAAAAGGCTGGTCGCACAATGTTAGCTGGTCGTTTGCCTGCCCCAAGCTGGCTTAACGCCCACCCAGTGCTGGCTTGGGGTTACAAATGCTTTAGGGCGACCTCAATGGCCTTAGCCAGATTTGACCCATCATAAACAGTAAGTCCTGGTCCGTTAATTTGCGCCAATCGTTTCTGGGACTCGCGCCTGTCAATTTTTCCCTGTCGCCTCAGTGCGGCAAGCTTTTGCAAGGCAGCCGTCTTCTCTGCATCCTTTTCTTTGTGCGCCAAGAACCTTTCAAACTCTTTTTTGGCGTCATCCAAATTCATATCACCCCTCCTCCCTATCTAGTTCAGCAATGAGAGCGCGAGCAATCCGAACAGTTCTAGCCGCCAAATATTCAGCACCAAAAGACATTCCGAATGGTTCTGCTTGTTCGTTAGCCAGAAGCCCCTGCATCGCAGCGGTAGCAATGTGCTCTAGGCGGTCTTTGTCGCTTTGCGTATTCATCTCGTCTCTCCTATTTCAATGCGCTGAGAATGCGGCGTTCATAGTCGGCTTGGGCTGCGGTTTTGGCTTCTTTCAGGGTCTCATGGCGGCGCATTGTAGTGTATTCATTCACCCACAACTGTTCCGGCCCCCAAAATTTGATATTGTAGCGACTATCTGTTTCACACTTAGAACCTGCCGGATAATCAGACCACTCCAAAGGTTTTACAGTAGGTGCGGCGCGGGCGAGGTCTGCGCGGATGTATTCTGTATTTCCTACACCCAAATCAACTTTGTCAAAGTCATGCCCTTCTGGGTCTGCCCAAATCCGTTCCGGTGTATCCTCACTCATATCCGATGCCCCTTAAAAAGCCTACCTTTACGCTGAGACCAGCTAAGTTTGTGATAGCGTTGCCTGTCTTTAGGCTTGCTTCGTTTTTGCCAAAGTTTTTTGTTTTTGCGTCTGGGCGTGCACCTCTCAACCTCCTCACGCATTTTATCCGCAGTCGGGGTCAAGGGAAGTGGAGCGGGCGGCATGTTGTGACCAATTCCAGCAAGAGCCGCAGAAGCTGCCGCTGCAATAAGAAGCTTCCTCATGTGTCGTCTCCGATGACTTCGTGGACGTGGATTGCCTCAAATCCATCTTTCTCCATTGCTTTTGCCATTTCCTCATCATCCGTCCAATTCGGACCAATCAGCCACCATTCACGCGGCTCCTTGTGTTCCTTGGTTACGCGGAAGGCGACAACAGGAAAATCCCCACCCCAAGATACCGCACTTGCAGCCATTTCTGGAGTGTGATCTTTTGCCCCTCCTACCGGCAAAACCGCAACCATGCTTTTAGGGTGAACAGGGCATTCGCCGCCGGTCCATGGGTGCCAAAATCCGTCATTGTAGTTTGTGTCTGTCATGTGTTCTCTCCTTTTCCCAACTTGATACGCAGGCGCGCGGCTTCCCGAATTTTCTTCTTGCGGTCAGTCTCCAAGAAATCAATCAGCCTTTCGTTTTGCTTAATCTCATGTCGCAGCATTGCATTCGCGTGACTTAATTCAATAATGCGCGTCCGCAACACTGGTGTATCAAAAAAGCGCTTAATCGCTTCAATCATAACATCTCTCCTTTTACCTTACCCTACCACACCAGCACAGCAATTGCCTGTGGTGTGTTGTCGCAGGTGGGGGATTTGCTGAGAAAAGGCCAGGAAAGAAAAAGACCCCGCCGGAGAGAGCCAGCGAGGTCAAGTGATCAACAGGGAAGTTGAAAGCGTGAGGCAGTAAATGAGTAGTCACGCAGTGTTATTATCGCCGCGAGTGGCTTTGGCGTCAAGTGTTCTGTGTGTCTGGCGGGGTGTCTAGGGGCTTCCATGCGTCTGGAATACCAAAGATTGCGTTTCGGTGAGCGCACCACCATTCCCCATCTTCAGGGTCAAGGATGGCAATCCGATGCTCACCCAAGCATGAAACCAAAACAGGTTCATCCCTCGGCGCGTTCTCCATGTCTGTGCGCCATTCGTGGGCCTCTAGGGCGTCTGCTGCGTCTAGCAGGGCTGCGCCAATATCATCGTCATCAAGACCCTCTTGATAAATCTCTGCGCCAGACCGGCATCGTTTTATCAAATCCGCATTGCTCACCACTTCTTCCCCCCTGCTTGTGCGCGGTTCTCGCGCTTGTGGTCCGCTCTCTGGGCGTTGTATGCCCGCTTCTCTTCAATAATTTCCAGCAAAGGAATGCGCTTGTATTTGCAAAGAGTGATGATGCGGAATAACGCTACATCCATCCCCTTTACATAAACAGACCTCGCAACAATATCCAAACGCTCTAAGTCATTTCGCATCCTATCCCAAAACTGGCTCCAATACCCCGCACCATTACCATTTCGTGCTGCATCCTTAAAATTCAAATTGATTTCACACGCCCCCGCCAGATCAAGAATGCGTATCGCAGCGTCAGCAAGCTCAACGTCCAGCATTTTGCGGTGTGGCAGGTGGTCGTCCATCAAGTCCTTGCGCGCGCCCTCTGCGCCCTCTGCAAGCTCTGTGACAATCAACATGCGGGCGGTGTTGTAGCGGTCTTTGCGGTTGGGCCATTCGTCCCACCATCCCGCATCAACGTTTGCCTGGTGAATGCTTTGCGCTAGTGCGTTCCAGTCAGTCACTTACCCGCTCCATAGCTGCCTTGTAAAGGTCTTTGACCGCCTCTTGCTCGGCCACGTCGTTGGGGTCTTTTTTGCGCTCGCGGATGATTTCCTTAATCACCTTTACGTCATAGCCACGCCCCTTGAGTTCAGAAAACCGCTCCTTGATAAGCTCGGCTGTTTGCGCGCGCTCTGCCTCAAGCCCTTCAATAGCCTCAATGGCTGCTGTCAGTTCTGCACCGTTTGTCATTTTTCTCTCTCCCTTAGTAAAATGCGCTAAGAATAGCTGCGGTAGTCAAAGCCGCGCCAGTTCCCGCAATTGCTGCATCCTGTGCCGCCTTGGCGCCACGAAACCCGCGCTCAACGCATTGGGTGTATTCCGCGCTGCCCTTGGCATATCCGATTTGGTCACACTGCCCGTGCGCTTGCTGGATCATTTCCGCATCTGTGCAAGCTGCCAGGGTGGCCGCGCCGATGATTGCTGTGATTGTCTTATGCATTGTCGTATTCCTCAACTTTCGCCTTGATGATTGCCGCACCCTCTGCGGTAAGAGTGATTGTGTTTCCGTCCTTGGTGATAAAACCTGCCTTCCTTGCCAGAGACACCGCTGGCGCTGCCGATGCTTCGGAAAAGCCCATTGCGACCATTTCCGCCTTCACCTCGTCAATTGTAGAATGTTCGCCTTCGTCGCCGTATGGCGCAACAGCGCGGCGCACAGGTTCAAGCGTACCATTGCCCCAAGGCATTAGGCCGCGCAGCTTGTGAAAGTGAACCTCGTCTTGAAGCTCTTCGATCCGCGAATTGTCCTCCGGCGCGTCCTGCGATTGGCTTTCCTTGAGCGCCATCGCCTTTGCCATGTAGGGCGTGGACCCGCTCATGTCGTTGTTGTTTCGGTCTAGCACCATGTCAAACACGCTGCCCGCTGTGCTCTCATCCCATCCAAGCGTTTTGACGATGCTTGCGGGAATATAGACCCCATGGCCCCCCTGCGTCATACCAAACGCAAAAGATGGCACATTGTCCTGTTGGCTGCGGCCAACCTTAGTGACTGTAACTTGATTGTTCATGGCTTTCCTTTCGTGTGTTTATTTAATCTTAGCCCTGTCGGCTAAAAGAGAATGCGTCAGCTTTGGAAGGTTTTTGTGTACTCCCTCTCCTGAAATAGAAACTTGTTTGTCTTTGTGTTGAACCACGCCCAGCCGTATCGGTAGGGGCGGCGGATGATGTGGGGAGGGTGGGTCACGCTTCAAACCCGTCATCAAAGCCAAGGCCAGACGCGGCGGATTCGCAGTCGTCAGCGATGCAATACCCATCGCATTCTGCGTTATCATAAAAATGCATCGCATCAGGGCAATTCTCACGAATGACTTTTGCTGCAATGAAAAGCATTTCAGTTGCCCGTTCTAACTCTTTATTTTCCATATCTCTCTCCTTATGGGTTGGGCGCGTCCTGCGGCGAACCATATCATTCGCCCTCACTTCTGGCGGGTGCAAGATCCGCGCCCATGTAGATAGCCCCAACCGGATCATCCGGCAGTTTCCCCAAACAACGCGACTTTATGAAAAAAGAAGCTGGGGCTATCCGCAAAGAAGCGGTGTCACCGGCCAGCTTGCCAGCCGGTAACTTTGGCTTAGATACTGATCACCTCCTTGGGGTTCTGTATCATCGTGTTTCACTCACGTTGCCGTTATTGGCATGTTTAGATTAGCCCGATAGGCTGCTCGCCTCAATGCGGCGAGGTGTCGCAGTCTGGTTTCATGTAGATGTGAGATCCGCGCGGGCCGTTTTCGCGAATAAGAACGCCTTCCGCAATCAGCTTCTTGACGTACTTCAAAATATAAGACTTGCTGCCAGTAAAATTTGCGGTCAACTCGGAAAGGCTGGCGCTACCGTCTCCGATGTAATCCACAATATCGTCAAGCTTTCTTTTGACTTTCTGCTTGTGAGGGGTCAGGTGCTCCTCTGTACCTGTCTGTCTCGTCATCACCTCATGCACTTTGTATTTCTCCGCAAGCTGGGGGAACTTGAATGCGTTAGCCTCAAGGAATCGAATTTCCTCAAGGGTCAGCGCGCTCCCGTCAAGCGGCATGTGCGTGGCCTTGCGAACCTCAAACTCCTGGCCTGCGTATTTGTCGGGGTGTTGGGCGTTGGCTGTGAACTGTGATTGCAACAATGGTTCTCTCCTATTTGTGTCGTTTTGCGTGGCACGTTGCGCAAAGCCAATCGACTTCTAAGGGCTTAGAGTAGTCCTCGTGGTGGCCGTGTATTCGGCCTCCAGCGCCGCACTCTTGGCAGACGTCTGGCTTTTCCACATCACCGCGCTTAATGGCGCTTCCTAGCAAAACGTGCGCGGCCCTTTTTTCTGGGTTAGCCTCAAGCCACTTCTTGCGCGCCCTACCCATTGCGGCCTTTCCTGCATCGGTTTTTTGGTATCGCCTATGTCTTTGTTTTACCTTCGGGTCATTCTGGAACCTGTCAGCGTCGTATTTTCTGTAATACTCCGCGTTTTCCTTTCGGTTTTCCCGAACCTTTGCCTTGTGGCATTCCTTGCAGCGAGAAGTGACGCCCTTATAGAACTCCGACTTCTCGCTATCCGTTCCGCATATGTTGCATGTGTATGTCATACAGCAAGCATACGCGCTCAAAATGGTATGTTCAAGATATTCCGTTAGAACGGTATTTCCGAGTCATCCCCAAGGTCGGCATTGTTTCCAGCATACTGCGACTGCCCATATCCCCCGCCTTGTTCGTAGCCACCGCCCTGCTGGCCTACGTCGCCGCCTGCGCTGTCAAGCATGGTCAGCACGCCGTCAAAGCCCTGAAGCACAACCTCTGTGCTGTAGCGGTCTTGCCCGCTCTGGTCCTGCCATTTGCGGGTTTGCAATTTGCCTTCGATGTAAACCTTGGAGCCTTTGCGCAGATACTGCTCTGCGATGCGCACAAGGTGTTCATTGAAAATCGCCACCGATACCCATTCTGTGCGCTCTTTTCGCTCACCCGAACTCTTGTCCTTCCATTTCTCGGTGCAGGCAATTCGCAGATTGCAAACCTTGCCCCCATTCTGAAAGCTTCGAACCTCTGGGTCGCGCCCTAAGTGGCCAATGAACAGGCATTTATTCAACATCTCGTGTGTTCCTTGTGTTTGTGGTGTGGGGGTTAGGTGGATTACTCCACCAAGTCCGCCTCTTCCTTGTAAAAGTCACCCAGATCAAGCCCTTTCGAACATTGGTGACACAGAGACGCATGTGGTGGGTTTTCATTCAAAGCCATATCAATTGCAGCGCCTTCGGTTTCCGCCTCAAACTCGCCAAGGCAAACTGATGCCGTCGCCAGTGAATAAATTCGATACTTCGGCACAATCTCTCTCCTTCGTGTGTGGCCCTATACTGGGCGGTTTGTGGTTGCTGGGGAATGCGGCAGGGTGTCGCGCCCCTATGTGTGTTGCGCCAGTGTGGCGTTGGGTGCTGGTCGCGTGTGTCGCGGTCCTGATTTGCAAAGCATAATCCTAACAGCCCCAATCGGTTTCTTAGCCTGTATCGCTCGCCGCATTTGGGCAATCTCTTGCGCATACTCAGGGTCTTTTTTAATGCGCTTTTTGACCTGAGAAATGCTGTGAATGACCGTTGTGTGATCTCGGTTGATATGTTCACCAATTAACGTGACGCTGCAATCCGTTAGCTCCCTTGCTAAAAAGGTGAACTCCTGTCTGGGGTAAACGAAGTCCCTCGTGCGCTTATATCCCTGCATTCGCGTAATGGATAAATCGCGAAACCTGCTAACCTCTGAAATGACGTCATCCAGCTTTATCACAGCACTCCTACCTTTCTGCATTCGTCTTCTGTCACAAGGCCATCTGCAATGAGAGTGCGGGCCTTGGTGGGGGTTATGTTTGTGCAGAGAAAGCGCTTGCCCGACTTGATGTTTTTAGCTGCCATCTGGCGCGGATCGTATGCGGCCTTTTCCTGACGGCGCTTCATCTTCTCAGCAATCACTTCCTCTTCATAGTGACCGCCGTTTAGAAACGTGGACACATGCAAGCCCAGCGCGCCGAAACGCTCCTCTGGCGTTAGCGTGTAGAACACGGGCGCGCGCTCTGCGGCTAGGGACTGCTCCTGCGGTGTGAGCTTGCGCCACGCCTTCTCTGCGTTCTTCTTGCTGCCCTTGGTTACGCCCTTGCTGGGGATGCTGGCCCAGAACTCTGCAAAGGTGGTGTCAGGCTCTTGCTGGTCTGGCATTGGCTGCCCACATGTTGGACATGTGCATTGAAAGAGGTCATTCATTTCCAAAGCACCACTTCTCTATGGATTCATCCCTCTCTGACACCATTTGCTTGTGGTAATCTTCGTCAAAAGCACTCATCAAAAAATCATGCAAAAGCAAATTTTCGGAAATAGAATAACCGCTCTTCATGCTTTGCAACTTATCCAAAACGTGCCCTCTTGAAGATTTGGTGCCGTCATTGAATGCTGCTGACACCGCCCACTGTGGAACAATTTGCAACTCACTCACAATCTCTCTCCTTCGTTACTCTCTCCCCATCCTGCATGGCTTGGGGTGGGTGGGGAAGTTGACAAAATGTCGCGGGGGTTAGGGCATCTTTAACTCTGTGTATCGGAATATTTCTGGCTTTCGTGCCGTCCGACACAAACTTGACGCTAATCCTAGACCCGCATCGGCTCACGCCAATTACTTCCGCAAGCTCTCCAAGATAAATAACCTTAGCTCCGATCATCCGTCTTTCCTTCCATTAGATACACTTCCCCCTTTTCCTGCCGTGGAGATAGCCACCTACCTTAACCACGGGGGCAGACCACGCCCAGCTTTCGCCCAGTACTCATTTCCTTTGGCTCTCGCCCTGCTGGTTTCCCAACACCTGCCAAGGTCTTTTCCAGGCGACCTTACCAAAAAACGCCATATTGGGGGTCAAATTCCAACACAGGCGCAAAATTTGGCGCTTTACCTTCCGAGGGTTGCTCGTTCAACTCCACGGCCACGGGGTACAAAGGGAAGCATTGCCCGCGATTTGTTTTTGCTCATTTGCTTAGAACAGTGAGCCGTCTGCCATACGCTTTCTTTCCAAGCGCCAAAAGTCAGAACGGTTCTTGCAACGTGCCTGCAAGTGCAGTATATTTGCTAACGAAATCACATGGAACCGTTCAAAGTTTGTGATTTCCAAGGCGGCGCTTCCCTAACCGGATCGCCGCCGCTTTCTTTTGTAAGCCATTTCCCCAGCAAATCCAACAGAGAGTTTGCAAACTGTGCAAAGTGGATTCTGCTAACCTGCAAACCCACCCCTGCGACACACACCCTACAACGCAACCCCCGTTTCTTCCTTGAACCTATTGCGCAGAAGAATGTGGGATATGCCAACAACCACACCACCGCCAGGACAAGGCTCAATGCGCGCTGCATGGTCTTCCATGTTCTGCCCGCACTTCTTGCAGAACATGGTTTTAACGTCGATCAGGTGGGCGTGTGCGTCGGGGTCAGTCATGTGATTCACTGTTTTGCTTGAGTTCTTTTATTGCAGCTTCTCTTGCCTCGTCTGTTGGCTCATGGGCAATGGCAACCGTCATGCCGCCAATATTTGCAGTTGTGACGTGCTGCCCGCGCTCAATCGCGGCTGCAATTTTCCATTCGAGTTCATTCATGTGATTTCTCCGCGATGCTCAAGCACAACAGTTTGCGGCTGCGTAAATTCAATAAGCACGTATCCAGCTTTGGTTTTGTCAGACGGGCCTCGACGAATGGACATGGACCACTCATAGTCATCCACGCCCAGCGCCATAGCGATACCGTCTAAGCCGTACTTGATGGCCCCAAGCATTCCGTCGAGATCCCGCTTACGCTTATCAGGTGGGAAAAACGTTATGTCCAGGTGATGCAGTGAAGGATCAATCTTGGCATTCTTTGCCAGCGCCCAGCACGTTGACCGATACCGCTTGCGGATTGCCCCTGTGTGGCGTCGGTCTGTGCGTGTGTTGGGGTGTAGCTTTTTGTCCGGCCATGGAATTGAAACGGTGTTCATTGCTGCCCTCCCTCCCAATGGTCCTGCAATACCTCATCAAGAAGTTGACAACATTCTGCCAGCATGTAGGCGCGTATTTCTGTGTTGTGCACGTCAACCGGAACACCGCAATTATCCATGACCCAATCAACTAGGTGGCTGCATTCATGGATTCGGGTGTATTGGTTGGCATCTTTCCCAATATACAGGTAGAAATAAACCGTCCCATCATCTACGGTTTCCTTGATGCACATGCCGTAAGACGCAGGATTTAGCCCCTCAATCGCTGAGAAACCAAGCGTTTTTGTGTGGTGCTTCTGTAGCTTCTTCAAGCTATCAAAAACCGCAACTTGCGTGTTGAATATTCCGATTTCAAAAACACCAATTGGCTCAGACATCTTGCCGCCCCTCCAATGCAAACAGGATTCGACGCAGCATGTCATTTGTTGGAAGCCAATATCCACCGCTCTCGATGTTTATTGCGGCCCTAAGAACCGCAACATTTCGTGCCGTATACAGGGGCTTATCAGTTTTATTAGCTTCTCTCATTCTCTCGCCCCTCTATCTCTCTGCGGCACTGGCGGTCTAGCTCAAAGCTGGATGGTGCGCGGGTGTTCCAAGCTTCGATGTTATGAGGCCAAACTCCAATCGCTTGAACGACACAACCATTATGGGGATGGTAATAAAAAAACTCCCCAGCGCCATCGGTATTGCTTCGTGACCCGCCTTCTAGTTTCGCGTCGCAAAATGGACATCTTTTTACCACAACACCCATCTCACACCCCCAACTCTAGGCAGCGGTCAGTTGCCCGACGAACGCGCTTGGCGGCTTTGTGCTGGCGTTGGGTGTTGCGGCTTTCCACGGCCTGCATGTACGCAAGGCAGGCCCCCTCACGCTCTGCAATGGCTTCGACCTTGGTCAGCATGTCCCGTTGCTCTGCGCGCTTTCGCGCTGCGGTTACGTCAAGCACTTGTGGGGGAGGGGTGGGTTTGCGGGTGAAGAGGTTCAGAAGGCGGCGCATAGCATCACCCCCAACCCCAGGCCAGCAACCACCAGCATTGCCATTACAGCCACGCCGCAGCAAAAGGCGGCGTCTAGTTCGCTTGCGTTGTCCATGTGGTCAGTCATTGGTGCTCTCCAATTCTGGCATCAAATCTGAATGCATTGGGCAATAGAAATCTGGGTGCGGGTGCAAAGTCGCACTGTAAGATGACCCATCCATGACGCCAGCTAAGTGCTCTTTATATTCCGGCTTTAGCGTCAAATTTTCATAGTCCTCATCCCAAGCAGTCATTTCGTACGTCATTTCGACAAGATTACATACGCCAAAACCATGCGGTCTATCCCATTCGTCAGAACTTGCCGAAAAATGGGCGCACGCTTTGCACTTTGGATGGTCTATCATTGCATATCCTTTCGCGCAGCTTCCAAAAGCTTCATGCGTCCATATGCTCCAGGTCGTAGGCCGCTTTTCTTTGCTGCCTGTTCAATCACCTCTTTCTCGCTATCGCTAAGAATAAGGCGAATTTGCTCTGTTCGTTTGTCATCCATAGTCAAACCATATCATGCAAATAAATTGCACGCAAGGGGTTTACTTTGTGCAATGCCTGATTTACATTCAACCCAAGCAAGGAGAGACACATGTGTGTAAAATGCAAGGGTACTGGAATTGTTTACGAGGGAACAGGCCATCAAATGACGGGCTATCCATTCGCAGAAAAAACAGCCGCAGTGAATTGTCCAAACGGTTGCAAGGGGCTGTCACTGACTGAGCTTTTGCAGCGCCGTAAACGCAACAGAGAATGGCGCGACATGTGCCACTTGCGCGCGCCTGTCAGTAAGTGCGACTGGCATCACTGCACAGCGGACTTCGGATTGACCGCACGTATGGATAGAGCCTTTGCACGTATCTGCAAGGCGTCACCAGTTTTAACAGAGGAAGGGAAGTTGAAATGAGTGGACACACAAAAGGCCCTTGGGTTGTTAGCGCCAAAGGAATTGGCGGTGCAACAGTTAGTGAAGATGTAAATCGGAAAAACCACATTGCGTGCCTAGTCAACAAAGAAGACGCCCACCTAATAGCCGCAGCGCCAGAACTGCTTGAGGCTCTGGAATTGGCTTTAGATGCTATAAAATGGTGGGAAAATGAGCACTCATGCTGCGCGGGAGCAACAGATGATTCAATCGAAAAAATCTCATCGGCAATCGCCAAAGCCAAAGGAGAGAACCAATGACCGACGACCAACACAAAACCGCAATGTTTATCATCAACTGGCTGTCCTGCATTGCAGCGCTTGTTGTGATCTTCCTCTACGCAATCAACGTCACAGAGACAGCGCGGAAGAATGCGCATGATTGGACTGTTGCGCAGGAGATGGGGCAGTGAGTGTTAATGCGCTAAAGGAGTTGGCGGGGCGCGTGGAATCTGGAAACTTCTACGGCTTCAATGAATTTGCCACATGCTGGGAGAATGCGCTTGGCATCTACACACCAAATACAGCGGGATACACCTGCGGGTATAACGCCTATAAAGGCTCCCTAGACGCCGCCAAGGCGCTGCATGAGGCTGTGCTGCCGGAATGGGGTTGGGTTTGGTCCAATAGAGGTAAAGGCCATGTCACCCCAAACAGCGGCAAATATAGCCGACTAGCACAAACAGCCGAAAATGATGACCCCGCCCGCGCGTGGTTGCTGGCTATCCTCAAAGCTCTCATTGCACAGGAGATGGGGCAGTGAAGGCTGTGTGGGTGTTTATGTTTGGGGTGTTAATTTCAGCCGCTATAATTGATCGAGCCTGCCAACACAAAACTCAGGACAGATGCACATTCGGAGTGCCGAACCCTACCAACCAACCGAAAGGAGCTGACCAATGAATGCACCAGCTACAATGAGACATCAGGGCTTATTCGCCATCAAGGAAGATGTTTTGCGCGAAATCCGCACCATGACCGATGAGCAGTTTGAAGCGTGGCTTGCTGACTTTGAGACTGACCCGATCCGCAAGAACCACCTCAACCTTGGAACTGGCGGCGCGCACCCGTTCCGCCCGCGTCGTCGTGTCGCATAGCATAAGCCCCGCGCTCGGTGGATAATGCAGGGAAAGAAACGGAGGAAGTTTGATGGACTACGTAGAAGAAACCCGCCAGAAAATCCAAGGCCACATTGACCGCGCCAAGCACCTGCTTCGCGTTAAGCTCATTCCAGAGTGGCGCAACGAGCACCTGCCAGGGATGCGCCAATACCGCCGTATGCTTGTGCAAAAGGTCATCAAGGATATTCGCTATGACCGGCTGAACCTTGCGGATTGGGAGGCTATGGGGTGATGAAGTTTGTCAGGGAGGGGGAATTAATCAAAGCCCTAAATACCCTCATGGAGACTGTTCGAAATAAATTCTATGGAGTCGATGAAGAGATCGAAGAACTGCATGGTGAAATCAAAGATATTCGCGCGCAGATCAAAACGCTAAAGTCAGAATTGGACACAGAGCGCCGACTGCGCCAAGGTCGCCACCTAAGATAACTGCGACAACTGACCACATACCACCCCCACCCCATTCTGATACTGTGGGGAAAGACAGAATGGAGATAACAATGACAGCCGACAACATGAAGATTTGGGATGCGGTAGGCAAGACAGACCCAAAGCACACAAAGCACGTTAACCAGCGTGGCGGGTTTACCTCAGTAAATGCTAACTCTCAGATCATGGAGGCAACGCGCCAGTTTGGGCCAATCGGTGTTGGCTGGGGATACACCACGGAAGACCTGTCGGTTCATAACGGAGTTGTTATTGTCAGCGTAACGCTGTGGCATGGATCGCGCGATAATGTGTTTGGGCCAATGCCAGGTTGCGCGGAGATGTTCGGAAAGCGCACTGACACGGACGCACCCAAAAAAGCCACCACCGACGCAATCACAAAGCTTCTTTCTCAGCTTGGTTTCAATGCCGACATTTTCCTTGGTATGTGGGATGACAACAAGTACGTGCAACAGCGCATTGAAGAAACGAAAGAGAAGAAACCAGAGCCAACCGGAGCGGAACTTCGCGACAAACTCAAAGCGTGGATGAACGCGCCCAAGACAACGCCGGAAGACGTGCGCAACGCATGGCAGAGCAATGACAACTTTAAGGCCAAGCTCGCCAGCCTTCCCCAGCCAATGCAGCACGAACTGCGCGCAGAGGCAGAGAGGATTTGCCCAGACCTCAAGGAGGCCGCATGATTGGCGCAGTAAGCTCCCTTGTGCTTGACGTAGAGGCCCAGCGCGATAGCGACAACCCCATGTCCCTAGAGGAGTGTGCGGTTGTCGTGGCCCGCGACTACGGCATATCTGCGCGGGATCTGCTGGCGGCTTATGAAGACTATTTGCGGGGTGATCTGCATGGCGACTGAGACCCGAGTTGTGAAGACGGAAGAGGATCGTGAAAGGCTGGTGAAATACATCAACTTTCGCGGCCTTCCTTTTACGGCTGCGATTGCGGACGGGGTGAAGCGTACAAACCCGCAGAACGCCTTGGTTCACAAGTGGTTTGCAGAGATAGCTAGTCACATGGGGGACCGGACAGCCGAAGAGGTGAAGGCGCATTGCAATCTGACATATGGCTTGGACATAATGATGCGTGACCCAGATTGGTCTAGCGCGTTTGAATACATCTTTCAAAGCCTATCACACGCCGCCAAGCTCAAAGCCATTCGCGTTTTGGACATACCGTTTACCCGCAAGATGCGCGTGCCAGAGTTGAAAGAATACATGGACCAGATGATGCGGGACTATCGGGAAATGGGGATTTTCCTTACTGATCCAGAATTGCGCGGATACGACCAATGAAACGCACCCCACTAAAGCGAGGCAAGCCGCTGCGCGCCAAAACTCGCATGAAGCAACGCAGCGACAAGCGCAAGGCATACCGCGCCAGTGACGAAGGCAAAGCGGCCACGGCATACTTACAGGCCGTCAAGCGCCTTCCCTGCGCTGTGTGTAGCGCTCCGCCACCGTCAGACGCACACCACGTCATTTGCGATAGGTTTGGTACGCGCAAGTCGAGCGATTGGGACGCTATACCTCTGTGCAAGAAACACCACCAGGATGGACCGGAAGCCATACATAACGGAAAGGCAAGCTGGGTTGCGCTGCATGGGCCGGATTGGGAATACATCGATCAAACGCAATTGCAGATATTAGGAGAAGTGAGGGATGTTTGACGCCAACGTTAGGAACAATCAAAGCATTTCGTTTAACTCAGTTGCTGGAACTATTGTGAAAAGTTGCGAGGAAAGCAGATTTGTTCGCTTTCACATGAATTCCGAACTGGCTGAACGGATATTTTCGACGACTAAGCCGAAAATATCTTCTGACTGGAATGCTCAGGAGATTGTTGTTTTGCAAGTAATGCTATGCGGAGGTGAGCAGTTTTTAGTTGAGTATATGTATAAAGACGACGCACCTGCGACAAAATGACCAATCCCCCCACCCCTACAGTGTGGGTTAGGGTGAATCTACACCGGCGGCACATCAGACTAGCCGCCACCCCGCGCCGCACTCTCCTCCCACATAGCGGCGCGGGGCTTTTGAAAACAAGGGAATGAGCGCAAACGAAAGGAGTCCTTGGGTGTCGCTCAAGGTTGGGCTTCCCCCAGGAACAGACAGAGCCGCGCCAAATGGCAATGTCGCACCGCCCTTGTTTTCTAAGGCCCATTACAGGAGAGAGAGTATGATTGGTGAAAGAATAGAGATTCCATCAGGTGGAGCGTATTTTTACGCCAGCAATGTGAAATTTCACATAAGCATTGACGGCGAAAGAATTATCATCAGGTGCGTAGAAACTCCAGATGCGCGAGGTGAAAGATTGTTCACTCACCAACCCGCTGGAAATGTAATTTTTTTGGAAGCGCAATAGGAGCCAGGGGCATGACCGATACACCACCAATCAAAATCGCAACCATCAAGATTGGCGCTTATGCTTCTGTGCAGGGGCCAGTTAAGGAAACGCTACCCTGCGGCCAAGTACGCATTCGGGTAGGGAAGCAGACATATACGGGTAAGCCGGTAGCCGCCGCAATTCGCGCCAGGGAGGGTGAGTGAATGGAAGCCTTGACATATATTATAAAGCTTATCGCCATTCTCGTATGGGACACGCTTGCATTTTTTATGCTGTATTTGGTCACATATGGCTTGGCGGTTGCTTATTTGGAAGCGTCATCCTCAATAAACGTAGCTTGGATTGGCGTAGCGGTTGGGGTGTCAACTTGCATTAAGGCTGATTTGTGCAAATGGTATGAGGAGTGAGGGCTTTACGCCCCCTCCCTATGCATCGTCATCAGTATTAGTCAGAGCCTGGGCGCATTCACGGTCCCATGTCAGGTTGGTGCGGTAGTCGCGCGCAAGGTTCCATGGGGCGTTAGCAGAGCGCCAGTCAATCTCAGCTTGGGAAAATTTGCGCGGCTCTTCAACGTCGCAAAAAAGCGCTTCCTCAATTACCGGTTTCGGCTCCGTCTGGCCGCAGCCAATGAGGGGGAACGTCAAAATCGTTAGGGTCATTAACAGTCGCATCGCTTTGCATGTCCTCTGTTATGTTTGATAGGCGCGCACCGCATGTCATCAAGTCGTTGTGCAGCGCCGTCACGCGGGCCTCTAGGGCGGCGTTAGTGTTCACCAGCCCAAACACCCAGAAGCACACCCACGCGACCCCAGCAAGCAGCAGAGCGGCGGGAATGTATCGAATTGCAAATAGGCCCATTACAAGATGCCCCGCTTTTGCTTTTTGATGCGGCTATAAAGAATGTAGCCAAGGCACATCAAGCCAGCGGCCACCAAACCAACCGTGATGACGTTTTGCGCAAATGCGTTGTCAGTCACAAGCGCCGGAACCGTCTGGCTACACACAGTTGTTGCCGCCGCGCCGATTGCTGCTTTGTTGGTTCCGCTCTCAAGCACCTTGTCGGTCTTGGGTTTGGTCTCGTTCAGCCATGGTTTGACTTGGAAGCCAGGGCAGGCTTTGGCCGCGTATTGGTTGTGACCCGTCACCTTTGTGATGCTCTGGTATTCAAATTGCAGCTTGCCGATTAGCTTGCGCAGAGATGCCATTTGCTCTGCGGTGTAGTGGTCATACGGGCTGTCATTCTCAGACGACCCAAAGCCGCCCAGAAGGCAAACACCAACAGTGCCTTTGTTGTGGCCTTTGACGTGCGCCCCGTCGCGCTCCATGGTGCGTCCTGCTGCAACCGTGCCGTCACGGTCAATGATCCAGTGATAGCCAATGTCAGACCATCCGTTGTCATCCATGTGCCAGCGCTTAATTTCGGCTACCTTTGCCGCAGTCGATTGCCCCTGCATCCAATCGTCACGCGTTGCGCTGCAATGGATAATGATTTCTGTCAGGTGTCTCATGCGACCTCCTTAATCTCATCAACCGGCAATCCGTCGCGCAGGGCTTTTTCCCACTGCGCCGCCTGATCAAGCATCGCCTTCACTTGCTCACGCTGAAAGCTGCGCGGGTGCGCGGCCTCAAGCTCTTTCACTGCTGCCTTAATCTTGTTTGCAAACTGCATTATGCCTCCAACTCCTTCCGCGCCTTAGCCATAGCCAAGTCATGGATTTCCTGTTTTCGCTTGTCGTCACGACGCCGGAAAATGAAATTCATGATAAACGTCAACACAAGGATTGCACAGCCGATAAGGGCAATCCAGTCAATCGACCAAACCCAACCAGCCCCAAGCATCGAAGCACTAGTAACTCCTGCACCTTTTATTGCAGGTTCAACATAGGAGTTTGTCATTTTGTCGCTTCCTTCAAACGGTATAAAACCCCTGCCAACAAATGCACACAAAACAAAACGAAAAACGGTGCTGACCTTTCCAAATCAAACACCAATTCGGAAAGGCCAGCCTGTTTTTCTGTAAACGAATAAAGCGTGCCACCCGTTCCGTAGACAACCACAAACAAAAAGTCCTCTACCGTGTCAAAGCCGTTCCATTTGTCTAGGAAGATCTCCTTTGATGCATAGATGAAAGCGATGACAAAAAACACGTGCATTTTATACGGTATTTCACCGTCAACCATAAACGCGCCGTAACTAATCAGAGCGACAAAGAACACACCAATGCTGGTGTGAGCAATTTGATTTGTTGCGTAGGCATACCAATCACGCTCGTAATTGCTAGGCGTGGTCAAAGCCTTCAAAATTTGCTCAATCATTTCACACCTAGCGCAGTCATGGCCTCGTCCTTTGAGTGGTGGTTTAGATTTTATGTTTATCAGGTTACTTCTGCGGATGTTGTCCAAGAAACAGTTTCAGCAACTGCAATTGGTGTGCCAGATGCGTCACTAAGCTGAATTGTCATGTTGCTAGACGTAACAGCAGACACTGCCACAATCCGATTTGCGACAGTAGGCGTCACAGTGTAGGACGTGGGGGTAACTCCCATAAAGTGCGAGATTATTCCGCCATCTGCAACGGATGCTGTGCCAGCATTCCGCGTTCTGCGGCCAATGTTCCCATTGACAAGAGACCCAGAACCAACACCCGTGACGTTCATTTGTCCTGACCCATTCCCGCGACAAATGTTGTCTGATATAATGGTTCTCTCTGGACTGTCCGACACTTGAATTCCGAAGCTGTTGTTGTCAATGCAAATATTGCCTGTGCAAACAATTTCAGATGTCTCTGTTGTTCCAGTCCCGTCAATTATCAAAATGCCGTGTGAAGAAACGCTATTAGCACAAGTGTTGGCTGTGATCACGGTGTCTGTGCACCCGCGAATGTTTATATTCGCATCTTCCGACGCATCAACAGCATTTCCTGTAATCGTAATGCCATCGCTGTTTTCGACGAGAATCCCGCTTTCGTTTGAGGTAGTACCACCTGCACTTACGGCAGTTATAGAGTTTCCAGTGACTGCGCCATGCATACTCCTAAACGAAGCTCCTAGAGTTTCCCCCAAAACAGCAATCCCAGCATTCACCGTGTTTGAAACTTCATTTCCAGATATGGAAAAATGGTGGCAATTCTCCACAATAATGCCTTCTCCGTTGGTGTCTGTCTCAGCGGTGTCAATTGTATTTCCAGAAACTGAAACATGGCTGCACACAGATGTGCCGGAATTGTTTGGCCAATTCCTAACAAAAACTGAAGAGTTCGTGGTGTCCTTAAACGTGTTGCCATTGATGGTGATGTAATCACCGCCCGCGTGAATCCCATGATTATTGGCGTCCTCAATAACGTTGCCCTCAAATAAAACATGCCGGTTGTTTGGGCTGTATCCGCCGATCCCCCCCGCCGTTCCATTCAATCCAGTGCGCCTAACAACGTTCCCAGATATACGGAAGTGCGAGACCCCAGCAGAGGGCGTAGACACGCTACCAGAAATTAGAGTAATGGCAACTTCTCCAGTGTCCTCAATGATATTACCGGATAAACTACAATGACTGCTTATATTTGATGCGTGATATTCATGTCTTACGCCGTTCCCGTCAGCGTCGTGTATCTTGTTGTCAGTTACATCACATTGCTCCGCCCCTGCCACAATTGAAACCCCAGTGCCAGAAGTATCGAAAATTTCACAATTCCTAACCGAGTTCCTTACTCCATTCAAAGAAATGGCGTCCATGTCTTGCGTTTGGCTCAATTTATTTCCATCGATAAACACCCGATCAAGCGACGCGCCAGAAACAGAAGAGCTAAAGCCTATGCAAAATTCACCACTAGATGACGCAACTGCGGATTTGAGGCGCAAATCTGTAAGCAAAACGTTGCTTTTCATTTCAACATTTTTACAGAGAAATACTCCCGATTGACTTGATATGGTGCCTCCACCTAAACTTGAAACGTAGTCAATGGTGGCTTGCAATGATGTTGTATCATCCGAAACGCCATCACCAATCGCACCAAAGTCATATGGATTTTTTGGCATGGTGTCCGCATTTACAATATCAATAGGAAATATTTGTGGACTCGCCCCCGCTCCAAGGGATACAGAATATGCTCCCGATGCAGTGTAAAACTCAAAATCCCCGTTTGCCGCCGCATTAAACGGGTTCGCAATCGGGGTGGTTGCGTCTTTGTCTGAGTAGAGGGTTGCAAGGGAATTATCACTTTGCAGCCTCACCTCAACAGAGGTTGCGCCTAGCGTGTTGCCAGACCCATCAACGGCGGTTGCCTTAAATCCAGGAAGTGCCATCAGTCGTATTTCCTTGTATCAATTACCTGAAACGGCCCAGCGCCAACGCAACGGCGCTCACCACCAGATAGAGTTACCCATGCCTCACAGTGCTGATTGCCCTTCGGGAAGGTGCTGCTATCTGTGTTGTCGATTGTCAGAGAGAATGTGTAGTCATTTACAAGCGTAATTTCTCCGCCAGTCAGTGACCCACTGTAGAGCGACACGCCGCCAATCCCCTGCCATATGTCAAAGGTAATTTCAGTGGCTAGGCTATAGTCAACTGTGTCAGCATCTTGAAAGCTGAATGTCTTGTCTGCACTTTGCGCCATGCAGGGCGATATTTTCTTTACGCAGCAATCCATGAAGTCCACCTTTAACGTTTGCGCCGCATTCTCTCGAATTACCTCTACGCATGTTGGGATTGTAAGCCCCTGAAGCACCACGCGCTTGGGGATAGCAATCATTGACCGGCCTCCCTTTCGAGCTTACCCACTAGCGCCTCCAAGTAGGCGATCCGCTTTACATCATCCTCATTGCGCCTGTAAACAACACGCTCAACAGGCTTCTCAACTACCTTTTCAACCGTCACGGTGCGCTCAACCTCAACCTCAACAGTTCTAACGCTGCTTCGCGCTTTCTCTAGCTGAGAATGAAGTGTAATGCGTGCTTTCTGCTCTGCCTTAAAGTCCGCCTTTAGCTGAAAGACGCGAGCCGACAAATCTTTAACCTGAGCCTTAAGCTGTGCTTTCGTTAGATCAGCCATCATTGCCTCCAAGTGGATACGGTGGCGACCAGACCGGCAGGGCGTCAACTTGCTCCTGTGACAGGCCAATCAATTCCGCAAATTTTCCAAGCATGGGCAGCGCCCTATGGACAACAACGCCGCCTCGCGCTTCCCACCGAATACGCCATTTCTCACCAACGCTTGCGCTCTTAGCTTCAGCATCAGAGAAAAGGCCAACGTCAATAAGGTGGTCTTGTAGATCCAGCATCTTGCAAACGGCTTTTGCGCGCCAATCCGACAATATTTCCTCGTCAGTTGGTGGCGTAGGCGGAACGTAAGGCGCAATGTCGCCAAGAGACCCAGACACAGCAAGCGCCCACATGTCCCTGTCAGTCGGCTCAATGATCTTAACAGAGCCGTCCTCACGCTCTGCGCTAATCATGTCCTCAGCCATATATTTTAGCTTACGAAACATCGTTGCCCTCCACCGGAAGATCAATTGGGCCTGGCCAAAGGTTTTCGCCGTTAGTTCTGATTTGCGCTGTGTAAATGCGTGACACTCCGTCCTCACCTTGGCAAATGATTGTGTCTCCTGGGATAACATCCACATCAACGTTTTGAGCGCCGCCAGATCCGAGCGTTGTTTCCGTCCCGTTTCTCAGGCGCGCAATTCTTGTGTTATTGCCACCTGAACCAAGAGTAGTCACGACATTAACCGTCCCAATCTGTAGAATTCCAAACCGAAGAATATCTAAGTCGTTTGATGTGCCACCCGTGAATGTCGCGGTGTTCTGTGACCTAACTTGCGTTCCTGTAGCAAGCCGCTCAAGTGACTTAATGACACTGCGAGGCGCTCCCGCCGCGCCCTCTGTAATGGCAACAGGGTTATCAAGCGCCGCTGTGCCAAACTCCGAAGTTACCGGATCATTTGGTGAGGTGCCTATTGTTGAGGGGTCTGTATAAGTTGCCATCTGCCTACCTAAAAGAACACATAGGGTTCAGTTCCGTCAGGGAATTGTAACGTAACTTCATCAACAAAGTAAGTCCCCTGCGCTTTCTGCGCATCCGTAGAAGACCCGTAAACCGGCCTGCTGTTCTCTGTAAAGAACCCGTAACGCTTGAGGAACTGATACGTTTGCGCTTTAGCTCTGAGTTTATGCCCTGGCACCATCTCTTCGATTGATGTGATTTGCATCTGAGAAGGTAGGCTATTTCCCGTTTCATCAACCAACAACCGGCTTTGCACGGTGACGGGGCTGGCAACCTCAACGCTGTTGACATCCTTAACGTCAAACTCAAACACAATCTGCTGCGGCGTGTCTCTGTACCGGTTCAGAATGCGCGCAGATGCTGGGTTAGCAGCCGCATAGCTGCCGTCATTCCCAAGCCATCGCGTAAAGACCTCATAGGCTTGTGATTGGTCGTATTCCTGCGGCCCCTCTGCTGAAGCATCAATAGGAACAGAAACGTTTCTAAAGTTAGCGCCATCCGTAACGCTTGCGGTGTAGTCAATCACACCATGATAGAAGAACACCCGCGAAAGCCTTTGGTCATAGAGGTCTGATATTTTTGCAGTGTCCTCAATGATTGTCGCGGCGTCTGACAGGTCTGGCGCGGTTTCCCCAACATCAAGCGGGCGGTTGGCGCGCATTTTGATTTCTTGCGCCACATCATCCCACCACCACATGACGCCAAACTGTGAAAGCTCAGACAGCAGTTTTGTCACGCCGGTTGGCTTTGTAATAATCGTGTCCAGAACATAACCAGACAGCCACCTTAGCCCCTCGCTCTGCCATGCTGGCAAGTCAATGAATGACGGGTCAATGCCTGCAAAGTTCACAAACAAATCATAGGCCACATCTTCAATGCGCTCTGCATCCGCAACATAACATAGCTGGAATGTGTCGTCTGTGCTGTGGGCGGATGCGTCGGAGCCGCCCTGCGCCCTTGCCGTAAGCGTGATTGTGTCGCTAGATCTGGTGAAGTTAACAATCTCAGATCCAATCACAGCCGTTCCGCTCGCTGGGTATTCGCTGCCAATTGTGGCTGGGGTTAGGTCAAACGAAGGCAGGCCGGTTTCTGCAATATCGCTAGCAAGTCGCCCCTCGCTAGGCTCTGGGCATTGGGATTTCTTATCTCGCGCCAAGTCCAGAACATCGGACGCCGTGATTGTGACATTTCCAGCCGCATCAGGACCGCTCCACTCCGTCACGACATAGTTGCGCGTGCGCATGGAGGCTAGGCTTTCGCCCACGTACCCCTCCTTCACACGCAAAGCACGGCCAATATAATACGGGAAGCGGCGACGCAGTTTTGCAAAGAAGGTGCCGCGATCAATCGGGTTATACCCGCCCTCGTCCGTCTGCGCCGTACCGTCTACGCGCTCGCTTTGATAGCGGTCAAACCAAATGTCACTGTCTGCAAAGTCTTTGAGCTTGACTTGAATCCGTGCGCGCTTGCCTAGGCTTCCAAGCCGGTCATTCACGCCGCCTAGGTTAATCTCTGTCGGATTGGTGCTAACGGATTGCAGCGCGGGATAAATTCGATCCTTGCGTTCAAAGCCGTTCTGGTTTTTGGCAAATCGCAAAGTTTCCGTTGATGTGGTGAAGTTGCCTTGATCCTGGCAGCCAAAAAAGCAGTTATAGCACTTGCGCACACCGGTTGTGCCGAGAACAGCCGTGCAAGGGCTGCTGCCGTAGGTCAGGGAACACCGCTCAATGTCAAATTCAACAATTTGCAGAAGCTCACGTGTCATCATACAACCTCAGACCCATTCCAAACGCCATCAAGTCTTTAGGGCCATCGTTGCTAGGTGAGATGGTGTTTCCCTCGCGCCAGCCGTAGAAAATATCCTCTGTGTACTTTGTTGGACGCCATGCCCAGAAAAAGCCCTTTCCGTCATTGTGGTGACGCATAAACCCTTTGAAGTCTGCACCGCGAATAAACGTTGGATCAACATACGTGATCGAAGCCTCAAAGCTTGACCCTTGGCGCGTAACAGCCGCCCCAAGAAGGTTTCCACCCTGAGATACGTTTGATTGCAGCATCACGTTTGTCGGTGTGATTGGTGGCCGGTAGCCTTGATACAAGCGCTGCGGAATGGTTAGTGCGTTACCCCAGAAGGCAACAGCAACCTCAACGTCAGAGCTTGCGAAGTTGACAAACACGCGCCAGTAATCCGACGAAAAGTCATCAAAGTAAAACAAGATGGCCCTGTCATCAGTTGGCGCAACCACGCCCGCGCCTGCATCGACCCATGAGCCGCCGCTGTCTGTGCTGTATTGAACACGAACCTGCGCCCCAATTGTGCCTATGTTGTGCGCGGCAATAGCAATGCAGTTCAGGCTCTGAGCAGAAGGCAAGACAAGCTGCAACGCCGCTTCATTAGCGCCAGACGGGGTGGCAATCCATGCGTCATAAGTGGTCCCTGTCGCTGATAGCGCTGCGCTCTCCACCTCTGTGCCAATGCTGGTTGATAGGGTGCCAGAAGATGCCGCAACGCTATCCCAAAACACAATGGGGTTGTTGCTTTCGCCTGCTGCTGCAAGGTCTGCCGCTTTTGTTGGGTCAAATACAATCATGCAAACGCCACCCTTATCCCTCTGTCCCCTGCCTCGTCCTGAAGTCGATCAAAGAGGCTTTCAAGGTTAGCGCCGCTTATCATTTCGTCGGCGCTAAGGCCGCTTAAACGGACGTCAAGAGGCGCTGGCGCAGCCGGAGAGGAAGCAGCCGCACCAGCGCCAGCACCAGCGGCACCGCCGCCAGTTCCACCAGTGCCGACGCTTCGGATGGCGCTTACCGCCCCCAAACCAGCGCCAAGCACCTGAACCGCAGAAGCAACCCGTGCAAACCATGGCAATGCAGGGTCAGCCAAGACGCGGTTATGCGCAGACCATGCGTCAATCAACGCCTGAGATGCCGCAAAAGCCTTTCCAAGCTTCAAAAGCCGCTCATTGCTTGAACCCGTAAGGCTGGCAAGGTCCGTAAAGTAAGAACCCCAAGCCCCTAGCTTCCCACTCAAACTGTCTTGAGTAAGACCAGAAATGCGCTCCAAGTGCTCCCTGATACGTTTTTCCTGGTCTGACAACTTTTCGTCAAGAGACTTCCCCTCGCCGTCTTCCCCAACACCTAGAAGGTTTGGCAAGGTGATGCCGTCCTCTTTCATTTGAGCCATTAGATCACGGATTCTTTGGATGCTCTCAAACGGAGCATCAAGCGACTGCTGCAACCCCCCCGCCGTTTCGTAAAGCGCAACTTGCTGCTCAACTATTTGATCCAAAGCGTCACTTACGGAACTAATCGCCGCCGCAGCGTTTCCACCCTCAAGCCCCATAAACGCAGGGGCGCGGGCTGCAATTCCGTCCAAGAAATTCGCAAATGCAACCTGCATGTGACCTAGGCCATTGACCCACGCAAATTGAATTTCACTGATAACAATCTGAAAGTTTGTCTTTAGTAGCTTGACGCTCATTCCGATACGCTCAAACGCTTCCCGCCCAACATCCACAATGAGAGATAGGGCCGCCCCAAATCCACCCGCAGCCTGCGAAAGTCTCGTAAACTGAAACACAAGCTCCCCAACCCCAACAATTAGCGCGCCGATTCCGGTTCGTATAAGTGCGCCGCGCAAGAAAAGAAGAGCAGAGGAAAGGCTAAACGTTGCAACTTTTGCAGCAACAAATGCAACAACCCACTTGCCCGCAAAAAAAGCCGCAGCGGTTGCGCCAATAGTTAAAATTCTATCAATGTTGTTGATTAGAACACTACCCATCTCAGAGGCAAAGCCCGCCACGGTTTGCATGGCCGCACCAATTGAACGCATAGCAGGGGCAAGCGTTCCGAAAAGCCCCTCAAGATCCGAAAACTCAACATTCATTTCACGAAGAGATGTTGTGAGGGGGGCGGCGATAGCAACCACCGCGCCCATTACTGCACCAAGCACACCAAACCCACCAAGAAGCTGCGGAAGCTGCATTGCTAGCGCGCGACTTGCTTGCGTGCCTGCCCCAACTTGAACGGCAAAATCCCCGACTTGAAAAGCGGCGTTTTGAATGCCACGCTGCATTCCAGAAGATCGCGTTTCGATTTGCCTAAACGCTCGCCCCATTTGTTTGGTTCTGTCAGCCGCGCGATCAGCCGCGCGGCCCGTTTGGCGCATTTCATCCTGCACGCGATCAAGGCCAGCCTCGGCCTCCCTGGTGTCGGCCCCTACCTTTACTCTAATTTCAGGAAGCGCCATTTTCAGCCCACCATTCTTCGTCAGTCATATCCATTGCATCAACCATAGCGTCAACATCTGCGTTTGTCAGCTTTCCAGCGTGTTCACTTGGCCTATTCATGTCCAGCAATGTCAAAACCTCCGGCAATGTCATCTCCCAGAAGTCAGACGGCGAAATGCCTATGCTAAACGCCGCCCGATAAAGTCCGGTCCAGTTTATTCCTTGGACTTCGCCTTGCTGGGCTTTTGCTTTTTTGCTGGCGCATCGACTGGGCTGATCGCCACAACAAGAGCCTCTGTCATTGCCGCAAAAACCTTTCCTTCATTGCTCATCAAGTCGCCCATCAGATCAACATACATTTGGTCTTCGTCAACTTTTTCCGCGCCCCCTGCTTTCAGGAACTCAGAGACAACAAATGCCACCTCTGAGACTGGCGGCTTTGCGCTGCCGATGCGGGCGATCATGTCGGTCAATGAAGAGGGGGAAAGCTCCCCTTCAATTTTGCGCAGAAGCCGGTTGCTTGGGGTTACAGTGTACGACTTGCCGTCATACTCCATCTCAATATCACGAAAAACGCCCATTTAGTTTCCTCTCCTATTTGGGGGTTACGCGGAAGTGTAAGTCACTGTTCCGCTGGATTGAATGTTGGCTGTGAACGTGGTTGGGTCCGTGCCTTCCGCGCCGCTCGCATCGAAGTTTGCAAGATACCAACTGCCGGTGAAAGTGCCAAAGCCCGCAGCGTCAATCTCAAAATCGTAAAGAGATGTTTGTGTTGGGTCTGCCGCCAAAGCTAACAGCGTGTCATCTTTCAGCACGCCCTCAACGCTGGCGTCAATTGAGAATGTGCCAGTTTCCGCAAGCATGGTGCGGACGCCCGCATCGTCCTTGTCGGTAATGTCGATTCCTTCACGATTGATTGTGAAGTTGTCAGTGCGTGCGCCCGCGATGACTGCCGCGCCGCTGCCGCTGTCGTATTTGATGCGCAAAGCGCGTCCTGGTTTAGCCGCCATTGGTCAGCCCTTTCGCGGTCATGTGATTTCATCATAAACCACGCGCGCCATGACCATTCCGCGCTTGGTTTGTCCGTCAGGGTCTTTGCTAAATGTCTGGCTTTCGATCCGCGTCAACACATGATCAGCGCCCGTAATGTTTAGCGACCCTTTTTGCAGTAAGTCATAAATCGCGCCTGCAATTTCCTTCACTTCTATCAGATTGTTTTGCCGCGACCAAATGTCTAATTGACAAAGTGCGCTAGCGCCGTTGTCGGTCTTGGTGTCAAACGGTGACAGGTTGTCTTGGCCGATCACAACATACGGGAAATTGCTGTCACTCTCTGGCAGGTCAGGTTGTTGCACATCTGCATAAACGCCAGTGATAAGCGCCATCAGGGGGGCGTTTCCGGTTAGGGCGTCGTATAGGGCGCGCTGTAGATTGTCTGCGTTCATCGGATTTCACCTGCAATTGCGCGCTCAATATCTGCATAGAAAGGCTGTTTTGCGCTCTCCACTTCCGGCGTCCACGCTGGGCGCGGTGCCATCTTGAACGTCCCCCACTCAAGAAACGCCGCGTAAGCCAACCTCGACCCAACAACAGCCGAAAACTGACCTGCGCGCTCATGATAGATAGAGCCAAGCAACACGCCTGTGTCTGGGGCTGGCGGCTCACCTGGCGCGGATGCCCTATGCACAACGCTCCGGCGTTTGTATGTGCGCCCTGTGGCTGGCCCTTGCTGCATCCGTAGCTTTACGCCCGCCTCAATCTCCGCAGCGGTCTCTAGGACCACGTTAGAAACCGCCTGCTGAATGTCATCAGACAAATCATCAAGCGCCACCTGCAACGCCTTTTCGCCCTCTAGCTTGATGCTTAACCGCGTCATGTCGGCACACCTTCGCCAAGGTCCAGCACCGTCCAAGCGTTGCGCTTCTGCACATCGTTGACGAATGAGATGTTATAAGCTCGCCCATCGATCAAAACGCGGTCTGTCGCGTAAAGCTGCCCCCAATAGGCAATGAGAAGACGCCACTTGCTTTCGGCGTTCAGCCGGTCAGCGTTCCAGCGTTCGTTGCCGCTCATTGCCGCAATGCCGCCGTCAACAACAGCCAAGTTTGCCCAGGCTTCGGTATATCCGCCCGCGCCGTCGCTTGTCTTCACTGCCCGCTGTAGCGTCACGCTCTTCCACAACAGGTCAGCCTCTGACGCAAGGTGGACATGGTATAGCCCCTGCGCCTTCACAATGTCCCGCGTTGCCATGACGTAATAGGTGACGCCGCTGGTGGTCAGTTCGTCGCCTTCAATCGGCCATGTGGTGAAGCCTTCCAGATATGCGCTTTCAACGCGCTGCTCCGGCGTCGGGCTTGGGTATCCCTTTGGGGCTTTCTCCATGTCAAAGACAATTCTGCCAGTTTCCGCGCCAACCGTTGCCGCCTGTATGGCGTCGGTGATTTTCGCTTGAACCGCGTCATATGCCTTTTGGGCAATGTCGTTGACCGTGGTTGCCATTAGCCGCGCTCCATACGCACTTGCAGACCATTCGCGCCAGCCGCAAGGTAGGGCCGCAGAAGGTCATTTACCGCCGTGTAATTGCTCATAGAACGCGGGTTAAACGGTGCGCCGCCGCTGCCGTATTGCGTCTCCGTCTCAACTGGCCCAGCCTTTGAGCGCTCGCCCGTCACTGGCCCCTTTGCGCCCTCTGTCGCATTGGCAAACGGGTCTGCGCCCTCCTGAATGTCAAACGCAAGCTCTGCCTGGGCATCCTTGAAGTCCTGCGGAACAACATTGCTGGCAACAGTAAAGCCCTTGATTTTTTTAGTCCATTCGCGCGGCAAGCAAGTGGCCTGACCCTGCTCAACTGGCGTGCCGTTGAAGCTGTAGCGCGTCGAGATTGCCCGCTGCGCTTTGATGAGGTTGGTTTCCTTATCTTGCTCCGTGCCTGTCGCCGCCTTACCGTAGAGGGCCAAGTAGGTTTCCCACTCGGCCACGGTGATGAAGCTGTTTGCGTTTGCAACGATTGTGCCGTCTTCGATAATCAGCGCCATTACTTCTTGCCCTTGCGCGGTTTAGCCTTGGCGGCCTTTTTCGCCGCAGCTTTGCCCTTTTTGGTATACGGGTATTTCTTACCTTTGACTGTTGGCATTTTGGCCCCCTTATGGCGCGTCGGTCACAATGTCTGCTGCCGTCATGTTATACATTACAAAGGTCGCAGTTCCTACATTGTCTTGAATGTTTGGATAAGTGTCGCCGTCCCCCATGCGCCACCAGTGATCCGGCGGGGTTCCAAGTGTGCTTAGATCAAACGGTGTTCCGCTGTTGTAGATGCTGGCAACGTTGGCCGACTGATCAGACCCCCACACGGCAAACTCATCAACGCGGCAATTGTCGCGCATGTAGGTTCCCGAAGAATACCGGCCAATCCGCAGATTGTCTGCGTCAATGCCGCTTGACCAGCCATAGTTTGAATTACTCCAAGTGCCGCCGCTGGTTACGTCTACCCCGTCAACGTAAACGGTGAAGCGCCCGTAATAATCATTGATTGAGCCGCTAGAGCTTCCCGTTGTGCCGCCATCATAGCAGACCATGACGTGCGTCCAAGTTCCCGAAGGCAGCAAGTTGTTTGCGCCATTCCATTGAAGATTGTTGTTGTTTGACCCATACCGAAAGCGCAGGCTGTCGTTTGCGCCAAGATAACGCAAATACAAGTGACCCCCGTTGGCAGTATCAAAATCCCCAAAGTAGAAAATGGTTTGCGAGTTGTTGTTGCTTGTGCCGCCCTTAAACCAAAAGTGAATGGTCCACGCATCGCCGCTGCCGGACCCATTGCCAGAACGCCCAAGCTCCGCATCAAGAAGTGCCGCATTTGCGCCAAGATAGTCCTGATTGTTGAAGTTGACGCTTTTGGTGTTGGAGAACGGCGGCGCAGAAACGACAAGAGCAACGGTTTCACTGTCTTGTCCAAAGTAGTTGATGGCCGTCGCCGTGATGTTGTAGGTCGCAGGTGACAAGCCAGACCCACCGATCAGCTTGCGCACGTTCCCTTCAACCGTTGTGACGCCGCTTGGTAGGTTTTGCCACTCATAGCCCACGCCGCCTGTCGCTGTCAGTTCGTAATTCAGCGTGTCGCCTTCGGTCAAGTTGACAGTCAGTGATGAGGTGATGACAGGCGCAACGCCAGATGGATCTCCCGCTACGGAAAACAGAGTGTTAAGCGCGTTGACCACCGATTGCACGTCAGCGCCATAAACTTGGTCATTTTCATCCACCACGTCAGCCGCTTCCAGATTGGACAAAAGCAGGTTGTCGCGCGACTTATCGCGGATGCGAAACACTGTGTCTGACGGGCTGTCTGTGACCGCTTGCAGGTTGTTGAGAAACTGCGCCCCGTTGTTGTCTTCAACAAAGATGGCATTTGCCGCGTCATCCCGATAAATCTTGACCGTCATCGCTTATAAACCTTTACAGCCATGCCCGCATTTACAACGGAGCCGCTTGCGCTCAGTTTGACTTGCAGAAAAATGGGGTTGTCGATTGTGTTGCTGTCGCCCGCGTAGATGTAAAGCGCATTAGTTCCGCGCCGATATTCAATCCCCGCGCCCAAGTCCAATCGACCAAAAGACGTGGGCAACGTGTACTGACTCGCGCCAGCGCCAAGAAGGAAACGAAATTCAAGGTCTGCGTTGTTGCTGTCAGGCGTTACCGTAAAGTCTGGGCGGACGAAAATATCCGAATATTGCGTCAGTTCAGATATGTCCAGCGCTCCGGTTGTGTCGTCCAATAGCGTTGTCACGCCGTTGGGCAGGTTCTCTTGCGAAAACGTGCCAAGCCCGTCATTTGGCAGCGTGGTCCATGTGTCGGCAACCAGCGCCAGGGGCGTTGTGGCGGTTGACGTGTCGTTGTAGTCGGCAAGGCCAAAGTG
>CEPQ01042782.1_pt1 | contig 36528 bp, 41 predicted proteins | sample 530411 | NCBI WGS metagenome assembly CEPQ01 (sample SAMEA2620039, study PRJEB7988) | marine metagenome | isolation source: saline water (ENVO:00002010), including
TTGATATTTTCGACCAGAAGAAAAAAACTAAGGAGTTTGAAAGTTGACATGCGGAAACTAGATGGAAAAGATTGAAAAACAGACAAGAGAAAATAGAGAAGAGATCATCAAGATCTATGGGGAGCTTAAGCTTATTAACAACAAGCTTGATAATCATGTCTCGCATATCTCTAGTAAGGTTGACCTTATATTTAAGTTTCTAATCCTTAATATTCTTGGTATAAGTGTCTTTATAATAAAGTCACTGATAGGAATATAGATGCTACAGCTACTTGGAGCCATCGGCCCTATAGCAAAACTGATTGCAAAGACGGTTGACAAGGCTGTCCCTGATAAAGATTTAAAAGAAAAACTCAAGCATGAAATAAACACCCAGCTTCTCACTTCAGGAACGGATGAAATGAAGGCTGCCTCAAAAATTATTTTAGCAGAGGCTCAAAGTGGTTCGTGGCTGACGAGCTCATGGAGGCCAGCTCTTATGTGGATCTGCATAATCGTCATTTTCAATAATTTCATCTTGATGCCATTCATTAATATCATCTTTGGTACGAGTTTGATTCTTAGCATACCTGATCCTATGTGGAATCTTCTGACCATTGGTGTTGGAGGATATATTGCTGGAAGAAGTGGAGAGAAGATCGCTCAGAAGTGGAAAGATAAATAATGAATTTCCGTGAGGAGACAGATACTATTGTCATCCACTGCGCTGACACCCCTGACGACAAGGATGTTGACATGGCAGAGATTAGACGATGGCATGTTGAAGAACGTGGCTGGAGTGATATTGGATATCACTTTGTCATAAGAAGAAATGGTCTTGTCGAGGCAGGACGAGACGTTAAGCTGCAAGGTGCACATGCAAGACAGGTCAACAGGAAATCTGTTGGGATCTGCATGGTGGGGCGCAAGGACTTCGACCCACGGCAATTTGACTCTTTAAAAGATACTGTCATGTTATTATTAAAATTATACCCTGGCTGCAAGGTGATAGGTCACTGTGACGTAGAGCCTAAAAAACCTGACTGTCCTGGATTTGACGTGAACAAGTGGTTTACCGAAGCCATTCCTTCCACTGGTCGCCCATAACCTGGGCTGCAATCTGCTTCTTACCTTTTAAAGAATCTATAATCATCTTATCTACAGACTTCAACGTCACAATATCTACATAAGAGACCTTGTTGTCTTGCCCTATCCTGTGCGCACGATCCTCTGACTGGATGCGGTGCTCTAGGTTATAGCTGTTTGAATAGTAGATGACGGTGCTTGCAACCTGCAAGTTCAACCCATAGCCAGCTGTTGCTGGATTTCCTATAAAGAATCTCATGTCTGAATTCTTATCAGTAAATTTTTTTAATATGTCATTTCTATCTTTAGAGCTAGTGTCTCCATAGTATGTGGCGTAGGTGTCTCCATGCCTGTCTTTTATCGCCTCGGCAATTGCATGGATGTCAGCCCTGTAGCATGCCCATATGATGACCTTGTTGTCTGCCTCCTCTAGGAGGTCCATCAGCACGCTGATTCTTTTATTGTCAAGATACAGTGTCTTCCCGTCATTTGTAATAAGGTGGCCGCATGATATCTGGTGCAGTTTAACTAGTTGTGACAGCCTGTTAGGGACGGTTACAACATCTGATTTTACCTGCGCAAGGCACAGGTCTTGCATGGTCTTATAGTGGCGTTGCTGTTCTTTTGTCATCTCAATGTACCTGTACTGGTATGTCTTTGGAGGAAGGTCAAGGCACTCTTCCTTCTTGATCCTATAGCTAAAAAGCCTTATCATTGAATTTAACTCTTCTATCTGCCTGTATCCTACAATCTTCTTGAATGACCTGTTGCCAAGATTCATGTTGTTCATGATGGCATACCTGTTCCTAAATGAATAGTAGCTAGAGAATCCTAATAAGGTATCATCAAGAAACTGGCACTGGCTGTATAGGTCTAGAGGACTGCGTGTCACAGGCTCACCTGTCAAGATGCGCTTGTAATTTGCCATGTTGCCTAGCTTTATTAATGCCTTTGTCCTTAACGCCCTTGGATTTTTTATTGTTGTCGATTCATCAATGACAATCATGGAAGCAGAGCTCATCAACAGTTTCTCTGCCCACCTGCATGCCCTTCTTGTGCTGAAAGATTCTACATTCATGAGGACAATCTTAAGGTCTTCTGTCTCATTCATGACATATTCTAGTGCCTCTTTCTCCTTTGCCTTAGGGACAGAAGACCACACCCCAAGCCTATAGAGGACATGACTAGGAAGATGGCTGGGGATTTCATTAAGCTCCCAATTACGGTACGCGCCCTTCGGTGCGATGATCAGCAGGAGATTTATCTTTCCATTATCATAGAGGTAGGATGCGCTGTCAAGTATTACCTTAGACTTTCCTGTGCCCATCTCCATGAAAAGACCATAGACCTTCTTGTCTTTGCTTATCTCCCAAGCCTTTAGTTGATGTCCATAGGGGGCGGACTTAAAGGGGTATATATTACTATGACTCATGTCACTTTTCTCATTCTATGGGCCTCTATGGGGTTCTTTTTTCATGCGTTTATAACAAAAAAGCCATGTTTGTCTGAGGCTGAACAATATGAAGGTTTTCCTTAGCTCTTGTCACCGCAACATAAAATACCCTCAGCTCATCATCAGGTGTCGCGTGCATCTCCCTATATGTCCGCGGAGCGATGTCAGTAAGCAGCATTATATTGTCTGCCTCTCCTCCCTTCACACCGTGGATTGTACTGATCTTGATCCTAGGATTTTTCTTGATGTCTTCCCCTCTCCTTAGCAGCGCAATGTAGTACTCTCGATCCTTTGGATCTAATTTATTTAATGCGCCATGCCATATAACTGGTTTAAGATCAAAGTCATTTATGGTATAATACTTGTCGGGATCAATACCACGCGGACAGCGGGTCACCATATATCTATATATAACTTTAACGCCGCTACCGAGTATTGATTCTCCCTTGGACCATCGTGTCCAGTAGCGTATTGCCTGTAAAGCCTCAGAATTTAATGGCGACCTACTGCCGGCAGAGTATGGATATCCATTCTTTATGCAAATTATTTCTAATTGTTTCAGCATGTATCCATTCCTCGCTAGGAGGTACCATTCACCTTTGGAAATGTCGACGTCTTCTGGGTCCATGTACCAGCTAACTGTGCCCTGACTTTCTTTCGGCTTGAATTCTTTTTGTCTTCTATGTTTGATGCGAAGACTAAGCTTAGTTCCAAGCTCCCAGATTGTGCGTGGGACTCGATGTGATGTTTTAAGTACCTCATGATCTCCATCAAGTCCAATGAACTGGTCAACATCGGCTCCGGCCCATCTATAGATAGCTTGATCGTCATCTCCTGCGACATATATTACCTCCGTTTCTTTGCCTATCTTGCTTATGATATCCCACTGCAGTTTAGAGAGGTCTTGCGCCTCATCTACAAATAAGATGCGTATCTTAGGAAATGTGTCTATATTAAGACACTTTTGCAGCATGTCAGTATAGTCAACGACCTGCCTTTTCTTTTTATAAGAGGCGAGTGCCCTTTGTAATCGCTCTAGCTCAAACCAATTAATATCCTCATCATTGCTTTCGTCATAGACCTGACGTAATGGTATTCTTTTTATCCTAGAAAGATTCTCTAAGAAGAACAGCCTGTCTCCTATTGTCATACCGAAAGAGGCGCCTTCACTTATGCTAGCGGACCCCGTCACGTCTACACCTATCATTGCACCAAGCTCCTTATAGTGAGAACGCTTCATGACATCATCTCTCCTTAATCCTAATTGCTGAAAACATAGGCTATGGATCGTCCTGAAATAAGGAAGCTGCTGGCTTGTATAGTCAAATTTAATACACGCCCTTTCTACCGCCTCATTTGCTGCCTTCTTAGTGAAGGCAAGGTAACCAATATGATCTGGAAGCACACCATCATTAAGATGGTTTTCCACCAGATTTAATAACTTTGTGGTCTTACCGGTTCCTGGAGGGCCGAGGACCACGTGTAGGTTTGAATGTTCCATATTCTATCTTTGTTATAAGTTTAGTTGGTATCACTGTTGTGCATCCATAGTCGTCTATGGATCCGTCATCTCCTATGTTATAACTAGAAAATACCCTAGTTATACCTTTTTTCTGATTAAATAAATATCCCGTTTCAACACACAGGGTAGGATTAAATGTTTCAAGATCTTTCTTAGTCTGCCATTCAGCACGACTTGTTGGATCTGTCCAATATATCCTTACCCAAGGGTAAGGCATGTTAAAAGACTGATTCTTTTTCTTTGCCATCTAATTCCTTTGGTAGATCATGACCTTCTTCTTGCTGTGCAAATGCAGGCAAGGACCATGCATTGACTCCTTTTCCCTTGACATTAAAGAAGTGATGTTCAGCCTTATGTTGTTTTAATATTGAAGTTACCTGTTGTACCTTAAACTCTCTGAAATGCTGCCGATCAAAAAATGACATGATGTCTGATATCCTAAAGAAGTGCCTGCCATCTTCGGTCCACGGTTTTCCTAACAATATCTCTCCCTTGTCTAGTGCCTGCGACCTGTTAGTGCAAAATCTTTCAATGAGCTCCATCATCTGTCCAACAGGACTAGCATCAGTAGGAGCCTCTATCATAGTTAAGTTTTCAAACAGGTGATTTATAAGTTGGTTCCAAGAGTTCTCATTCATCTTGGCTGGCATCATGTTTAATTTCTCCATGCACTTACGCTGAAATCTTCTTTGGTTTTGTAGGTCATCTGTTTCTAATTCTATTCTACCACATCCTTCAACATCAAGAAACCATATAGGTGGCTGCGTATTATACTTTGTCAAGGAATGAATGTTCGGCATTTTTCCATCATTGCCAATGCCATGCTTCCTTAGCTTGCAGACAGCTGCATTACAATGAGGGGCGATAGGAGGCCTGCTGCATGTATATTGATATGATTTTTTATTTGCTGATTTTATGACATTTAATACCTCTGTACTAGTTAAAGGTGGGTCCATAAACTTTATATTATATTGTTCAACTACATTTCTCCATGTATCTGGAAATGCCTTCCTTGCATATACTGCCAGGTTGAATAATCCATTGTTTCTAGTTCCTTCTGGAAATCCTTGCTTTGTTAATAATTGAAGGCACGGTGGACCTTCTTCTAATTCTGTATTTACCTGCACGTGGCATTTTTTTAGTTCTTCTAGATTAACCTTGAGGTCTTCTGCATATGTTAAGAATTCCTCTGGACTTAATGCATTCCCATCTTTTCCTATTGCGTATCTTAGGCTTTCTCTGCTATTGAAGTAGGGCATGTTAATCCACTGACCAATATCACCGCGGTCAGCCAGTATCTTTGTCTGCTTAGGAAATATCTCTGCATCTCCAAATCCAAGGCCAGCAGCAAGCTCTTTGAGCTTTAGCTGCATTGCCTCTGCATTAATCCATTCCTTGCAGAAGAGATAAAGATGTACCCCTCCACTCTTAGACCTGCATGGGACAAAAGGAATATGTTGTTCTACTAATTTTTTAGAAAGATCTTTTAGATCTAATCCTTTATAGTCATCAACGTCAATGACGCCAAATTTAACTTTTGACTGGTCGTTAATAGGTATAATGCCTAGTCCTTTGCTTCCATCTAGATGTTTTTTCCAATGGTCTAGTGTAACCTTCTCTCTAACGGTTACTGCATTTCCTGTAAGTTTTCCATCGGCACGTGCGTCTTTTATATCGTACGTGCCGTGGGCTCTTTCAAGACCAGCAAAGAGAGACATGAATTTGTCTTCCATGCTGCTCCTTAAAAGTCTTTATTTTCTTTTGCTTCTTCTCTAGCAGGTGGCGTTACTTGAACTTCACCACTTCTAACTGTACCTGCAAAGGTCTTAGCAACCTGATACACATGTGTATCTTTTATTGGACCAGCTATTTCAATGTTCCAACCGTGCCAGGATCCCTTGTCATTCTTTTCAGCAACTGAACTTAACTTATATATGTGACTGAAAGAGGCAGGAGTGACCATCTCGCCATTCCCACTAGGTACCTTTAAACCGAATTGCAAACTATTCCATCTTCTAGATTTCTTCAGCTGAGTGCTTGTCATACTAATGACAGACGTCTCTAGCCTATCTCCTGCAAGGATAAAGTGATATGAAGTTTCAACAAGGATATTTCCATTGTCTAATTCAATCTCTCCTCTATCATTTCTAGGTCTATTGGCAAGTTCACTGTTAGTCTCATGAACACCTACATACCCTCCACCTTTGTCTCGAGGAACCCATTCAACTAGGCATCGCTTATAACCACATGGTATGACTTTTAAGCTGTCAAAAATTTCATTTGTGACAGTATTAAAGATCATCCCTGGTTTTGCGACCTCGATGTCCTCAACTTGAGGACTGGTTTTTTGCAGCAGAACATAGAAGGGGATAGCTAAATCTCGAGCATTCATTTTCTCAAGACCAATTCCGGCATCAGCAGCAAAGTCTATTTTAGATAATTCTGTAGACTTAGTTTTCTGTATGTTTGCCATAAGAGCTACTCTCCTTTCTTAATTGTTGCAACACGCCCTATGTGTACACCCAACAAGTCTTCAGCCAAGGGCTTACCAGCTTCAGACTGTTCACGTATGAAAGCGTAGAGAGACTGTGGGTGTACCGCCTCCCTGTCCGTGAAACTTTGTCCTTTGGTATTGAGGAACTCTTTTGTATTTGCAGCTTCTGCATCTTCCCCCTTGCCAAAGGTTATTTTTATCTCGTTCTTTATAAGGTCTCCATGGTTATTGTCTCTTAGCCACTGGAATGCTTTTGCCTTATTAATCTCTGTAATATACCCACGGTAAAGAAGTTTCACACTTACCTTACTGCCGTCATTCGTTGTAATTTCAGTCATTCCAAACTCTTCTAATGCATTTGGAATATCTTCCTCTACATTTTTCTTCAAGGCATCTTTAACAAATTTTAAAGATTTTTCGCAGTGCTCAACATGATCCATTAATTCTGAATTTTCATGAATAAGCCTTTGTACCTTTCCAAGTTGCTCATCTGTAAACTTAAAAGATTTTTTAGGATCCTCTAGGATTACATCAGTAACAATCTTTTTTGCTTTACTATTCTTCATCTGACCTCCTGTGTATATCAGTCTCTAATGGAATGTACTGGTTCTCTTGTCTATCCCACTTAAGATAATTAACTCGACCTGAATTTAATTCAGCGGCAATTGATCCTGCTAAAGCTATAGCAATAGGGTCTCCCATCAATAAGATGTAGTCCTTGTTTGTATATGAATTTAGCGCTTTCCATAGTCTTTTCACAGTTGGAACTGCAGAAAGAACTATATTGCCAGGAGGCAACATGAGCCTTAAACTACCAAACTTCTTAGCTGGTAATAAATTTTTATTATAAACTTCCTGTACTACAAATACAGTCATGCTCTCTCCTTTCTATAGACTATAAATTTCTTTTATAATCTCGTCCCACCTCCAAGGCTGGCCCCAAATAGAGGCGCTTGAAAGATTTTTAATTTCAATCTGTACTTTATCATTTTTTTGTTCAGTTTTACACGAATTAATAATGACTTTTGGATTTATTACGTAAATTAACTCTTTCTTTCTCATTAATACTTTCATGTTTTCCTTGTGCTTTATCACCTCTGCCATAAAAGCAATCTGAGAAGATTGAAAGTAAACATAGTTGCCGCTTGCTATCTTTAGCTCTAGCCATGTATATTTTCCTTGATAGCAGCAATGAACATCAGGTACACCTTTAGTTACGAGGTTTTCTATCCTTACCATATGGCCCGGTATTTTTTGACGAAGTAGAGACCATAGTTCTGTTTCCTTCATCTAGACCTACGAATACATTATGCCATACCATGGAAGCAACAGCACCGAGTTTTTTGTCCTTAATAGAACTTTTAAAATTAGGGTAGTCAATATCTTGTACGATGCTATGCATGTGGTCTGCAAAATATTTTTTAGTGATAAAAATCCTGTATTGGTAGTCTCTGTTAGGAGTATAATTGATTTTAAACTCGTTAAAATATGTTTCAAGGTGCTCCTTCCTTCTTGCGCGTACAACAAGAGTATCCTTTCGTTTACTATGTTCTACTATACTTAAAAATCCATGATTAGTAAACACCCACATTATTTTACACCTCCCCAATTATTCTTTTTTACAGATCCCCAAGATTTTCCTGTCTCAACTGTAACCTCTAATGGAACCTCTAGCTTTACACTATTCTCCATTAGTTCTTTTACCTTTTTTAACTGCGTGTTATTGTTAAAGCTAAAATCTAACTCGTCATGCACTTGCATGTGGCACGCGATTCCTGTCTCATTATATATGTCAAGCATGGCTTGCTTTGTAATGTCAGCGCTTGATCCTTGTATTAGTGCATTCAATGCCTTGTGCGTATGTGCCCTTCTTAAAGGTCTTCCTTTCCAAATACGTTCTGCCTCTTCTTTTCTTAGTGGCATTTCCTTGTTGGGATATTTATTTTTAAAGTCGGCAGGTTCCCAAAAATCAAAGTGCCTTCTTCTTCCTAATAATGTTTTAATTGTCCCCTTGTGTGTTGCAGACTTTGTGCACTCATGCATGAGCCCTCTTAAGAAAGGAACCTTTTGATGGTAATGCTCAAGCAACTCTGTTGCCTGCTCATATGTCATGTTGAGCATTGTTGAAAGCTTGTATGGTCCCATGCCATACATGATTCCTAGGTTTATAGACTTTGCAACCTTCCTTTCAATGCCTGCCATCTCTGCAACCATTTGATGGAAATCAGTAGAAGCATCACTCCTATATAAATCAGCGGCCTTCTCAGCCCCTGGAATTTCACGTAATGCAGCATAGTGAACAAGAACTCTTGGCTCTTGTTGGTTATAATCCATACGAGACCAGAGATGGCCATCATCAGGAATAAACAGGTTCCTGACAAGAGGACCCCAATTTTCGTCCCTCGCAGGTATCTGCTGAAGGTTTGGGTTTGACGACGAAAATCTCCCTGTACGTGTCCCGTCTGAGTCCTTACGTAGCTGATGAAATTGCGCATGTATTCTCCCTTTATGATTCATCTTGAGACAGACCTTCTCAATGAAGTCACGTCTCATCTTGTTTACTTTCCTAAACTCAGCAACCTCTTTTAAGAACTCATTGTCGCTTTTGTTCATAAAGCTAGCAGTGAATGAAGGATTGCCTGCCTCTGTCTCAGGAAACCATATGCCACGCTCCTTGCATGCCTCTGCCAACTGCTGGTTGCTCCAAGGTTCAACTGGGAATCCAGCCATCTTTCTCAGGCTAGACAATATCACTTTTTCAGTTTTTATATACCGATTATTAAGCTGTTCTGCCTTGCCAATATCTATCTTTACCCCCTTGAATCTCATGTCTAAAAGCATTGGAATGAGGTTTGATTCAAGCTTAAATATGTCCATAAGTCCTTGATCTTCAAGGATTTTTTGCTGTTGCTTCCAGATGGTCATTGTGTTAATGACGTCTCCTTCTGCGTAAGGTCCTACATAATGTGCGGGCAGTTTGTAAAGCTCTTTCTTAGGGTCTACATTGTATGCAATTGCGGCTTCCCTTAGAAGCTCTTCCTCTTTTCCCTTGCCTATGTATTTCTTACTGAGGACCTCTAGTGAGTATCCTTCTGCGCTTTCCTCATTGATGAGAGGCTCTGCGACCTGTATGTCGAAAATCCTCCCAGAAACTTCAATCCCTTCGGCACGGAGCCACTCGAGATCATAGAGGATATTCGCGCCAACCTTCGGTACATGCGCTGTATGTTGACCGAGCTGCTTTTTCGCCCATCTCCACACAACGTCACGGTCAAGGTTGCCTCCGCCGGCATGCCCAACTGGGTAGTACCGCGCCACTTCAGTGTCTGCTGAAATTGCAATCCCAATAATTTTTCCATCATTTCTTACTCCTCCTGGTCCATGCGTTAAAAGATTAGGGTCATATGTCTCTAGATCAATCGCTAAGATACTTGCCGAGGACAAGTCTGGTAAAGTCGCTGGGGGTGTCCAACGAGAATTTGGTGCCCAAAGCGGCATCTGCTGATTTAACCCAATTTCTTCCTGCATTTTTCCATATCCTTTCTGCGTCCGTATTAATATACTCTCTGTCAAATATAATTGTCCTGCAACTTGTATTCAACAAAAGCTTTGCACAAGTTACACACGGACTGAGTGTAATAAATGCTGTCTTGATTTTCTGCACGTCCCTGCATTGAAGGATAGCGTTCTGCTCAGCATGAATTGCCTCGCACTTGTCAAGACCTTCTCCAGTCTTATAGTTAGACCCGGCGCACGGTTCAGAGATGCAGTGGATCTGTCCACTTCCAACCCCATTGTATCCTGTTGCAATAACATAGTCATTGCTATCAACAAGCACACAACCGACAGCCCTACGCTTGCATGTAGACCTAGTTGATACTAGGGTCGCCATGTTAAGAAAATATTCTAATTTAGTGGGTCTCACTGATTGGTTTGCTTATCGGGAACATATGTATCTATCACTCCATTCTTTTTAGCCAGTATATGCAACCACTGCAATAACTGGTTAGGGTTTTCAAACTGGTGCACATTAAAGTGCAACGGTGTCCATTTTGTTGCATCACTTACAACCTCAAGTGCTGCGTCCATGTCTGACTCATACAGATGCTGGCTTGCAGCAGTAAGATATAAATTTCCTAGGTCTAAGACCCTTTTTGTCTTCATCTTATAAAGAAGAGCGACATAGACGGCAAGTGCTGTAAAATTAAACACATCATACGGCCATCCTAGCCAGATGTCACTGCTTCGCATTGTGTCAAAAATGTGAAGCTTATCATTTCTTACCATGAATTGAACTGAGATTGTGCAAGGAATATCAACTGATGGCCTTGGATTAGGCCTCCATATCGTCATGACAGCCTGCCTTGTATGAATATCTCGCATTAATTCATTTACAACGTATGTTAATTGGTCTACAATCCTTGGTCCATATGCTCCATTAAAGAAATATCCGTCATCAGAGAATTGAGATATCTGCTTAGAGTATTCACCTATAAAATCAACATCATTTCTTCCAGTTAATATCCAATATGCCTCTGCAGCCATGAACTTGTAGCCTAGACGTCTTTTTTCATAGGTCACAACTGGCTCTTTCATGTTGACAATTGTAGAATGATTAAGTATCTCGAGTGTCTTTTTCCCCTTGGGGTCAACCTCGTGAGACTTAGACTTTCTCATCAATAGGCATAGTGTCGTAAACCACTCATCATTGGCGGTCCTTCCATGTAGGTCTGTTACGTCCATCAAATCACCTCCCTTAGTGCTGAGGTTAAGTCTTCATTAAATCTTCTAAACCACTGGGGATGATATATTAACTCACCTTTTATCCCAAAGGTCTCTGCCACCTTAGCGGCTGATTTACCTAATAGTATCACCTTTATCTTCGGATTAAAACTGATAATTTCAGCTAAATCATGGTTAGGGTTGCCTTTTTCGTCATAGGCATTTGCCCAGATACCTTCCATCTCATTAAACCAGAGCTCATCTAGTGCCTTTGTAATGTGCAGGCTGCTGTTTCCATACTCTATGAACGGCCAGTACATGTGCTTCTTTGGCCTGACCTGATCTCCTACAAACAGATATTTTGCCGTAGGAAGATAGCCTACAAAGTTATGGTAGTCAGGATTAAGCGCCTTATAGTACTGTCGCTCCCTCCACCTTGTAGCATGTTTTAACACATTTTCGACATATTCCTTAAGATGGCTTCCCCAACGGTTAATTGTATACATACGTACATATGGCAATGTCCCTACTCCGCCACTCTTGATCATCTTATGAGCGAAATTTCCCTCATCTTTTGCCGTTCTGTTGCCGAAGTATAGATCCTTATACATCTGGCATACCTTATCAATATTGTCTGCATACTCTTCTCGCTGCGTCTTTAGCTTCTCAAACCTCTTTATTGTATCTTCATCAGGAAGGCAATAGACATAATGTCCGCCATATTTCAGCATTACACGATCATGCATCCTTCCCTGCAATGGCCACGGTGAACCGTTCCGATAGACAGTTGCGTAGCATGCCTCACTTGGCCACCACCTGTCAATCAAGACATTGTATCCGTTATATGCCCAGCGTGATGCAAGCTTCATTGCTGCAGTATGATAGTCAAAGATCTTGTCCTTCCACCTATAGCTAAGATGGAGGTACTTGACAGGGTCCTTGCTGTGCTCATTGAATGCCTTGGCAAGTGTTGTCTTGCCCACGGCATCTGGTCCCTCTAGTACTATGATGTTGCCCATCTATTTTCCATTCGTACACTCCTTTTTTCCAATGCTCTTTGTAATCTCTACAAGCTTTCTCTTCCACATTGCCTTATATGCAGGATCTTTCTTATGGTTGATCTTCCTGATCATCTTCTTAAGCCTTCTAACCCTTGTCCAAAACAATTCCTCATTAGGTGTCATTCTGCAAGGTCTTTAAGGTCTGGCGCCTTCCACCCTGGTGGCTTGACAATATCCCAGTCTGACCTCTCCGTCTTTTGTCTTATTTTTGACATGTTTGCCTTTTGGACACGTTTCCATGCCTCCTCTAGGTCAAAACCATGAAGGTATGCTGTCCCAATTGCGACATAAACAAGATCAATGCAGGCGTCAAGGATTGACTCTCTATTATTATCCTCAAGTCCTACAATAAGTTCCGCAAGCTCCTCTCTGAGGTGCCTGATCCTCGCAACCTGGATCTCCTTTGGAAGGTCGCGCACCGGTCCAGCATACCCTAGTCCATTCTTAATGTGAAAGCTTGCAACATCACTGAAGCAAGACACCACGTCTAACACAGGCTCTCTAACTTTAAATGTCATCTTATAGCACCTTTGTCATTGGTTCTTCATTCATGTCTTCTTCTTGTACTTTAATGTGACGCAATTCTCTCCAGCTCTCGCTTGAGCCCCAGCGTCCTTCCTGGTGAATAATAGGCGTAAAGCGTCTTTCTTTTAGATGTAGCTTGCCTACATACTGCGTTTCCCATAAGACGTTTCTTGCATTAGCAGGAAAGCAAGGTGCAAATATTGTCGCCAAGACATTGGTGTCATAATAATCACGGAGTTTTTCAAATATGTCAAGGTAATTGTTTACCTCTAGCTCATGCTTGTAGTCTTTTATTGAGGCAAACGTGCCCCAGTGCTTCAATATCTTGTAGCCACAGTCCTCTAGCAATGCCCCAAATGCGTGATATGTCATCTCGTTGACATGATTCTTTGCCGCACCGACCTTCTCGTCGTAGCATGGTGTTGAAAACCAAGAGATTGCACTGTCAGTTGTGAGGTGTGGAATTTGCCTAAGTATCTTTATCGCCTTCCACGGCTCCACATGCTCTAGTACCTCTAGGCATGCTGTGTAGTTGAACTGCGTGTATTCTGGGTCGTTGTAATCATCTAGGTAGCACTTTGAAAAATCTAACGGCGCCCACAGTCGCGGTTGAAATTTAGTATGCAGGAACATCTCAGGAACGTCCATCTTGTTGAAGTCTACCCCTAGGTAGAACTCAGGAGACATCCTGCTTGTCATTAACGTCTTTGCCAAGGGCATGTCCTTCCCACATCCCACGTCTAGTATGCGTGCCTTCTTATAGCGGTTCTTCTCATTCAGATACTTGCAGATATGAGACCACCTAAAGCAGTGCGCAATGTAGTCACGGTGCAGAAAGCCACGAACCTCAGCCTGATCAATGCTCAAGTGAGTCTTGTCAGTCGTCTGTCCTCTGGCATTTGCCATAAGCTCTCCTTTCTAAATTTTAAAGGTCTTACGAACCTCGATTAAGCTATATCTCGCCAATAAGCCTTGATAGTATGCAAGGATGCGGTTTGCGCCTCCCCTTTGCTTCGTCTTAACGCGAGATTGCATCTCACCTAGAAGCTCAGGTCGGGACAAGGTCCCCTTCTCTTTAATAATATCAAGGATGTTTTTTGCCTGATTTGGCAGCTTAGGATATGGCGGAGCCTTTATGCTTGTATCGATGTATGTCCAATTCTCCTTTTTCATCGTTTTTCCTCTCTTATAGTTATAGGAGAGATGAGCCGAAGTTGCCCCCGTTTATACATCTCTCCCATGCCCCCGTCAAATTCGGTAGCTCTACGTAAAGCTAGTACATTTATGCTACCTGCCTGACATTAGGGTTGTCGACAGTCAGTCCTGCATGGGATTTAACCCACACTTGCTGACATAAAAAATAGTATATTGTTTGAAAAAATAGTAAACGGAATAAAATATTATTCCGCTATCTCTTTTCTGTATAACCTGTTGCCTCTGGGTGAGACCAGTAATCTTTTCTTGTAAAGCTGAATAAGGTGTGGTGATCCCTGCAGTAGAACTTTCCAGGGGGATCCTCTACAACTGCAGGCCTGTCGCATGCCTTGCATTGAGCGGCATGCCCGGGATCAAAGGAGTTTGAGCTCTGGGAATCGGGCATGCCTTCTGGTTTATTAATATCCATTTTTATTCCCTCGCCCAACTGTTAAACTATAACGTCCTTTACAATATGGTTGCCAATTTTTACCATAAGGTCCTTCGCCTCTACAGACGTTATCTTTCCCTCGTCATACTGCGTATATACATCGTTTACGTCATGATGTATATCGTCGATATGGTAAGGTTCCGCGCACTCATACCTGTCAACGAAGCCTGCCATTGACACACCCCGAAACTGGTTATCCTCGCGGCAGATGAGGACGCCAGACTGATCTTCAGCTATCGCCCTCACCTTCCAGCGCGATTTATAACAATCGCGCCAGATTTGCCCCACCTTTAAGGTGGAGCTATATTCATGGCTGTGTTTTGCCGTCACTTACGCAGCCTTCGCAAATTCAACTGCACTTGACAAAGCGCGCCTTTTCGTAGCGGCACGTTGGCCAAGCCATGCTGACGTCAGGCTTGCATCGCGGTCTCTTCCTGCCTCATGATCAAGGTAGTAAGTGACGCCATTTAAAGCCTGCCACCATGTCCCCTCCGACATGTTTGACCCCGGTTGGGAGTAATGCAGTTCACTTAAAAGCTTAAGTGTCCTGCCAAACATCTCAGGAGTGAGCGTTGCCTCGTTTTTCAACGAAGGCTGGAATAAGAGCATCCAAAACTTAAACAAATCTTCTTCCTTGTACCTTGTACCTGAAAGAAGGGTCGCCTGTTCCTTGAACTCCTCCATCCTTACGTCTGCAAGTCCGAGCGCCTCCGCGGCCTTTTCTTGCACGCCAAAGTCAAACTCCCGGATATGCGGGGCAGAAAACTGCTCACTCGCACTTCCAAGCGCCATCATCAACGTGTTCCAGCACACGACCCTTATCCCCGACCACATGATCTTGAGAGATTTTCCCCAGATATGCGGTGAGACCAGCAACAGATAAGAATCAACCTTATCCTTGCCAGGAAGCTCAAAGCTCGCTGTCGTCTTAGCGAGACCCCAGATAATACGGCCCCCGTCGAGGGAACCCGCAGTCTCCATTGTCATATTCCCAGACTTAACAAATGTCTGGAAAAAGCTCAAAGCCTCTTCATTTTGTGTAGGAACATAGCTCCTGCCACAAGGGCTTAGCTCTTGCCCATCTGATCCCCTAACAAGAACAAACCAGTCAGTTGACAGTTTGTCCGTTATAGGATTATAAAATGGCTTCTTCTCAACTGTCCAGTCGAGACCAGCGTTGCGTGCCATTTGGATTGGCGTTAGATCGTCACCGACCTTTTCGCCGAGTCCGTGCCACGGCACCTTTCCCGCATAAGCCATACTTTCAACGTTTGCAACCATAGTTCTCCTTTCTCTGGCTAACCAAAGAGAAGACTGGCTTGAACTAGTAACCATACTATAAACCAGGCTCCTAGTGGTACTGCCAGCATTAAGAAGAAGATAATCAGATCATCACGATCCATATAAACCTCCTCCGGTTGACGGAAACCCCGTTTACGTTAATTAACCCTATGGGTGTCAACGAGGTTTCTATTCTCTTGTATTACAATTATTGTCTGAAAGACACTGATAATAATAGAACTAATACAGAATAATATTTAACGATTGCAATTACTTAACGGTTAGTAATTTATCTGTTATTGGTTGTATTGGTACTTTTTAGTTATTTTTTTTATTTTTTTTTATTTTTTTCTCTATATATATAGATAATTAAAAAAGGGCGCCCGAAGACGCCCCTTTGTTTAGTCTAGTGTTTTATTTTTTACGCCGCAGCTTTTTGTTCAGTATCCCCGGAAATAGCTGTCTCTACGATTTTAAGTTTATCGCCTATCGGCTTATCTTTCGCCTCCATCAGCTTATCAATCAAATCCGAAGCCTTTGGAACATCGATTTCATTCAAGCCGATTAAATATGCGATCATACCTTTTTGTTTAAAAGTTGGCATTCGATCACCTCCTTTGTTCGATTATTATCAATATATATATATAAGATTGATTTTATTGTATTCTAAATAATTATTTTTTCTGGAGATATAGCTAAAAATAAAAAAGCTCCCCGAAGGGAGCTTTGTAGTTTTTTATTTACGCAAGTTTCATAAAGTCGTTTTCGATGTATTTTGCTCGATAGTATTGGAAGATCCTGTAAGGTCTTTGGCGGGTTTCAAGATCGCCAGCTTCCGCGATTGCTTTAATATGCGCAACCATTTCGCTAACTGAGTAATCACGATTTTCTAAAGTTTCTAAAATCGCAACAGCTTGCGGCGGGAGTTTCACTGATTTCCAATCCTCGGGCAAATTAACAACGATTTTTGTTAATTTCGCCATAATAAACTCCTTTGTTAGTTTTATTATGTTTTAGCTTAAATATAGTTTTTATCTGTTTGTACACAAAATAATTTATTTATCCGTTAAGTACTTGATAACGAACAAATTTAATTTTAATATTTAAAGCTTTTTAATTTTATTTTAAATCTTATTAACAAACGCATCATTGAATAACATTCGAGTTTATTCAATTTACGCCTTCCCTCTCCCTCTCCTCATTCATCGTGCGTCGATTTGCCTTGATAAATAAAAACGTTTTTTGCCTTTTGGCGCGGATCCCAGGCGCGGGTGCCCGGGGCGACGGGCGCGCGGACCCGATAAGTGAAATGCCAAGCTACTCGTTCTATAGGGGGCGGATTTTGCTAACGGACAAAATGAAATGATAAACGGATAAATGTTATTAATACAATATATATAGGAAAAAATAAAAAAATATTTTTAAAACGTTGGTAAATGCTAATAAATACAATATGTCAATATATTATTTACTATATATAGTAAGAGGAATGTGAAGAAAAAAGGATAATAACAACGTACTGTCTAGAATTTTATGTGTTTCCAGGTGTACAAAATGATAAGAACAAGATAGATTATCATGATGCACAGGAGGTTAAAAAAATCTTATGGATAAAATAAAAGAAATATGGGGCAGCATGAAAACAACGCTAAAGATCTTCATAGTGATAGTAGCTTGTATTCTTGTATATGCCCTTGTCAACAATATATTTAATTAGGAGGGGAAATGGCAACATTACCGCACAGCACACATGAGGACCAATCAACAGTTGTTGACAACTACTCAGGTGTGATCTCTACCACATTGTCGGTAGAGAATAAAGGTGGCGCGGTTGCGATCGCTAATAATGATGAGTGGATACAAAATCTTGTAATGCCTTATTATTTGAAAAATAGCCTAGCAACAGCACAACTGTAGCAACATATGACGCACGGTGGAAAAAGGACTGGGGCCGGAAGGCCTGTTGGAGCTATAGGAACAAAGTCCAAGGAGATAGCTGAAAAGCTAGAGAAACTGGATTGCGACCCTATTGAGGCGCTTGCGATGATTGCGCAAGATCAAACCAATACGCCTGAGCTAAGGTTCCAGGCTAACAAGGAGTTGGCGCAATACGTCGCACCGAAGCGAAAGGCAATAGAGATGGATGCAGCATTAGATGGCGGCATCAATGTCACTGTCCAGCAATTCCATGAGTTGAAGGACCTTCCTATTGGCGGGACTGACCCTGAGTAATGGATATTACAATTCCACATGACTGGAAACCTCGAGACTATCAACACCATCTTTGGAACTATCTTCAAAAAGGAGGAAAGAGGGCTGTAGCTGTATGGCATCGCCGTGCAGGAAAAGATCTTCTTTCTATCAACTGGTGTGTCACATCAGCAATCCAGCGAAAAGGATTGTACTGGCACCTTCTTCCAACATATAATCAGGGACGTAAGATTGTCTGGGATGGGATGACCAAGGAAGGTCGCGCTTTTCTAGAGCACTTTCCTAAGGAGCTTTGGAATAGGGTGAATAACACAGACATGCGTTTGGAACTAAAGAATGGAAGCATCTATCAGGTTGTTGGAACAGATAACGTTGACCGCCTTGTGGGATCAAACCCAGTCGGGGTGGTGTTCTCAGAGTACAGTCTTCAGGATCCACGGGCCTGGAATCTCGTTCGTCCCATCTTGGCTGAGAATGGAGGATGGGCAGTTTTTATTTATACCGCAAGAGGTAGAAATCACGGATATGACCTATTTAACATGGCTAGAAAAAATGAGCGATGGTTTTCACAACGACTGACAGTTGATGACACAAGGGCAGTGCCTGCAGAGGCAATTGAAGATGAGAAAGAAGCAGGGATGCCTGATGAATTAATACAGCAAGAATTTTATTGTAGCTTTGACGCTCCATTGGTAGGGTCATACTACGGAAGCCTTATGGAAAAGGCATTAGCAGAGGAGAGAATTACAAAGGTGCCGTACGAGCCGCGCCTAGAGGTTCACACGTCGTGGGACCTTGGCATTGGCGACAGCACGGCAATCATATTTTTCCAGCAGCATGGGACAGAGTTCAGGATCATTGATTACTACGAAAACCAGGGGGAGGGCATCCCTCACTATGTCAAGGTCTTGCATAAGAAGGACTATGCCTATGGAAACCACATCGCACCGCATGACATCAAGGTACGTGAGATGAGTACAGGAAAATCACGATATGAGGTCTCGAGAGAGCTCGGGATACGATTCACGGTCTGTCCGCACATAGGGATAGATGACGGGATAGAGGCTGCAAGAACTATAATTCCTAGGTGTTATTTTGATGAGAAGCAGTGTAATATCCTGGTTGAGGCTTTGCGGCAATACCGTAAGGATTATGACGAGAAGAAGAAGGTCTATCGCGACCGTCCTTTACATGACTGGACATCGCATGCGGCTGACGCTTTTCGCTATCTCGCACTGGGCACGCGAGATTATTTAAACACACGTCGGCAGCCACGTCCTAGTGTTGCTGACAGTAACTATGATGTATTAGGAGGAAAAATATGGGCGGCGCAGTAAAGGTAGTTAAAAAGATATTTAGCGCTCCATCTCCTGCTCCACCACCGCCACCACCACCACCACCGGCTCCTACTCCAAGTTCAGTTGCCTCAACATCTTCAGCAATAAAGACGGCTTCTAAGAAGTCATTTCTTGGAGGGGTTAAAAGAGGCGCATCAGGAAGAAAGTCAACAATGGTAACAGGCGGCGCAGGGGTAGAAGATGAAGCTGAAATATTGATTAAGACACTATTAGGAGCATAAATGGCGACAGACAACCGCGAGCTAGTTGCTAACATAATTAGCAAGCAAGAGACACTCTCTAGCTATCGAGCAACATGGGAGCAATTGTGGCAAGATTGTGCAGAGTACGTTAATCCAAACCGGGGAGATTTTTCTCATAACCGGGCAAAGGGCGACAGTGGACGCTACGAAAAGATATATGATTCAACAGCGCCTCTCGCAAATGAGCAGCTGGCGTCAGGATTGCATGGCTTTTTAACAAGCCCATCACAACGCTGGTTTGCATTAAAGACATTTGATGAGGAGCTTAATAAAGAGCCTTCAGTGAAAGAGTGGCTGCATAGGGTTACTGACATCATCTATGACAGGGTCTTTAACACACCTGCAAGCAACTTTAACTCTCAGGCACACGAGCTCTATCTTGACCTTGGTGCATTTGGCACCGGTGTGATGATGGTGCAAGACACGCCTGGATCTCCTATCTCATTCAGGACATTTCACCTGGCAGAGTGCTATATCATGGAGAATGACAAGGGGTTTGTAGACACAGTCTACAGGAAATATAAAAGAACATGCCATCAGCTGATGGAGCGGTTCCCGAAAACCGTCCCTGAACGCGTTAAGAAGATGGTAGAAAAAGAGCCTTACAGAGAATACACAGTTATTCATGCTGTAGAGCCAAGCGAATTTTACGGCGACAAGTCAGCTAATGTAGCGCAAAAGGCATACAAGTCTTGCTACATCTTAGAAGATGACAAATATTTATTAGAAGAATCCGGCTTTGATGAGCTGCCTTACATGGTGCCACGATGGCAGAAGGTTGCAGGAGAGATATATGGAAGGTCTCCTTCCATGACCTCGCTTCCTGACATTAAGATGGTTAACCAGATGATGAAGACAATCATCAAAGCTGCGCAAAAGGTTACAGATCCTCCTTTGCTTGTTCCTGACGATGGATTTATCCTTCCTGTAAGGACAGTTCCTGGAGGATTGAACTTTTATCGTGCAGGCACGCAAGATAAGATAGAGCCTCTGTTGACAGGGGCAAGGGTTGAGATTGGTGCAGACCTTGTGCAAAATAGAAGAGAGCACATTGTTGCTGCATTCCATGTTGACTGGATGAAGATGCCAGAGCAAGGACCACAGATGACAGCAACTGAGGTTGTTGCACGGCAAGAAGAAAAGATGAGATTGATGGGACCAATGGTTGGGAGGCTTCAGGTAGAGTTTCTCGGACCACTGATCAACCGTGTCTTTAACCTATTAATGAAACGTAATAAGATTCCTCCCGCGCCCGGAGCAATACAAGGACAAGATCTTAAGATAGATTATGTCTCGCCTATTGCAAAGGCGCAAAAGACGACTCAATTATTTACTGTTACAAGGTTGATTGAGTCAATGGCGCCCCTCTTGCAGATGAAACCAGAGTTGCTTGACAACTTAAATGCTGATGAGACATTCAGATATTTTCATCATCTGCTAGATGCACCTCCTGCTATCTTGCACGATGAAGGGGCTGTTGAACAGCAAAGAGAGGAAAGGGCAAAACAGATGCAGGCAATGGAACAGACACAACAGGCGCAAGGGTCAGCGGTAGCCGCAAAAGACATGGCACAGGCGCAGAAATTGACAAGTGAGACAAGGTAAAGATATAGTTAAACTGCAAGAGCAGTATAAAAAGGTTTTTGAGACAAAAGATGGTCAGGCAGTGCTTGGCCATATTTGTAAGACGGGATTTGTCTTGGACAGCACGTATGTCCCAGGCGATCCACATGGGTCATCTCATAATGAAGGCATGAGAAGGCTCGCATTATCAATCCTTAAGTTTCTTAAAAAGAAGCCTGAGGATTTTTCACAAATGCTAGAACAAATGGAGGCAAGTAATGAGTGAAGAAGCAACTGGGTCCGTGTTAAGTCCGGGTAGCTCAGAAGCTACAGAGTCCGCGCCAGCTGAAACGGCGAGTGCAGATTGGAAAGCTTCTCTACCAGAGGATATACGCTCAGACCCATCATTAAAGGATATTACTGATATCCCCAATCTAGCCAAGAGCCTTATAAACGCTCAAGGGATGATTGGAAAAGACAGGATTGCATTACCAAGTGAAGATGCAACTGACACTGAGATGAAGGATTTCTATGGAAAGATAGGAAGACCTGATGAGGCAAAGGCATATGACCTAGGAGAAAGACCAACACTGCCAGAAGGACTTGAATATGATGAAGAGTTTGAAAGCACATTTAGAGATGTAGCACATAAGGCAGGTCTGACACAAAAACAAACCAAAGACATATATGATGGCTATAATTCTTACGTCAGCAAAAAGGCTGAACTAGAAGGAGAAAATGGCACTGTTCAAATGAATAATTGGGTTGAACAGATGAAAAAAGACTTTGGCAAGGCATATGATGAAAGGATAGACCTAGCTCAACGTGCAATTGAGAAATTTGGCAGTGGAGACGTCAAAGATTGGATGAACAGTACAGGCATGGGAAATAATCCGATGTTTGTAAAGATGTTTGCCAATATAGGCGAGATTGTTGCTGAAGGGAAGGGTGATGTTCCTGCTACGAGGCAGTTTACAATGACCCCTCAACAGGCGCAACAAGAGATTTCTAGGTATAACAGAGACACTGATTTCATGACTGCATATGCAAGCGGAGACCATCAAGGTCATACTGCAGCAGTACAGAAGATGAATGATCTGTTTAAGCTAGCATATCCTGATGAAACGCCAGTTGCACCAGCTTAATGGTGTACGAGTTTCCTATCTTGTTATAAGATAGGATTGTTGGGTAGCCGAAAGGTCCAACCGTCGACTAGAGCACAGACGTAAACAAGCTAGAGGTTGTCCATACTTGGGTAGCAATTTCGAATAACTAAAACAATATGATGACAACGGAGGCATAGTATGTCTACTCAAATTACGACAGCTTTTGTCAACCAATATAAAGCGAACGTTGAGCACCTTTTACAACAAAAAGGTTCTCGTCTACGTCCATTTTGTAGGGTTGAGACACAAGGCGCTGAGTTTGAATACTACGATCGTATTGGATCTGTTGATGCAATAGAAGTAACATCTCGACACAGTGATACTCCGCTCATTTCAACCCCTCATGATAGACGTCAAGTCTCTCTAAGGGATTTTGATTGGGCAGATATGATTGATCGAACTGATAAAATCAGACTTCTTATTGACCCAGCTAGTCCATACGCGCAAAATGCCGCTTGGGCTCTTGGCCGGAAAATGGATGATATTATTATTGAAGCTGCACACGGGACTGCCAAATCTGGCAAGACTGGTGGAACTTCTGTATCATTCGATTCTGCAAGTCAAATCGCTGTAAATTACGTTGAATCAGGTTCTGCAACTAACTCAGGACTAACTATTGGAAAGCTTAGAAAAGCAAAAAGATTATTGGACGCGAATGAAACTGATCCTTCAGATCCAAGATATATTGCTTTAACTTCTCTTCAAGTTACTGACTTGTTAAAAACAACCGAAGTAACAAGCTCTGACTTTAACTCAGTTAAAGCCTTGGTACAAGGAGATGTTAACTCGTTCATGGGCTTCCAATTTATTAGGACAGAAAGAGTTGCTGCCGATTCAAATGATTACAGGCGAGTGATTGCATGGTCTAAGAGCGGAATGTTAATGGCGGTTGGCGCTGATATCACTGTTGATATCGGTCCAAGACGTGATAAACGAAACTCTACCCAAGTATATTGCTCAGCTTCTTTCGGGGCTTCTCGAATGGAAGAGGGCAAAGTGTTAGAAATTAAATGCTCAGAAGCATAATAGGAAGGATATAGAAAATGGCTGTTACAACTCAAAAAAGCACAGAGTACACAAACGCTACTGCATCCCCTGTTACTTTAAATGAGGCAAACGTCTATCATGGAAGGGTAAGAATTGCTTACTTTACACATGACCAAGACGGAACAGGAGACGCAGGTTCATCTGTGGCTCTTTTTGCATTGCCTGCAGGAAAAGTAAAAGTGCTTCTCGCAGCTTCAAGAGCTTATGTAAACTGGACTACAACTTCAGCTACATTGGATTTGGGCTGGGATGCATATACTGACATTGATGGCGACGCGGTGGCCGCAGATCCGGATGGTCTTGTAGATGGCTTAGACGTAGATACAGTGGGGTACCAAACATTAGAAGGTGCTCTTGCTGGAATTAAAGCTACGGGTGGCACATACACTTTTGAAACACAAGGTGGTGTGGTTATCAGAGCTACTTCTCCAACGGCTATGGTGGATGGCGACGATCTAGTAGGCTACATTTTATATGTAGTAGACTAATAGTATTAAAACTAAATTAAGGGGGCTATTATAGCCCCCTTATAAATATTTAAAGGAATTAATGGATTCAAAAATTGACATTGTAAATAAGGCATTAGGGCTTCTTGGAACTGAATTTATAACAAGTTTAACAGAAGACACTAAGCCTGCACGATTTGCAAACAAGTTTTATGAAAGCTCCAGAGACGCAGTTTTTAGAGCACACCCATGGAACTGTTGCATTAAGCGTGCGGCACTAAGTTTACTGTCAACAACACCAGCATATTATTTTGATTATGAGTTTCAACTGCCTGGTGATTTCATAAGGATCATATTACCTGAAGATGACACAATTGAATACAAGATTGAAGGAGATAAACTTTTAACAACAACAAATACATTCAGGACAACATATGTTTTTGTTAATGATACGGTAGGACAATATGACGCCTTGCTAAAAGAGACAATTGCGGCACGGCTTGCTGCAGATGTAGCAATGCCGCTTGTTCAAGACTTACAGGTTGTTGAGGCAATGACAAGCCTGTATGATAAAAAATTAGCTGAAGCAAGGAGCGTAGATGCGATGGAAGGAACTCCTGAGGGAATAGATTCTGACTTCTGGTTAGAATCTAGAGTCACGGGGACAAATCTGAGGGATTATCGTTGGAATCGTTATACTACATAAAATGAAATGGGCAATAGGGCAGTACCAGTTATTACCAACTTTACAGCAGGCGAGCTTAGTCCTCGTTTAGCTGGCCGTGTTGATCTAGACAGGTATCAAAACGGTGTTGAGACATTAGAGAATTTTAAGGTCTTCACACACGGAGGTATCACAAAAAGATCAGGAACTGGCTATATTGCTGGAATCAAGACCCAGACAGGGTCAAATTCAGGGGCAGTACTAGTACCATTTATATTTTCTAAGACGCAGGCATATGTCTTAGAATTTGGACATAATTATTTCAGGATATTTAAGGATGAAGGACAGGTTTCATCAGGAGGCTCTGTAGTTGAAATTACATCAAACTGTGACTGGACTGCGGCGCAAGTTGCTAATCTTAGGTTTGCTCAATCTGCTGACATCTTGTATGTTGTGCATCCTGATCTTCACCCTGTAAAGATAACAAGGTCAAGCCATACGGCATGGACCGTTACAGACATTCCATGGGGAGCGGATACAACAAATTATTTTGAGCCGCCATGGTCAACACTTAATACATCTGCTACGACATTAACCCCAAGCGGGACAAGTGGAAGCATTACAATTACTGCCAGCACAAATACATTTGCATCAACAGATGTAGGAAGATATATTCGTACAAAGCAGTCAAATTGGCGCTTCATGAAAATTACAGCATATTCTAGTGCAACATCAGTGACAGCCACTGTCATTAATACTGCACTAGAAAGTACAGCTGCAACAACAGACTGGAGACTGTCAGCATTTTATGCGGCTAACTATCCTTCTCAGGTTCAATTTTTTGAGGGAAGATTATATTATGCAAACATATTAAATTATCCTGGAACAATATGGGGATCTGTAACTGATGATTATGATAATTTTTCTATCACTGCGGTAGATGGAACTGTTGCCAATGATGATGCTGTAACATATCAGCTTGCCGTTGGTGAGGTTGCAACAATTACAGGGATGCTTTCTCATCGCTATCTTACATTATTCACAACGGCAGGACCTTTTAATGTCTCATCAGGAAGTGCAACTGCAAGTGTAACGCCTACATCTATCCTTGCAACAAGAGAGACAAATGACGGGGCTGCAAACATTGCGCCAATAGGTGCGTCAAAGTCAATCTTATTTGTTGGAAAGAATAAGAAGAAGGTTAGAGAATATGCATATAACATTGACTATGACAGCTTTACAACCCCTGACATGACAGTTATGTCTGAGCATGTCGGCTATCCTGAAATTATACAACTTGCCTATGCTAGCAACCCTGACAACATGCTTTGGGCTGTACGCAGTGATGGACAGTTGTTAGGACTGACATTTTACAGAGATCAAAACGTCGTTGCATGGCACCGCCATATAATAGGTGGAGATAGAAAGATTGCCTTTGCTGGAAATGCTGCAGATGCAGATTTTCAAATTACGTGCAGTGCAGCTCATGGATTAGCAACTGGAGATGAGGTTATCTATGATGCAAATGGTAATGGAGCAATGGGAGGCTTGACTGATGGAGGAACATATTATGTCTATAATGTAGATTCAGATGAGGTAGAATTAGCATCAACAAAAGAACAAGCAAAAACTAGGACAATTATTCAAGTAACAGATAGCGATAATAGTGCTACCCACTATTTAAAATTACCTTCAAAGATAAAAAGCATTGCGATTATTCCTGGAGTAGATGATGCCTATGACACATTATACATGATTGTAGAAAGAACAATTGATGGGGCAACAAAGCAATATGTTGAATTTTTACAAGAAGACTTTAGAGGAGATGCTGGGCAGACAATATCAGATGCCTGGTTTGTGGACTCAGGATTAAGCCTGTCGAGTGCGACAGCTGTAACAAGCATATCAGGGCTAGGACATCTTGAAGGAGAAAGCGTTACAGTATTGGCAGACGGCGGCGTTGTCTCTAATAAGACTGTCTCAAGCGCTGCGATTACACTAACTACTGCTGCAAGAGAGGTTAAGGTTGGGCTAGGATATAGTGCAACAATGAAGACAATGAATCTTGAGCCAGGAGGAGAATATGGGACAAGCCAAGGAAAGACAGGAAGAATTGACAAGGTTATATGGAGATTGCATGAGACGGTCAACCTTAAGGCAGGACCTTCTAGCTCTATGACTGATGTTATTCCGTTTAGGAAAACAACAGATCCAATTCATGCATTAAAGGCAAAGTCAGGAGACTTTGAAATGTTATTTCCTGGACACTACGAAAAAGAAAAACAAGTATACGCATTATCATCCGATCCATTGCCTTGCACAATATTAGGGATGATGGTACACATGATGACGTCTGTAAGATGAAAATAGTTCCTTTTGAGACATGGCACTTCGATCATATAAAGTTATCAGGACCTGAGCAGAAGATGATAAATAATTATGGAAAGACATGGCCAAATTTGTTAGATGCCTTGAAATATAATGGTGCTACATTTTCATGGTTTGATAGGCCTGATGTGGTAGGAATATGCGGGGTCATGCCCTATTGGAATGGGGTTGGCGAGGCATACATGTTCTTGTCTGAAAAGTTTAAGAAGAATAAGATCCGTTGTATTAAAGATATAAAGTACTATTTAAACATGATAGCGAATGAATTTAAGTTTCATCGAGTGGATTGTCATGTTATAAAAGAGTTTGAAAATGCAGTTAAGTTTGCAAAATACCTAGGATTTGAAGAGGAAGCAGTGCTAAAAAAATTTGGTCCGAACAAGGAAGATTATGTTAAACTGGTGAGGTTTTATGAGTAAAGCTGTTGTAGCAATGGCCTTAATGGGTGGAGCTACGGCAATATCTGCCTATGGCTCCTATGCACAGGGCAAGGCTCAGAAGAAGATGTATGAGTATAACGCCGCTGTTCAACAAGGAAATGCATCTGCTGAGATGGAGGCGCTGGAATGGAAAAAGTATGTTCATCGCCAAAATTTAAGAAAGATACAAGGCACGCAAAGGGTCTTGTTTACAAAGGCAGGCGTCTCGCTGCAATTCACCCCTCATGACCTAGATGAGGATACAATGATTCTTGCGGCGCAAGATGAGGCGACAATGGAGTATAATGCTGCAATGAAGGCAAGAGGATATAAGACAGAGGCAGAGGTTTCATTGCTCAAGGGGCGTGCCGCAAACCTAAGAGGAAAGATGCAGGCGTTTGGCACGATACTTGGCGGTGCCTCTCAAACTATGCAAACTGGCTATGCAATGGGATATACCTAATGGTTAAGGTACCAACATATAGAGATTTAACAAGGCAAGGTACAGAGATACGGCCTACACCTATTCGCTCTCTTTCTGACGCAGAGATTCAAAACCTGTCAAATATAGGCATACAAAACTTTGCAAAGGGAATGGAGCAGGCTTCAGCGTCAGTTGAACAGATAGAAAAGATCAAGGAAAAAAGGAATAAAGAAGACAACCTATTGTGGGTGACAACAAATATTGCTGATTTCAAGACCCAGGTGGCAGAGCAAGAAAGTGGATGGCAAGAGACGTATGACGATCCTTCTGGGGCAGGATTTACAGAATTTGCAGAGAATGAATTTAACAAGATAAAAGATGAGCTATTGGCGAACGCCCCTAATGATGAAGCTAGGGATGCGCTTGCCGTAAAGATAGAGGCATGGCGTCCAGCTGCAGTCAACAGCTTTTTAAGCTACCAGACCGAGACACGGTATTCACACCTGAGCAGTGAGATGGCTATCGCAATTAACAAGACGGCAATGCTTTCCTATAAAAATCCTCTTGAGTGGGAGATGCACCTTGGCTCTATAACAGGAATGCTAGATGGCGTCTATGACCCAGAAGATGAGCCAAAAGACTACCTTAGGATGCTTCCTCCTAAGATGATTGAAACAATAAGAGACTCTGCCAATAATAAGATCATCTCTAATGCATTAGAGGGATTGATTGATTCTAATGAAAAAGAAAAAATAGACCTTGCAATTAACTGGATTAAATCTGGAATATTTGATGACAAGGTAAATGAAGATACATTAATACAGCTTCTCAACAGGGCAACCTCACATAAAGAAAAGGTAAGTGCATTAGCCTTAGAGAACCTTAATCAATCTGTGCAGGCTAATTTAAGTAATATTGCCCGTCATGGACATGAACTTAGCCCACTAACTCTTAGCCATTTTACATTATTGTCAGACGGAACAAAAGATGGGATAGAAAAAGCAACAGTAAAATATAATAATTATGCTTCCTCTGTAGTTGTAGGAAAGGGAATTTATGCAAATAATCAACTAATGACATGGTATTCAGATAAAGCTCTTACAGACATGATAAATACCTTGGAGCCGCCTGATAAAAATGATCCTAAATATAAAGATAAGCCTAGAAAATACAATGAAGATGCTGCCATCTATAGAGGAACTATAGAGGCAGCAAATGAAATTTCACAACGGCGCGATGCTAACCCTGTAGAATACATCTTATCAAATGATAAAAATCTAGCAAATGCATATGCAGGACTTGAGGTTGACGACAAGGACATTGAGGAGGGCTTTAATGCAAATGCGGAATATAAGATTGCCCTTGACAAGGTTATAAATCTTCAAAAATCAATGGGGATTACAAATATTAAGTACATGACTAATCAAGAAGAAAACGACATGATCAAGGCATTGACAAATTCTGACCCTGGATTTGTCAAGGCATACATGACACAGGAGAGGGCAAAGGTTGGTGAGTGGGCAGATGAGCGATTAAGCCAGGTTATTATTGGTGGAAAATTAAGCCAGTCTCATGCTGCGGCATTGATGTGGCTTGATGAACCTGAATTCCACGAGCTGTGGAAGGCGGTGAACATGGATTCTAAGACGCTTGATGATGGAATTGAGCATATTGCAGCAGCTTCTAAAAATATAGAAACAGCACTAAAACCTTTTGAGGAATGGCGAGAGGCACTGACAATCAATGCCCCTGAACGTTTAGAGTTTGTCAACTCCATACAAGGCTTGCTGATAAAACGCGCTAAGCTGATGCTTGCGTCAGGAAACTATGATGACCTAGATGCAGCAATGAAAGGTGTGATTGATGACCATTTTGCAAGCAAGTTTACAATATCTGATGGACCTTCTAAGGTCTTGATCCCTGTTAAGATAATGGTTGACGGAAAGAACAAGTGGATTGGCGCAAGCAAAAAAGATCTTGCAAAGATAAATAGCGTCTTAAACATGATGCTAGAGCCTGATAATGTTAGCTGGTATGACGTGGTGCCTTTAGATTCTGTTGATCCTAACATAAGTGATTTACCAGATTATAGAGAAGATGCGCAAAACATCCCCTCAACATGGGCATGGCGCAATACTGCAGACGGGCTAGGAGTTGAGCTTATCTATAACTTTAACTCTCCTTATCCTGACTCTATCAGGGCTGTCACAAAAGATGGAAAGCCTATTATCTATACATGGGAGCAAATAAGCTTTGCCCACTGGAGTCCAGGAGATTCTAATAAAAATAATTTTATGGGTAAAATGTTACTGCTTCTTACACAGGGTAGTGATGATGCCATCATAGGCTATTAAAATGAAACTGCAACTGCCAAAAACATACGATAACCCCTTCACATATATGACGGGGCATGACTTCATTGAGGCGCCTTGGAAACATGAGAAAAAAGGTCTTGGAGCAAAATGGGCAACTATTGATTATTTTGAACGATACAGGCTGACATCATGGGGAGACATTGTTGGAAGTGAGGAATCAGAGTCAACTGTCGCACGTTGGTGGGAGCAAGACTTTAAAGACAAGGAAAGCATATATCCAGATGGCTACTATAATGAGATTTCAGGAGAGACAGAGGAATCATCAGGAGATATTATTCCTGCAGAGGAGGCAAATGAAAAATATGGCTTGCATGGCAGGCTGAACTTCACCAATGACGTCAGCATTGCTGAGGCTCAGGTGCTGCATGAGCGTAAGATTGCTGAGATGAAATACCAGGATGTCTATAATAGGGCGCATGGATTTTGGAAAAATGCCGGGATGATCGGCGTAGGCATGGGCTCAGCATTATGGGACCCTGCAAACATTGGCGCAATGTTCATCCCTATAGGAGGACAGCTTTCATTTTTAGCGAATGTAGGACGTGTAGGATTAACAAGTGCAAGATTTTGGAGGGGATTTAAGGCTGGGGCCATCTTTACAACTGCATTTGAGGTTCCTACGGCAGCGCAACTTTTCCACGAACAGGCTGATTATTCCTTGTGGCACTCTCTAATGAACGTATCATTTGGAAGTGTCTTAGGAGGAGGACTTCATATTGTTGGAGGAAGAGGTGCTGACTGGATGAGAGGCATCTCTCACAAGAGGCATGAGGCGGCATTGAAGGTTGCGGCTGGACAGGTAGCGGCAGGAAAAGACATTGATGTCAGCACCATTATTCAGGCGGCAAGGAACATTGCAAAGTCAGCCCCTGAGGGAAAAATTTTAGATGATGTAGAGGCAGCTAGGCTGTTAAAAGAGGAATATGAGACATTGGCAACAGGAAAGATTCCTCCTTCAAGACAGATAGAATATAAGCCACAGAAAGATGTAGAGGCAGATGATGCAGGACCTACGATAGGTCATACAGAGGATGGCGGCGGGGTAAAATTCAACCAGCAAGACCATGCACTTGACCTAGACCAGATGGATGTTGTAAGCTCAAAACAGCTAGGATCAAACAAGGGAGGGATGTATTCCACCCCTGACGGGACAACGTGGTATGTCAAGAACATAGGATCTGAGTGGGCTGTCAATGAGATGCTGGCTGGCTGGATCTTAAAGATTTTAAAAGGAAATGTCCCTGAGGTACGGATTGTCCACTCAAAGGGAAAGGTCATAGGCGTTGCCTCTAAGTGGGTGCAAGGCGCAGAGGTTGCAACACTTGACAAGATCAAGAAGATTAAGTCAACTAATCCTGACGCGTTTGACAGGTTTGCAGATGACTACGTCATTCATGCCTGGCTAGGAAATTGGGACTTTGCGGCCCCCGGAAACCTAATCATAAAGAACGGGGAAATTATCAGCATTGACCATGGCGGAAGCCTGCTGTTCAGGGCAAAAGGACAGAAAAAACTTAATTCAGATTTTGGGGATAACTTTAAAGAGATCGTGACGTTGCTTGACAAGGGGCGTTCTCACCATGCCATTGTACGGCTTCTAGATGAGGCAAACATACAGGCAGGAATTGCAAAGCTCTACACGCTTGACGACAATACAATCATATTGCTTGGAGAGGCCCTGAAGCAATTTGCAGATCCTAGATATGCTAGTGAAATATCGTCAATTAACAAGATGATCTCACTGTTGCTTGGCAGAAGGATGGACCTTAAGATAAAAGACAACCAGGCCCATGGAGATTATCTAAAGTTTCCTGCATGGCTTGGTAAGTCAAAATTTTTAACAAAGGTATTAACTCCAGAACAAAATGGAAAAAAAATAATATTAGACAAGGAAATTAAAGAGCTTCAACGTAGGATTATTCAGATAAAAAAGAAACAACAAGAATTACCAGAAGAATTATTAGACATCCCAGCATTTTTAAAGGCTCAGGAAAAAGGAGTTGAGTATAAGCCTAAGCCAGCAAAGATGAGTGATGAGGAAAAGAAGCTCGCTGAGGCATTTACAAAATTGCAAGGAAGATTAAATGAGGCTATACTAGAGAGAAATGCCCTTGTAAAGTCTACGGAGGTAGACCCGCACGCTCTTAAGTATACATTACAACCTGGCATTAATACTGTAGCACAAAAGGCAATGGACGAGATGTTGAAGAACAAGCCAAAATACCAGGCATTTCATAGCTCGAATGAGGCTGAAAAATGGCTTGCAAAGCAAATAAAGTTAGCACTAAAGCATTTAACATATAATGAGAAGAAAGTATTGAAAGACTATCAGCATGGAGCCTTAGTATCCTTCAACAATTGGCTAAGAGCAGGAAGACCTGAAGGAGATGTTCCAGTAAAAACTACTTCTAAACAGGCCATAGGAGACACAGTAAAATTTAGCAAGCAAGATGTGTCAAAATATAGGGCATGGTATGATATATTTAAAAAATTAGAAGATAAATTTGGTGTACAAATTGCCACACAAGTGCACCGAAAGACAGGTGCACATCATCTGGTATTTGATGACATGCCAGGTGGGATAGGGAAAGAGACTGATATAGATTTAATTATAGGAAAACAATTTTTAGATGATGGATATCAGTCAACAAGCATCACTGAACTAAAGGCGCTTCATTGGATGAAAGGTTCCCCAGATAAAAACATGGTGATTCACTATAACATTAAGAAAAACCAGTCTGTCATCTTTGCAGGCGCAAGTGGTGATGACCTGTTTCCTTATGAGCTTGAGATATTGCTTCCTCCTAACACATGGGTAATAAAGCATGCATATTGGAAAGATGTGAAGACTAGAATATTTGGAGGAAAAGATAAAAAATGGCTGCACATATATGTAGAGGCAAGACCTAAAAAAGGAGACCCTGATGCAATGGAAGGTGTGATGCCAAGTGAGGTCCTTGCAAGCTCTCAGCATTACCATAAGAATGTAAAAAGTAATGTGACGGCAGAGACAAAGCTGACTGCTGACGATACGAAATTAAGCAAGGTAGAGGAGACATTAAAGGTTGAGGCAGACCCTGAGGGGCATGCACTTAAAAATGTGGAAAAAGAGATTGAAGAAATATTTGAGCTAGGTGGCTCACTTAACAATAAGAAGATTAACGCAGAGATTGCAGATGCAAAGCTTATAATAAAAGAGTCAAAGTCAAAGGTTGAGTGGTTGAAAAAAGGATTGTCAGCCGCAGCAAATTGCATGATAGGAAAGATATAATGGCAAGTAGATATTTAGATTGCATTAAGAAGGTAGTTAACGCGACAGAGAACAAGATTACTGATAGTGAGGCAGAAAAGTTAATGGATGATGTTGCTGACTTCATCAAGACAAAGAAGGCGCAAGGCAAGATCACAGACATGGATACTGAGGTTATGAAATACATTAAGGACACTGCAAATGCAGAGGAATTTGCAACAGCTGTAAAGCAGCGTTCAAGGGTGTTGAACCAGATTGCAAAGTTAAAGGCAAAAGAATATCTTGCAAACTTTAATGACAAAGACGTTGGAATTAAGGCATTTCTTGGAGGAGCAATGAGATTTGTTAAAGGGGCAAGAAAAAGCATTGATGTTCAGCAAAAATTCTTAGGTGACCTTTACCAGAAAAGAATGATGAGATTGCTAGAGGAGCAAGACCTTTGGGAGGTCTTTATTAAGGGAAAGATAGAACGACAGGTTATGGAGGAGCTATTTGAGCTGAAGCCTGGAGGAAAGCCAGGGATAACCCGTAATAAAAATGCAAGGAATATTGCAAAGATTATTCATCAGATACAGGTTGCCGCGGTAGATGACGCAAATCTTGCTGGTGCATGGATCTCAAGATTGCCTGGCTACATCATGCGCCAGACACATAACATGCTGAAGATCAGGCGTGCAGGATTTGAGGCATGGTATAAGTTCATTGTTACACGACTAGACATTGATAAGACGGCAGGCCATATTGCTGCCGCTGACCAAAAGGAATTCTTTAGGTCAGTGTGGAGTGCATTGAAGACAGGCGTGCACATGAAATATAGTGATGGCTTTAATGAGTTTGATCCTATCACCCATCTTGGAATGCCTGGAAACATGGCAAAGAGAATCAGCCAGCATAGGTTGCTTCACTTTAAAGATGGAAAATCTTTCATGGAATACAATACAGAGTTCGGGACAAAAAGCCTGCAAGAGAATATAATGTCTGGACTTGACCACATGGCAAAGGCGACTGTCTTGATGAAAAACCTAGGGACAAATCCAGAGGCAATGCTAAGGACAATCATTAAGGAAGAGATAGCGGCGATGAGAAAATTGCAGAAGACACTTCCTGCAAAAGAGGCAGATAAGTTGGATTCTAAAATCAACAAGCTAAACAGGTCGTTAAAAAGTAACCAGACATTCTTATGGAATCTTTTTTCAGAGGTGGATGGGACTGCAAGAATACCTGACAGCGTAAAGATGGCAAATATTGTAGGAGGCGTGATGGCGATAGAGAACATGTCAAAACTAGGAGGGGCAACAATCTCCTCTTTCGTTGACATTGCCAATAAGGCGTCAGAGCTGAGCTACCAAGGATTTGGTTTCTTTAACAGGTGGGGAAAGGTATTTGCTGATCTTGGAAAAGGAAGAGGTGCCCCTAAAAGTGAACGGCGACTTGTCTCGCAGATGGTAGCCGTAGGATTAGACGGGCAAATTGGACACATGATCAACAGGTGGTCAACCATTGACCAGATGCCAGGAATGCTTGCAAAGGCATCACAAAAGTTTTTTAAATGGAACCTAATGAATTGGTGGAATGACTCGCACAGGGCGGGAATGGCACAGACAATGTCATTCAATCTTGCGAAGCAAAAAAACCTTCCATTTAAAAGCCTTGATGCAGACACAAAAAGAATACTGACATTGTTTGGAATAGAGGACCTTGAGTGGGATGTCATCAGGAAGGCGACATGGACACACGGGCAATCTAGAAGGACATACATCACGGCAGAGGCAATGAGTGACATTAGCGATGATGTCATCATAAGCTATGTCAAGAGAAAAGAAAGAGTGCCTTCAATGAAGGTCTCTCAGTCAAGGATAAAGAGGACACGGCAAGATCTACAGCTTTCAATTGGCTCTTACTTTGTTGACCGTGCTGACTTTGCCATCCCAATGCCTGGCGCATGGGAGAGGGCATTCCAGCACCTAGGGACAAGTCCAGGGACATATCTAGGATCTGCCCTAAGGCTTCTATGGCAGTTCAAGTCATTCCCGCTTACGGTGACAAGAAGGGCAATCGGCAGAGAGCTTTATGGAAAGGGAAAGGCAGATTATTTTGGGCTTGTGCAATTCATTGTATCTACAACAGTCTTGGGGTATGTCTCCATGGCGGCAAAGGATATCTTAAAGGGAAGGATCCCTAGGGTATTTAATAACGACTATACACATAATGTCAAGGTCTTATTGGCGGCAATGACACAGGGCGGAGGACTAGGAATCTATGGGGATTTCCTTTTTGGAGAGTACAACAGGTTTGGTGGCGGATGGCTGAAGACGGCGGCAGGACCTTCCTTCGGACAATTAGGAGACGTGGCGGCAATATTCAGCAAGGCGATTCGTGGAGAATCAGAGGCATCAAACATGGCGGCACAGCTTGGAAAGATCATGATGACCAACACCCCGTTTATTAACCTATTCTATACGAAGATGATCATAGACTACCTGATATTATATAACATACAAGAGCTCTCGAACCCCGGATATATCAAGCGAATGGAAAACAGAATACGCAAAAAGAGCAATCAAAGGTTTTATTTACCACCAAGTCGTGTTATACCTAGGGGTGGCACAGATCCATTTACAGCGGGTGGTAATTTAATTGAGGAGATAACTAACTTATGACAGTATCTGCAGGCGACGGAAAGGTACAATTCACGGGTAATGGCAGCACGACTGCCTATGCTTTCAATGAAAAGGTATTCACGGGAACTGACCTAAAGGTCTATACAACAGTAATAGCAACAGGCGTTGAAACATTACAGACGAAGGACGGCAGCGGCACCTATGACTATTCGGTCTCAGTGGCTGCAGGTTACGGAAGTGCAACAGTCACACTCAATAATAACCTCCCAACAACACATAATGTAACAATCGTGCGTGTCATGGCGCTTTCGCAAGATGCAGACTATGTAGATGGTGATGCATTTCCTGCGTCCGCTCATGAAGATGCAATAGATAAAGCAATTTTAAAGGACCAACAACAACAAGAGCAACTTGACAGGTCTTTTAAAATTTCTCAATCAAATTCTGGAACAGTTGACCTAGAGGCAATTGCAGCTGACCGGGCAAATAAAGCATTAGGTTTTGATGATGATGGTGATTTAACAATTATAGCAGATTTTCTTCCTAAAGGTGGAGATTCTGCTTTATTCCAATATTCAACAACAAC
>CEPQ01046259.1_pt1 | contig 35840 bp, 43 predicted proteins | sample 530411 | NCBI WGS metagenome assembly CEPQ01 (sample SAMEA2620039, study PRJEB7988) | marine metagenome | isolation source: saline water (ENVO:00002010), including
ATCGAAGGCAGCGACGGGCACGATGTGAATGCGGTCGATCATCCCGATATGGCGTCGGTGAAGGCCGAGAACGGTGTGCCGGGCGATCTGCTATCGTGCCACACCGCGATCGTCGAAGACTATGTGATCGAAGGCCATGTGCCCGTCGCCGATGTCGAGCGGCTGCTTGCCGAACGTCCCGCAGGCGTGAAAGGCCTGGCGGTCGCTGGGATGCCCATGGGCTCGCCGGGAATGGAGCACGGCAACCACCGCCAGACGTTTCAGGTCATCGCCTTCGGCCCTGAAGGCCGCAGCGTCTGGGCCAGCTACCCCGCGAGCCACTGATGAGTACGAAGAAAGCCACCGTCTACCGGATGGTTATGCCCGACCATCTGTGTCCCTACGGCCTGAAGACCGTGGACTTGCTGAAGCGCGAAGGCTTCGAGGTCGAGGATCATCACCTGACCACGCGCGAGGAGACCGACGCCTTCAAGGAAAAGCACGGCGTCGAAACCACGCCGCAGACCTTTATCGATGGCAAGCGGATCGGCGGCTACGACGACCTTCGTGAGTATTTCGGGAAGTCGCGCAGCCAGCCCGAAGAGGGCGAGACGAGCTATCAGCCGGTCATCGCGATCTTCGGCGTGGCATTCCTGCTCGGCTTGGCGATCAGCTGGTATGTCTTCGATACTATCTTCACCATTCAGGCGATCGAGTGGTTCGTCAGCCTCTCGATGGCCTTGCTGGCCATCCAGAAATTGCAAGACGTGCGCAGTTTCTCGACTATGTTCTTGAACTACGACCTGCTGGCGCGTCGCTGGATTCCCTATGGGTTCGTCTATCCCTTCGGCGAGGCGCTCGCCGGGGTACTGATGGTCGCTCATGCCCTACCGATCGTCTCGGTGCCGGTATCGCTGTTCATCGGCACGGTTGGCGCGATCAGTGTGTTCAAGGCGATCTATATCGACAAGCGCGAGCTCAAGTGCGCCTGCGTGGGCGGCAACAGCAACGTGCCGCTGGGCTTCGTCTCGCTGACCGAAAACCTGTTCATGATCGGCATGGGCCTGTGGATGGGAGCCAAGGCGCTTGAATTTACCGCGATGTGATCAGCGCGAGGAGTCGAGCTCCTCGCGCATCTCCGGCGTCACTTCACGCCCTATCGCGGCTTCGGCTTCGGCTTGCAGCTTCGGAGTGAGAGCGGCAGTGCGTGGCGGCAGGGGTGTCCCGTCGCCCATCTCGCCGTTCGCCTCGATGTCTTCGAGCAACAGCTCCATTTGCGCGATTTCTTTCACCTGCGCTTCGATGATGGCATCGGCCAGATCACGGACGCGCGGGTCCGAGATCTGCGCGCGTCGACTGGTCAGCACCGCGATGGAATGGTGGGGAATCATCGCCTTCATATAGGCTTGGTCGTCTACCGTCGTCTGGCTGCGCGCGAGAAACAGGAACAGGGCAAAGCCGATCATTGCGCCCACCATCACCAGCACCTTGGTCATGAAGGTGCGATACATTCCCCACATGAAGCCGAGCATGATGACGATCATCGCCATGCCCATCATCAGCGCCATCCAGATGCGGGTCTGGCTGAACCAGATGTGCCCCGCCTCGTAGACATTCGAGTATTTGAGCACGAACATCGTGACGATCGATGTCGCAATCATTGACGCGAAGGTTGGCCATTTGCTTTGGTGGGCCTGTCCCGTTGCGGTCGTGTTCTCGTTTGCCATTTGCGCCTCCTCTATCGGAACCTACACCCCCCGGGGGTATGTGGTTCCGACGAAAGCCGCCGCATCACGAACGGGTCGTGTGGGCAATGTATGGCGCTTCAAGATTATCCGCTCAAAACCGGATCGGCCGCTAATGGCCCAAAAAAGGTCGGTCTGGAATGCGCCCCAATTTCGGCCGTTCTACTTCTTGCCCGAAACGCCCGAAAGCGGACGTCTATTGCGCCCTCGCGCTACGGCAAGTCGCCCCAGGCTTCCGATGATATGGCATTCGCGGATCTTGTCCGCCTGGCAGGATCGTAACATCTGTCAAAGTTCGTTGCGGAGCGCCGATCGGATAGCGCGAGCAGTTCTCGAACTTGCGCGATGCTGAATCCGAGTTCGCGTGTGCGACGCACAAAGGGGAGAGTCGCCAAATGCTCGTCGTAGTAATCGCGATAAACAATATCGGTCCGGTCGGCCGCTGGCCGGATGCCCTCGCGCTCGTAATAGCGGATCGTCTCCGCCTTCGTGTCGGTGGACCTTGCAAATTCGCCTCTAAGAATCGCTTGATCTTGTCTAGGACACAAGGTTTGGGCGGCGACTTCAGTATGACCCAATTCGGGTCGTTGTGATTGCGGACGAGGAGATAGAGGGTGTCGCCGATCAATCCAACTCGACTACACATTACGACATCGACTAATTTCGGCAATGAACGACTTTGACCGAAACGTTCGCTAGCGGGCTTTTCGCGAAGAGAGAAAGTCTCGGTGTATTGTTTCACTGCGGCGCCGCGCGGCATGAAATTCCACCTGGCGCACTATGAGCTCCAAATCGTCCTTCCCGATATCGAAAGTTTCTCCCAAATCTCTCAGTGCGGCCTCGATATCGTCGGGATGTGCCGAAGTAGGCTCACGTTGAGGTATCGCTTGCGCTCCGATTGATCGCACCTGATGAGGATATTTATGCCCTGAAATGCGATGATATAGGACACCGGCAAGCACCAAGCACATTGCATTGAAAGTAACGGGCAGAAAAGCGAAGCTGTATCCTAGATCTCCGATGGTTTCTCCGCCGATGACCGCCGTGAGCGCCGCCGCTCCCCCGGGAGGATGCAGGCTGCGCGTGAGCGACATTGCCAGGATGGCAAGTCCTACTGCGAAACCCGCTGCAACGTGCGGCGAACTAAAAAGATGTGCGCACAATACACCTGTAAAGGCAGAAATGGCATTGCCGCCTATAACCGGCCAAGGCTGAGCTAGGGGACTAGCGGGAACGGCGAAGACAAGAACGGCCGACGCTCCTATCGGCGCGACGATGATAGGTAGTAGGATCGCGCTATCGTTCAGGATCCACGACGCGATGAAGCTTGTAAGAGCGATACCCGTCAGGCCGCCGGCGCACGCCAACGTGCGATCGCGCAATGTGGCTCCAGCAAGAATCGGTTCGAAGATGCGCCGCATGGTAGCCTGTCTCGAAGTCATCGCCTGGTGCCAATGCGGAACCTAGCGACGGGGAGCGAGGCAAAATTCGCAAGCATACTGATAGACGCACTATCTACCGGAAGCGCGGTGCACCGTCACCGTAAGCATTCGCCTTGTAATTCCGAGCACGATCTCTTTGTTCTCTCTTCCTACAGCCAACACTCAAGGCACGCTTTCTCCGGTTCCAGATTGCGCGAACCATGCCCTGAAGCAATTCGCTTCGATCAACGGTAATCCCAAAGAGCTTTGCACAGTGTAGATGATAAGGCATGGAGCTAAGCTGCCCGGCCCGTCCTTTTCGGCTGTCGCACTTCGACGATCCGCAGGCAGCGTTCCTGGCCAGAACGATCGGGCCAGTTGATCGCAGAACCGGCTTGCATTCCGATGAGACCGGCGCCCACGAGGGTCAGCACGGAGAGACGGTTCTGGTCCAAGTTCGCATCGCGCGGCCATACCAGTTGAACCTTGCGCCGGTCACCCGATCGCTCATCGACGAATTCGACCTCGGATTGCATGGTCACAACGTCATGAGGCAGGTCTTCGGTTGCCACGACATTAGCGCGATCCAGTTCCTCGCACAGTTTTCCAGCTACATCCGGACTGCGCTCCTCGATGGACATCGCCAGTTCGTAGAGCGCGTCCGCTTCGGTATCGATAACATGAATGATCGGCTTTTCACCGTTTTGGGAAGTGGTCATTTTTCGTAACTCGTTAGAGAGCCGCAAGAGAGTCGCGGCTGGGCTGTAGATCGTCCGGGAGCCTCGTCCCGGACCGGATCACGGCCGTCGAGACGAGGCGTGCGCCCGTGCGGGCAGCTGACCTGCGTGCGCGAAATGTCGGTCGATGTGTTGCGAAAAGACCATGAGCCACATGTGGGCGCGATCTTCGGTTTAGTCAAATGGCATAAGACCAATCGCCTCGTCGACTATTTCGAGACTTTCGAGTCCGGAAGGCCTATCTAAAGGAAATGATGAACTTTCCTTCTTTCGGATTCAGGCGCGGCCCAGATCTCGCCATCGATCTCGGCACTGCCAACATGCGTATCATGGTGCGAGGCGAAGGCGTGGTCTTCGACGAACCATCCCTGTGCTATTACGAGAAGACGGCCGGTCAGATGAAACTGATTGCAGCGGGCCGGGACGTCCTGGCGATGGTTGATCGGGTTCCCGGAACCCATGGGGTCCGCCGTCCTCTTGCCCGCGGTGTGCTGCAGGATATGGACGCCGCTGCCGCACTGCTTGCTCATGGCCTCTCGTCGGTGGTTGGCAGGAAGCGTAGAGGACGCCTCCCAGCCATGATCGGTATTCCAGCGGACGCCACGAAGGCGGAAGCGAATGCATTGCTTGCTGCCGCGGACGATGCCGGCTTCGGACGGATCGAACTGGTGCGCGAGCCTTTTGCAGCGGCTATCGGCGCAGACCTGCCCGTCCGCGAAGCGCGCGCGTCCATGGTCGTTGAATGCGGCGCCGGAACGACCGAGGTTGCGGTCTTCTCGATCGACGGACAATGTCGTTCGCGCTCCGTGCGTTTGGGCGGTCTCGGCCTCGACGAAGCGATTACCGAACATCTTCATCTCCGGCATCACTTTCTCATAGGCAAAATCACCGCCGAGACGCTGAAAAAGCATCTCGCCCAAGATGGTGCCGAGGACGCGGAAGTCGAAATCAGAGGACGATCACTGCACAATGGTCTTCCAGGAACGTTGACCTTGCCGGTTTCCGAGTTCCATCCCGTGTTGAAGCGACACTTCGGTCGTTTTGCAGATGCCGCCCGGCTTGTGGTCGGCGAAATTTCGCCGGATCTTGCCGCCGACCTGTTGAGCGAGCGCGTTGTCGCCACGGGCGGCGGGATCTGCGCTAAGTTCTTGGCTGCGGCGATCACCGCGGAATGCGGTGTTCCCGTGACCATCGCCAACGATCCCTCCGGTTGCGTTTCGCGCGGCCTGATGCGGTTGATGGAGGAGCGCGCTGCCTAATTCTCGACGGCAGCGTTTCGTTCGGGTCGATCATGCAAAACAAGTCCCGCTTCTTTGCAAGCTTGTGGTCGCGCGCTTACGTGCTCCTCACGTTCACCGCCCTGTTTTGGGCCGGTAATGCGATCGTTGCGCGCGCGGCGCGAGAGCTGGTCCCTCCCGTCGCCCTGGCGTTCTGGAGATGGACGATTGCCCTGGCCATCATCCTGCCATTCGCATGGCGTCACTTGCGTCGGGATGCACCCGTCATCCGAGGGAACTGGAGGATGCTGCTGGTGCTTGGCGCACTCGGCATCGGCGCCTTCAACACCCTGCTCTACAGCGGATTGCAGCTGACCACAGCGCTCAACGCCATGTTGCTGCAGTCGGGCCAACCTGCCCTCATTCTGTTTCTCGGCGCGATTTTCATGGGTGACAGCACGACGGTGCGCCAGATCGTAGGTGCCGCCATCGCGCTGGCTGGTCTGCTCTGGATCATCGCTCGCGGGAACCTTGGTATTCTCGGCACTCTGAATTTCAACGAAGGCGACCTCATCATCGCGCTCGCCGTGTGTCTGTGGGCGGTCTATGCGGTAATGCTCAGGCGCCGTCCTGCGATCCATCCCCTCAGCCTGTTTGCAGTGACCTTAATCGTCGGCATAGTCGGAATCTCGCCGTTCTATGGGATGGAGCTCAATTCGGAACGATACGTGGTTTTGCAGGAGGAAAGCCTGCTGGCGATCGGATATGTTTCGATTTTTCCGTCCGTCCTTGCCTACCTCTTCTTCAACAGGGGCGTAGAACTCATCGGGTCCGCCGGAACCGGGATGTATATGAACATCATGCCGATCAATGGGGGCGGGTCTTGCGATCGTCTTCCTGGGCGAACATCTGGGAGGCTTCCATGCGATCGGAATGGCGCTGATAGTTGGCGGCATTCTTCTCGCTGGCCGAGGTAGCAAGCCTCTGGCGGGGGCTGTCGTTTCTTCGAAGACAGACAATATCGAACGACGAAATGAAAGTGAGTGACCGTTTCCCGACACACGCGAAGGATCCCGCATTCGGGCCGACGATCTGGGTCACACGCACGTCGCCGGATAACGAAAAGACTGCGGGCGCCTTGCGGCGGTTAGGGTTCGATGCGCTGGCTGTGCCCGTTCTGCGAGTGGAAGGTCTCCCTGAGAAAGCTTTGGACGAGCCGCCCGATGCGATCGTGTTCACGTCGGTAAATGGCGTGCGCCATCATTCTATCTGCCCGGCACTTCTCGATATTCCAGCGTTCGCGGTGGGCGACAGGACAGCGGCGAGTGCCGCCCACGCTGGATATACCCATGTTGTCTCGGCGGCTGGGGATGTTCTCGATCTGGAGCGCCTGATCGTTCAGTCCCTCCCGCGAGGGAGTCGGCTTCTGCACTTTTCCGCCCACCGGCCGGCTGGAGACCTGACCGGCAACCTTCGCCGCAAGGGTTATCTCGCCACGAGAAAGCCGGTGTATGAGACCCGCGATGTCGCTGTCGCGAAGCTATTGGCATCCCTTCCAGCACCGCACGAGATAAACGGAATTCTGATCCACTCGCCGCGCGCTGGTCATGTGGTGAAGCGCTGCCTGGAACGGACATCCCGGCCTTTCAGAGGCATCGTCTATTGCATCTCCAATGCAGCCGCGGCTCCTTTCGAGGGGAAGCAAGGAATGGATATTCGTGTCGCCGCACGGCCAGACGAAGCCTCAATGCTGGCGCTCATCGCGAACCCTTAACGGAACACAGGAGCAGCCGCATCCGTTAGCGTGACGGATAAATAATAATGGAGATCAACATGAACAAGTTCGCCCCCCTGCTTCTCGGATCCGCTCTCCTCCTCTCCGCCTGCAATGATCAGGAAGACCAGGTCGAAGACCGTATTGAAGAACAAGCCGAGCAGAGCGCGCAGGAGTCCGGCGACACCCCGGTGGCACTCGGTCTGACCGAACGCCAGTTGCTCGATGCTGAAATCTTGGCCGCTGACGGAACCGAATTGGGTGATGTGGAAGCCGTGACGAAAGATGCCGACGGCAATGCGACCGAACTTCTTATAGAAGTCGAGGACAGCGATCCTGATCGTTACGTCGCGATACCGATTGACGGTCTGACCGTGACGACTCGTGGCAATGACACCGATCTTTCGTCGGAGATGACGATGGAAGATATCGGTTCGCTTCCGGATGCGCAGATTCAGTGACGATCGAGCGAAGCAAGCCGGCAAGTCAGCTTCCGCTTGCTTCAATGCCTGCCGAAAGTGATGTTATCGAAGAAAAAATGGCGAGTATGTCCTGCCGCGGCAATGCGAACAGACAGGTCGAAGTCATCCAGTATCGTCACATCGCCATTTCGGTATCTGAGCGCGGCGAACGTCGCCGTATGGGTGCGATCGGGTGGAGAACATCCGATGGTGAGCCCGTCCGACAGATAGACAGGAATCTTTACGAGGTTGTTTCTTCGGGAGAGCTGCTTGAGCGGATAGACTGATCTGCGCATCGCGCACGAAGTTCGTTCTCGCGGGTCGCGAGCCTTTCGTATCGGCACAAAGGTATGTGTTCGTTCGGCTCCTCACGGCATTCCGAGTTTGGATACACAACTTCGTGCGAGCCCCTGACTATGGCTCCATCCGTCAACTTTGCCTGTTCCTGACGATCCGGAGCCATCAAATGAATAACTTCATGACCGCGAGCCATGAGATGATCAGCGATGATACGCCTATGGCATCGCCACCAGACCGCCTCGGAACACATCAACGCCACGCGACAATCATCCGCTAGGTTAACGAGGTCCTCGATCGCCGACTGGAAGTCGCCGCTCAACGCATAGTCGGCGTAGTTATGGAAGCTCTGGACGCGCCAGTATCCGTTCAGCGCCGGATCCACATCATCTTGTCGTTTCCTTCTGCCGCCGAGTTTATCGAAGTGTCCGTAGGCGATGTCGTGCTCATCGAGCAGATCGGGGAAGGAATCGATGTTGAAGGCGGGATTGGAGCGGGAGCGGGGGAAAGCCCGGACATCGGCCAACATGTCCACTCCTGCTGATTTCAGCATGGCAATGACAGTGTCCGCATCCCGATTGGAATGGCCGATCGTGAAAACGGTTGGCATCAGCTTTTCAGCTTTGTCAGCGCACCTTCCTTGTGGGCTGCCACATGATCGGTCTTGTCGCTTTCGATCTCGTATTGAGGTTCGTCCTTCGAGGCACGCCGCGTATGGCCCTTGTAGTCGAAATCCGATTCGTGAATCTTGGAGATCGTTCCGCTGACTCTTCCTGCCTCGGAATTCCAGCTGACATGATCTCCGACTGCGTATTTTGCCATGATGCGCTCCTGCGTTGGGACGATGTCGTTCTTCCTATCAAACGGGGCATTGACAGGAACGTTTCGCAGTGGACTGAAATGGCTTGTTGGCTGGCAGGATCTGCCGACGGGGTATGAGCCCGGAACGAAGGGATCCTCGCTCCGGACCCTTCCACATATCAACTACCCAGATAACCAATACCGGCGATGATGGCGCACATCGCCGACCAGAACAGCAGCATGAAGACGATGTCGGGCATCGCGAACCGATCGAGTTCGTCGCGCTTCAACAAAGCATATTGCTGCGACACCTCGTCATCCATCGAAATCAATCCGACATCGAGCGCACTCGCTTCCTTGCGGAACCATCGCAGAAGATCGTCGAGCTGATCGGTCGGCAGGCCGGGGTATCGGGACAACAAAGCCTTGGCGTATGAACGCCGTTCGTCGCGGATCGCACCGCGTTGCATTTCGGTTTCCATTGAATGTCCTGACTGTTGGATGCGGACGAAAGTCCGCGGAAAGGTCCAGAGTGTCAGGAAGATGGAGGGCCGGTCGGAGGGGGAAGCGACCATTTCGCAGGTGCGTCGGCCATCCGGTGGTAGGATTGCCGGATCTCCTCGTCGCGTTCCCATGCGTGCACCTGACGAACCGAGGCCGGCACTCCGCACGGTCCGTCGGGTCCATCGGCCGAAGCGCCCAGCTCGGTATCTGCCGAGAGTTCGGCACCACGCCTGGGACCGGTATCGTAACAGCCGGTGGTTTGCGATATGGTCCATGCGGTCAAATCCCGCGCGGTGCCACCTCGATCCGCTGGGGCACTCTGCGAATGCAGAAGGGCTGCAAGAACAGCCGTCAGGATATGGAAGTTCAGTTTCACGCTGCCAGCTCGAACCGGTCGGCGCGTGCGAGTTTCCAGGCGGCGCTGTAGAAATCCCGGTCATGCGTTCCTGACAGCAGCTCGCCGTCTTCGAGAAAAATATGAAGCTGGGAGAAGAGGCGGATTTCGGTCAGAGAGACACGTCTTACCAGATGGTGCGGTCCAAGCTCGGATGGGTGCGAGAGACCGGCAGCAGCAGTCATTTCCGCGAGCGCTCGCAACGTATTGCGATGAAAGCGCCGGACCCGCTCTGCCTTGTCAGGCACGACCAGGGCCCGCTGGCGCAAGGGGTCCTGCGTGGCAACGCCGACCGGACAGCGGTTCGTATGGCAGGAAAGAGACTGGATGCATCCGAGCGCGAACATGAAGCCGCGTCCGGCATTGGTCCAGTCGGCACCCAGCCCTAGGACCGCGGCGATGTCGAACGCACTGACGATCTTGCCGGCCGCACCGATTTTTATCCGGTCACGAACCCCGGCACCTACGAGCGTATTATGAACGAACAGGAGGCTCTCGCGCATCGGCATGCCGAGGTTGTCGGCGAACTCAACCGGGGCCGCCCCGGTTCCGCCTTCTGCGCCATCGACGACGATGAAGTCGGGAAAGATCCCGGTCTCGCGCATCGCCTTGACCATTCCCATGAACTCCCATGGGTGTCCGACGCACAGCTTGAAACCGACTGGCTTGCCTTTCGCTAAGGTTCGGAGCTGAGCGAGAAACTGCATCATCTCAAGCGGTGTCGAGAATGCCGAGTGCTCGGCAGGGGAAATGCAATCGACGCCTACCGGAATACCGCGTGTAGCAGCGATCTCAGGGCTGACTTTCTCGCCGGGAAGGATGCCGCCGTGACCGGGCTTGGCACCCTGGCTCAGCTTCAGTTCGATCATCTTGACCTGCGGGTCGGCAGCATTGTCAGCGAAGCGCACCGGGTCAAAGCGTCCCTTTTCGGTTCGACAACCGAAATAGCCGCTGCCAATTTCCCAGATAAGGTCGCCGCCATTCTCACGGTGGTAGGGGCTGATCCCTCCCTCGCCAGTGTCATGCGCAAAATCGCCGAGTTTGGCCCCCTTGTTTAACGCCCGGATAGCGTTGGCGCTCAGGGAGCCGAAGCTCATCGCGGAGATGTTGAAGATCGAGGCCATGTAGGGATCGCGCGCGTCGCTTCCCCCGATCGGCACTCTGAAGCTGTCGGGATCTGCCAACGGCTTGGGCTTTGTGGAATGCGAAATGAATTCGTAGCCGTTCTTGTAAACGTCAGAGAGCGTTCCGAACGGACGGTCGCTAACCTCGTCCTTCGCGCGAGCATAGACCAAGGAGCGCTGCGCCCTCGAGAAGGGCGTCTGATCGTCATCGCCTTCAATTAGATATTGGCGAATTTCTGGTCTTATTTTCTCGAAAGCCCATCGCAGGCGTCCGATTATTGGATAGTTCCGGCGCACCGCATGCCGCGTTTGGATAAGGTCGATGACGCCCAAGAGACATAGACACGAGAAAATTGCGAGAACTGGCAATGCCCAAGAATCACTAAGCCTCGTGAGAGAAACCACGAGGCCAGCCAGGCAGAGGCCGAGCACGGTAAAACGGGAGAAGAACACTGTTGGCTCCGGTCTCGCAGATTATGCGAGCATGCCTGAGGGTCGTTATCGCCTTGGGCTTGGAAAACATCGATGCTGGAAGTTGCAGCGCGGCGCACATCCCTAGAACGCCCGAAGCGCTCTAGGGATTCAGGCGCGCGGTGCTGCTGCCGGCAGGAACCATCACTCCGAGACCATGATCGACCCGTGTCATGAAAAGGTACTGCGATTTCGGCATGGTAATTTCAAGTCGCGCGGCTTGCAGTTCATCGTGTTTAGGAAATTATGTCTGCGGCCCCCGCTATGCAGTGTGCATATCACGGCTGATCAATCACTTCGTCGACTACTGGCAGTTTGACGACCAAGGCCCAGGTCGCGGCCCATACGGCCCCGAAGAGCCAGCCTGCCAAGACATCGGTGGGCCAGTGGACGCCCAGGGCCAGCCGAGAAATTCCGATGGAAATTACAGTCAATACGCCAAGCAGTGCCGCAAAAATGCGTGTGCGTAAGGATTTTTCCACCCGAATAAATAATACGGTTATCGTGAGGTAGATAATCGCCGAGTTTGATGCGTGGCCGCTCGGGAAACTCATACTTGTCTCCTCGACAAGACGTGTAACCACATCGGGTCGCGCGCGGCTGAAAAGATCCTTGAAAAGCACGACAAGCATACTTCCGCTCAATGAAGCGCCCAAAACAATCGCCGCCATCCGGTAGGATCTTCTCGCCGCCATGAAGCCTGCCGACGCCACGACAACAAGACTTAACACTGTCGGGCTGCCTAAAGTGGTAACGTCCTTCATAACCTGGGTGAGCCAATCGGGCCCGAGCAGGTCGTTGGCATTCGCCGGATCACGAAATCCAAGCAGCACAGCACGATCTATCGCCCGGGCGTCTCCCTCGTTGATTTCCGACCAGAGTTCGAGAACGAAGAACCCCATGAGAGAGACGCCCAGAATAGCCAGTATATAACGCCACGGCAGACGATCTTCTGCGATCGTCAGGGTTCTACGCAGCATATGAGGTAAATTGGCGGCATGATCAGTGTTTTTCCGTAGCTTCATGTCGATATCTCTTCTGGAATTCTTGGCTGCTTTCGACTGGAACGCAGCTAAATGCTCTGCCAGTTCTGAGCTCTTCTAACATGCTGCCTTCGACCATTCCGATTGGCACTACGTTATCAGGTCATCCTAATTCTTGAATGCCACCACCCGAAACCGTCAGTATCTCACCACTGATCCAGCTTGCTGCATCGCTGCACAGAAATAGAGCGGCGTTCGCAATGTCCTGCGGTTTTCCCAACCGGTGGATCGGAGTGTGCGCCAGCATGGCCTCTTCGATCTCGTCGGTCAGCACCGTTTCCAATGCGTGCGTGCGGATGGCACCGGGCGCAATGCCGTTGATCCGGATATCCCGGGGACCGAGATCGAATGCGATATTCCGTATCAGGTGATTGGTGGCGGCTTTCGATGATGCATAGGAGGCCATGCGCTCGTTCTTGTTCTCTCCTGCCATTGAGGTAATCGCTAGCATGGCCCCGCCACCAGATTCCTCGATTACCGGTGCCGCGAGCTGAGCGAGACGGAAGAGCGAGAAGATGTTGAGATCGAAGGCGCGCCGGAAATCGCTCATCGGCATGTCGAACGGTTTCGGTCCGCCGCCACCCGCATTGCTCACAAGCAAGGTCATGCCGCCGAATTCGGCCTGCGTCGCGTCGACTACGCGCTCAAGGTCCTCCTCACTGGTGACATCACATGCGATGGCCGCGGTGTTTCCGCCAGCTTTGGCGATCCTCGCTGCTGCCTTTTCAGCCGCTGTCAAATCGACATCGCTGATCATGACGGCTGCGCCAGCTGACGCGAACGTCTCGGCGATTGCAAGGCCGATGCCCGCAGCACTGCCGGTAACGAGTGCTACGTGGCCATCGAGTCTGAAGGAATGACTGTCGAACATGTTAAATCTTCATCTGAACTGGAGGGAAGACACCGGAGATGGATAATCGCTGCGGTTTATTGACGAACTGCAATCAGTTGCCCCGGTAAGTCGAATATCCGTATGCAGAGAGCAGCACGGGCACGTGATAGTGGCCATCCTGCTCCGCCACGTTGAACACCACGGTTATAACCGGGAAGAAGGTATCGGACTTCCCGGCGTAATACTCCGCGACATAGAAGGTCAGAAGATACACACCGGGCGTCAGGTTGGCCGGTTCGCCGAAGTCTTTGGCCCGGCCGTTCGATTGTGTCCGGGTCGCGGCGACCGCCTGCCAGGAACCATCGCCAGCCTGCTTTGAAAGTGTAACGGGCACGCCGGCACCGCCTTTGCCTTGTGAGATGTCGAGAACATGGGTCGAAATCTCTGCTGCATGGGCTGGTACGACTGCAAACATGGAAGCAATTGCTGCAGATACGAGTAATTTCTTCAACATCGGATAATCCTTAATTGCGGACTGCGACAAGGCGCTGGCCATTGCCGGAGAGGACGAGAAAACCCCCAGCTTCGAGCGATGCGTTCTCGATCAGAGAAAGGGCATCGAGGAAACGGCGCTCTTGCTGCATCAATCCGGCTTCACAGGCGCGCTTCGTTGCAGCGACATTGCCAACCTCGAGCGAGCTGCCATCGAGGCTATACGAACTGCTGAAGCGGTTGCAGCTGGTGGAACCATACAAGCGACCATCGGCCGTGAAGGTCATCGTTGGAGCGGAGATCTGCGCCACGACATCGCCGCCGATCTGGGTTACACGCCATTCGTCGTCCTGCAGGTCAGGAATACCGGCAAGGCCGGGATCGCTTGGCGATGTCATCGAGACCCTTATGTCGCCGATATCGACGGTGTCATTGCGAAGATTGAGCAGGAAAGGTTCGCTGGTGCGGAACAGGATTGTGCCATCGGGCTCGCGGATGAAGGCTCGCAGGCCGTAGAGCGGGCCGTCGCTCAAATTAAGCTTCGACACGTCGATCGAAAACGGGATCGGCGGCGAGACCTGTCCGATCGTCTTCATCGTGCGCGAGAGGATGAGCTCCTGGTTTCGACCGAGGGTGATGTCGGAGACAACGATTTCCACCTGCGCTTCGGGGGGCAGCGCGATGCGCTCGCGATAGGACAGTGTGCCGGTAATTCTTTCTACCATGACGACCTCACCGCTTTCTGCAGCGGGCTGAATGGTGGCACAGGCACTCAGGCTCATGGCGAGGGCAACCGATGCTAACAGCAAGTTACATTTCACCGTCATTCTCTCTTGTTACCTTCCTGGATTGGACGGGCCGTTGGGATCGCCGCCGAGCGGCCGTTGGCCGAGCTGTAAGCGTCGATGTGAAGCGTGCGAGTGGGGAAGGCGATTTCCACGTCGAGTTCCTTCAGTTTCCGCATCAGCGCGAGGAGCAGATCCTCCTGCATCTCGAGTGACTCCGCGAACGATGCAGTCCGAAAATATGCGAATATCTCGATGTTGAGTGCGCTTTCGCCGAAACCTATGAAGCGTGCGCGAGCATCTTCTTCGAGGACATGATCGTTTTCTGCCAGGATAGTCCGGAACGCGGCCAGAACCTCGCTCATCTTCTCGGCATCCGTGTCGTAGCTGACCCCGATCACGTGTTTGAAGAGGAACTGGTCGCGAGCGGAAAAATTCTCGATCTTCTCGCCGGCAAGAAATCCGTTGGGGATCGTTACCAGCGTCCGGTTGATCGTACGCACACGGGTCGAGCGCATGCCGACATCCTCGACCGTGCCGAACGTATCGCCGATCTGGGCAGCGTCGCCTACCTGCACCGGATGATCTCCGATGATCGTGACAGACCCGACCAGGTTTTCGATCGTTTTCTGCGCGCCGAGCGCCAAGGCGAGCCCGCCGATGCCGAGCGCAGCGATACCGGTGGTTACGTCGACACCGAACGTGTCGAGCACGCCGATGAAGATCATGATGAGCAATGTGAGCTTGGCGATCCGCCGCAGCAGCGTGATGACCGATGCGGCCTGGCGCCGCTCCGCCCTGTTCATTCGTTCGCTCGCCATCCGTGCGACAGCATCGATCAACCTGAACAGAAACCAGCCAAGGGAAAGCCAGGCCGCGATACCCGCGCCGCGCAGCAGCTGCTGGCGAGCGATGATCGAGGCCTCCATGGTGCCTGCAACATAGAAGAAGGCGATTGTCGCAACGTAGAGGGCGAGCGGTGGGAGAGCGGCGTGGATCAGACGAAAGACGGTGCTGCTGCTGTGTTCGGGAATGACTCGCCGCAGGACCGAGATAATTGCAGCAGCAAGCAGGCGTAGCGCCGCGAAAAGCGCGACCGCCACTCCGATCAGCAAAAGCCAGTCGAGGACTGGCGCGCCGGCGACCTCGATCGCCTTTTCCTCGCTCTGTTCAGCGACTTCAGGCGAAGGCGACCAGTCTTCGAGGGCCGATACTGTTTCCGAAGAAATTCGCCATTGCAGCAATTCTCCCTCCCCAGCGGCAACGCGCTGCAGGATGATGGGCTGCTCGGAACCTTCGAGCTGGAACGTGCCGACTTGCTCCAGGAGAGGATCTAGTCCGTCTTCCAAGTCGCCATCGGGAGCGTTGGAAAGCACGGCAAAGGGTCGAAGCATCCCCCCGCTGTCGAGCGCGAGTTTCAATTTTCGAGCGAGATCTGCACCTTGAGCCAGTCCTTCCGACGCGTCGGTCGCTTGCGAGCCTTCATTGTCTAGGGGCAGCGTGGCCGGATCGGGAGTGCCGGCGAAATAGCGCGCGGCCCGTTCGTAGTCCTCGGCGGCAAGCGCATTCAGCAGCGCTGTTACGCTGGAGCGCGGTGTTTGCCTTTCGAATGTATCTACGGGAGCTTCGGTTCGCGCTGTCTCGGAAGGTTCAGGCGTCGGAAGCTGGGCGTGCGCAACTGTCGCTCCGGCAAGAAGAGACATGACCGCGACTGCGTGAACAAGGAAACGCCGCAAGATAGAACAAATTGGGTTGGATTTCATGATCGTCTCTTGTGGGATTGCGCTAAAACCCACGGCTGATCGCCGTCCTGCAACATGAGGGCACCGGTCGGGTCGAAGCGGTAGCTATCGATCGAATCAATGGCTCCTAGGAAGACCCGTTCCTGATACATCAGCGCCTCAGGACAGACTTTACGCGTCGTCGTTGCGACCTCGATCGTCATGGCCGAACCATCGACGCGGTATCGGCCAAGAAGAAGATTGCATCCCGTCGAGCCAGAAAGCTGCCCGTCATGTTCCAGGACCAGTTCGATACGCGAATAAACGATGATGTCGCGCCCGGCGATGTCTTCCACGACCCAAACGCCGAAGAGCGGCTCCGTCGACTTCGGGACACCCGTGCACGCGGGGATACAAAACATGGCTGTGATGCCGACCATTCTCATAGGCGAAATCATGGCGAGGTTTCCGTCATGGGCCGATCGGCCAATCGAACAGGCGCCCTGACCGGTCTGCGCATAAGAAGCCTGTCCACCAGCCGCGGCAGTGAAGCGATGATCACGCCAGCGAGGATCACGAGCGCACCGACGACGTCGGACAGGCCGAAGATTTCACCCGCCGCATAGCCGAACAACCCACCGAAGACTGGTTCGAGCGCGTAGATGATTGCGGCACGCGAGGAATCGACCCGGGCCTGGGCCCAGCTCATCGCGAACTGGATGTAGGCGGTAGCGATGCCATAGCCCACGACCACCCAGAACAATGTCGACGAAGCAACCGGCATGGGTTCCCCTGTGGCGAGCGCGAAGGCAGCACACAGCAGCGTGGTGGTGACCATCATCACGAACGCGATCCGGAGAGGATCGGCCCGGCGCACGTAATATCCAAGGATGACGACCTCTACCGCGATTGCAACGGCGCCAACGATCGAAAGTGTATCGCCGTAGCTAAGGGTGATGTCGGCTGGCGACAGGCCCGACATGATGGCTACACCGAGACAGGCAAGGACAACTCCGATCCAGATCCCGGCAGCTGCGCGTTGGCGAAAAAACAGCAGCTGAAGCACAGGAACAAGTGGCACGTAGAGCGCGGAAAGAAACGCTACGCGCCCGGTGTCCGTGGTTTGCAGCGCATAGGCCTGTGCGCCGTATGCGATGCACGCAGTGGCAGCGACGACGATACCGGCAACCATTTCGGTGGCACCAATTCCGCGGGTCGCACGCGGCAGGACCAGCGCGAAGGCAACGGTTGCCATCAGATAGCGTAGGGCGACAAAGCCGAGCGGCCCTGTGAATTCCATCCCGATCTTGGTCGCGAGAAAGCTCGCGCCCCAAAGCACCGATGCAGCAAGCAGAGCGAGCTCGGGAACGATACGACGGGGGATGTGCAGTCGCTGCATGCCGACTTCCTGTCTCGCTAGCCAAAAAACGAGCGCCGCAGATCTTGCGGCGCTTCGACTGCAAATATAGAGGCTGGAAAGCCGTATTTCCCTTCGAAGTTTTCGCCCTGCACAATAGAATCTGCGGAAAGGAGACGAGCGTGCCGCAGAAACCCTCGCTTGACCGAATTGACCGCAAAATCCTCGATATCCTTCAGCGCGATGGCCGGATTTCCAATCAACGTCTCTCCGAGGCGGTGGCTCTTTCACCGAGTGCTTGTCTCGCGCGCCTGCGCAGGCTGGAGAAAGAAGAGGTCATCACGGGCTACAAGGCCCAGGTCGATGCAGCCAAGCTGGGCCCTAATCTTACCGTGTTCGCAGAAATTGTCGCGTCGGCACACGATCCTGCAAGCACGCGAAGGATCGAACAGGCGCTTGCCGACATCCCCGAAGCAATCGAGGCCTATCAGGTGAGCGGGAGCTACGATTTCCTGGTTCGTTTCCTGGTTCCGGACATGGAGTTCTGGACCAATCTGGCTGACGAATTGGCCGATGGGGAACTCAAGATCGAGACCGTAAGAACCGTGGCCGTCATGCGCCGGATAAAAGGATGGGTCGGGGTTCCTCTAGGAGCGACCTGACGCCCGCGTCTCAGGCGAGTGCAGGCTCCGAAATGGATGGCAACGTCGGTTCACCCATGTTCCGTTGGTCCCAGAGCCCGAGAGGCACGCCCTGGGGCTTAGAACATATATCCTTGCGTATGATCGTGGCGCGGAACCTCTTCGTCGATTTCGATTAAGTTCCTAAAATGCTGCGGAGTTTGGGATGTTTGAACAGTTTCTGGGGCCTGACCATTTCGACATCATGCCTCACCTGGTCGCGATTGGCCTGGCCTATCTTCTGGCGTTCCCGATTGGCTGGAACAGGGAAAAATCGGAAAGGAGTGCGGGGCTTCGGACCTTCCCGCTCGTCGCGGTCGCCAGTTGCGGGTTTATCCAGGCAGCGGAATCCATGACTGCAGATACTCCGGAGGCGATGGCCCGCATTGTCGAAGGACTGATCACCGGCATGGGGTTTATCGGTGGCGGGGCCATTCTGCGCCTCAAGGATTCGGTCAAGGGCACCGCCACTGCCGCCAGCCTCTGGATAACCGGGGCTATCGGAGCGTCTGTGGGTCTTGGCAGCCTCGACGTGGCAGTCATGCTTTCGGTCATAACCGTCGCGACGCTGTGGATCATGGCACCGCTGAAGCATTTCGGTCATCTTGAACAGGAGGATGGCAGCGACGAAGTTCGCAAGGAGAAGTAACAGCAGGCAGTGGTTTTTTGCGATGCGTCGGCTGATATTCCTACATTACGACCGCACTGATGACGCTGATACCGATCCCGAAAAAGGCGACGGCTGCCGGAACTATGAGCACCTGGCCATAAACTTCCTTGCGCGCCAGCGGTCCGTAGGCAGTTTGCAAGACAGTGCCCGGACGATCGAGAACGCTGCGCGGTTGCGACGATGCTTGCCGTAGCATCACACGGGCGGTTCCGAAAAACATGGTGACGTAGATCGCCGAGATTGCGATCGCGAACGCGGCGTGAGCGCCGCCGGTCGCACCAAGCAGGGCAATCAGGAAGATCGCGTAGCAGGCAATCATCGCCCGCCATACCGATGCGGGCAGTTCGAACATTCGGGATTCGGGCTGCTGTGCTTGCCTCGGCGCTTCGTTGTCGTTGGCCTCGAGCGCGGGTATCGGAACCAGCACATCGGGCAGTGTATCGAGAGACTCCGGCTGTGGCGCCGCGGATTGCGTGCGAAGAACGGTATCAGGCATGGGGTAGGTCCTTTCCTGCGCGCCCTCCGGTCAGTCCGTTGCGACGCATTTCTATGGCGGTCAGCAAGCTATCGGCGATCATCCTCGCCCGGGCGCCGACGAGATCGGTCGCGGCGGGATGCCCTTCGGCTTCCCTCAGCGTTTCGTAGAACAGCTCGAGCCAGTGCGAAAAATGCCGGAGCTCGAGACCTGCAATAGCAAGGTGCTTGAGCATGGGATTGCCCGAGAACTCGCCGCTGTTGTGGAGCACCGAGCGCCAGAACGCCTTCATTCTGACAAGGTGCGGGGGCCAGTAAGTGATGCGGTCGGCAAAGATCGGGCCGAGGAGATCATCCTCGCGTATCTTGGCATAGAATGCTTCGACCAGGTGATCGATAAACGCCGCGTCGATCCCGATTTCCTCGGCCGCTGCGCGCTTTTCAGCCCGCTTTTGCTTTGCGAAGGACCGGGTGTCGGAATCGAGCGCATGCGAACGGATGTGGGCACTGGTCATGAGTGCCTCCCGTTGTCGTTGTGGGCCGGGTGCGTTGCGTTTGCAGAGCGCAGGAACTGGACGTGAAACCGCACCGCTCCGACCGGCTCGACACGGTGAAGGATGGTCGGTTCGATTATGCCAGGTTCTCCTTCGGGCGTGAGCAGCGTTTCGGCCGGGGCGCAGCGCGGATCGGTCACGGCATAACGCAGGGCGCCTTCCTCCACATGGATGAGACCCCAGACACCGTCCTTGGTCGAATGGTCGCCGAGCAGGCCTGCCGGCACGGTGTTTTCGGTAAAGGTTGCCGTGCGCTTGTATGGCTCAAGGCCGTCAAGAAGGTTGGTGGCCACGTCAGGCTGCCTTTCGCGTTTCGAAGATGGCACGGATCGCACCACTCAGCTCGTCGCCCAGAAGCGGTTTTTCGATCAGTTCGGCGTTCGCGGCGGCGATGCGGGCGCGGAAGCGGGTGTTCGGATTGGTGGCGAGGAGAATGGCCGGCGCACGGGCGCCCTGTCTCCGCAAGGCATCGAGCGCGGCAAGACCGTCTCCGCCGTAGCGCTCGTCGATTACCAGAGCGGCCGCCATGGAAGGATCGTCCCCCATTGCAATCCCCTCGGCGATTTCAAACCCTTCAACCGAGAGCGAGAAGCGCAGCGCGGAAAGGACGGAGATATCCGCGACCAGCAACAGGATCTTGGCTCGATCGACCATGTTCCGTCCTCCTCGCCAGCAGCCTGGATCAGGCGGCCTTCTTCCAGTTGGGTTCAAGCGTCACGTGCGGCGGGCATTCGGCGACTTGGCCGACCGGCAGACCGGCGAGTTCGTTGGCGAAGCCGTGGTTCACGTCGCGGTGATGGGCCTCGTCGGCACGGACAACGAGGACGACGTCCCTCAGCGTCGCATCATCGGGCAGGCCCCAGTAACGCTTGGCAATTTCGGGAGCCGGTACGTTCGCGCTCCGCCCCTCGTCGATTTCGGTGAGGTAGTTGGTGTAGCTGATCACCGCCTCTTCCTCGAAGTATCCGACGACACGGTGCGCGGTCTTGCTGCTGACCAGGTAGAGGCCGAAGAAGAAGAGGTAGAACACCCACTGCACGCCGATGATCACCGCCCGTTCGAACATGGTGGGCTTCGAGATCTCGATGAAGGTCATCAGGTGCATGCGCTCGTTTTCTGCTTCGTCCATGAGCGTCTTGATCCAGCCTTTGTCGTCGCACATGCGGCGCAGGCACGCGAGGTGGTTGATCGTCGCCCCGACCATTCCGGGGACCGCGGCTACGGTCTCGAGCACGACAGCGCGATGGCCGTAGCGTTCGGCAAAGAAGGTATCGGCGCTCCAGCGCAGCATCTTGGTGAAGCCGAATGCGATCCGGTCCGACAGCCCGCGAGGGTTGTGGTGAACGCCCAGATCGATGAAGGGTGCAGTCATTGAAACTTCTCCGCTTGCGGCAAATGTTGTTGGAGCGCCGCTGATGCCCTCCTTCTACGCCGATGCACGGGACCACGAAATTTGGATGATTACCCTACGCCAAGCACCCTAAGGGCCTTACCGGAGGTAGGGCGCACCAGCTTTGTCAGCCGCTTCCTGCCGCGCCTGTCGTTTTCGACTGCGCTGTTACTGGCACTGCTCGCTATAGCGGCGGGCGTGGCGGTCCGCCTGCTGGCAGCCGACGAACTCGGTCAACGCGCGACGTTCATTTTCTTCGTTCCCGGCGTGGTCGTCGCGAGCGCACTTTCCGGGATTCGAGCCGGAAGTCTTGCGGCTGTGGTCGGCGCTGCCGCGGGTCTATGGTGCGACGCGCTGAGCGGACCGATCGAGGGCGGAAGCCTGATTGCCGCCGCAGCCTTCGTGCTTATCGGCCTGGCCGTGGCCATCGGCGGCGAATGGTTTCAACGCGCGCGGATCGAAACTGAAACCGCCGCCGTCGCTCTCGCGCGGCGTGAAGCCCATCTGCAATCGATCCTCGACACCGTGCCAGATGCGATGATCGTCATCGACAAATCCGGATTGATCCGCGATTTCAGTCCTGCGGCCGAACGGATGTTCGGATGGCATGCGGCAGAGGTGGCCGGAGAGAACGTCAAGGTGTTGATGCCCGATCCCTACCGCAGCGCGCATGACGGCTATCTCGAGCGCTACTATCGCACCGGCGAGAGGAGGATCATTGGCAAGGGTCGCGTGGTCGTCGGCGAGCGCAAGGACGGTTCGACCTTCCCGCTCGAACTCGCGGTGGGCGAGATGCAGGCGGAAGGGCAGCGCTTCTTCACCGGGTTCATCCGGGACCTGACCGAGCGCCAGCAGGCCGAGGCAAGATTGCAGGAATTACAAAGCGAGCTGGTGCACGTCTCGCGGCTTACCGCTTTGGGTGAAATGGCGTCTGCGCTCGCGCACGAGATCAACCAGCCGCTCTCGGCGATCGCTAATTACCTCAAGGGTAGCCGGTTGCTGCTCATGCGAGAGGAGGTCCAGCACGAGCGCGTAGCGGAAGCCGTTGAGCGGGCCGCCGCGGAAGCGCTCAGGGCGGGCGACATCATCCGCCGGCTGCGGGATTTCGTAGCTCGCGGCGAAACCGAACGCACGATCGAGAGCCTGCCGAAGCTCGTCGAGGAGGCCAGCGCTCTCGCGCTCGTGGGTGCCAAGGAGCATGGCATCCGGGTGCAGTATGAGTTCAGCCCTGCAATCGATCTGGTGCTGGTCGACAAGGTTCAGATTCAGCAGGTCGTGCTCAACCTCGTGCGAAATGCTGTCGATGCGATGGCGGAATCAGAGTTTTCGAAACGTAATCTGACGATTGTGATCGAACAAGCCGACGACGAGGACATGGCACAGGTATCGGTGACCGACACCGGTCCCGGCGTCGATCCCGAAGTCGCCGACCGGCTTTTTCAGCCCTTCATCTCCACCAAGCGCACGGGTATGGGCGTCGGACTGTCGATTTCGCGCACGATAGTCGAAGCGCATGGTGGGCGTATCTGGGCCCGGCCAGCTCCCGGCAGCGGGGCGAAGTTTGGCTTTACGGTCCAGCGCGTTGCAAGCGAGGAACTATACGATGGAGAGTAGTGGTGCCAGTAACCCGATCGTCTATGTAATCGACGACGACGAGAGCGCACGGCATTCGCTGGAATTTCTTCTCGACGTCGCCGAAATCCGTGTTCGCTCATTCGCCTCGGCCGATGCTTTTCTGAAATCCGCACCTCCGCTTTCCGGCGCCTGCGTGGTGACCGACGTGCGCATGCCCGGCACGAACGGTGTCGAACTGGCCAAGAAGCTGAAGGAGCGCGATGCGGCGGTGCCGGTGATTGTCATCACCGGTCACGCCGACGTGCCCCTGGCCATTCAAGCGATGAAGGCTGGCGCTGCAGACTTTATCGAGAAGCCGTTTGACGACGAGGCCATACTCGCGGCCATCCGCAAGGCTCTGATAGAGAGCACCGGCGATGAGCAGATACAAAACGAACGCCGCGAAGTGCTCGACCGTCTCGCTCTGCTCTCCACGCGGGAGCGCGAGGTGGTCGATGGCCTTGTGGACGGGAAGGCCAACAAGGTGATCGCCTTCGATCACGACATCAGCCCACGAACTGTCGAAGTCTACCGCGCCAATGCGATGATGAAGATGCAGGCGAAGACCCTCTCCGATCTCGTGCGCATGGTTACGATTGCCCGGCTGGGCTAGTTGGTTCGTCTGCTTTCACCGGATTTCGGACGGAAGCGGACGGTCCGTAAACGGCCCATTTGCAGACATACGGTGCGAGCCAGCGCCGGTCGACTGTGCGATGAGCTTCTTAACGAAACGCTGTTCATGTGCCTGACCCATGTCGGGGTTGAGATCGCCGCATGGGTGGAAGACTACAACCGGGGTCGTCCGCACTCAGCCCTTAGGTACGCAACCCCGGCGGCGTTCGCCGCCGAATTCGACTAGCAGTGGCTAGCTTCAATCGCGCCCATGCACGAAAACCACCCATTTTGAGCCAGCTAAGGGGCATATCACTGCCTGACGATCGTGTTCGATGCAATCTGCCGAAATCCAGCCAGAACTTCCTTGAAGCTTCGACCTGACTGGAGCGCGTCAACAGATCAGAGTACCTTTCGCATCGAACGGAATTGGATCGGCATCGAGCCGCAACGTTTGATATCCTCCAGAACTCTGCCAAACCTCCGAAATCACGCTCTTTCCTTCGAGCGAAGGGATGGCAAGAACCCTGCCCAAATCCTTACCCTTAGCGCTTTTCGGAATGGTCAGAACTTCCCTCCTGATCGTGACGCTGTCCGTCTCGAACTTGATCCCTTCGGCGAGCCCGAAAGTCCCGGTCATGGTCCCTCGGTGCCAGTAGACCATTAAGCTCTCGCCTTCGGAACGCCCGATGTCCCGGCTGGGCCTCACGTCCTCGCGCCATGATTGGATGGTTTCGGCCAAGGGGAATTCCCTGATCTCTAGTGCGTGTAGGAGCAGAGGATGGATCTGACCGACCGAACCTTTGGCCTTTAGGATGTCGAGGGTAGAGGAATAGTAGAGCAGGTCTTCGCGTGTGGCTTCAAGCCAGGAATCGATGTCTTCCGTACGGTCCGCGACGAACTCGCGGCATCGCATACGAAGATCGTCATGCAAGTAGTCTAGGGATACGACAGGCGCTGCATCGCGCAATTCTCGAAGTTCCAGACGTCCCAGACCGACAGTTCCCGATACGTAAGCGCCCTTACGTCGCTCCCGCGTGAGGCAACGGCTGAGGTGCGAACGAAGCTCCGAAATTTGATTCAGTAGATAATCGCGTTTGCTGTCGATCTCTTCGACTCCATCGAGCATTTTGCCGATCGTCTCCTCGAGATTCTTCGCCGACAACGTTCCCTTGCGGATCGCCTCGAACAGCTCCACCGGGACCCCGCGGCCAAGTTTGAAGCTCATCGTGAGTTCATTCAAATGCTCATAGCGATCGGAAGGTCGGACGCCAACGCGCACTTTCATATCGTCTAGGCTAGTTCCGCCTCGCCGACCATCCTCTCGCTCGCATAGCATTCTGATGAACCGCAGTTCCTTTTCACCGTTCCAGTGCGCGCTCATTGTCGTCCTCCGTGAGCTTGAACGGCACCCTTCGTCCTTCCCCGAAAGGTCCCGCCATCAACCTTCCCCTTTGATGACAAGCAGTTAATTATCTCTCTAGTCACTTCGAATTGCGCTAACTTTATTAGCGACGATCCGTCTGAGGCCGACATGGCGTGACGTCTGACCATCTGCCATATATTGACTTCATGCCGTCGCTAGGGTCGACGTATGGTCCCATTTACGGTGCTAGAAGATACCCTAACGATACGGCTGGCGCCCATCTGCCAAACCGGTTCTTGAGCTTTATACCCTGCCCTACTCCTTGCACTTGGTCCTAAGGTGCGGCTCACACCAGTGCGCCGACCAGAAAGCGTTCCTTGAGGTTCGACGACTTTGAGCCCGAAACGAAAAGCATTCTTCGGATCAATTCCCTTGAGAAGGTATTTACGAGCCGCAACGCTGTTCCTGACCCGTTCGACCAACACCGTACCAGTGGGTGCAGGCTCATGGTTTTCTGCGCGTTTACGTGGACCTTTGCCCTTATGCTCAAGACTAGTGACCCAGCGAGGCACAAGGCACTTAAACTCATCCACTAGTTGCTCCGGTACATGGACCAGCCAATGCACGTGGTTCTTCTCGCGGGCGTAGACATAGTAAGGTGCGACCGACAGGCCGAGTTGTTTGCACCGGGTTCGCAGCCAGCGGCAGAAGCGCTGATTTCGAAGCTCAGCGAAGTTATCTTTACCACTCTCGGTCAGGTTCCACTGGATAGTAACCATCAGATTCAATGCGACGGGCGCGCTTACATTGGACGCTGGGCACCCATTTCGAGATTGCTTTCCGCCTTGTGGAAGCGCGTAGCGACACGCGTGATGAAGAGCGCGCGCAGGTGACAACCCTATAGCACTAGTTGTCTTAATTTCTCTAATTCGTTTGGCCTGCATATATATCGCTTCGTCAAGTTTGTTCCTGGTTTAGTACATACGGCTAGAAGGATGTTTATTCGTTAAGCGCAAATACTACTTTCGTATACGTGTCTAAACGAGACATTATATACTTCAGGACCACTAAGCGCGAGGATTCAAGGCACAGATTACCCATCAATATCTCGTGAGAATGGATGGCCACCGGTCGTTCAGTATTGAATATTAAGTAAATTCCGCAGAGGGTACTGGCGAGAATCGGCTCACTGCGGGAAGTCGTTGCTCAATCAGTTGAAGAAAGGGTCGTCCTGGCGTCGATTTTCACACCGTGGGGTAATGCTACCCACGAACATACCAGATAAGCTGTAGAATGGGCCGATTGCGCAGTCGAACCTCGACTTCACCTCCGACGACTTTGGATATGGCTGACGCTCATTGCTTTTGTACGTAAGCAATAACTGCTTGGAAGGATGGCCTGTAGGTGCTTCGTTCGAGCGCCTTGGTCCCTAGCCAGCCTGTTCGGGTCACCAGCAACCGCACCGAGTGTCTATTGACCTTAGCAAGGAATGAAGACCAGCGGCATCCTGTCATGGTTCAGGTACGACGAGCAGGATTACTTTAAATGGGCCTTTTTTGGCAAACCGGCACAAACACGCTTTGCGGAAAGCCATATTGGCTGACCACCCTACGATTGCGGTGACGATCCGTTCTCCAATTGGCCGGCGCACGCTCGAATGTCGTTCGCCGTCGGTCAGCGCAGCTGAACTGCCGTTTTGCCAACCTTATTTTTGCATCCAGCCTGCCCTAGGGCCGCGGGGGGGCATCGGCCGGACGAAAGGGTCTCTGAAGGACAGCGCGTTTTTAATTGTATTGTGTTTCATTGCGCCGCCTCAAAGGCATCACGTATCAACGAAAAAAGATCATAAGGCAGATCGTTAGCCCTAGGAAAGTGCCGATACAGGCGGCTCCGCAGACAAGCATGACGGACCATTTCGAGAGCTGGGCATTATCTGGCTCACCTGTCGGAATATGTCCAAGCATGGGGTGATAGCCGGTCTTGGCCTCCCCAAGTTCGCGCGCTTCAGCCAGCGTATTCTCGACGCGAAGAAGTAACCCATCGATTTCGGCGAGCCTCGGCTGCAACCGTTCATAGGTTTGCGAAATTAGTACCGTGATACGCCTTTGGTCTTCGCAACTTTTGGCGAGATTGCGAAGGATCTCAAACGGGCCGAGTTCATCACCATAGCAAATCTCGTAAAGCATTCGAACCAGGATGGCCGCCAGAAGCAGAACGGTTGAATCGCGGTCTACCCGGTCTGCAATCCTGGACATAATCCGCTCTTCTACCGGGTTAATTTTCACGCCGAACAAAGTTTGCCACAATTCGTCGAGATAATTCATTGTCCTTCTCCTGCGAGTATTGCCTGCATGAAACCAGCAAGACGGCCTCGTGCTTCTGTTTGGGTCCAAATCCCGGAACATTGGTCCAATGCTTGGGAAAGAGTGGCGCACCCAGCATGCATGGAGTGGGTGATGTCCTGGTGCAGCCAGGGGAGAAAGACGAAGTTTGCGTCGCGCCTTCGTGCCAGTTGGACTGCCTGCCGGCAGAAAATGACCCTGCGAAGTTCACGCTCTTTCGCCCTGGCCCGGTAGGCTGGATTTTCCTCGTGATGTCCAGCGACGTAGAACACCATTAAATTTGAATGGCTCACCGCTTTCCGGAAGTTAGCAGCTATCTCGATTGTCTCCCGGTATAGCGCTGGTTCGAACTCAAGAATTGCGACCCTACTGGCAGCCTCGAAACGAGCGTCGAGCGCCCGATCAATCCGGTCAGGATCGCGGGATGGGAAATGCGTATGGCGTTCAAGCGGGCGATTACGGAAGGCAGGGCAACGATTGCCGCCGACCTCTATAATTAGCGCTTCCTGGCGCATGAGGAACTCGAGGGTAAGCGCAAGGGTACTACGGCCGGTCCCACCGCCTTTGCCGACAACGAAGAAGGTCGGAGCTACGAGCGCTTCTTCCTTATCGCTCGGGACGAGAGGCTTAGTATCGCTGTCCCAGCGGCGCCGCAACTCATCGCGCAATTTGTCCGAGCGATCGTCGCTTATGACAAGGTTATTACTCATTCCAATCATCCTCTTCGTCGATTAAATCCAGCTGGTAAGCGGTGATCCCAGGCGGGCGACTAGAGGAAGCAAGCTTTTGCGATGAAGTTGGCTCACGCGATCGCAAGAGGGTCGGTTGATCATGGACGCGAGGTTTGTCTGGGCCCCTGCGCAACGCTGCGGAATCGATTTGCACTTCGGCACCTGAATCGTGATCTAGCGGCGCAAGCTTTGAGTGTTCACCGAACGTTCTGTTGGCTTCGACACCTTTCTCAACGACCTCGTTGTCAGCCCGACCTTCGTTCTGGCATTCCCCGACAGTGGGAGGAACTAACGCTTCGGGTATGCCAACTTTAGCCTCGGACACCCTCAACTCATGCACATTGGAATGCGGTGCGAGACCCTTTCCGGCTTCTTCATTACTTGTTGCAAAGCCTGCTGATGTGCCGGCAGCCTGCTCTTCATCGCTTATCTCGGACGCTGCATTCTCGGCGAACGTCTGCGTTTCCCCACCGCTATGCTGTTCGATCGAAGTCTCTTCCGGCGGGCGGGGTTCGAGTTGCTCTCGATCCTCACCGGGCCATGTGCCGAATTCCTGTAACCACAGGTGCCCGGTCCAAACTTGAGCATCGATCTCCTCGAAATCGGGCTCATGAGAATACGCAACCCGGCCTTCGTATACCTTGAAATAGCGATCAGACATGCAGGCGGCACGGATCCTATTCTCGATAGAGATTAAGCGCCCATCAAGCACATCGCGCTCAAGCCGTTTTGTGAAATCCCAATCGGCGTCTGAAGCCGCGAGCCCGCTTTTGAGAAGCGCATTGAAAGCCTCGATGCTTCCCATCGGCCCGAGGCGCTCGAAAAGAGTTCCAAGCTTTTCATGCAGCTCGGACTTCCAGTCCTTATGCCACTTGGCATGAGGCGCAATGGCATCAATCTCGCGCTTCATAATGCTGAGGTGCATTTGCAGCTTCCAATCGCGCCTAAGCGGTCCGATCGCGCGTCGGACGAAATCGATCATCACCCGAAGTCGGATCCGATCCTCCTGCTCTTCCATTTGCAAGAGCTTCCCAAGACGGTCGACATCACGATCATCCTGCGCATCAAATGCATCGTTGTACGCCCTTACCTCTCCCTCGGTCAGCGACCTTGCTGCATCGCGGATGCGCGACGCACCTTCGAGAAACAGATCCTCCATTCCCGCGGGCAATCCGAGTTCTTCGCGCGCCTTTTTTGCCCAGTCATTCTGTTGTTCATCACGTTCACAGGCCGCCAGCGCGACGACCTTGAGGTGGTCTTCGTCCAGGTTTCCAAGGTAAGCCTCGAGGATCCCGGCCCGCACTATTCGGTTCCAGATATTATCGGGATTTGCCAACTTTGGATCGGCAGCGTGGTCCTTGATCATCAGCGCGATGAAGGACACCATCGGCCCTGGCATTCGTCCGATCGCCGAGGGTGAAGTACTGGCTTGGGCGAGCTTGTCGATGAACGGACTGGCGAGCGCGAACTTGCTCTCTGGATCGTGACGCTCACGGGGTTTGTGCTCCCCGATTTGCCGCTCCTCAACGCTCTCGATATGGGCGATCTTGGCTGCGTTTCCCCGCGCGGCGACCATTAGCTTAAGGACCGTAGAGACCGCTTGCACAAGCTCCTTCTCGAGCTTCGCCTGGTTCTTCAGGACCTTGCCCTTCGACTTCGCGTTCGTCTCTTCGACCAGAAAGGCGTTGCGTAATCTCACCCTGGCACGATGCCCTTTGACGGTGGGATTACCGTTATCGTCAGTCTCCTTCAGAAGATGCTCGAGTTCGCGATGGCGAGCGACGTAAGCAGCTTCCTCGGGTATATATTGAGCAAGTTCTTTCCAAGCGGAAACGATCAATTCTTCTATTGGATCATGGTTCATCATGAAGACATTTTAGGATGCCTTTCTTGAGATTCCAAACCTCTATGAAAGAAAATTCGATTCGAACATTCGGGACTTGTTTATTCGAGAGCACACTAGGCCCTATACTTCATTCTCGATGCCAGATGTAAATACGCTTTTCGAACGAACAACTAGATTTCTTTCGAACCCTGAAAATTCTGTCGTTTCGAACTCTTACACGCAATACCATTCGAACTCGTATTTCTAAGCGCAATACCTCAAAAAGGGGCGCACTTGCGTTCACCCCTGTTTGCGGGCGCCATTCCGGCCGTTGACGGCCGTCATGGTATTTGTTCGCTTCGCTCACACGTCGCCCCTGCGGGGCCTCCTCGTGCTGCGGTCATTGGCATGACCTAGGGCGGCGAGCATCGCCTTGGGTGAAGGTGATACCGTTCGGACGGCAACTGCCGTCCGATCCGAATCCAGAGTTTTTAGCGAAGAACTGAAGGAAGGAATGCCGGGCTGAACCGGCATGAAGAGAGGAAAAGATTTCCGCTCTAGCTTCGCCTCGCCGGTTCGCCAACCGAACCGAAAAGGAAAACGAAAATGACTAACCAACACCTCGATCCAGTGCTCGAGGAACACGCGAAAGTTTTGCAGCACGAACCCGGCTACACCGTGCTGCGACGCGTCCCCGAACCCTATTCGCAATTTCCCGATGATGGCGTCCCGCCCGATGGCCGCTGCATTGCAATCGTCGATCTCGAAACAACCGGCCTCGATGCAGAAAAAGATTCCATCATCGAGCTCGCTCTCATGCTCGTATGGGTGGACGATGAAGGCGAGATCATTTCGCACTTCGGGCCCTTGAGTTGGTTGGAGTATCCAGGCGTCGAACTCGATCCGCGGATCACGCTCGTCACAGGTCTCGCCAATCACCATCTGGTCGGCAAAACGATCAACGATATCTCGGTCGAAGGGCTGCTCAGCCGTGCTGATATGTTCGTCGCGCACAATGCCCAATTCGAGATCGATTTTCTCGAACGGCGCTATCCAATTCTCGAACACGCACCATGGGGTTGTTCGTTTCGAGATATCGATTGGTTGATGGCCGGTTTCGACGCGCGAGCACAAGGCCACCTGCTGATGCAACATTCCTGGTTCAGCGACGCACATCGCGCAGGTCCGGACGTGTGGTCGCTGTTTTGGCTATTGAGCCAGAGGCGTAAAGGCCTCGGCGCCAATCCGGAACGAACGCATCTCCAGCGCCTGCTCGAAGCAATCGAAAAAGACAGCGTCGTTGTCCAAGCTAAACGCGCGCCGTTCTCGAAGAAGGATCTTCTCAAAGCTCGTGGCTACCGCTGGAATGCGGACGCGCGGTTCTGGCAGAAAGAGCTCGATGAAGAGCTCGTCGCGCACGAGCAGGCATGGTTCTACTGCCAAGGCCTTCCTGCGCCAACCTTGCGACCGATCAGTGCCCATCAGCGTCATCGCTGAAGCGGACAATTTCCAACCACCGAATTTTATGCGGCCCGCGTTTCTCGCGGGTCTTTTCATATGGAGACCATACAAATGCACATTACCCAGAACAGCTTCGAGGAAATCCTCGAGCGTGAGGCCCGACTGTTTGCAGCGAGAAGCACCGGCGATGGACAATCAGATCGGCCGACAAGGCTCATCATTGGGGACTTCGAATACCGCTGGGACCGGTTTCGCTACGATGCCTATCGCGTGGAAGAAGGCTGCGATGCCGAGCCCCTGATCCGGTGGCCATTTCATCGCATCGCGGCTGCATCCTGGTTGCAGCTTCGCATCGATCCCGGTGAGGACATCCCGGTGATCGAGGACGTGGTGGTCGTTACCGAAAACGAGGCCACAGAATCCGAGATAGCAGAGCAATTTTTCAACGCGCTTTGCCAGGCGAGTGACGCGTGCCTTGTAACCTGGGGCGGTGAAACGAAAGACCTGGCGGTGCTCCGCCGCTGCGCCAGCGAGTTCGGGCTTTTGCTTCCTCCGCAACTGATCGATGGATCGCCTCATGCGCGCGAGCGCGTCGACCTCTGCCGCGCGGTCACCGTTCAGGCGAAGTCGCCGCATCTACCCGAGTACGCCGCTGCGACTTCGATTCCTGCCAAGCCCTCACCGAGCAAAAAGATCGGTACGCTCGTCGAAGCCGGCGCGTGGGAAAAGGTACGCGAACAGGTACTGGCCGATGTGATGACAACCAGCGTGATCGCGCTGCGTCATTTCTGCTCGCATGGCATCGTCCAAATCGACCGCGCGTGCGCCAATGTTGCGATCGGCAATGCCGTCCAGGCTGCCGTGCCCCAAAGCGCATTTGCATCGAAAGTCTTTCGCCCATGGGCCCGAGACGCTGAGCGCGCATCGCGGCTTCGCGGCAAAGTCTACCGGCCCGACTGACGGTGATGCCGTACGACCATACCGAAGGAGAATATCGATGACATAACGAACCGACAGAAACGGCGATCGGTACCGCCGCCCTTTTCTCGTGCCGAACTGAACCTGCGATCCTGCAGGTCATACGCAAGCCGCTTTCCCATCCGGGATCAGCGGCATTTTTTATGCTTAAAGGAAACTAACCAATGCCACGTAACAACTCGAATAAGGGCAAGCAGCTTGCAAAGGCTGTTGCCACCAATCTTCCTGCCCTTCCTGATCGATTCCCGATCGCCGGCACCGAGGTGAGACCTCTCCAGCTTTACACTGTCGCAAAGCGCCATCCCGAAGGCTCAGGCCCGTGGAATGGAGAACCCGACAAGCTTGCCTGGAAGGATGCAGCATCGGGCCTCGACTGCATTCTCCTGCGCCAGCCAAGCGGCGTATGGGGAGCCTTCGTAGCCGTCTCGCCATCGCATCCGCTTTGGGGGTTCGAATGCGATGCGATCCCCTCGCCGCTCGACCTCACGGGTCATGGTGAGATCGACTATGCCGAAACCTGCGCAGTCTATGAGCCCGAAGAAACCCGGATCTGCCACGTGGGGGCGCATCGGCAAAGCGGGGCTCGTGTCCCGAACGACGAGCACGATCATACTGGCGATGCATGGTGGTTTGGCTGCTCTGCCGACAAGCCCGGCGATTACGTGCCGCATTCCCCGCAGCCGATTCTGGCGCGCGAGCACGGCGAGACCTATCGCGACATCGATTACATGTACGAGGTCGCCGTCGATCTGGCTGGTCAACTGGCGGCTATCGAACGGCGAACGCCGCAATCTGCGCTCAATCACAATTCATTCGGTGCTTCGCCGGCCCGTCTCGACAAGTCGTGAGGAGGGCAGACCATGGATGAACGTCTTTACGAAGAACGCCGCAACGCAAACCTGCCTTTCGGCTATTGGCTTGTGGTCGACGACGAAGAACCACCCCATCTCATCGATGAGCAGGGCCAGCGTTGGAAATCCCTTCGCGATTACATCTGGCGGGGAAGGCTTGGCATGGCGACAAACAATCCCGTGCAATGCGAGAACCAGATCGAGTTCCTACTGTCGATCCTTGCCGCAATGGATCGGCGCACCGTCCCTATCGAAGAGCACGTCACGGATTTCTTCGTCGGCTCGTGGGATGTTGCACGTCACTATGGCTCCTGGCTCGAAGGCCACGGTCTTATCGAGGATGGGTTGAGTGGAGCCCTGACACCCGAGGGCCAAGCGATCCTGGTTGCTTTAGCCAGCACACGCTCAGCAGGGGCTGCACCCATCCCGATTGGACTAGCGACTATCGAACCCCATCGCGGTCCCGATGGCGGCAAGACTCGTGAGGATTATGAGCGAATGCTCGCCGCGAACGAGCGATTTGCACATGGGCTTCCCCATCGATTTGTTCGCGAGACGATCGCCGAGATGCCCGCCATCAAGCTGATCGGCTTGCCAGAGGGAGAAAACGTTCCCCTCGGGCGTGTCGTATGGAGCATCACCTGTTGTGACCCGCATGAGCGGGACCGATTATACGGTTGGCTTCTTCACCGCATTGATCGCTGGGAAACGTGGGCGGACCTGGCTTCCAAACGCGGTGCTCGGGCGCTGAGTGAGCACTTGTTGCAATTGAAGTAGGTCGACGATCACCCTGCGGACATTCGCAGAGATTTCATGCCGAACCGGGGTGCGGCGCTTTGGCAATTGTAGTGGTGGTGTCGAAAGCGTCGCACCCGAATTTTCGAACTGGGTAGCGCCGAGCCCAATTAGCAAGACCTGCCCGAAGCATGCGACCTATAGGGGCGGGCGTCGACGAAACTGACATTCGCACGGGCTAAGACAGGCGGGGAGCCTTTTAGTGCTTAGCGCAGTCGGCAAACGAGCAAACCGAGAACGTAGCGTGCGCCGGACCCTTATGACCTAATCTTCCCTCTCACCGATAAGCATCATGTGACGATCCAAGCGAGCGCTAGGCCAGCGGCGATGATGTGCAGTCCGAGCAGGATCACGAACTCGATCTTCAGCCCGGAATTATGCTGGTCGCGGTCAGGCATCGGTACACCAAGGCTCGCGTCGCCCTGACCAGGTTCGTGCAAGCCTCTCTGCGACCAGCTGATCGCCAATAGAGCGTCCCGAACGGTGCAGGGTGGCAAGTGTGCGTCCATAACGATCCTGGCCCTTACGGGCGATCTGGAAAGCTCCGGCATTAAGAAGCTGCACCAGTCGGTTCCTCGCGCGAAGCGCAAGGTCTCGCTCATACTCGCACGCCCCATTCAACTCTGGCGTGTCGATGTCGGCGATGCGGATCTTCTCGCCCTCCCACCAAACGGTGTCGCCGTCATGGACACAGTGTTCCCGAGGTCCGGGGGCACAAACGGCGAGCGCGGCAGCGAGCAGAAGCATGGGGGCACCCTACCTCGAACATCAGCATTTTCCTACTTGGAACAAATGTGGAACAAGCGTGGCCATCGAGTCGGAGATTCCTATGATCGTTCTAAGCCCGTCGATGCTCGCTGCGATCGCGTGCATCATAACCGCCTGTTCTGCGCTCGTCTGGTCGGTGCGCCGAAAGCCATGAGCTCCAAGCGTCTCGACAGCATCGCCGACTATTTGCGGCATGGTTATGCACTCCGTGTGGACTGTCGTAGCTGTCGCAGGGGCGCAGTGCTGGATCCGCTACAAATCATCCTGCAATGCCAGCGGCGCGGCTGGTCGAAGCAGATGGCGGCTCTTGAGGGACGACTGCGTTGTTCACGATGCGGGAGCCGCCAAACGCGGTTGGGGCCAGCGTTCGATCAGCAGCAAGGTGTTCGGGATCGATTGTAAATTGGAAACGGACGCTATGGCTCCATTGCACTTTTGCGTCTGTAGCCCATTTCCTGGAGGTGAACGGCGGGCTGCTCGGCAGGAGTGCGACCCCAGGCTGGGGGCCTTAGCCCCATAGGCAGTCCGCTGTTCCTCAAAAGGGCCGCCCCGAGTTACCCCAAGGCGGCCTTCTTATAATCAGCTGCCAATATCAGCGCAGGTTAGAGGCGGCGTAATCCGCAACGTGGCGGGCGGCCTTATCAATGCCCGTCTTGTTCGAGCCACCGAAAAGTCCTCCTCCAACGGAACCTTCGCCACGAACCGTCGCAAGGATTTCGCCTGACTGATTGATGAAATCCACTTCAAGGACGACCTTCGAGCCGCCTCCAATACCGCCGGTCAGATAGCGGCCGAGACGGCTACCTTCGTTAAAGCCGACGTAGCGCCACTTCACGGTCAGACCATCGCCTTTGGCAAAGATCGGCGAGTCGCCCATAAATAGTTCCTGCTCGAGCTTTTCTTGCGTGTAGGCTCGATTGTCGTTGTCGATGGGGACACCACCGTTATCGAACTCGACTGTTGCTGCAGTGAACTTCTCCTGCCCAGCGTATGGTTGCTCTACGACCAAAACGCTGCTTGCACACGCAGAGAGAGAAAGTGCCGCAACAGCGACGAGAACCAACCTAATCATATTTACAAGCCCCTGAAAAAGCCCGGTAATTGGGCGGGGAACGCAGAGCCTTATTTGGGAAGTGATGTCAATCGATCTTGAGGAATAGCTTCCGCTTTTCGACAAGACCGAAGTCGATGTGCCTTTGCTGCTTCACTTTGCATGGTGAAACGTACAACGTCACCCGCCTCCCAAAGTATGCCGGCCAAGGCCCCTCGCGGCCTCTTCCCTCTCACACACAATCAATGTCTATTGCCGAAGGGTATGCAGCGCTATTGATGGTGTGTCTCATGACTGCTGTGGAGCTCGAAGGCACCCTTACTTTGGCTCGTCCGCCTCACGGGCCTTGCAGACCGTCAGCGAATTTCATTAGATTTAGGCAGCAAGTGGGCCGATTGCGGACCTTCCCCACTCGGATAAAATTACGCGTAAGTAGTCATCTACCTCGGGTAGGAAGGCGGGGCGCTCAACTTCGGGCGGCGAAGCGGAGAAAGGGTCGCTATTCGCCAAATGGCGACCCTCT
>CEPQ01054319.1_pt1 | contig 35411 bp, 32 predicted proteins | sample 530411 | NCBI WGS metagenome assembly CEPQ01 (sample SAMEA2620039, study PRJEB7988) | marine metagenome | isolation source: saline water (ENVO:00002010), including
TGTATTCCAGTGTCTGCGCGTTATGCAGGCCGTCTATTCCTGATTGCACCCAGTCGACAACAAAGCCCGACTCGGTAAGGCCTCGGCGTAGGTAATCCCCAGATTTTGGTTCGTCTTCTACCAGCAAGATGTGCATGATTTGGTTCCTCGAATACGTAGATATTCTGACCGAGCCTGCAGCTGTATTCATTACAAATCTGTAATAACTCAGCAATCTTTCTGTTCGGACCTCCTCCGTAGAATTCATTCCAACGATGCGCCACACAAGGAGTTGGCGGTCGAAACCGCCTGGACCAGGCGATCTTTTGAACTACCATTCTAGGAGCAATGACATGAAAGCAACCCAAATTCTCTTCGGCGCCATGGTTACCGTTTTGTCGGTGTCCGCCTTCGCACAATCGACCGTTAAGACCGAAGCCGAACGCGATCAAGCGAACCTGAGCGCCCGCAACAACTACCCGGTGATCAAGTTCGAAAGCACCAAGACCCGCGCCGATGTGGTGGCCGAGCTGGAAGCTGCACGCCTGGGCAAGCCGGTTCAAGCCGCTGCTGAAAAGCCGAACGTCGCCGGCAGCCCGGCCCAAAGCAAGGCCTTTGACTTGCCGCTGTACAACGGTGCATAATCGCCGCCGATTAATGGCCATGTTGCACATTAACCTCATAGCTGCCGATCGGGACGGTCGGTAGCTATAATCCTTCAGACCATGCGCTCATTCATTATCTTGCTTGCTTTGTTGTTGCCGATGCAGCTCACTTGGGCAGCAATGGCATCGTATTGCCAAGGGGAAAATGATCGTGTGCCAACCCATATTGGCCATCATGAGCATCCTTCGGTGAAAGCCGATAAGCATGCTGGTACTGAAAAAACTAAGGCGGGCGACAACGACGTCGGCTGCTCTCTGTGCCACTTTTCGTGCATGAAATCGGTGCAGATCTACAGCTCGAGCGTGATTGTTCCGCCGGCTGTCGAACAAAAATCGCATTTAGGCTACTCTCCGCATCCCACCTCCCATATCGCCGACGGGCCCGATAAGCCCAATTGGCAGCTCGCCGCTTAACTCGGCGAGGACAATCCACACACAACTGCACTCGCCGAATTCCCCTTCTTAACACTGGAGAATTCGATGTATCGGCACAGCTTTTTGCTGGCGCTGGCGCTTCTTGCAGCCAGCACCAGTCACGCGCAATCAACGGCGCCTGGAAACACAGAACAAATTCAATCCTATACGGCTTCATCCCTAGAGAAAGAGCCGCGGTTGTTGTCGCTCCCAGCAGCTATTAACTTGGCGTTCGATCAGAACAAGGGTCTGGCTGCGGCGCGTAAGGAAATCGAGGCCGTCGAGGCGACCATCATTCAGGCCGGCGCGCGGCCGAACCCTGAGTTCTCGGCTCTGATGGAGGACACACGTAAGTCCACCAGGACTACGACCTATCTGATCAACCAGCCAATCGAATTGGGTGGTAAGCGTAGTGCCCGCATCGAAGCGGCCCAACGTGCGCGCGACATGGCCTTGCTGGGATACTCGGCCAAACGTACCGAGATTCGTGCGGGCGTCGTTGCGGCCTACTACGACGTGATGGTGGCCACGGAGCGCCAGCGTCTGGCGAAGGAACTGCTGGGTCTGGCGAAGACTGCAGCAGATATGGCAGGACGTCGCGTGACGGCCGGGAAGATCTCCCCAGTCGAGCAAACCAAGGCCAAAGTCGCCGAAGCCAGCGCGCAACTTGAGCTCAACCAAGCTGACAGCGAGTTGATTCTGGCTCAGAAGAAACTGGCGATGTTCTGGGGATCCGTGGGCAATGAATTCCAGCTCACGGACGGTGGGGTCGAGACGCTGCCAGAGCTGCCGGCAATCGCCCAGCTGACCGAAAAGGTCGCCATTGGTCCAGCAGTCAAGCTTGCGCAGCTTGAAGTCGAGCGTCGCCGTGCGCTTGCCAAGATCGAAAGCAGCAAGCGTATCCCCGATGTGAATCTCACCTTCGGCAACAAGCGTGATGAGTCGGCCGCCAGAAATATGTGGGTGGTCGGCATTTCGATGCCCATTCCTGTCTTCGACAGCAACAAGGGTAATGAGCTCGAAGCTCTGAAGCGTGTTGATAAGGCACGCGACGAACTGTCCATTGTTGAAGTGCAGATGCAGAGCGAGGCCGCACAGAGCTTCGAGCGCTTGCGCAATGCCAGGGAAGAGGCAGCCGCACTGCGCGGTGAAATTGTTCCCGGAGCACAAAGCGCCTATCAGGCAGCACGAACAGGTTTCGAACTGGGGAAGTTCGGCTACTTGGACGTGCTTGACGCGCAACGCACCTTCTTCCAAGCCAAAGCGCAGTACTGGAAAGCGCTTTCCACGGCATTCCAAGCCGCCGCCGACCTGGATCGTCTGGCCGGCACTGAGACACCTTCAGCTGAGTGAGATTAAACATGACCAAGAAGCAAAAGCTCGCCATTGCGGCGATCATCGCCATCGCCGCACTGTTGTCCGGCGTAACCCTGATGAAGGGTGGCAGCTCGGGCGGGGGCGGAGAAAAGTCGTCTGCGCATCAAGAAGAAAGTGGCCATAAGGACAATGAGCACCATGGCGAAGACAAAAGTAGCGAGCACAAGGATTCTGCTGAGCATGGCGATGGCGAGCACCACAGCGCCGCGCCCAGCAAGGGACCGCATGGAGGCTCGCTCTTTAAGGTAGGCGCTTCATCCTTCGAAGTGTTGCTGTCTGAGAGCGATGGCGCCCTGGTGGTCTATCCCTATCAATCTGATACACCTCTTTCCCCTACTGTCGTGAAGTTGGCGGCAACGCTGATCCGACCAGGAAAGGCGGCTGAGAAGTTGGAATTCCAGGTAGAGAAGGACTCTCTGAAGGCGACTACGCCAGTCGAAGAGCCGCATCTGTTTGACATCAAGTTCGATGCATCGACCCCCGCTGGCTCGCACCAGTTCACCCTTTCCAAGGAGGAGGGAAAGATCGAGTTGAACAAGGAGCAGATGGCATCGGCTGGGATTCAGGTAAAGACGGCCGGCGCGATGAAGATGAACAGCAGCTTGCAGCTGCCGGGTGAAATCCGATTCAACGAAGATCGCACCGCCCACGTCGTCCCCCAAGTCGCCGGTATCGTGGAGTCCGTTTCTGCGAACCTCGGTCAGAAGGTGAAAAAGGGGCAGGTACTGGCCGTTGTCATCAGCAGCGCCATCTCGGAGCAACGGTCGGAGCTGCTGAATGCAGAACAACGCCTTGCGTTGGCAAAGACCGCTTATCAGCGGGAAAAGGGCCTGTGGGAGCAGAAGATCTCTGCTGAGCAAGACTATCTGCAAGCACAGACAACGCTGCACGAAACAGAAGTTGCAGTGCGCAATGCCCAGCAAAAACTCCGAGCCATCGGTGCCTCGCCTTCCTCCGGCGGCCTGAACCGCTACGAAATTCGTGCGCCGTTTGATGGCACGGTGGTCGAAAAGCACCTGGGTCTTGGTGAAGCGGTACGAGAAGACGCAAATGCGTTCTTGATTTCTGACCTCTCCAGCGTGTGGGCAGAGATCATCGTTACGCCCAAGGACATGCAGATCGTGCGCGTGGGCGAAAAGGTCGTTGTACGCGCCACCGCCTTCGACTCGAGCACCAGCGGGAAGATCTCTTACGTTGGATCCCTGATCGGTGAGCAAAGCCGAACTGCGAAAGCTCACGTCGTTCTGCCCAACAAAGATGACAGCTGGCGTCCAGGTCTGTTCGTGAACGTTGAAGTCGTTTCGGACGAAGGCCAAGTACCGGTGGCCGTGGTTGCTGATGCAATCCAGACCGTCGATGAAAAGAGCGTCGTGTTCGTGCGCATGCCAGGTGGATTCGCAGCGCAGGAGGTCACGCTCGGCCGCTCCAATGGGAAGTTCGTGGAGATCAAGTCCGGTCTGGACGCAGGTGTCGAATATGCCGCTACCGGAAGCTTCGCTATTAAGGCTGAGTTGGGTAAGGGCACCGCAGAACACGGCCATTAAATCTGGCGTTTTCGAGAAAGACGACAATCATGTTTGAACGAATTATTCGCTTTGCCATTGAGCATCGATGGCTGGTCCTGCTCGCGGTGCTCGGGATGGGCGCATATGGTGTGTACAGCTATCAGAAGCTGCCCATTGATGCGGTACCGGATATCACCAATGTGCAGGTGCAGATCAACACGGCCGCACCAGGCTATTCTCCGTTGGAGACCGAGCAGCGTATTAGCTATCCGATCGAGACAGTAATGTCCGGCCTGCCCAATCTGGAGCAGGTCCGATCCATGTCGCGCTACGGCCTGTCTCAGGTTATCGTGGTGTTCAAGGACGGCACCGACATCTACTTTGCCCGTCAGCTCGTTAACGAACGCATTCAGCAGGCAAGAAGCCAGCTTCCGGCTGGGATCGACCCTGGAATGGGGCCTATATCGACGGGTCTTGGCGAAATCTACCTGTGGACGGTTGAGGCCAAGGACGACGCGCGAAAGGCGGACGGAACGCCCTATACGCCCACGGACCTGCGAGAGATCCAAGATTGGGTCATCAAGCCCCAATTGCGCTTGGTTCCGGGCGTCACCGAAATCAACACCATCGGTGGCTATGCCAAGGAATACCTGATCGCTCCTTCGGCTGAGAAGCTGGCGTCCTATGGCTTGACAATGGATAGCATCGTCAAGGCTGTAGAGAAGAACAACAATAACGTCGGCGCCGGCTATATTGAGCGCCGCGGCGAACAATATCTGATTCGTGCGCCAGGGCAGGTGGGCTCTATCGAGGACATCAGCAACATCATTCTTTCCAACGTGAAAGGTATCCCCATCCGTGTGCGCGATGTCGCCAACGTAGACATTGGTAAGGAGTTGCGTACGGGTGCTGCGACCGAGAACGGTCGAGAGGTGGTGCTAGGTACGGTCTTCATGCTGATCGGCGAGAACAGCCGTAAGGTTTCGCAAGCGGTCGACAAGAAGATGCAGGAAATCAACCGTACGCTGCCCCAAGGCGTTGAAGCTGTCACAGTCTACGATCGTACCGTTCTGGTCGACAAGGCGATTGCAACGGTGAAGAAGAACCTGGTCGAAGGTGCACTCCTGGTGGTGGCGGTGCTGTTTGTCTTCCTGGGGAACATCCGGGCGGCGATCATCACGGCAACCGTGATTCCGTTGGCCATGCTCTTCACCTTCACCGGTATGGTGTCCAATAAGGTGAGCGCAAACTTGCTCAGCTTAGGCGCACTCGATTTCGGCATCATCATTGACGGCGCCGTCGTGATTGTGGAGAACTGTGTCCGGCGACTGGCTCATGCACAGGAACACCACGGTCGCACATTGACTCGCAGCGAACGATTCCATGAAGTTTTCGCTGCGGCCAAGGAAGCTCGCCGGCCGCTGCTGTTCGGCCAGATCATTATTATGATCGTCTACCTGCCGATGTTTGCTCTGACTGGCGTCGAAGGAAAGATGTTTACGCCGATGGCATTTACTGTCGTTGCGGCCCTGATCGGCGCAATGATTCTGTCGGTGACCTTCATTCCTGCAGCTATCGCTCTGTTCATCGGCGAAAAAGTCGCTGAAAAAGAGAACTTCATCATGGTGGGGGCGAAGCGACTGTACGAGCCGATGCTGAAGGTCATCATGGAGAACAAGGCAGTGGTTCTGACCTTTGCCGCTGCACTGATCGTCGTTTGCGGCGTGGTGGCTACCCGTCTGGGGTCAGAGTTCGTGCCTAGCCTGAATGAAGGTGATATCGCCATTCAGGCACTCCGTATTCCTGGCACCAGTCTGACGCAGTCCATCGAAATGCAAAAGACGATCGAGAAGACGCTGAAGAAGAAATTCCCGGAGGTGGAGCGAGTCTTTGCTCGTTCTGGTACGGCGGAAGTTGCGTCCGATCCGATGCCGCCTAACATTTCTGATGGCTACATCATGCTGAAGCCCGAGGCTCAGTGGCCAGAGCCGAAGCGAACGCACGCGGAGCTGTTGACTGCCATCCAAGAAGAAGTTTCGAAGATTCCAGGCAATAACTACGAGTTCTCGCAGCCAATTCAGTTGCGCTTCAATGAGCTGATCTCGGGTGTTCGAAGCGACGTGGCGGTGAAGATCTTCGGCGACGACATGAACGTGCTCAACGAGACCGCTGGCAAGATTTCGGCTGTCTTAGAGAAGATTCCAGGCGCCACCGAGGTGAAGATCGAGCAAACGACCGGCTTGCCGATGTTGACCGTCAACATCGATCGCCAGAAGACCGCGCGTTATGGTCTGAATGTCTCCGACATTCAGGACACGATTGCCACGGCCATTGGCGGTAAGGAAGCCGGAACCCTGTTCCAGGGCGACCGTCGATTCGGTATTGTCGTCCGTCTGCCTGATAACTCTCGGACAGACCTGGAAGCCATCCGCCGGTTGCCAATAGCGTTGCCGCTGCAGGACGGAAACACCCGGACCAGCTATGTTCCGTTGGGTGAGGTTGCTGCGCTGGACATCGCCCCGGGACCGAACCAGATTAGCCGAGAGGACGGTAAGCGCCGTATCGTGGTCAGTGCTAACGTTCGCGGCCGAGATCTGGGTGGTTTCGTTGCAGATGCAGAGCGCCAACTGCAGGCCCAGGTCAAGATTCCCACTGGCTATTGGACCACCTGGGGCGGGCAGTTTGAGAACTTGCAGTCTGCTACGCAGCGTCTTCAGATCGTGATTCCGGTGGCCTTGTTGATGGTCTTCGTGCTGTTGTTTGTCATGTTTAACAACGCCAAGGACGGTATGCTGGTGTTCACCGGTATCCCATTCGCGCTCACCGGGGGCATTCTTGCTCTGGCGCTGCGTGATATTCCGATGTCGATTTCGGCAGCAGTTGGTTTCATCGCGTTGTCAGGGGTGGCAGTGCTGAACGGTTTGGTGATGATTTCCTTCATTCGTAGTTTGCGTGAAGAAGGTCGGTCGCTGGATCAGGCCATTCATGAAGGGGCGATGACGCGTCTTCGTCCAGTGCTGATGACCGCGCTGGTTGCGTCGCTGGGCTTTGTTCCGATGGCACTGGCTACTGGAACGGGCGCAGAAGTGCAACGCCCGCTGGCGACTGTTGTTATCGGTGGCATTCTGTCCTCGACCGCGTTGACGCTGCTGGTGTTGCCGCTGCTGTATAAGTTGGCACATAACAAGGACGAAGATGAGGCACCGGCAGAAACCGGCACACGTCGACCGTTCTGGAAGTTCTGGGCAAAACGTTCTTCCACCGCAAACTAAGAGGAAAAAATGGGACAAGGACATTCGCACGTTCCTTCGCAAGGAGGTAATGAAAAGGCGCTGAAGATCGCACTGGCCCTGACGTCGACGTTTCTGATTGCAGAGGCCGTTGCGGGTGTTCTTACCCAAAGCCTTGCGTTGATCTCCGACGCTGCACACATGCTGACAGACAGTGCAGCGTTGGCGATCGCTCTATTCGCAATCCGGATCGGCAAGCGACCGGCAGATGCGAAGCGCACTTTTGGCTATGCGCGTTACGAAATCCTGGCCGCGCTTTTCAATGCGGTTATGCTCTTCGCAGTGGCAATCTACATCCTGGTCGAGGCATACAAGAGATTTACGTCACCTCCCGAGATTCAGTCGGGGGCTATGCTTGTAGTGGCTGTTCTGGGGCTGATCATTAACCTGATTAGCATGCGGATGTTGACGTCAAGAAAGGATGAAAGCCTGAACGTTAAAGGTGCCTATCTGGAAGTGTGGAGCGACATGCTGGGGTCGGTGGGCGTCATCGCAGGTGCGCTGATCATCCGATTCACCGGTTGGGATTGGGTAGATACCGTCATCGCCGTAGCGATCGGTCTGTGGGTGCTGCCGCGTACATGGACGTTGCTGAAAGAGAGTATCAACGTTTTGCTGGAGGCAACACCTGCACACGTGAATCCCGACGAAATCCAGGAAGCAATCCTGGGAGTTGAAGGAGCTCAATCAATTCACGATCTTCACATCTGGTCCATCTCGAACGACAAGGTGAGTTTGACTGCTCACGTTGTCTACGACCCCCGCACATACAACATCGAAGTACTCGGAAAGATCCGGAAGTTGTTAGCTGAAAAATTCGACATTCATCACGTCACCATTCAATTGGAAGATCTGCCATGCGAGCAGGCGGCTGAACAGCACACCTTTTCTCCGATCGGTAAGGAGGACGAAAATGATCATCAACACTAGCAGTTGGCTCAAACTATCATTGATAGTCACATTGGCAACTTTGATCTCTGCTTGTGAGACCCCCGCACGTGACACCGTGCCGTGCACAATTCAGCAACAGCATGCGCGCTGCGTCGCGGTTCCTGTGCATGGTGATGAGCATGAAGACGAGGCCAAGGCGTTGACGCCGGCGCCGGAGGGATTTGGCTATCTGTACGTGACGAGGCCGTACGCGCAGCAACGTAGCGTCAAAGCCAAATTGTTCGTGAACGACGTATTTCTTGCAGAGCTTGGGCCGATGAGCTTTGCTCGCATCAAGATGCGGCAAGGAATATATCGGATCAAGGTCACTGCCGAGAAAACCGAGGATGTCCAGATCACCGTGGGGATGAAAAAAGAGACGTTCATGGAATACCAAATTGCTGAGCATTTCTTTTCGACGGAGCCAAGCATCAAGGAGGTAAGCAAGGAGCGAGCGAAAGAGAGCATGCAGCCACTCGATATGGTGGTTTCACGGAATGACTGAACTCGCTATGAGTTAAAGAAAGGGGCGCATTTATGCGCCCTTTTTTTTGGATCCAAAATTATTACGCAATCGTAATAATTTAGTTCGATTTTGGTAATTGGTGCCTCTCTACAATGAACTCATCGTCAAAACGATATTTCACCCCAAAGGAGGTTCACTATGAAGTTCAATTTTTCCAAGGCCGCAATTGCCGCAACCCTGCTGATGTCCTTCGCCGGCGCCAATGCCATCGCTCAAGTCGCAGACCCGTTTGGCACTCCCGCCAATAGCGCACTGCCGGAACGCGAGATTTCCATGAGCAACTCGACCAAGTACGTCAACGTCGCTCAGGGTGAAGTCGTGAAGTTCGTCTCGCACGGCAAGAGCTTCACCTGGAAGTTCGATACCTTCGGCATGCAGCCGTTCTCGTTCTCGAAGATCGCCCCGCAAGGCTTTGACGGCGCCAATGCCACCGTCTACCTGAGCACCAACCCGTTGTACCGCGGTCATTGATCGATGGGGCTTGCCGCTATTGGCAAGGACTATTCTGAGACCGACGCAGTGCGCAGTATCAGGACCGCGCGTAGGCCGGGATGGTTGTTCGAAAGTTCCAACGAACCGCCATGTAGTCTAGCAACAGACGCCACCAGACTAAGGCCCAAGCCGACGCCTGGTGTCGATCTGCTCGAATCACCGCGGTAGAAACGTTGCTGTACCTTGGGTAATTCGACATCGGGAATGCCCGGGCCGTTGTCACTAACACGTGCCAAAACGCTGCCGTCGTCGAGCTGCACGCAACTCAGTGTTACCTTTCCTCCGATCGGAATAAATTTCAGAGCATTGTCGATTAGATTGGCCACGGCTTGAGCCAGCAACAAAGCATCGCCTTTTATTCGCAATGGACCTGACGGCCGATGGTCAATAATTTTTCCAGTCGATTCTGCCAATGGACGATAGAACTCGCAGACGTCCGCAACAACTGCAGCCGCATCCATGGTGGTGAAGCCCGCTCTTCTAGCGCCTGTGTCGATTTCGACCAGCCGTAGCAGAGCATTAAAAATAGCAATGACACGGTCGACGTCTTCGATCGCCCCTTCAATTTCCTCGGAATTTTTCTCCTGTCGCGCAAGATCCTCCAAGCGGGAACGCAGTTCTGCTAATGGTGTTCGGAGATCATGTGCAATTGAGTTAGATGCGTTAATGACTCCCTTCATCAACTGCTCAATCTGATCCAGCATGAGATTCGCCGTCTTGGCCAGGCTGGCCAGTTCGCTCTCACCGCCGTGATGCGGCAAGCGGTGCGTGAAATCTCCCCGCACGATGGCTGTAGCTGCCTGATCGATGTCTTTGACCTTGGCGAGAAGGCTGCGCCGAATCGCAATGCCTCCTACGATGCCGAGAAGAATAATGATGGCCCCGGAAGCTGCAAGGCCGCCGATGAACATATTTTCGAGTAATCGGTACCTGTTAATGTCATGAGCGACCAGCAGATGGAACCGGCCATTCAGAATGAGGTGTCTGGCAAGAATCCGCGTGTTGCTGCCATTGATGTCGACAACAAACCTCCCGCTGGAGGCGACTTTACTGATTTCATCCGGCCAAGAGGGAAGGTTGCCTGCTAGGCGCTGCATGTTCTGGTCGGTCAGCAGAACAATGTCTTCCGAGCCGCCGGGGATCGCCCCAACCCGGGAATCGATCCGCTTGCTCAACGCATCAACTCCTTCTTCGTCATACACGCGCTGCAATCTCTCGCTGTCAGCGTGCAGGATATGGCGCCAGTCCTGCTCGACAAATTCCTGCCATGCATACCAAAGTGGTGTGGCAAAGGCAGCAAGCGCCAAGAGGCTGAATACGACGTAGCAGCTGGCGACAGTTCGAGCGGAGAACTTAAAGAGCCTATTCATCGGTAAGCATGTAGCCGGCGTTTCGAATAGTCTTGAGCATGGGCGGCAGTGAGTCGATATCTAGTTTCTGCCGTAATTTGCTGATGTGCACGTCGACCACGTTGGTCTGCGGATCAAAATCGTAATCCCAGACATTCTCTAAGAGCATCGTGCGTGTGACCACTTTGTTCGCATGACGCATCAGATACTCGAGAAGGTGAAATTCCCGCGGTTGAAGCAATATTGCCTTTCCGTCCCGGTAGACCTTGTGCTTCATGATGTCCATGTGCAAGTTACCGACCACGAGATACGTTCTCTCGGTCAGCTCCCTGGATCTCCGGATGATAGCTTCCACACGGGCCAATAGTTCACCAAACGAGAACGGCTTGATCAGGTAATCGTCTCCGCCACTCTGCAGTCCTTTAATCCGATCATCGACCTCTGCCATGGCGCTGAGAATCAAGATCGGAACGTTATTGCCCGTTTTTCGAAGAGCTTCAATGATACTCAGTCCGTCGATGCCTCCCGGAAGCATGCGGTCCATGATGATGGCTTCGTAAGGTGTGCTTGCGGCAAGCAGCATCCCGTCACGACCGTTGTCGGCGTGATGGACCTCGTATCCTGACTCAGAGAGTCCTTTTTTTAGGAATAGCGCTACGCGCTCGTTGTCTTCGACGATCAGCAGTTTTATCGCCGTCATGTTTCTAACGCAGAAAATTAACCCAGTCTTTGAGAGCGCAGCGGACGCATTTCTATGCAGACCAGACGAATCCAGAAACGCTGCAAGACTGGTGAGATTTGTTGAGGGTGCATTGAAAAAAGAGAGATTGAATCTTTACTTTTCTATCCAATGCGAAGCTGGAAAACTGTACCACGCCATCAAAAATTAGCCGATGACTCCGCGGAAATATTTGAAAATAATTTGATGGAAAAGAAAAAAGGCTTGCGTGGGCAAGCCTTTCTTTTACCGATCCAACATCGCGACCAACCCGCGATGTCGGTGGTGAGTATTGCTTAGAACTTGTGACGAACGCCCACTGCCACCAGAGTCTGGCTGGCATCAGCGCCGCCGGTAGCAGCATTGCCGGTCGCATCGCCATACACGCCGCTGTTGGCCATGTCCGAAGCACGGATGTTAGCCAGGAACGCGTACAGGTCGGTGCGCTTGGACAGCCAGTAGTCGGTGCCCAGGCTGATTTGAGTCAGCTTGCCCTTGGAGGACGAGTTGAAGTCAGCACGGGTGTGAGTGACGGCGCCCAGCAGCTTCAGATTCGGGGTCAGGGAGTAGGCGGTACCGACTTCATAGATGTCGGCCTTGTTCGCGGAACCCAGAGTCTTGGACGGCAGAGCGGTCGGGCTGGCGGTGTTCAGATCTTGCTTCACGCGGTTGTAGTTTGCATACACGCGGGCCGGGCCGAATTGATAGCTGGCTGCAACGTTCAGCACCTTAGCTGCGCTGTTGCCGGAGTTGTTGACGTCGCCAGCGTTGGTTGTGCCGATCAGCAGCGAAGTGTCGGCCGGGGTTGCGCCTTGCTTCGATTGGAAGTAGTTGATACCCAGACCCAGCGGGCCATTGTCGTACTTGCCGCCGATGCCGAATGCTTGGCCAGCCGAAGTGCGGCCGGCTTGTTCACCGAAGCCGTAGAACAGGTTGCCGGTGAAGCCGCCCATGTTGTTGGTGGTGTAGCTCACGGAGTTGTTGCTACGGGTACCTTCCAGGCGGTCCAGGTTATGGCCAACGGAGCCGGTCATGAAGCCGAAGTCGGCAACAGAGGTCAGGTAAGAGATGGAGTCAGCGAAGTCGGTTTGACGACCCAGCAGGACGGTACCGAAGCCGCCGGCCAGGCCGACGACGGACTTACGACGGAACAGAGTGTTGGTGGTCTTGGAGTCATCCAGGGCGCCGGTGTCGTTCTTGAAGCCGGTTTCCAGATTGAAGACGGCGCTCAGACCGCCACCCAGATCTTCAACACCCTTGAAGCCGATACGCGAACCTTGAATCACCGCGGAGTTCACGCCGAACTTGCTGCCGGTGCCGTTAGCAGTGCCGTTGACAGCCTTGCTGGTGTACACGACGCCAGTATCGATAATGCCGTAGATGGTAACGGAGGAGGTTTGCGCCTGAGCAGCGCCGGCGAACGCGCCGAGCACAGCCAGTGCGAGCAACGATTTCTTCATGTGTCTTCCTTCTAAAATGGTCTTGAGGATCCGCACGTTTGACGGATGTTTGAACATTACGTGTTCCTCTTTTCTACCGACAGCGCGTTTGTAAATATAGAAAAAAGTCTGGTTTTGGTCGGACGATTGATTCTGGATTTGTTGTATTTCTTCATCTGTCGAATTTTCTTCGAGGTTTCACAGCGTTGCTTTCCATATGAATGCGGCAGCAGCGCTATTCGAAAAAAAGCCGGCAACAACATACGTTTGTGCCGGAAAAAAAAGAAACCACCCAAATCAACATCGAGCGGAATCAGGGAGAGTTACGCCAGGTCTGCGATGATGTTCCGCAATCGATATTGACGCTGGCGATAATTACCTTCTGGACCGTCGAAACTTGAATTTACGTCGGCAAACAGGCGTGAAATTAAGTCCAATGTCACGCGTTGTTCGGCATTTTCGATCAAGATCAGGCGCCTTTTGCTGCGAGCATGGAGTTTGCTAATGTCGACTTCGATGCAATGGCCCCAGTCTGCGTGGCGCACATCTACGAGCACGGCCTCGGATTTGGAAAGCTTAAAAGCAGCGGCCAGATCAATTCTGGCTGAGAGAAAGGGATGAGACTTCCTTAACTTAGTCGTCAGCGATTTAGCGATTTCAACGGCCCATGTTTCGGGGCTGTTTTTTGCAGAAAATCTTGAGGCGGCTATCAATGCTTCGTGATGACCTTGATCCGCCGCTTTTTTCCACCAAGAGAGTGCGTGGATGTCATGCATCGGGCCATCGCGTCGGGTACGCCAGAGATACTGACCGTAGTCGAATTGAGCCTGTGCAAATCCCATCTCGGCACTGCGGTTTAAATATTGGCGAGATAGAGAGAGATTGCGTTGGAAGTACTCTGCCTTGGCGTAAATCATTGAGAGCCCGTGCCATGCTTCGGCAACATCTCCCTTGCCGGCGGCATTGAGCCAAGGGACCGCGGCTAAATAGTTCGCCTGCCCGTGTGCGGGGAATATCCGTTGACAACCGTGGTCGAGGCGCGCGTGGAGCATCCCAAGTCGGTATTGCGCTTCATGATTATTTGAAAGAGCAGCAAGCTCCAACAGTCTTCTGGCATATGAGAGATCGGATACTTTGCGCTCCAACAAGAGCTGAGATTGCCTCAGGAGTAAGGTAACCTCATTTTCGGATAGCGAAAGTAATGCGCACTGGGGAGAGGGATCGCGAAGCTGCGCCTCATGATCCTTAAGTAGGCACTTGATCATCGGCGCGGCGTTCTCGGAAAAACCGACGTAGTCACCTGCCTTCCAGTACTTCTCCAGTAACGAGTATTGGGCTTCTGTCACGCCGGCCAGCGCTGCTTGCCTTGTCCAATGTTCTTTGGCTTCTTTCAACGGCGGCGCCAGATGAATTTGACCGCCGGCGCCATGGTGCTGGTCATCTTCGAGTTGCGCAAGATGCTTGGCGAGAAGCCATTGGGCCTCATGATTATTTCGCTCAGCTAGCTGCTTCAGTACGTTGACCGCCTTGTCTTTGGCCTTATGACCAAAATGACTGGAATTCTCAAGCACTAAACGTGAGAACACTATGCCAGCTTCGAGTACGCCGGAATCGAACGCGCGTTCATACCATGCCACCGCCTCATAGGGGCGCGACATTGTGCTACGTACTAGATCATATGGAACGGCGCGACCTATCATCGTCCAGGCCTCGGTAAGGCCTTGTCTGGCCGCTCTTTCCAACCAGTAGAATGCAGTTTCAGTACTCTGCGGAAGGCTGCCGTTGCCCAAGTAGTAGCGGGTTCCTATGGCCAACTGGGCGTCGGCAACACCAGTTCGAGCGGCTTTAAGAATGGCAAGGTCGTCGCGGGCCGCCATTTTATCGACCACCCACGAGATCGTCGTTTGGGCGAGAAAGTGTTTGCGGCGATGACATCATGCTGCTCCGTGTATGTTCATAGGGAACGTGCTCGGAGAACTAGATTTGCACCTTGCGATGATGAATCTTTGCGTAGAAAATCATCAACCTGGCAGTCACAAATCGACGATCAGGAGCACCGATTTTTCAACGGATGTTAGCCAGCGATGGTGATCTGCGAATGCCTTTGGAAGATTAAATGTTGTTAATGTAAATGGCCGGAAAGCCTCTATAAATATAGGTTCTATCGGAGATTTCTCTCTATGAAATCGAGCGTGGAAGCAGATTGAATCTGCCTTGATGGTGATTTAAGTGAATTCTTTTTGAAGATTAACGATCATTAATAATCGGGCGATGAAGAGGCCGATTTTGAGTCGTAAAGTCAGCACGTAATGAGGCACATCTGCCACAGCTGGTTCTGCTTCAGAATGACTAGGTTGGAGAAAAATTTGTAATTTTTAGTCGTATTGGCCTATGCTCCCGCGTTCGAAATTTCGAGAAATTACGAGGCGGCGGATGCAGCGGAATCTATAGGCCGGAAAGTGGCCTTTCAGGTCTTAGAGGAGTTGAATGAACAAGTTTTTGCAGTCGATACACGACAATCTGCCCCAGTGGATGGCTGATTGGTTTGATGTTCTGGTGCCGGCCGCGGAAGTGGCCTTGATCATGATCGGCGCCTTAGCCATCATGAGAATTGCAAAGCTGCTGATCGGCCGGGTAGGTCGTACATACGGCCTACCCGGGAAGGCCGCAGCTCTTACGCAAAGGGTTCTTGGATTCTTTGTCTATGGCGGCGCCATTCTCTGGGCATTGGAGCGCCTGGGGGTCTCTGGCGCGGTACTTTGGTCCGCATTCACTGGATTTGCTGCAGTAGGCGCGGTGGCCTTTTTCGCCGCTTGGAGTGTTCTATCCAACCTATTTTGTGCCATCTTGATCTACACGACGCAGCCATTCCGGGTCGGCGACGTTATCGAAGTGCTGGAGGGCGGTGACAAACCAGGCGTTAAGGGGCGTGTGCTGGACATCAATCTGGTGTACACGACGCTATCCGAGGAGACGGAAGGGGCCGGGACTACACTGCAGCTGCCAAATAGTCTATTTTTCCAGCGTATCGTGCGCAGATGGAATGACGGCTCCTCTTCGTTATTCTAAAATTCTTCCCCTCGATGGGCCTGCTCTGGGCTCACCGCCATTCCCCAGTTCTCCAGCCTTTGAAATCATTACGCGATCGTAATAGACGCGTAATGATTTTGTTCGAAATGCCTTCTTAGAATGTCTTCTTGTCGGTGTGCCGCATCAATGATTCGGTGGATCTGACCATAGGTACTCTTCTTGGAGGTCTCGTGGACGCATTGCTCGCCCTATTTCTTGTCTCGTCAGTCTTATGCTCTGCGCCAACCTTGGCGAAGGACGCACCTCAGCTGGAGAGAAAAAATGCAAGGTCTTGCCAGGATCTGTCTCTCGCCGTTTCGCCCAGCAATCCTAAGAGTAGCTGCCCAACGTCGCGCCTCTGTAGCCGTTAGCGGGCTTTTGTTGCGGATCAGACTTCAGCGTATTGATTGAGCAGAAATTCGAAGGTATGTCCGGGTTGAATTGGCATTTTCTTCGTTAGGAGGCGGGTGATGAACATCAACGGAATGAATGCGCTGTCGAGTGATGGTGGAGAGAAGGACGAGAAGTTTTGGAAGAACGCGGTTCGTTTAGTGGAGCAAAGGCTTGGGCTGCTTGCATCGAATATCGCCAATGCCGATACACCGAACTACAAAGCCCGGGACATCGATTTCTCATCGGCTTTGAAACAGGCGATGACGAATTCAAAGTTGCCTGTCCTGTCAAAAGGGTACGCCACGGTCCCCAAGGATCTACCCGTCGATGCCTTAGTACTCTACCGATCTCCGACGCAACCGAGCGCGGATGGGAATACCGTAGATGTCGACCAGGAAAGCGCGGCGTTCTCTCATGAAGCAATTCGCTACCAGTTCTTCTTGGACAAGGCAGTAGGTGAATACAAGGAGATCGGCGATCTGTATAAAAATATGGTGGGATAGTGCAAACGCCGCTGGTGTGGCGTGCTATCCAGCCGCTGACGACTTGGCTCTTCGCGGAAAATGACACAATCTCAGATCACACACGAGGCGCTAGTAAGCGTGATGAAGCCCGGGTCGGCGGTCATGCTATTGCTTGTGCTGGCGTTCTATCTTTGGCTCAAGTTCAGTGATCGCAAGTCCGGAAAAAAGAATCTACCGACTAAGGTAGATACATCGAAGGCCAAGCAGAAGCGTGCGCAGTCTCGTCGGACCAGGCGCTAAGCTACTAATTTCAGTTACTTCTAAATATGCGCCAAACGACACTCAATGTGGTTCCTCCGAGAGTGTTCTGGTTTGGGATGTCTCATTCAGAGATACATTAGATTCCATCTTAAATCGTGTGCCGCGCTGCTGATCGCTTGGCGGACTGCTGCGCTTGAGCTTAAAGGGCATATTTGTGCTGATGAAGTTTCGCAAGAAATGCACGGTTCAGGATGCGCCGACTAAAGACGGTCTGTGGCAAGTATCTACGCCTGCCTTTATCCTTGTTGTAGCGCTAGGCAGCGCGATCCTTTATCACTTTCCACTCTACAAATTCGCCGTCAATAATCTGGATATTTCCTCCCCAGGAGGAATTTGGACCTTACTCACGCTGTTCGTGCTGGTCTTTTTTGCGAACGTTGTGGCCCTGAGTGCTTTGTCCGTATTGTCCCAGTGGCTGTTGAAGCCGGCGGTGATGTTGATGGCGGTCATCAATTCAATCGCTCTGTATTTCATCGTGGTGTATGGGGGCGTGCTGGATAAGACCATGATGGGTAACGTCGTCAACACTGATTTCGCGGAAGCATCCGCACTGTTTCATCCAATGCTTCTCGTGTACCTGGCGGCGTTCGGTCTACTGCCGATATGGTTACTTGCGCGGATCTCGGTTCGGCCAGTGTCTTTGATCAAGCGAATCACCACACTTGCGGTGGCAACGGGATTGACCTTGTGCTGGTTGGTTGGAGCCTCTTGGACCTGGCTCTGGATAGACAAGTATGCCAAGCAGGTGGGTGCCATGGTGTTGCCTTGGTCTCCTGTCATTAACGGCGCACGGTATCTTTCCTCGAACTTGGCGCCTTCGCCTCGCGCAGTTCTGCCTGCGGGCACATTCGCCAGTTCGAACAGAAAGGTCGTTGTTCTCATCATTGGCGAGTCCGCGCGCGCCCAGAACTTTTCTCTATACGGGTACCGGCGGCAAACCAACCCCCGCATGTCCCTTGCTGGCGTATCGGTCATCCGAAACGCCAGCTCATGCGCTACCTACACCACCGCTTCCCTGGAGTGTATCTTGAGCCACACCACCTCTGGGGACGAGGGGAAATGGGAGGTGCTCACTACTTATCTACAGCGCAGCGGCGTAGAGGTGACTTGGAGAAGCCACAATGCCGGAGAACCCCCAATGAAGGTCCTTCACTATCAGAAGCTTGAGGATGTTAAGCAGACCTGTGTTAGCGACGAGTGCAATTACGATGGAGGATTACTTTTCGGATTAGAGAGGCACATAGCAGACTCGAAAGGGCCACGTACCTTGGTGGTGCTGCATCTCACCGGAAGCCATGGGCCGGCATACAACACTCGATATCCAGCAAGTTTTGAAGAGTACAAACCGGTTTGCAACTCTGTCCAGCTGCAGCAGTGTAGTCAGGAGGAATTGATCAATGCCTACGATAACAGCATCCGCTACACGGACCACGTAGTTGGGCAGACGATCGATTTACTGAGGCGGCTAGACATTGACGCGACCCTGTTCTTCATCGCTGATCACGGCGAATCTTTGGGAGAAGGGCGCTTGTACCTACATGGGACGCCGTGGCTTGTGGCTCCTGAGGAACAGAAGCGTATTCCATTCATCGTATGGAATTCCCGAGACAACATAAAAGAGAACACCACCACAAAGTTCGTTGACGGCGCCTTTACTCAGGCGAGCGTCTTCCACAGTGTGTTGGGTGCATTCGATATGCGGTCTCCTGTCTACAAGCCAGAGCTGGATGTTCTGCCGAAAGTGGGGCGTCCGTGAAAAATCAAGTGATGCGCCGTTTGGCATGGAACGCCTTGGTTCACATACGTCGCCCTTGGCGCCTTATCGTAATCTGCCTGCTCGGCATTGCAGTAATATCGATTTATCCATCAGATCTGGATGTTTATCGTGAAACCCCTCCTAGCACGCATCCTATCGTTGTCGGCGTAGAGGACTACGGCCGGTATATCAATACGGCCGTTCAGATAGGGCTCCCTTTCGTTATGCGAGATCCGGTCGGTATCTTGCAAAACCTTTATATCGCCGTGGGATCAACTATGTTGACTCATGGGATTAAACGCGCTCTAGATCCCGTGTTGGTAGCGGGAACCCAATTAGGTGAACGTCCCAATGGTGGCCGGCACAACATGCCATCAGGCCATTCTTCGATGGCCTCGAGCGCGATGTACTTCGTTGGCCGGCGCTACGGTTGGTGGCATCTAATTTATATGCTTCCGATTTTGCTGATGACGATGTTTGCGCGAGTGGCGTTAGATGCGCACACAATTTCGGCGGTCCTTGCCGGCGCGTTGGCTGGAATAGTCGGCGCGGCGCTATTCACTAGCTCATTTCCTCCACAAGTGAACATCGAGTTCGTGAAGAATGAAATTCTTCGAATAGGGAGGGCGTCATCGCGCTAGCTTCGCTGCTTGGTTGGCCATGAGCTCTCGAAGCGTCTTTTGGAATTCTTCCACGCGATCCATTGCGACTTGACCATGCCGTTGATCAAGTTGCTCCCAGATTAGCTTTATGTCCGCTGCTAGTCTCGGATCGTTTGATTCCAAAGCTGTTTCATACGCGACTCGTTTCAAAAGCGTCGTTACAAGCTGGCGACCTTGATCTGTCCAGCCCACATAAGCGATAAAGCTGAAACTGTTATCCGCGACAGAGATGAACCTAACATGCTGTTCGTAGCGATGGAAACGAGGATGAAAGTCTCTGAGAAAGTCCTTGGGGAGTGGATATTCATCCAGATCGGCCGCAAAAGTATCACCGCCATCAGCCAATTTAAAGCCATTACAGCGCGAACAGGCAACTGCCAGATTCCAAAAATGGAGGGAAAATTTCGGAAACTTTTGACGCGAAAGAACATGCTCGATCGGGCGTGAATGCGCATTACTTTGAAGTTTCATAGCGCAGTAGCAGCATCGTTCATTTTGGAGCGAGGCAAGATAATCGCGTAACGCAGAATGAATTTCGGAGCCAATTACTTCAGTTTTCTCATCATTCCAACGCTCGTCTCGGAACGCTACCCAGACATCTTTGATTGGTCGACCCGACGCCACAAAGAAAGATTGAGCGGCCAAGATACTCTTAGTCAGAGGCACCCTTTTTTTTGTTCTGTGGCATTTGGCTAAATAGGACGCTTCCGCCAGCTCTTTTGTAGTTCCGTCGTAGTCCACGCTAATTCTCTTCTGCCGGTGTCATAGGAACATCTCGCCAGCGTGATATTTGTTCTACCGCTTCACGCGCTTTCGCAATTAAACGTTCGCTGTCCTTGGAACCATCAGATTCTTCTCGCTGATCTTTCAGAATACGTCGCATCTGACTGAGATCGTCTCGAAGTTTTGCGATGACATCTCGTTCACCAGTTCCAGAGTTCGCCGCTTCAATCGCAGCCGCCACGATCGCTGCACATCTCTCATGTACCAGTCGATTGTTCGGAGTGTAGGTCTCGAAGCCGGCGAGAAGGATGCTTTCCACCGAATGTTGATCTTCTCGGTGAATAGGTTCAAGTCTTTGTCTGCGCGTGACAAAGCAATGGTCTCTAGTCCCAGTGGCGCTCGAAATTACCAGTGGTGAGTGCGTAGCCACGACTACGTCGCATTCGAATTCGCGCAGGATCATCCCTAGCAAGGAAGGTAGGGACTTTTGCCAGCTGACGTGAAGGCTAATTTCAGGTTCATCGATTAGAAACAATGTTCCCGGTTCTACTGTCGCTACCAGACGAATGACCATCGACAGCACTTGTTGCTCGCCAGAGCTCAGCTCGGAGAAGCGGGCAATCGAGCCGCGACGTCCGCGAATGAAAGCGGGTTGCATCCACTCGGTTCCTATGGAGCGCAGAAGGCTTTCTGTTTCTTCCACATCGGAGGTTAATTGCACAATTGAACCGCTGAAATCTCCCGTCAGAGGCGCCATGTCTTCATCGCCAATAATAAATACCTTTGTTTCAAAACCTAGACGGCGAAGTAGCCCTTGAAATATCCGGCCGCGTAATATGTCGCGGTACACGGAAATTAGATGTTTAGCTAAATGCTTTCCGATTTTTTGAGCGTTGACCGCGTTTGCAGCTCCACGTGCGCCCTCATAGATGAATCCCCTAAAGTCCTTTTTTTCTTCGCGGCTACGAGGAAATCGATCGCTGGCTCCAAAACAGATGCCAACAACTCTGCGGCCTTGCTCCGAAAAATCGGACGCCAATTGCCGCAGCATGAGGCTCTTTCCTTCGCCATTATTTCCGATCACATAAATAGCATTGCTTCGAGAAGATGGCGTTCCCTTTAGCAGAGGCAAAATGGGGTTGTAGTCGATCGACAGCAGGGATCTTTTGGGGGAGGAGTGTGACAAGAATTCCGATGCGACAAGTTTCGGGTTCCTCATCAACCGGTCGCGGCCAACGAATGTGCATAGGCCTGCTACATCTTCGTAAGAGAAGTCAAACTCTCGAGAGAAGATGTCACGAATTCGGTCCGTTTCGCTACTTCGGTCGGGTGTTGCCCATCGAGAAGGTATTTTCTTGCCAAGGGCTTTCCGATAGACGCGGCCAGCGAACTCGGCGTAGAGCCCGATATCGTGGGAGGTCCGTGGGACGCCTAGCTTACGCAAGTTAATCATCAGAACGGTATTATCGGAGCTTGAGCTCGAGGCGTCTAAGATCCAGGCAGAGCGCGGAGTGAGTTTGGTTGAAAACGTGGGAAAGTCGATTACGGCCTTGAGACGCCTTGTCTCAATAAGGTTACGACGAAATTCTTGTAGATACGGTCTTTTGGCACTGCGGGTACTGCTTGGTACGATTGCAATTACTAATGAATGACCATATTTTTCTATAGTTGATGAGATTGCATACGGGTCTGTGCTGATATCATCTAGCGAAAAATGCTCCATCCCGTTCTGAATATGTTGAAGCTGGGCTCCGCCAAAACCAAAATCACAGAGAGCGACGGATTCTGATTTTTTGTACGAACGAAAGCCGTCATCGGGATTCGCCAGGACTTCTTGGTCCCTAAGACCTAGCAAAATTAGCCGCATTCGTAACGGCAGATTGAGCCTCGGATGGTATGCTGGCGCGAGGAGGTTTGAGCTAATTCTCTTCCATTGCTCGCCTCCCATGGTCTTGAAAAATTCGCCTGTAGTGCAAAACGCATCAATGAGTACGGATCGCGGATCCGCTAGGGTATTGGAGAGAACTGCAGCGAAGTGAGTTAGTCGAGAATCAATGCCTTCTTTGTGTTGTGCTAGCTCTCTAAATCGTGCGTCAAAAATATAGAGCACCAAGTCTTCGTCAAAGGGGATTCCCTTGAGAATTTGATTGACGGCAAGTAAGAACTCGAACGAGATGTCTATCTCATGCTCACGAATCTCGTCCTTGATATTGATTTCAAACTCATCAAAAATGATCTCAACTTGGTCGTTACAACTTCCCTTCTGCCTATTAGCCTGGGATAGCAGCTTGCGTGCTCTCGCTTGATTACGATCCCTGCTTATCCCCCAATTATTGGCGACAAGCACGAGAAAATATGCGGTTAGGCCCGTAAGTATCGGATTTTGAGGCCTTCTTTTATACCCAGCGCCGAATGCATCATCGACATTTTTCCAAAATCTTGATGCTTCAAAATCTCGTTCATCAATCATTGCGGTAGTTCCTGGCCTTATTGTTTGAGGCGAGCATCGTCGGCGGTGTTTATGCGGAGAAGGCTGTGAACTCCCTTTGCGGGAGGTTCTCGAGCAACTAGTTCATGACGCTCCGAACACCATCCCGGGCAGGGGGCATGTTTGGAGTTATCACGGCAGTGAGCTTGCCAATCCCGAAGGGGCGACTTCCTTCAGAACTCAGAGACGCCGATCACCATATAGTTAAATGGGATGGATTTATTCTTCTCAGCTTTTAATTCAAGCGTGTGTGAGCTGTTGTTCCAGTGGTAGTCGTCCCAAGACCAGCCCATGGCATTGTCACTTTGAACTATGATGTAAGACCCGGTTTTCAGTCGTAGTCCCGTCGAACTGCCGGAAAAATCGAGCCCAAGATCGAACTGATGAACCTGGACGTTTTTGCGCCGTTCTGCAATCGTCTTCACGGCTGATATAGCCAATGCTGAGAACGGCTTGAGTGCAGGTTGAGCGCTCGTCAGTAACGCCAGACCGCTCTTGAAGGCAGGCGTATCGAATGCCGACAGGAGGGACTCATCACCAGAGCTGCTGACATTGATTGTTCGGCCTTCAAAGGAAATGCCTCCCGAAGCAACTGTGACACCCATGAAAATTGGGGTGGACGCGACTGCGGCGGAGGCTTGGTCATTGCTCTTGCACCGTAGTGCAAAGCGCAATTCCTCTGTTTCGTCAGGTACCTGGTTTTTACCTGAGAACTCACAAAGAATGGTGTGTTGACCGAAGCCAGGGTAAGAATGGGTATAGAACTTGTCCAGAGAGATCTTGATTTGCTTGCCAATCAAAGATTTGTCTCCCGAGATCTGACTCGTACCCACAATGGAGCTGGTAGCCTGGATCGTTTTGGCTTCCATTATGTAGCCAAGGATGCACCCCGAATGAGCCCACGCCTTATTTAGGGGCAGAATGCTTTGACCTGTTACTGCTCCTTCCTGAAAGTAGACGGCATCGTCGAGGTTGCCAATATCAGTCAAATACTCTGCTATTTTGCTGGCGGGCTTTCTTCCGAGCGAATCATCAGCATTAAAGACACCCATTTCTTATCCCTTTACTCTTGTTGGTGTGCGGACGGTCGAACGTACATTTGCGCGGTTCTGTATTTCGGTCGCGACATCAACATACAAGTTGGTCTTCTGCGACTGCGCCATTTCTAAAGTAATAGCTAGGGCATAAGGTGCTGGGGCTTTTTCTTGAGAAGGATGTGTTGATCGCGCTTGCACGCCGATGAACATGCCATCTCTAAGCGCCTCGGCAATGACCTTGCGCCCCTCTAGTCTGAGGTGGATCAGAGTGCCCCTCTCTGATGTTCTTCCATTCGGCTGAAACACACCCGATCTAGCGGTACCATCCCAAAATTCTTTGGTACCTTTTCCCTTCGTTATCTGCAGAAGGACCCCGCGATAATCTGCGGTGGTGGTGACAATCGGCGTTGTCCATGCCAATGTGATAGTGATGGAGCGAAGGTCGTTCGTATTAAAAAGTGCCTTGGGTAATGGGATCTGATATGGATGCATTTCCTCATGCGATATCTGATCTTCCGCGAGCAATGTAACGCGGTTCTCAGCACCATTCACGACGCGATCGAATTGTGGTCTTCCATAGCCCAAGAACTTGGTGATCGTATCCCGCCGTTTCGACCACTGCTTGCTGTCAGAGGGCGGGTAGTTTTCTTCAAGGAACGTCCCGATATCGCCCCAGGAGCACCCATGGGATATCAATGCTTTCAGGATCGGGACACGGGTCCGTAATGTGAGCCAATTGATACCTTCTACCTTGAAGGTATCTTCCACGGCATCCGCAATCTGGTTGCAAGTTCGGGTCACCAGCGCAGCAGCATTGCTGGTGCCTGCGGTTCGGATAACGTTGTTCAGAGCACCAGTGGCAGACGGTGCGGCCACACCATGGCCTAAATCGGGGGCCGCGGCTGGATAAACCTCGACATGGCCATCTGGATGATTAATTGCCTGAGCTCCAAATCTGCCGCCTTGCTCGACCAGGTCTGGCTTGATGGACCTGTTAACGCCGAAGCCGGTTGCTGACGCCAGATTCGTCATGCCCAGGACAGGATATGGATCCGTAACGTATTGCGGCGGATTTGCAATAGACTCTGCGTGGATGGCTCCCACTGTCAGATTATTGACGGATTCAGCAGGGCTTAAAATGCCGCGTGTGCCTTTTGATCGCTCGATTGCAAGAATAATCGCGGCCTCGCGCTGCGCTGCCGGTGCGGCCTTAAAGGCAGCCAGATCAGTATAGGTCTCCACCGGGAACGACGAAGTGATATTGCCGGCGCTGACGATGAACAATAGGCGATGATGGTGGCTATAGTGATCAAGCAATGCCGCCCAAGGCGACGGGCGCCGCACAAACGGGGAGTTCGTATCGCACAACGAGTGATTGATGATGGTTATGTCCGAGAGATTCTGGTCATTGGCAGGATTTTGCAACAGCCGATTAACGGCTCGATAAATCACACCAATTGCCAGTTTGTCGTTCGGGGTCGTCTCACGTCCGGTCACGGAATTCGTCAAGACAGGTACCATGACGACCGGACGGGATAAAGCGCTAATCTGGGCAGAATGCAGATCACCATGGGTAATTAGCGACGCCATCGCTGTACCGTGTTCGCGCATATTGACAGGGACTTGTTCAGACGTCACTTCCACTTCGTGTACCTGGACGCGGCCATTGAGGGCCTGATGGGCAGTGACCGGGTAGCCGTCTAAGATCGCAGTGATGCACTGCCGCGAGGGCCGGTCAGTAGGCAGGGTTACCGAGAGGGGTGTCGCAGTCTGATTGCTTTTGACAGAAAATTCAGATTGAGGACGAATGGTCATGACTTCGTCGAACGTCGCTAGCCTTCCGTCTTTTTGCGATAAGCGTTGGGCAACGCTCGCCGGAATCGAGACTAACGCACCTTGATATTTAATTTCAGGAATTTCGACTAGGTCCAGCAAGGAGCCCTTAACTTCGGTGAGTAGGCTGCGTAGCGTTGCAATGGCTTTGTCGCGTCGTTGCTTTTCGGAGCGATACCAAAAATCTAGTTCGACGGTGACTGGTCGGTCAGGATCGCTTCGTAATCGCGCCTCAATGTACTTGGTGACACCGGGATCTACTCGGTCTTGAGCGGACCATGCTCGGAGATCATTAAGATATCCGAATAAATTCCAGATAGGTTTTTCAGACGGGGTCGGAAGTCTGTTGGCCTTGAAGCGGTTCCACATCGCAAGGAGCTTGTGAAGTCCCTCTTCACTGGGCATTGTCAGGTAGAGGATATTTCTGCGATTGGCGGTGTCGCCGGCATCGTCGTCGTCCTCCTCTTCAGCGTCACTTGGTTGTTCTTCTTGTTCGTACGCTTTATCGCCACGTCTTTTCTCGTCGCTGATCAGCCATTCTAGGCCGAATGCTTGAGCCGCCACGTCAAATTGAGCGACTGGGCCAATCAGCTCAAATACGATGGCTCGTTCGGGAACTACAGCTCGAGGATCGGCAGAAAGATCTACACCTTTCTGCCAGTTCTCGAGAGATTTCGTCGCTTCGTCGAAGGTCGCGCCTAAGCGCTTAGCCTGTACTTGATAGGGAAGCTTTCTTGGAAAGGGTGGTTTTGTCCCCTTGATTCGCTTTCCGCTGTCGCTTTCGCGGCGCAGGCGGACTATTGGATAGTTGGTCGCCATGATCCCCCAAAGATCTTGTTGTAATTGCAGACGCAGCACGCTTCTTCAAGCGAGCTAGTACGTGCTTTACAGCTTCTGCAGCGCTGAGCTGCCCCCTGGAGAGGATTATCTTACGACGAACGTCCAAGGTAAAGGCCTCTACCTCTGACATATTTTCACCATCCATGCATGCAATAAATTCAGCCTCACTAACTCCGATGGGAGTATTGCCCAGCGACTGTCTCAAGCGGGAGAACCAAGATTTGAGCTGCTTCTTATTGGGTCTGTTTATCTCTAACTTCAACTCAAAGCGGCGCCATACAGCGCGGTCCAGCAGCTCAGGATGGTTCGTCGCGCACGCCACAATCGCGTGGCTGGGCAGACGATCCATTTGCATTAACAACGAACTGACCACCCGCTTGATCTCGCCGGTTTCTTGGGCATCGCTTCGTTCTTTGCCTACTGCGTCAAATTCGTCGAAGAATAAAACACATGGATTCAACGTGGCGTAGTCGATTAAGCGGCGCAGGCGATTGGAGGTCTCGCCAAGATAGCTATCGACGATTGCGTCATAGCGAATAGAGAGTAACGGGAGCGACAATTCGGCAGCGAAAGCCTCCGCGAGGCTGGTCTTGCCATTGCCTGGAGGGCCTACGAGCATCACAGTATGACGTGGCTCGATGGAGTGATCTCGAAGAAGTGCAGCGTGGGCGTACTCATGTAAAAACTCTTTCACCTCACTCACCACTTCATCGCTCAGGACCAAATCGTCTAAGCGGCGTTTGGCCGGGATTTCGTAAACGAGCTCGGCGATGTGCTCAGGAAGAGGAAGCGCTACGGTTTGTGCGAGCCCAATGGCCTGGACGGCCACGGAGCGGTCCAATCCAGGCAACTGTGGCTGCTGCGCAGCTGCTTTGCGCTTTGATTCTTCGATAATCGCTTTCATCGTCTTTTGAAGAGCTGCTCGGTCGTTCTCAACTTTAGATCCCATGTTTATTTCCTTCCACCCCCCGGCGGATCTACCTACTTAATATGTCTACGAGATTGCCTTGGACAGTTTTTATGCCGGCCTGCTTGCTAATGCTTCGTACGTGTCGATGAGTGTCAACATCTTTTGGCAGAATGCACGCATCGTCACCAAGTCATCTTGTTTGAGGGAGACGTAATCCTCTGCTTTTGTTCCGCGAGCGTCACGTATTGACGCACTTGTTGCATTTTTGTTGCGCATCTTCATTGCCTCGGAGATGGTCTTACGCGTACGCTCCAGGGCACATCCGGATTTTCTAAATCGCCACAACGTAGATCGCTCTAACCCAAGCAGCTTCGCGGCCCGGGCAACACCGCCAACTTCGTCTATGAATGCGCTAACCTCGCTGTGGAGGAGCTGGTCGGTTTGTACTTTGGGCATAGTATTGGCTAAGGTATTTATTCTAAAGAATACCAGCCAGCCTTGCTAAACGCAACAAAAATGGCAATAAGTGAACGTATTGATGCACTATTGTTGCGTTTTATTTTTCAGTGTTGAGCTCCGCCACTCTGTTTGAAAAAAGCGCTCTTGAGACGTCATTGGCAAAGGGGCTCCCGTTTGAATACACAGCCACGATTGCGCGTATTCAGTCATCCCTTGGTGCGTTTGCCTTTGCTCGATGCCTTTGAGGACTATCCGAGGCCCCTTTATCGCATCAACTTGGACATCGCACATTTCCAGGAGCACCTCGCCGCTTTCGCGCTGTAGGCGCGCCACCCTGGTCAGCCTTCCTCGCGTCCCCTCTCTCGCAGTAATCACAAGATCACCAATGAGCCGAGGTTGGTCGCCCAGGAGTTGCTGTTTTACCTCAACGCCATTTTTCCTTAGCTGAAAGACCACTACGTCCATATCTTTGTTGGCCAGCACCATTTCGATGGATGGGCTGCCAAATTACTGTATGTATGTACAGTATATCGAAAATGAATGCGTTGACTATATCTATCGAGTCACCCGAGTCACCCTATGCGGCGGTTTTTTGGGGCGGACGGTACTGACCCTAAAACATTAAATTCTCAAATAAAATATTTCCTGATGGATATTACCTGATGGAGATTCCTCACATTTGAAATCACTTGCAACAACAATATGACTTTGAGAAAAAATAAATTCCCCTCAGCCACGCGTTGCCAGGATTCGCGACATAAAAGTAAATCTAGTGGAACCGAGTTGCTGGCATATGCAGGTACCGTCATTACCGCACTTAGCACGTTGGCATGGACCGCCGGCTACAGCTACAACGTTGGATATTGGGACAAGGCTGATTTGCCCAACAGCTATATCGTCAATTCAGTTCAAGAGACGATGTTCAGCGGAATACAGGCAGTCAATTCTTGGATGTACCTGCTCATATCGTTGATTGGTTGCGGGCTTCTTGTGTTTTTTGGTTCCCTTCGCCCCAATAAGCCGAAGACCCTCGCTAAGAGCCGTAAGACACCCAAGTGGAGACTGGACGAGAGCATGTCTTGGTTCGGCATCTCTATGGCGGGCGCCGGGTATGCTCTCATGATCGGTATCCTCATTTTCGCACTCTGGTTTTGGAGTGCGGCCCGGGAGGGAGAGGTTGCCTATAGCAAGCTTGTATGTGCTGTTAAGGCCAATGATGAAGTGCCTAATAGTCTCCTGCTTGCAGACGGTTCGTTGCTCCATGGCCGGGTTATCAATCGCTCAGACAACATCACATTGCTATTGAATAAAAAGGGGCTCCACGTTGTCAGTCTCAAAAATGCCCCTGTGGTGATAGAAATCGTTCCATTGCCGGACGTCTCATGTAAGTCATCTTCAAAGCCGGCTTCTTCGGATGGAGCGCGGGGCTAATCGGGAAAAAGGTGCGGAGCCACCTACCTCGAAGTTTTTTGACTGCATTAGTAGATCGCGAAATATGCCCTTCATTGTTCACCCATTTCAATGCAGTGATGCGGCAATAGAAAACGCCCGCAATAGCGGGCGCTTTCTATTCTTAGTTCTATCTACTCATTTTCTTCCATGAGCATCGACGTAGGTCTTTATGATTCTTGCCAGAGTGGTGGCATCCTCATTAGAAAGCCTATCAATTTGATCCGCAAGTAAGGTTCTTTTGGAATGGGGTTCTTCGTCTTTTGACGCCAATAGAACCCAAGGAGAAATTCCTAGCAAACGCGCGATGTACTCAATCTGTTCGATTGGTGGCGCATAAAGTCCCCGTTCGTAACGAGACACCGTTTCGACTTCGGTGCCTAGTGCTTGGGCAAGACTTTGCTGGGTCAAGCCTGCGACCAGTCGGTACTTTTTGATATTGGCGCCAATCAAGTGCACCAACGTTATTTTTTCGTTTGAGGATTTTGTCATGTACGGGGCCTAGAGCTCGTACATGGTGCTTTTCTATTGCCAAAACAGACAGGGCGTAAAATGTCTTGTTATATTGACGTAAAATGTCTAGTCGCTCTATTATCCCGCCTACCGCGAACGTGATGGATTCCCTATAGGTACGAGAAAAATATCGAGGACTCTATTCGTGTTGAGAAGGCGGATATATCTCTTAAAAATTTTCTATAGCCGCAGATGAAAGTAAGTGAAATTCGCCCTTTGTCCACCTATATCGGGATTGGTGGAGTAACAAAGATGGCTAAAAGCATCAAGATGGACGTCGACGGGAGGCTGACGGTTGAATGGCGCCGTGTAGCTGGCAATCGTCACAACCGCGATACGCCGCTCAAAGGCTCTGAGCGGATCGAGGATTTTGCATCATGGGCCAAGGTACTGGTGGATACCTGGTCTGCGGACTTGGCACATCACTTGGTGGATCCGCATGCTAGTGCTTCGTCTGTTGTACCTCTCACGCAATAACAGCACCAAAATCCGAGCTGTGCCTATTCTTACCAGGTGAAAAATGCCGCTCATCGCAATTGATGCAGATGGCGTGCTGCTGGACTATCACGCTGCCTATCGGGATGCTTGGTTTCGTGCGTTCGATGTAAATCCAACTCTTCGAGACCCACTTGCGTATTGGCCAGTTGATCGTTGGGATGTCGAGCTCCTGGTTGGTGCCGACCTTGCCAAATTCCGCGCACAGTTCGATGAAGAATTTTGGAGTTCAATTCCACCATGCGTTGGAGCCGTAGATGCCTGCCTCCAGCTCCAGCGAGCCGGCTTCGACTTGGTCTGTGTGACCGCGCTAGAAGAGCGATTCCTTAGCTCTAGAAAAGCAAATCTCCAGCAATGCGGATTCCCGATCACAGCGGTATATGGCACAGACGGCACCGCCGGCGATGTAAGCCCCAAAGCAGCCATCTTGGAAGCGCTGAGGCCAATGGCATTCGTTGACGATTTCCTGCCGTACTTTCGCGGTGTTCCGACCGGCATACATCGAGCACTCGTAGTTCGCGAGCCGCACGGAAGTCCCAACGTCGGCCCAGACCTGTCCCTTATCCAATCACAACATCCGGATCTTGCGCATTTTTCGGAATGGGTCTTGCTCGACGGCCTGGGAGCTGGCGCATGAGTCCTCTCTGAATAGAGGGTGAGCCGAAAATTCTCGTCTCGTCACGCATATTCCGAAGTCTCGTCGACATGCAGTTTTGTCTGAGTTGAACAACCGAATCGGAACGACCTAGACAGCGCGGCAGCGAATGTCCCTCAACGGACAAGGCGAGGTCGTGGGCGGACAAAACTCTGGACACGTTCTTATTTAGGAGAGGAGAAATAATGGCCATCGAGACCAAGTCAATGCAAATGACACCTGCAGACGGTAATGTGTTCTCCGACCTAGGATTTACGCCAGAAGAGGCGGCTAAGCTGAAGGCCGACTCTCAGCGACTTGTCTCGTTAAAGCGTGCCCTTCAGGATCACCTGGTGACCGAACTGGGGGCTTGGATCGAAGCCAACGACCTGATGCCGGCTGATACTGCCAAAATCTTGGGCATAACTCGCCAACGTGCTTCGGACATAATCGACAAAAAGGGGATGGAGTTCTCCATTGACTCGCTAGTGAACATGCTAGCCAGGGCAGGCAAGCGCGTCACTATGCGCATTGCATAGAGAAAATCTTTTTGCAAACACTGCCTGTCGTTGCGTCTGGGATTCCATTGCCCAGCTCAATTGAGCTAGAAGCGCCCATGTCGTCAAACTAGGTGTCCGCCTTCACCGTAATTTGAAAAAGAGTATGAACAGCGATCCGACGCGCTATGCAGAAGTTTGGCTGAAAGGTCACCATATAGGTTGGCTTAGCAAGGCATGCCGGACAACACGCTTCCTACCAACTGAAAATTATCGATCTGATGATCGGCGCCAAACTCTTTCCCATTCCATAACCGAGTTTGCTTATGAGTCATGGGTGCCAGGTTATCGCAAAGGTTCCTACGATCCTGTGCTGTGTCGGGAAAACGATGAGCTACCTCCATTTTTTGCGGGACTGCTCCCCGAAGGGGCACTAAGGGGGCGTCTGGCGGCCACCCGTGGGAGAAAGCTAGACACCGACGATTTTGGAATTCTCGTCGCTGCCGGAGAGGACTTGCCCGGAGCTGTCACGGTGGTGCCTGCGGACATCGACAAGCTAACAAACATGTTCCGCTCATATGGAGCTGCAGGCAGCCATGGAGAGCATCAGGTCGAGGTGCCGGAAAAGGCCGCTCTAGGCGCCGCCTCTCTTGCGGGCGTGCAGGATAAATTAGCGCTCTCGACATCCAAGGAGGGGCAACAATACCGCCTCCCGAGTAAAGGAAGAGTGTCTGACGTTGTCGCTAAGCTCCCGTCACCAGGAGACGATACCCAGATCATGAATGAGTATGCTTGTATGAGGTTGGCTGCGCTCGCCGGGGTGGATGTAGCACGGGCCACTCCTCGGCCCATGGACCAGATGGCTGATCATCCGGATCTCGTGGAGAGATACGGCGCTAAAACGCGCTTTTTGGCCGTCGAGCGGTTTGATCGTAGCCCAGCTGGTGCAGTGCATATGGAAGACGCTTGCCAGCTCCTTGGATTGATGCCTGGGAAAAAATATGCCGGCAGGGAAAAGTTCGTGATGCTCTTCTCGTTTTTGAACCGCTTCAGCCCACGGGGAGTTGAAGACGTCCGCCAGCTATTCGTTCGCCAAGCCGTAAATACAATCATCGGCAATTCGGATGCCCATTTGAAAAACTTTAGCCTTCTTTATCGGGACGGAGTTCATCCAGAACTATCTCCTGCCTACGACGTTGTCTGCGTTCCGGCACTTCCAAGCTTTCCCGACTTGGCCATTAACGTGGCTATAGATCAGAAGCAACGAAAAGAGACGTTAGAAGACTATGTGGCAATAGCTCGAGATGCGGGTATCGCAGGTTGGATTGTGAAGGATGCAGTGGAGCAGGTCATTTCAAGTGCTAGGGATCTCTGGCCGTCCGCTTTAGCGGATATGGAGGTTCAACAAACAGTAAAAAATATAATTCTCGACCGGCTGAGACTGTTGCCATTAGCGTCGGGAAGGAGGGGGGCGTAGCGACCATTTTTGCTTGCACCGCGGAGCTACTTCATTACCGTGAACTTTGCTTTTAGCAATTTCAGTTCGGTAGTTAGTGTTTTTATAGTCGCTGCTCGTCTTTCATTTTCACTCTGCAATTCGTCGACTTTGGCACGAGCCTCATGAAGATCCGTCTCCCATAAACATTGGATGGCTAGAAGGTCGTTGTACTTACTTTTCCATTCTTCCACCATTGAATCGGTGCTTCTACGTGGCCTGGTCTCGGTCACTTTCGCCGTCGTCGTTAACTCAGAAATCCAGACCTTAATTTGAGCTGCAATGGGTCTATTTCTTTCTTTGTGAAAAGTTTGGTGTTGATTTGCCCGCCGATTTGACCCCTTCCATTTGACCCACCTTCCATTGCCTGCTGAAGGCAGCTACTCGGTCATACGACCCTTCATATCCCAGCTCTCTCAAGTCTAGGAACATCTGTTTCGGGCGTTGTTGATTGATCGACGAATCCAATGGTTAGAGCAGCGCGTCATTCGCTTCGGTTGAGAGCGAGCGATTACTCTGGATTTCAGGGCACTTTCCGCTACTCTCCCGGTTTGGCAAGCACTGAAATTTGTCCTTGTGCTGTGCTTTGATTACATCATTATCGGCCCTCTATGGCACGACTAGAATTTTTAAGCGTCTCTTACCCTGTACGAAATGGTAAAAAAAGGGGTTTACAACATTAAATGCGGCGGGCGGGGAATTCAAACCGGGCGTTTTGCAGCGCCGCCCGGACGCGGTCCTTGGCTTCCTTCACCTCGGCCTCGGGGAGTCCGACGATGGTAAAGGTCGAGCTTCAACTAGATTATTATTTAATAGCCGTTATGGGAGTGCAGAAGATATAAGGAGCTAAAAAGAAAAAAGCCTCGAGGTTGACTCGAGGCTTTCTTTACGCCATTACAGGCTGAGGCGTGGGGGAACCGAAGAACTTCTTTCTACGCTCTTTCACAAGCGCCGGAACGTACTTGTTTTTCTCCAAGCTATTTCCGAGCCCCAAGAGCTCATATAAGGAGCCGCCAATACCAGGAATAACGTCCTCGCCGTTTTTCTCGGTATCAGTCGCGAAGTGAATGAACTCAAACTTCTGATTGATATGCTTTGGAAACTCGTTAGAAAGCCGGCCTTCAGCCCCTTCCAGCAAAACCGGAGCCGCTACAAAAATCCGCGCAGGGTTTGCATAAGAAATGGCTCGAGTTAAATTGGTCTTAACCACACATGCGCCGGAGATAATTGACTTAATAACAACGAAAACGGAGTTATTGGAGTCAAAATTCTCTTTGTATTCTCGAGTAACGGGGGACAGAGATACCCCTTCAGCCCGAATTTTCTCGTTCCACATGCAAACCACATGCAGACGGTCAGCGAAGCCTGCTGCCTCGAGCTTTTCAATAAGACCGCGGGCTAGAAAATCAGCATCTTCGACGGTGCAAATTACGCAAATATCCGTACGGGCGGAAATCTGACGCAAGCTGGGCAACAAACTGCCACCCAGCTTTTCGCCGATAGCTTGCATATGAAGACGGTAATTTTGCGGGTCGTCTTTAATGGTCGCCAGCTCATCTACCAATACGCGAGTGGCTTCGTCTTTCTCACAATACTTGGTAAAAGTTCTCATCCCAGTTGCCCTTCAAAGTCATCAAACGTCTTCGGCTTGTTCGCTATGATTTCGTCTTGAAACTTTGCAAAATCTTCGTGCTTGCAGTCGACTCTGAAAACACCGGCTGTACCGAAGCCCTCCCAATGGAAGTAGCCTCGCTTCACAGCATACGATAAGCCTTGAATCTCAGCAAGAATCTGTTTGAATTCCGGTTTTATATAACGTTCCACATCGGCAACGAGCGTACGCACCTGATGCGGCAATATCTTTCGTGTCGCCTCGATAATTGCATCGACCTTCCCGCCGTCAGGAAATTGAAAGAATGCAATAACGAGCACACCCAAAACACCGGCCAATTCGTCCAAAGTCGGATTTTCGGACTTGGCCAGTACTTTCAAGCATTCCTGCAGTTCTGGATGCTCAATAACGTACTGGTTCAGCACCCCGCCATCTTTAGGTACAGCGGCCTCGAAATATGGAAACAGGTCTACGCTGGTGTGCGCAGCGATACTTTCAGGTACCGAATCGGTCATGCTCTTATGCAAGTCGGCACCTGAAACTACGAGTTCCGTTGATGGCGAAGGTTTCGCCATCGCAGACGCCAACCGATACTGATATTCAAAATCGGTTTCTAGCGGATGGTCCCCATTTGTCCAGGTAATTGACTGAACGTTCTTGAGCTGAAAATACTTTGTGCTTTTCTCAGACTCAATAACAGCATCATCGACAAAGCCTTTAATTTGCCCGCGTAATTCGGGCCATGCTGCATCAGGCACCTCAATGAGCTCTGCGGCAATTTGAGCAGCCTTAAACGCGAGAAAGTAATCTTCGTAGCGCGCGCCCTTCTTCCCATTGGAGCCGCCTCGCTGCTTATTCTCCGCGTACTTCCGTGCTGCCTCCCCCAAACAACTTTCAATCTCGTTGTATACGGCTGCGTCTTTATTTGCCATTTTTTTGTGCAAATGGATTCGTCTCAGATTAACCGAACTTTATATCACAACTGACCTTCTGGGTCAAGCATTCTTTGCGCGGCCTCTGGGTTCGGAGGGGGGCCGCCGCTTAGCGGCGGGGCGAGGGCTTCGCCCGGTGCCCGCA